>Ga0209804_1001423_pt1 | contig 15597 bp, 15 predicted proteins | sample GraSoiAngelo_139_FD_185896 | JGI IMG/M metagenome (GOLD analysis project Ga0209804, IMG submission 185896) | Grasslands soil microbial communities from the Angelo Coastal Reserve, California, USA - 14_0929_12_20cm (SPAdes) (version 2) | ecosystem: Environmental > Terrestrial > Soil > Grasslands ... | reverse complement strand
TACGACCCCCATGGCTTCGAGTGCCTCTTCAAGCAACGGGAACTGTGCAAGTAGGCGAGGATCGACGCCCTCACTCGTCTTGTACCCTGGCCATAGATCGTTGCGGAAGGACTCGATGACATGGTCTGTCGCGACCCCGATGTGTGTAACTCCTGATTCAAGCATCCCAGCCACGCTTCCCAACACTCCACGCGTCGCAGCGACCTCCTCACCACGCTCGTTGGAGTAAGGAGGCATCGCATAGAAATGGCGAAACAGCTCGTAGGTGCCATCGATGAGGTAAACTTCCAAACCGAACTGTCCTAAGATTAGGTTCTCATCAATTTGATGAATGCTTCGATAGAAAACCTAACACGAGTTGGTTGAATTCATGGGGTTTTTCGAAGTGTGGGAAATGTGCGGCTCCGGAGATCGTTGAGATCTGGCTCTTGGGGATCGCGTTTCCTAGACGATCGACGATGGCGTGAAGCACCCTGGGACTTTCGGTTCCGTGGATGAGAAGTGTTGGCGCGGATATCCTAGACGCTTGTTCTCTGCCAAACACCGGGACTTCAGCCATTAGTTCTCCGACCGTTCTCTCATTCTCCTTCACCATCAGGCGCACCAGTTCAGGAAACTGCTCGAATGCTCCACGCCGATTCATTACGCCATCAAGATTGTATCTTAGGGCGGCATCGAAATCCCCCCGGCGGAACGCCTTCAGTGAGGGGTCCAACGAGTTTCGCTGAAACTTCGTGGCCGAGATGGCTATTGAAGAATGTGCAAGTAATAGCCCTAAGAATTCTGACTTGCTCTTCAGATTCTTCAGTAGAATCGTTGAGACCGCTGGCTCGATCAGGGTGAGACTCCGAATCAATTGTGGGTTGGTTGATGCGCAGAACGCCGAAGCGAACCCGCCGTAGGAGTGGCCTACCAAATGAACGGTGGAAATCCCGAGTTCTTCGATGAAGCCGACAAGATCTGCGGAATTGTTTTCGATCGTGCTCTTCTCATAGTCCATGGCGTTCTGATTCGGCTGGGCGAGGCGTCGACTGTAAGCGATCACGTGATACTTGCCAGAGAAGGGTCCAATCTGGCTGTTCCAAGCACGATAATCCGTTGGTATTCCATGAACAAATACTACTGGCTCGCCGCTGCCAGCTTCAACATAAGCCAGTCTCACCTGACCAAGATCGGCAATTCGAAGATCTATCGGCTGCACACTCCTAACCAAATCTTCAGGTAGGAAGTAGATATCATGGTCGCTCTTGCCAAACCTACTTATTCCAGATTTGCAATTTTGGAAGTGAAGCTAGGTCTTAGGGTTCTGCTAAATGTTCGGTCGGTGGGTTAGCTTCAGGGCATCGACTCCCAGGATTACCGTAGGCGTCGGGTTCCCCTTCACAGCTTCAGCTGCTCCGCCTTGCGCCTCCATCATAATGGGAGGCCGGGAACGTGCGAACCTCACCCGTCCCCGCCAGGCCAGGTTGACCGCTGCTACCCTGTCCCGGTCCATTACTACTCGACATTTTCCGCACCAGAGCTTGCGTTGTAGTCTCTTGTCTGATTGGAGTCTCTCCCCGCATCTCGGACAAGTCACACTGGATCCTCTAGTCTGATGCCTAGACAGACCAATAATGGGTAGGCCAACCCATCGAGCCTTGTACTCTATCTGGCGTTGAGCTTCGCAGAAGTTCCACGAGTTCATTCTACCGCGATATTTTCTGTTCTGACCGTTGCCCTTACGGTAGAGACAGCGTATACCTTGGATATCTTCTAGAACTATCGCCTCTCTCCGTTGGATTGCTACCCTAACAGTCGTCTTTGTAGCGATGTGGAGTAGATGACCAGTCCTATCGGTTCTTCGCTGTCCATACTTCGACGCTATCCCTGTTCTTATCCTCGCATCGTCTCGTCGAAGAGAGGCCAGTATTCGCACTGTAGTCTTTGCTATTCTCACAGTCTTCGAGAGGTCATAGTGACGGGTCTCCTCCCCGTTTCCAACAGTGAGATTACGAAGATTACGGTCGACCCCGACTGTGGAATCACATTGTAACCTCGGAGCGTCTCGGGCGATACAGATGCTGAGCCCATCTGTAGTGAGAGTGAATGAGCGTACTCGGACGCCTTCTTGAGAAAGAACTGCTAGAGTATGCCTGGTTAAAGGAATGCAGAAACGCTTCCCTCTCGAGACAGGAATCTCCAATCTTCAATTCCTGACCTTGAAACCATAACAGGACAGGAGCTGTGGTCTGACACTATATGGTTCTCGGGTTGGGAAGCCTCTCCTGAGAGACTTCTTTCTAGACGCTAGTATTCCTGCTGCTCGGGATATAGCGCAGAGCTTGTAGCAGCTGGGAGAATCATAATGAGCCAGCTGATTATAGGAGAGTAGTGAGAGCCTTCTCAACGAGGATGCGTCGTTCACCAAACCGGTACGTATAGAATCATTGACCATCCTCCTGAAGATCTCCAATAGCAACAGACCCTCTCGTGGCGGAGCATAGTACTGCCAGACCGACCCTACAGCGAGCACGGGGCGTAGGAGCTGGAGCCATCCTATGATTCGGAGAGGGATCCAACGATAAGTCGACAAAACTAGGTCTTAGTATCGGGGCTACTGCTCCGTGCAGTCATGCCAAGCATCGACATCGTACGGAGCACCGAACTCGGAGCTGGATACTCAACCGAGGGAATCATTCGAAAGAAGGCTTTCGAATCTGAGAACGCTATCGTCTCGCAGTCGGAGCTTGCTCCTGGAGTCTTCTCCGGATGGCATCATCACGGGACTCGCCAACTCTATGGGTACATCGTCTCAGGTCGACTTCAACTCGAGTACGTTCTGAGAAGACAGGTAATAGCCGACCTGAGTGTTGGAGACTTCTTTCACATCCCGGCGGGCCTAGTTCACAGGGATCTGAATCCAAACAAGGACCGCGAGCTGGTTGTTGTCAACATTCTTGTGGGTAGCGGCCCTTCCGTGATCAATGTTGAGTCTCCTCCCAAGGAGAGTAGATGATTCAGCTTCGACCGAACCAGGCCGACCTCCCGAGATTGAAGGAGCCGTTCGGAAAGCTGCTTCAAGGAGACCCATCCAAGACAATGCCCGAACTGAATATGCTGGTGAGAAAAAACCATCCGAGCAGAGTAACGGCGGTCGGAGACGTGGTCTCACAAGAGACCCTTGCAGCAGGAATCCCGGTCGACCTGAGGATAATTGATCATATCTCAATGCGAAAACCCGCTCGCTCGTTCGCGATAAAAGCTCGAAAAACATACCACGTCAGAAATCCGGCTGGAGTGATTTCAATGAGATCCTGGGAAGTCATCAAGCAGGCCATGAGAGAGGAAGATGTCGTCATCTATGTCGAGGGGGAGGAGGATCTTCTAGCCCTTCCATGCATTGTAGAGTCCCCGGATGGAGGGCTCGTGCTATACGGACAACCTTCTCAAGGATTAGTGGTCGTTGAGACTCAACCAGCTGTAAAGAAGGAGGCAGAGCTCATAATCGGCCGAATGATTCGGGAAGACGTTGCTGACGTCGAACATGTGAGAGATAAACCGTGATTTCGATGATTGCGGCTATCTCGGAATCCTGGCGACAAGATGTTCTTCGAATATTGACTCTACCACTTTGCCATCGACATCGTCGGGAACGTTCAGCCCAAATATTTTCTGAAGTGTAGGAGCCATGTCGAGGATGCTCGCGTCTACTATCTGGTCCTGCCTAATACCCGGTCCAGACATTGCCCAGAATCCTTCTCGGACGTGTTCAGAAGAGAGGTGGGGCGAAAAGCTCCACAAGTCTCCGGAGCCGAACTTGATGTTGATGTGTATCTTCTCGCTTTGTGAGAATAGTTCGACGGTAAGATCTGGAGCTTCCAATCGGTAAGGACCTTCGAACGTGTCTTCTCTGACGTGAAACACGGCTCGTATTCTTTCTCCTGTCTTGGGATGAGTGAGATTACCAAACTTGTTACGGAGATCCTGCAGCAGTTCGGATCTTCTTCCCGGATCCTGTAGGGAGCCGCCATCATAGTCTTGGGAGTTTATGAATATGGCCGCTTGTGGGCCGCCAGTCGAGAACGCTTTCGTGTTCTTCCAGTCTATGCTTCTGACGAGCTGTGTAAGCATCCTCTCAAACTGAGCCGAGACCGTGAGCCTGTGCGACCACGAATCCGGCACCACCCGGTAGAGAGTACTGATCGCGCTTGGTGGAAGTGTTCTGAGGATCAGCTTTCGAAGGCTACTGTTCAAATCATGATTCCTTCTTTCTGTTGTCTGATTGGTTCTCAGTATCCCTTGGGACCTGAGGTATTCGTTGACATGGAATGATGTACTGATCGGGATCGATCCGTGGTCCGAGAGAATCAAGAAAGTAGTGTCTTGTGTTGCCAGTCGCCTCAGCTCTCCGACCGCCTGGTCTACTTTGATGTACCAGTCTCTGACGACGTCGGTGTGTTGAGAACCGGGCTGGTTCATGTACCGGCTGAAGTCGTGCTGCACCAGGTCGATTCCCTGAAGCGTCATCACGAACAGCTCGGGCTTGTACCATTCCAATAGCAGTTTGGCCGAGTCGACGCTTTTGGTGTGGAGGCGTTCCACTTGGATGAGGTAAGCTTCTTCTCCACCTTTCATTTCTGAGGGCTTGGTTAAGGGAACGTCGACTTCGTAGCCGTCGACCGCCTTGTCCAGTCTTCGCATCACTTCCTTTGGATATGCCCATGGCTTTCCGGGAGGTGTTGGAAATCCGGACACCATGAATCCGTTTACAGGATACGGCGGGAACGTTCCAGGTACATTGAAGACTCCGACCTTGAATCCCGCATTTCCACAAATGTCCCAGATGCAACCGATGTCTTGAGGCGTCCTTGCGTGTCTTAGCTTTCTGTCGGGTCCGATTGAGAGGAATCCCCAGACTCCGATCTTGGCCGGGTTCTTGCCCGTCGCGAAGCATTGCCACGCAGGCACACTAGAGGGTGGGACTATGGAATTTAGTACTCCGTGAACACCCGTATTGCACAGGGATCGGATATTCGGTAGATGGTCAGCCCATCTGTCGATTAGAGAAGGAGATGCTGCGTCGAGCCCGATGACCATAGCTTTCATTGTTGATAGTTCCTCGGTCTCTCCGTTCCATCAGGAAGATTTTCCATTGACGCTTCTATCTCTGTGACCACGCGCTTCCAAACCGACTGGATGGATTCTGACGTGTTAATTCTCGTTAGATGGAATTGCTCTGCCAGTCGGTTGTACAGCCTCTTCTCATTTCTGATGAATTCCGCAGAGTGCTCTGGCCTGTCCGCTAGAATCCTTCGCTCGTCAGCCTCGAAGACGAATGAGACGTCAGGTCGAGGAAGGACCCATGTCAAAACATGCTCCAATGGGACTCTCTGATTGACCCCCCAAAACCCGACAATTAGGTCGTAGAGATATCGGTCTGCGACGACGCTGTACCCCACGCGACGTCTCAGACCAATTCCGCCCGCCAGAAGAGGATAATAGATGAAGAGAAAATAGAAAGACCATAGAAGCCTGACGGGGGCAGTTCCTTCAAGGTAGTTCACGTCCAGATGAAGAATCCTCGCCATTCTCCTAACTATGAAACCAAAAGGGTCGAGCAGGTCTTGGTGCCGTATGTAGGAGAATTTTCTTCCTGATCCGTTCAGCAAGTAGTAGACCCTGCCCGCGTTTGTCGACTTTCCACTTCCGTGGGTCCCGCTGAGAGTTACCAGTACCGTCTTCACGCTACCATAACCGCCCTCGGAGCAGCTTGAACCCGAAGACAGCGTTGACGAAATCCAGCAAGAGTAGAGGGGGAGATACAAGGCATTTCAGCGAGCTTTGCCATCTCCCTCTCGAGGCCTCTCTGACTCCCTTGAGAAGGAAAATCATGATGAGCGCCATAGTGGGTATCCGGTAGGGCAGGACGAGCCTGTCTCTCCGAAAGACTCCAAGCCGATCCCTTCCAAACCTCTTTTCGCCTTCTGTTTTCATCTCTTTCATCTTAGGATCCAGGACCTTGCATGCCGTAAGGAATCGGTCGATAGACTCGATGAAGAAGAGAAATGCATCTCCGATGTCCGCTTTCTGCGCTTCGTCCAGAATCTCTCTCGTAGTGCAGTTGCGCATCAAAACCTCAAAGTCTATGATGTCCGATAGTTTCAGAAAATTGTGCCGGAACATTGCGTGAATTATTCTTATCAGAACTCGATCTCTGTCAGAGGTCACCCAGACATTCTTGCCTTCGATACTCTCGATTTTCCGACCCTTGAGAATATTGCGGGGCTCCACGTGTTCTTCGCCAAGTTGGCTGATCGTAGGGTAGAGCTCGAAGTCGTGGTCGAAGCCTGGAAGGAAGCAGCTAAACTTGCCCACGAGCCTGTCACAGTGCGTCAACGGCTGAGGCCGAACCTTCATCTTGCCGAGCAGCAATTTCTCAGCTTTCCGGAATCCTGAAGAGTCAGGTAAGAGAAAGTCGAGGTCGTGACCGATATCCGGAAGCGAGTCAAATGATTTTATCACGACGAAAGGGACTCCTATCCGTTCGAATTCGTCGCTCATCAGATCGTAGAGGCGCATCGCCTCATCGGCCTCCATCTTCGCTTTCTTGACGACTCCATCTGGCGCATCTAGAAGCGGTGCTGCTCTCAAGATTACCTTGTTTTTCTCTGCCAATTTTATGAATCGATTCTTGTCTACTGGACGAAGGGGCTGCTTCTGGATCAAGGCTTTGAGGAGTAGAACTGATTCGGCCTCTCTTCTAGCTGTTTTCACAATCCCCAGATTTTCGAGAAAGCTCACTCGGAGACTCCTCCTAGCATGGGTGTCATGATGCACACGAGCGATAGGTTTGTTCTGCGACTTCGTCCCATGTCTTGATCAAAGGCGATTTCATTCCAGTTGGCGAGAACCGCTTGGGATCGTCTAGAACCTCCTCAATCTTTTGAGCGAGCTTCACATAAGTCACAGGCGGCTCAATAGGCTGAGCGAGGCCCTCCTCGACAAACTCGGCGAGTCCCGACGCGTCTGCGACGATTGTTGGCACGCCAACGCCAATAGCCTCTGCTGCCGCCACGCCCATACTCTCAGACTCAGAAGGAACGATTACGGCTGTAGCCGACGAATAGAGCTCGAAGAGCTCGTCACGCGTCAAGCCTTCAAGCCACTCTATTCCACCGTTTACTTTGAGGCTCGCAGCCAGCTTCAGTAGTTCCGGTTTGAAGGGGCCTCTGCCCACGATTGTTGTCTTGAGGTCCTCATGCTTTGGCTGTAGTTGTGCGACAGCCCTCAGGATCTTGTCGACGTTCTTGTACCTCTCCAATCGTCCGGCATAGAGGATTCTCGGCTCCGCGGGTTCTCTCCAAGGGTACTTTTCCTGAAACTCGCGGTCAACGCCGTTTGGGATGAGTTCGATCTTTCTCGAAGAGTCCGGAAAAGTCGCGGTCATCTGGCGCGCTTCAAAACGAGACGTGCAAATTATTCTCGGAACCTTCTTGATCAGGTTGTGGATTAGAGGCCGATAGGCTTTGAAGAGGACTCTGCCAAGTCTCGAGTTGATCCTTCCGACATAGTGAGGGGTGAAGATGAGCGAACTGTGTGATTCCATGAAACCTGCAACCGGGCCCGGAAGATCATGGAGGGAATGTATGTGAAGCACTTGTGGACGCGATTCTTTCAGCTGTGCGAAGAGTTCGATGGGAGAAGGGAAGTGATAGTTCTCGCTGGGGGCGAAGGATCGGATCCGGTGAATAGTCAGTCCATCAGCAGTCTTCTGGATGTGTCTAAGATGCCGCGATGGGTCAGTGGTTATCACGGACACGTGCTCAAAGAATTTCCCGGCTCTCCTTGCCATCTGCGAGACATGGGTCTCTACTCCCCCAATGTAGGGAGGGTATCGTGGACTCACCAATACTATACTATCCACGGGATCCACATCGCATCCTTAACTGGATGTTTTCTCCGCCAGCTATTTATTCAATTCTTGACCGTAGACAGGTTATAGATCCTTGGGTATCCAAACATATCTTGGGATGCGCCTTTATTGCGGCTTATTCCATATTTCAAGTCAAACCATGTTGTGCGGCGTGGAAAATTCGGTTCATCCTATGGCATGCGAAAGGGAGGCAATTGAAGACTCCATTCCGGTTCGAAGCAGATTTTGTCCAATCCGAGTGAGCCGCTCTATCGGCTCTTCATCAATTTAAGGGGCGAGTAATCTCATCTCGGGAAGAGAGGAAGAGCCCTTTGAAAGCGCTGGTTACGGGGGGTGCTGGATTCATCGGATCCAGCCTTTGCGAGGCTCTGATAGCGGCGGGCTCGGAAGCAAGAGCATTCGACAACTTTACTGTGGGCTCAAGGAAGAACGTTAGTCCGCTCTCGCATGGGACTGGCAAGAGCAGATTTGAGATCGTATCAGGGGACTGCACTAGGCCAGCTCAGATTCGCAAGGCGGCTCGCGACTGCGACACTCTGTTCCATCTAGCTGCGAACCCCGAAGTTAGAATGGAATTAAACAATCCCAGACAATGTTATCGCCAGAACGTCTATGCTACATACTGCGTGCTTGAAGCATTCAGAACTAGCAAGGCTTCGACGATCGTCTTCGCCTCCACATCCACGATCTACGGTAGGGCAAAGACATTTCCCACCCCGGAAGAATATGCGCCCCTCGAGCCTATCTCACTCTATGGGGCCTCTAAGCTCGCCGGCGAAGCGATGGTCTCAGCATATTGCCACAGCTTCGACAAACAGGGGATAGTCCTGAGGTTCGCCAACATATTGGGTCCAAGGAGTACACATGGGGTGGTCAACGATTTTGTTCGAAGATTAATTCGAAACCCAAGAGAGCTTCAGATTCTAGGAGATGGTGCCCAGACCAAATCATATCTCTACGTCGACGATGCAATCGACGCCATACTATCGGCGGTCAAGGCTGCCCGTAGCCCGATTGAAGTTTTCAACGTCGGCTCGATCGACCAGATCAGCGTCAGGGAAATTGCCGCGACAGTAGTTGATACCATGGGGCTGAAAGAGGTAAGTTTCAATCTTTCCGGTGGTCAGAGCGATGGAAGCGGCTGGCTGGGAGATGTGAAGAATATGCTCCTAGACATCAGCAAACTCAAAGCTAGAGGATGGACGCCCGGACATGACAGTCGAGAATCGATCCAGCTCACAGTTCAATCACGAATTCAAGGACAGACCAGAGCTCTCAGACCTTCGATTCGCGCAGTGCAGGAAGAGCGGCCGCGAAAGCGGATTTCTTGAAGAACATATCGCTATTCATTATGTATCTAGCCATATCTTCAGACACTTTTTTATTGACGAATATCTCCGCTCACCGATTAGGTTAAGAGCAAAGAATCGAGACTGGCACATCTAGCGTAGTAAGATATGGGCAAGAATCCGGCAATCTGGCGCGGGATGCTCGGAACCTTGCCAGTTACCCCGCAGGTCGTCTTGCTGCGACAAAGTCAATCGTTGCACTGTTAAACAGAGTGTGATTTTTTCAAGAATGAATCCTCTCCGAATAGCGGTCATAGGCTCCGGCTACTGGGGAAGAAAGGTGATCCGGGAGACACTCGAGATAGGACGTGCCACCGGGCAGATCCAGCTACATTCAATTGTCGACAGCTCTCCCCAGTCGCTGGCTCAGTGCCAGGAGGAATTCGGTGCTGGCATTGGCTATAGGATGGGATATCAAGAACTCATGTCTGACCCTTCGCTTTCCGGGGTCCATGTCTGCACACCGAACGGTACCCATTTCGAAGTAGCCTCGAGATTCCTTAGACAAGGAAAGAATGTGCTTGTGGAAAAACCGCTCACGCTGAAGACGGAGGAATCGTACGAACTCGTAAGGATCGCGAGAGAGAACAACCGCGTTCTGTGCGTTGGTCACATTCACCGGTTCAATAACGGCGTTCGCGAACTCCGCCGTCTGCTGGAAAAGGGCGAGATAGGCGACCCTTACTATCTGGGACTGAGATGGACTGCATTCATGAACCCACAATTGCAACGCGAAGTCATAACCGACCTTGCTCCACATCCCTTCGACATCTGCAACTATGTTCTTGATTCATGGCCCGACAGGATCTCGGCCAAGGGGCGGGGATACAGAACGAAGCAGAATGAGGAAGTATCGTTTATCACGGCAGAGCACAAGGGAGGGGTAATGGCTCACATCGAAGTCAGCTGGCTGGACCGGGAGAAGAGGCGGGAAGTCACCGTTATAGGCAGTGAAGGGACGGCGCACCTAGACTGCGTTACGCAGAAACTTTTCATCGAGGGACCGAAGGGAAAACGCGAGATCCCAGTGGTGCCAAGCAATACGCTGGCTAGCGAGATCGTTCACTTCGCAGACTGCATCCGGAACAATCAAGACTCTACTCCCTACGCGAATCATTCGGACGGGATACTTGGAGCCCGCGTCGTCTCCATGTTGGAAGCTTCGAGAGAGTCTATGTTCCAAGACCGCACAGTACAGGTCTCATTACCATTCATGCCTGAAATCCCGGTCAGGAAATGAAGCCAACAAAATACTCCATCATCAACAATGTAAAGATAGGACGCAACGCGCGAATCTACGACCAAGTAAACCTCTACGGCTGCGAGATAGGCAAGAACACAAAGATAGACTCTTACGTGTACATCGAGGAAGGCGTCAAGATAGGCGACAACTGCAAGATTCGGCCTTTCGTCTTCATCCCTACAGGAGTAGTCATAGAGGACAACGTGTTCATTGCTCCAAACGTCACGTTCACCAACGACAAGCATCCGAGAGCACAAGGAGAATGGACTAGGCTCGACACGAGAGTCAAACAGTTCGCGTCCATCGGGGCCGGAACCACAATCAATCCCGGAGTCCGGATCGGAAAGAACGCGCTAGTAGGATCAGGATCAGTCGTTACAAAGAACATTCCAGACAACGCCATCGCAATCGGAGTCCCGGCGAAGGTCGTAGGCTACAGGCCTCCCCCCCTGCAGCAGAACGGCCATAAAATTCCTAGTAAGAGAATTCGTCGATGAGACGAGTTGCGATCATCCCGGTCTATCGCGAAGTTGGAAAGATTGGGCGCGTGATCGAGAGGTTTGCGCCCGACTCGGTCGACCAGATCTATCTAGTTGTCGATAATCCCAATGCCGCCATATTGGCGGAGATAGAGTCCAGTAGGAAACAGACCAGGGTTCCAATTCGAATCATCGAAAACCCTGTCAGGAAGGGCATTGGATACGCGATCAAGCAAGGGTACACCTCTGCGCTGTCTGAGGGAGCCGATATTATCGTAGTCATGGCGGGAAATGGAAAGGACGATCCAAGGGAAATACCAAGGCTGACCAGCCCCATCATCCGAGACGGCTTCGACTACGTACAGGGATCAAGATTCCTTCCAGGTGGAAGAGGTGAGAGAACGCCGTTCTTGCGAGGAATATTCACGCGCTTGTTCCCGTTCGCCTGGACGCTGCTGACGGGAGTCCGCTGCACGGAGGTCACCAACGGGTTCAGAGCATATAGGGCCGCGTTGTTACAGGACCCAGAAATCAACGTCTGGCAGGAATGGCTCGACGGATACGAGCTGGAATACTACCTTCACTACAAGGTCCTAACTCTTGGCTATAGGTTCACCGAACGTCCCGTGTCAAAGACGTATTCCCAAACTCAGAAAAGGGGATATTCGCACATATCTCCTTTGAAGGACTGGCGTCAAATAGTGACCCCAATAGTTCTCCTGAGACTCGGGGCAAGGCACTAGCCATGATTCAGGTCTCTCAGACTCGACCCGTAGTCTTGAAAGCGGACTCCGACACCGAATACAACATCCTGCGAGAATACGCAGATTTCTGGAAGATACCATACGAACTGAACACGAGCATCAAGGGAGCCCCGATTTTCGCCACTGACAATGCGACGGCTTCTGACGAGTCAAGAGGCTCGCCGCTGATAATATCTCCAAATGGTACGAAGGAAGCAGAGAGAATTGGTAGAAGCTACGGACTCAGAGTATCTGTAAAGAACTCCCTCATCTCCCTTCCGGCCGGCCCTGGGATCAATGTATCCGTCAGAACCGACGTCTATGAATTCTCAGGACCCGATGCAGAACCACTTCTCAAGTCAGGGAACACCCAGGTTCTCACCAAAGTGAGGGGCGACAAAGTCTATCTCCTTTCGTTGAATCTTGTTGGCGAGTTCTCCCAGAGGGTCTACGGCGGCCTTGAAGAGAGCCCTAGCTGGAAATTCCGGATGGCCACTAGACTACCATTCTCCTACTCTGCGATTCCCCAGTTTGTAAGAGAACGATCCTTCCGCAGTAGGGAGGGTCTTGCAGAGATGGTGTATGAGAAACTGGCTCCCGTCGAGTGCCTTAGAACCTTGTTCTTGGCGAGTCTGGTGATAGCTTCCGGTCCCATTCCGCGAATCGGTTTCTGGAGACAAGGAAAATCCTACGCTTTGGTCGTGTCACACGATGTTGAAGGTGCGTACGGTTTAGAGACGGGAACAGCTCAATTGCTCGAAGTCGAGCGCAGCCTCAGGATTCGCTCGTCCTGGAACCTTCCGAGTAATCGATACCCTCTATCAGTGCATTCCTTGGACAAGTTGAAGAACTCGGGAGAGATTGGAGCACACGACACTAAACACGACGGGAGGCTCGCATTTCTGAACATTAACGAGAAGACTCGCCGACTAAAAGAGTGCAAAGATAGGCTCGAACATCTCACTGGTCGACAGGTCAGAGGTTTCAGGGCGCCTCTCCTACAGCACAGCCAACAGCTAACCAAGTCAGCGTCCAGGGCGGGTTTCGACTACGACTCGTCCTGCCCTTCTTGGGAAATACTGTCCCCGACATCCTTGAGGGCACACGGCGTTGGAACGATATTCCCGTTTGAGAGCAACGGAATCTTGGAGATCCCGGTATCGCTCCCACAAGATCATCAGCTGATAAGAATAGCCGGCCAACGACCTTCAGCCGCAGTTGACCTCCTCTTGCGACTCTCAAGCTGGATTCGCGGGTTGGCGGGACCATGCGTCTTGCTCGTGCATCCGGACTATGAGTTTGGTACACCCGAGAATCAACCCGAATATAGACGACTTCTCGAGGGATTCTCTAAGGACCCGATGTGTGAAATCATGACGCTCGGCGAACTCTCCGACTGGTGGAGGTTAAGATCGCGAACCCATTGGCGAACGGGCGACGACCAACCACGGCTTTCCACAAGCGCCGAGATCCAAGAAGAGCTTCGACTCGAGCTGGTCACTGGATACGGATCTGATGGATTCATCACGGAGCCTCTCTCTTGATCAGCCTTTTCCTCGTTCTCTGGATCGTTGTGGGATCAATCCAAGTTGGAGTCCCAATTGGATATTTCGCCCTCATGAAGAGACTGACAGCAAAGCGCGACTATCATCTCGCGCTCCAACCGAACACACAACCAACAGTCAGCATTATGATTCCCACATACAATGAGGCGAGCGTAATCGAACAGAAACTGTCGAACATCGCCCAAGGATCATACCCGATGAGCAGGCTGGAATTGATAGTCATCGACAGTGCCTCCTCAGACGGTACAGCCGAAATCGCGAGAGAATTCTTGAAGCTTAACAGTCTCAACGGACAAGTGGTTGAAGAGAACCGGAGAACTGGAAAATCTGCCGCCCTCAACATAGGCCTTGGCCATGCGACCGGAGAACTCGTCTGCATAAGCGATGCAGAGTGCAGATGGGACAAGAACGCGCTCGGAAACGCCGTGCGATATCTCTCGGACCCCGCAGTAGGTTCCGTCTCTGGAGTTCACCATGTACCGGACTCAGGCAAGACCATGGCGGGAAATGTGGAAGGCTCATACCGGTCAGTCTATCGAATGCTAAGAGTGGCAGAATCCAAATTCGACAGCACGCCAATTGGTGAGGGCGAAATTCAGCTGTTCAGACGGCGAGACCTCGATCCTTTTGACACCAATGTTGGAGGAGATGACACGTGCGCCGCCCTATGTATGGTAGAGAAGGGACTAAGGGCTATCAACGCGGATGACGTAGTTTTCTTCGACCCAGCTCCTCCAGCGTGGAGAGCTAGATTCAGGCAGAAGATTAGACGGGGTCAACATGTTCTCCAAGCCTTTCTCAAGCACAAGAGACTCTTGTGGGGCAAGGGCGTATTTTCTAGAGTAATCTTCCCGATGGAGTTCTTCATCTACGTCATCAACCCTATACTCTTCCTACCACTTCTCGTCCTGACCGGAGTCGTGATGGCAACGATCCCAATAATCGCGTACTTCGTGACGGCCGTAGTCATTGTCACCATGTCTATACCTGACCTAAGAACTACCGCTACCACGTACGTTTCCAACAATCTCACGATGGTGGCGGCCATCATCCAAGAAGCAAGAGGAAACAAGCAGCTTGTATGGACAAAGATTGACGAGAATCGGCCACTAGCGCAGGCGCCCAGCCAAACGATCGCAGCAAGCTAGAACCAACGCTGATCACAGGGTTCCATTCAACCCATAGCAAGAGCGGGCCATTCAACGACGAAAGGAGGCTACTGATTGCGCTGATGTTCGGCGAAGTGATCCAAAACGTCTTACGTCTTAGCTGTAATCGGGTCGTGGACTTTTCAGTGCTCTCTCGCTGTACTGGCTCTCAACGCGGAATATCTTCGATGCGAAGCAAAGATGGTTGCAACAATAACAAAGCCAGTGGAAGCTAACGCGCTGGAAACGCCTGTGAAGAAATACCCCACACCGAGCGTCGCTCCAATCGCTATTGAAATCACTAAGCTTAGAAATATGCTCAGAAGAAGTTTCTCTAAGATATGCAGTTCATTTGTGGGGAAGAGAATCTGAACCGTGGAATATCCGGGCAAGAATCCGAGCAAGCCAAGACCGAACAGAAGCCTCAAGCTCACCAAGAGCGTATTCTGAATTGGATATGCGACCAGAAATAGCTCCAAAATGGAAATCAACACAACGGTATAGACCCCCCAAGAATTGCTAGCGTCCAGAAGGAATCTAGGGAACGAATCGAGCATGACCGGGTCAAGCAAACCTATCTCGCCATCGCTCTGTAGCTCCCGCACAATTTCCAAAAGATCCTCGTCAGCTGATCGAATCCCCTCCTCGTTCAGTCGCTTCTTCAGCTCAGAGATTGATGAGGGATGATACTTCTGAAGACACACGAGGACAGTCTCCCTCCTTATATTGGTCAAGATCTTTGCACATTCAACTATCTCGAGCTGGGATGAGAAGGTTGCGCTTACACTCCCCAGCCTTACTAGCATGTCTTCTAATCTGTTCAACATTTCTGAGCGTAGTCACACACCCAGCGCTGGGCCAGTCGACTCAGGTACTAGTCGCAAAACAGGACCTACTACAAGCCTTTCAGTCGATCCAGAAGGCAGAACAGCAGGGTGCCTCCAACACAGACCTTCTCCCACTCTCGATCCAACTAAACACTGCACTGAACTATGAAGAATCCGCGGAAACTCTCTCCGAGCAGGGAAACGCCAGCGGCGCATACTCGTACGCTGTCCAATCAATCAACCTCTCGACGCAGGTCGCCGTAGCGGCGGAAGCCTTGGGAAACGAGGCGCAGAATTCGTCTTCGTATCGAACCATATTGACATACAC
>Ga0209804_1001422_pt1 | contig 15605 bp, 12 predicted proteins | sample GraSoiAngelo_139_FD_185896 | JGI IMG/M metagenome (GOLD analysis project Ga0209804, IMG submission 185896) | Grasslands soil microbial communities from the Angelo Coastal Reserve, California, USA - 14_0929_12_20cm (SPAdes) (version 2) | ecosystem: Environmental > Terrestrial > Soil > Grasslands ... | reverse complement strand
TGCCGGCGTGGGTGCCGAGGCGAGCGGCCAGCTCTCCGCCATCTGGCACAACGGGTTCGCCGTGCTGCGCGGTCAGGCGGACGGCGTCCTCACCGGCGCGGGGGTGGACTCGGGGCGTGTCTTCGGCAGCATGACCGTCGCGAGCCAGAACCTGGCCCGCCAGACGCTCATCTTTCATCTGGAGGGCGGCGCGCTGCGCGGGCCCAAGCCGGGGGACGAATTCGATCTCTGGCGCGACAGCAAGGGCCCCCGCCTGTTCGGGGCGCACGCCTTCACCGGCACCCGCGAGGCCTGGGTCGCTCTCGAGGACCGGTTCGTGGTGAAGGACGAGGTGTGGGGCCTGTTCGGCGTCGGCCTGGCGCCGTACTTCGACTACGGCGGCGCCTGGTACGCAACCGAGCCGACGCGGTTGGGTGGCGACGCGGGGCTCGCGCTCCGGCTCGGTCCCACGCGATTGACCATCACCGACGTCGGGCAATTCGCGCTCGGCTATCGTTTCGGCAAGGGATTCACCGGTCGCCACTGGGCCTTCACCGCGACCGGGAACATCCTGTACTGAACGAACCGGCCCATACTGGTTTTCAACCTCGCTACAGCGTCAGGTAGACGACCTTGACGAAGCCATCCCCGTTGAAGGTCCCCTTGCCCCAGTCGGCGTCGAGATCGGCGAACGGCTTGGCGGCGATGGCGTCCTCCAGCGATTTCCCGGACGCCTTGAGCTTGCGTACCCGGTCCGCGGCCTGGGACAGCATGTCGCGATACTTCGCGAGGTCGGCCTTGGTGGCGAGTGGGCCGTGGCCCGGGACGATCTTGGTGTCCGCGTCCGCTAGGCCCAGTAAGCGGTCCGCCGCCGCGATCATGCCGTCGATCCGGCCGCCGGTGGACCCATCGACGAAGGGATACCTGCCGTTAAAGAACACGTCCCCGGTGTGCAGCACTTTGGCTTTCTCGAAAACCACGAAGACGTCGGTGTCGGTGTGCGCCGGCGGGACGTGGGTCACCACCAGCCGCTCGCCGTTCGCCTCGAGGTTGTAGCCCTCCTTGAAAACTCGCTGGGGCAGGGCGGCGGCGGGTGAGGGCGGGAAGTCGAGCTCGAGCACGGCGAGGTGGTGCGGTTGAGTCATCCGCAGCTTGGTGTTTTCGTGCGCCACGAGCGTGGCACCAGCGGCGCGGAGCGGGGCGTTGTTGTCGGTGTGATCGAAGTGCCAGTGCGTATTGATCACGAACTTCACGGGCGCGCCCAATCCCTTGAGCGACTCCTGGAGCTTGGGCCACGCCGGCGACACGAAGGTGTCCACCATCACTAACCCGTCGGCGCCGCGCAGCACCACCACGTTGCCGCCGGGACCGGAGAGCAGCGTGAGGTTCTCGGCGAGCGGCTGAGCCTGTATCGGGACGGCGCCGATCCGCGCCCGAAACGCCGCCACGGGATCCTGCTGGTGTGCGACGCGGCCGGTCGCCGCGCGCGCCAGCCCGCGGGGCAAGAGCCCGTCCACCAGCGCTGCGCCGCTCATCGCAGCCATCAGCCGCAACCACTCGCGCCGCGTCCCACCCATCACCGTTCGGCTCACGCTCCACCTGCCGTCTCGAGTTGCGGTCCAATATGTCCCGGGCGGAGTCGAGGGCAAGGCCCGCGCTGTCGATTCCCCTGGCTTCCTGTCACACCCCGGCGCTAGCGTTCGCATCATGACCACGGGCGCCCGCCTCTCCAAGTCCCGTTTCACCTCCGGCCTGCAGTGCCACAAGAAGCTCTGGTGGGAGGTGCACGAGCCCAACGCGGTCGAGCTGCAGCCCGACAAGGTGCTGCAGGATCTCTTCGACCAGGGCCGCCAGGTGGGCGAAGCGGCCCGGGCGCGCTACCCGGGCGGCGTGCTGATCGACTTGCCGCACCACGCCGGCGCCGCGCGCGTCGCCGCCACGCAAGAGGCGCTCGACTCGGGCGCCCCCGCCGTGTTCGAGGCGACGTTCATCGCCGACGACACCTTCGTCGCGATCGACGTACTCGAGAAGCTCAACGACGGCTACCGCCTCACCGAGGTCAAGTCGTCTACCTCGCAGAAAGACGAGCACATCTCGGACGTCGCCATTCAGGCTCGCGTCGCTGCGGCGTGCGGCGTACAGGTCAGGGCCGCCGAGGTGCTGCACCTGAACAAGAAGTTCCGCCATCCCGCATCGGGCGACCTGTTCGCCCGGACGGATGTCACGGGTGCGGTCGCGACGTTTCTCCCCCAGGTCCCGGACGAAATCACTCGCCAGCGGGAGATGCTCGCCGGCCCGCTCCCCGATGTTCCGGTGGGCCTGCATTGTTTCGAGCCACGGGAGTGCCCGTTCATGAAGCGCTGCTGGCCCGACACGCCGGACCACATTCGCAACCTTGCCGGCGTCGGGCCGAAAAAGACCGCCGCCTACCTGGCGCGCGGTATCACATCGATCGCGGACTTACCGCCGCGGGAGAAGCTCAATTTCACCCAGCGACGTCAGCTCAAGGCGATGGCCGAGCACCGCATCATCGTCGAGCCTACGCTCGTGGCGGAGTTGGCCCCGTTTGGGGGTGTGGACTTCCGCCTCGGCTTCCTCGACTTCGAGACGATCGCCCGCGCCATTCCCGTGTGGCCCGGCATGGCCCCGTGGCAGCAGGCGGCCGCCCAGTTCAGCTATCACGAGCGGCAGCCGGACGGCAGCTACACCCACGCGGCGTTTCTCGCCGAGGGACCGGACGACGCGCGCCCCAAGCTCGCCGCGGCGATGGTGCGCGCCACTATCAAGGCGGACCGGGTGGTGACGTATACGGGGTTCGAGAAGACGCGCATTCGGGAGCTGCAACAAGCCGTGCCGGACCTCGCCGCCGAGCTCGCGGCGCTCGAGGCGAAACTGATCGACCTGCACCCGGTCGTGAAGAACTGCGTGTATCACCCCGATTTCCGGGGAAGCTTCAGCCTGAAGTACATCCTCACGCCGCTCGTCCCCGAGCTGACCTACGACGATCTCGTAATCGTGGACGGCCGGGTGGCGAGCGTGGAAATCGCCCGGCTGCTGTTCGTGGCGGACAAGATTCCTCGGCACGAGCGCGATCGCGTGCGCCGGGACCTGCTCAACTATTGCGAGCGCGACACGTGGGCGATGGTGAAGCTGGTGGAGCGGCTGCGGGAGCTGGCGGGGTGACCGGGCGGGCGCAGGGTCTCTGCGTCTACCGGTCTCGCCACTACAGGATGGATACGAGCGAACAGCGAAACCCCGGCAGCACGTCCTCGCCCTCGAGCGCGCCCTCTGCCGTCACGACGGTCTCGCTGCCGTCGTCGCGATAGACTCGTGCAAGCCGGCGCTCTGGATCGAGCGCCCATACGAGCCTGGTGCCGGCGGAGAGCCAATCGGCGACTTTGGCGAGCACGTCGCCGGGACGGTCTCCAGGCGACAGAACTTCGACGGCCAGGTCCGGGGCGAGCGTGGGGTATCCCGTCGTACTCGCAGGCGGCAGTCGCTTGCGCGACACGAAGGCAATGTCGGGGGCGCGCACCGTATCGGGATTGCTCGCCAGCTTGAAGCCGGATTCCGCGGCGTACACACCACCCGCACCGGTTTGCTTCGCGTACACGGCGAGCTCGGCGCCGAGATTCATCGTCACGAGCCCGTGCCTCGAGCCGGCGGGCTCGCGCACTACCAACACGCCCCGCACGAGCTCCGTGCGCTTGTCGGGGACGTGGGTCTGGAGCAGCTCGTCCGCAGTCATCAGCGGTGGGGGCGGGGACATGAGCGGAACGTAGGCGCGCTCGGCGGGCATGGCAACCCGAACTCTGCGCTCAACGTGTCAACCTACGATCAACGGTACGGCCAAACCTCCTCTACTTGAGCGCGTCGTTGAGCAACGCTGCCAGACGATAGCCCGCCAGGGCGATCCGCCCTTCCGAGACCTTTAGCGCTTCGGCCTGGTACGCGGCCGAGGGCGCGCTGCCGCGACTGACCCCTGAGTACACGAAGGTCTGGGCGAGGCGCAGGCCTTCGTGGGCCCAGCCCAGGACGTCGCTCCCCGCCGCCGGCGTCCCCGCCACGCGATCGATCTGCCGCGCAATGCGGCTCGCGTACGCGATGGAATCCTCGCCCGGCTCGGGCGCGATCGCTTCGTCGAGTATGCGGTCCCAGTAAGCGTGCAGGTTGCGATTGTCGTCGAGATGGAACGTGTTGCCGCCCTGGTCGCCCTTGGGAAGCGGCTCGGCGGGCGTGACGCGCGAGCTCGCGTGCAGCGGCTGGTGGATGTCGCCCACCAGGTGCAACACCCAGGCGAGGGCGACGGCGCGGGTGGTATCGGCGGCGCTCGAATCGGCGAGCGTGGCGCCGAGCGCGACGATGCGCTCCGCGGCGTTGAGCGAATCGGGGCCGGCGTTGGGGATGTCGTGTGGCTGGCCGTTCTCCGCGTTCCAGTAGAAGTCGGCGTAATGCCAGGTGGGGTGGTGGTAGACGTGCCATGCCTGGTCGCGGTTGCGCACCAGGTCGGCCCAGGTGGTGGTGTTCAGGAACAGGGCGCGATCGCGCGCGGCCTCGCTGCCGTCCGCTGGGCGGAGCGAGCCAAAGTTGGCGAGCGCCGGTCCGTGCAGCAGCAGCTCGACGGCACGGGCCCGGGCGCGCGGGGTCATGTGCTCCCAGGCGATCGCGGCGACGGTGCGGTGGCCCGCGGCGTCCCACAGCGCGGACGCCGGCAGCGCGAGCAGGGCAGCGGTGACGAGGGCGGCGCGGCTCACAGCTCTGGGGTCCATACCTCCACTATGATCGAGTCTTCGGCCGCGGGTTGGCAAGACAGCACGGCTCCATCATGCGACGGGCAGGGCGTTCCTGCGGCATCGTTTCATTGCCGCAGCGAGCGAAACCACGCCGGCAGAGGACGCTCGGCTGACCCCGGGCGCAAACCCGGGGATCACGGGAGGGGGGCGGTGACTGGCATAACGCTGCGGCATGTGTATCGTCTTGTCGCGTCCGACTCAAGTAGCCAGGCCGCCAAGCTTGACAAAGGAGGAGCTGGTGATGAAAAGCCAACGCATGCGGACGATTGCTATCGTAACGGCACTCGTCTGTGCCTTGGGCGGCAGCGCCTTGTCCGCCCAGGACAAGTACGCCTTGAAGGTGCCGGGTGGGCTCGCGTTCTCCGAGTTCAGGGGATACGAGGCCTGGCAGGTTGTCTCCATCAGTCAGGACGGACCCCTGTTTGCTGCGATCCTCGCGAATCCCGTGATGATCGCGGCCTACCAGGCCGGCGTGCCCGGGAACGGCAAGCCTTTCCCCGACGGCTCCAAGATGGCAAAGATCCACTGGAGCCCGAAAAAGCTGGAGACGTTCCCCGCGGCGACGGTGCCAGGCACGCAGCATGACGTCGACTTCATGGTGAAGGACAGCAAGAGGTTCCCAGACAGCGGCGGGTGGGGATGGGCCGCGTTCAACTATAACGCGGCGTCCCGCACCTTCTCGCCCGGCACCACAGCCGACGTGCCGCCGCAGGGGAACGACGCCAAGTGTGGACTGGGGTGCCACACGATCGTGAAGACGAGAGACTACGTCTTCACGGATTACCAGAGCCGCTGAAACGCAAAGCCGGAGAGGCTGACCCCGGGCCCAAGCCCGGGGATCACGGGAGGGATCGTATGTAAGGCTCCAGTCAGGGCCGCAACCTTTAGCCGCGGCGCTGCATCCAAGCGGGTATCCTAGCCCCGTGACCTCCATGTCGAGACTCGCCGTCCTTCTCGCCGTGCTGTGTGCCCCTGCCTTGACAGCGCAGAACATCCATCCCACGCCGCCCCCGGAAGTCCAGGCGGTGCCGCTGCACGAGGAGATTCATCTGGACGGTCGGCTCGACGAAGCGGTGTGGCGTAGCGCGCCGGCGGCGACCGGCTTGCGCCAGGCACAGCCGCACGAGGGCGAGCTCGCGACCCAGCGCACGGAGGTCCGCTTCGCGTACGACGCTGCGGCGCTGTACGTGGGCGCCCGCATGTACGACGACTCGGCGGCGCGCGGCGTGCGCACCCGCCTCGTGCGGCGCGACGCGGACATGAACTCCGATTATCTCGAGGTGATCTTCGATACGTACCACGATCACATCGGCCGGCTGTTTTTTCAGGTCAATCCATCGGGCGCGAAATACGATGCCAATGGTCTGGGCGGTGGTGAGGACCCGTCGTGGGATCCGGTCTGGGAGGTGAAGACCACCATCGATGCGCTCGGCTGGACGGCGGAGATGCGCATTCCGTTCTCGCAGCTCCGGTTCCGCTCGACCAGGGACGAGCAGACCTGGGGAGTGCAGATCTGGCGTCAGGAGAACCGTCTCAACGAGCTGTCGCAGTGGGCGTTCTGGAAGCTCAATGAAACCGGCGGCCCCTCGAAGTTCGGGCACCTGCGCGGGCTCGTCATCCACAGCGCGCCGGGCCGTGCCGAGGTGTTGCCCTACGCCGTGGGCCGCTCGAGCAACGTCCCCGGCACGGCGGGCGATCCGTTTTACGACCCGCACGCCATGGATGGCCGCGTCGGCGTGGACGGGCGCGTGCTGCTCACGTCGAACCTCACGCTGAACGCGACGGTGAACCCCGACTTTGGACAGGTCGAGGTCGATCCGGCCGTCGTGAACCTCACCGACTTCGAGACGTCGCTCGACGAGCGGCGGCCGTTCTTCGTCGAGGGCGCGGGGTACTTCGGCCTCGGCGGGCTGAGCTGCTTCTTCTGCTCCAACGTGTCGAGCCTGTCGATGCTCAGCACGCGCCGCATCGGTCGCGCGCCGCAGCTGACGGCGTACCGCGACAGCTCGGACGAGTTCGTCGACGAGCCGCAGAACACGACCATCCTCGGCGCGGCGAAGTTGACCGGCCGCACGCCCAGCGGCTGGTCGATCGGCGCCCTCGATGCCGTGACCAGACGCGAGCAGGCCGTGGTCCAGCGCGTCGACAGCAGCCGCGTGCGGTATACGGTCGAGCCGCTGACGAATTATTTCGTGAGCCGCGTGACCAAGGATCTGGGCGGCGGCGCGACCCAGATCAAGCTGATGGGCACGTCCGTGTACCGGAGCCTCGACGATTCGTTCGCCATCAGCAACCTGGCGCGGCAGAGCTCCGCGCTGGGTGTCGGGGCGACCACGTGGTGGGGCAAGCGGACCTACGATCTCAATGTGCAGCTCGCGGCCACGCGGATCGCCGGCGACAGCGCGGCCATCCAGCAGGTGCAGACGTCCCCGCGCCACTACTTCCAACGTCCGGATCGCGGCACTCCGTTCGATCCTACCCGGACGTCATTGACCGGGCTCGGAGCGTACGCGCGCGTCGCGCGCGATCAGGGCGGCCTGCAGTGGGAAGTGTCGGGCAACATGCGCACACCGGGATTCGACAACAACGACATCACGTTCTTCAGAAACGCCGATTATGTCTGGATGAGCGCCAACATCCTCCCGCTGTGGACCAAGCCGACCACGTGGTACCGGCAGCTGCTGTTCATCGGCGGCGGGCAACAGCAATACAATTTCGAGGGCGATCTGACGGATCGGCAGATGCAAGTGTATGGTCAGATGCAAACGCTGAACTACTGGAACTTGAGCTCCTACTGGATTCACCGACCGGAACTCTCGGACGACCGGCTGACTCGCGGTGGTCCCGTCGTACGTCGTGCGGGGCGCGACGACTGGTTCGCGAGCGTGAACACGGACTCCCGCAGGCGCATCGTGGTCAACGCCACCGGGCAGGTCGGATGCAATCGCGAGGGATACTGTAACCGCTCGCTCGGTGCTCAGGTCCAGGTCCGCCCGTCGTCGAATGTGCAGCTCAGCATCGGACCGTCGTGGAGTCGGAGCGCCAGCGGCACGCAGTACGTGCAAACCGTCACGGATGATTCCGCGAAGGCGTTCTACGGCCACCGCTACGTGTTTGCGGCATTGGTCGACAACACACTCGCCATGGAGACGCGGCTGAACGTCACGTTCTCCCCCGCGTTGACCCTCGAGCTGTACGCCCAGCCGCTGATCGAGAGCGACGCGTATTCCGGGTATCGCGAATTCGCCGCCCCCCGCCAGCTTCGGAAACTGATTTATGGAGTCGACGTCGGCACCGATTCCGTGCCGGCTGGAGCACCGCAGCAGCACTGGATCGACCCGGACGGGCCGGCCGGGCCCTCCCCGAAGTTCCTGATCACCGATCCCAGCTTCACGTTGCGCTCGCTGCGCGGCAATGTCGTGCTCCGCTGGGAGTACCGCCCCGGCTCGACGCTGTTTCTCGTGTGGACTCGCAATGGGTCGTCGCAGCTGGAGCGCGGCCAGATCGACTTCAGAGACGACGCCGGGGCGCTGTTTCAGGGCCCGTCGTCGAATGTCGTTCTCTTGAAGGTGAATTATTGGCTGGGATTCTAGGCCACCCGGCCGATCGGTAGCTTGCGGATGCGCTTCCCGGTGCCCGCGAAGATCGCGTTGCACACCGCCGGCGCGATGGGCGGCAGCCCCGCCTCGCCCACGCCGCCCGGCGCCGCGTCGCTCCGCACCAGATGCACTTCCAGCTCCGGGCACTCGGCGAGGCCGAGCATGCGGTAGTCGGTGAAGTTGCTTTGCGTCACGCGTCCGCGGTCGATGGTGATCTCGCCGTACAGCGCCGCCGTCAGGCCGTAGATAATCGCGCTCTGCACCTGCGCCTCGACCCCGGCCGGATTGACCACCACACCGCAGTCCATGGCGCACACGACGCGGTGTACCCGCACCGCGCCGTCTCCCGCCACCGACACCTCCGCCACGTGCGCGAGAAACGTGTCACCGAACTGCCACAGCGCGATCCCGCGCGCCCGGCCGGCGGGCGGTGGCGAGCTCCAACCCGCGCGCTCGGCCGCGAGGTCGAGCACCTGGACGAGCCGTGGGTGGCCCGCCACCAGCTCGCGGCGATACGCGTACGGATCCTTGCCCGCGGCGTGCGCCAGCTCGTCCACGAAGCTCTCCACCACCCAGCCGTTCTGCGACGGTCCCACGCCGCGCCACGGCGCGACGGGCACGCCAGGGTCCTCGATCACCCGCTCGAGACGAAAATGGGGCACAGGGTAGATCAGCTCGTCCGCCCCGCGCGTGAGCAGGAACGATCCGCCCTCGGGGCCCACGAGGCGATGGCTCCACGCCAGCGGCGCGCCGCGCGCGTCGAGCCCGCCGCGCAACACGTTGTACGTCGCGGGACGATACACGGCGTTCTGAATGTCGTCTTCCCGCGTCCACACGACCTGGACCGGTGCGGCGATCTGCTTTGCCAGCTCCACTGCTTCGGTGGCGTAATCCATGGGCCCGCCGCGCCGCCCGAAGCCGCCGCCCAAGTAGGTCACGTGCACGGTGATCGCCTCGACCGGGAGGCCCGTCAGCTTCGCGGCCGCGCGCTCGATGCCCTGTGGGTTCTGCGTGGGCGCCCAGATCTCGCAGCGGTTGCCGCGTAGCTGCGCCGTGCAGTTCATCGGCTCCATGCAGGCGTGCGCGAGATAGGGCGCCTGGTAGGTCGCCTCGACGGTTCGAGCGGCGCCCTGCAAGCCCGCATCCACGTCGCCCACCGTGCGAACCACTTCGCCCGAGCGCTCCGCCGCGGCGGCGAAGGCGCGCCAGATGCCGTCACTGCTCCACTGCGCGGCCTTCCCCTCGTCCCACTCGATCTTGATCGCCTGCTTTCCCGCGAACGCCGCCCAGGTACGATCGGCCACGACCGCCACGCCGCTCGAGATCTGCACCACGCGTTGCACTCCGGGCACGGCGAGCGCCGGGGCGGGATCGAACGATTTCACTCGCCCGCCGAATACGGGACAGCGCGCCACCGTGGCGTACACCATGCCCGGTACCCGCACGTCCAGCCCGAACACCGCCGTGCCGTCGACCTTGTCGGGCGTGTCGACACGCGGCACGCGGGTGCCGAGGATGCGGAACTCAGCTGAGGGCTTGAGGGGTGGATCGGCGGGCACGGGGAGAGTCGCGGCGAGCGTCGCCAGGTCGCCGTAGCCAAGCCGCCGACCGGTTGCCACGTGCTCCACCATCCCGTTCCGGGCGCGGCACGCCTCGCGCGGCACCTTCCAGGTGAGGGCCGCCGCGCCGATCAACATCTCGCGCGCCGCGGCGCCCGCCTGGCGCAGCGGCTCGAACCCGGAGCGCACGCTGCGGCTGCCGACGGTGAACTGATCGCCGTACGCCGGGTCGGCGTCTGCTTGCGCCACTCGCACGCGCGTCCAATCGGCCTCGAGCTCTTCGGCCACGATCATCGGCATGGCGGTCTTCACGCCTTGGCCCATCTCGGAGCGGCCGGTCCAGATCGTCACGACGCCGTCGGGGCGGATTTCGATCCATGCGTTGGGCTTGAAGGGCTTGGCGGCGCCGCGATCGAATGCGGGGAGATGGAAGCCGATCAGCAGGGAGGCGCCGGCGGCGACGCCGGTCTCGAGGAACTCCCGCCGATTGATGGTGGTGCGGCTCATGTGGCAGCTCCAGCGGTCGATTGGGTGAACCTACGCCGGGCGTCGCGCCCGCGTCAATCGACGGGCAGTCGGCTCAGTAGTCGTAGATGTGCTCGACCTCGAGGCCCCGGCGCCGCAGGGCCGCGAGCAACGTGTGGAGTGACGGCACCGGTGCCTGCAACACGATCCGCTCGACCTGCGGGTTGGTGAGTACGTCGGCGGCAAACAGCGGCTTCCCCTGATCCAGATCCCATGCGAACGAGCGCGGCGCGAGCACCGACACCACGATGTCTTCGTTCCCCGCGATGTCCGTGAATCGCACACCCTGCTGCGCGAGGCTCATGGCCGTGGGCGTGAACTCCTGGTACCGGGGGATGATTACGAGAAAGGAGTCACGCCCCAGCGCCCGTACGCGCTGCACGTGGGGGTTCGCGGCGAACGCTGAGTCTCCCGCATGCTCGATCCAGGCGTACGTGTCGGTGCCTGCCACCCCGAAGGTGAGGTGCGTCGCCAGCTCGATGAGCTCGCAGTAGAACGCTTCGACAGCATAGTCGACGCTCAGAAAGAGCTTGCGCTCCACCTTACGCGCGAAGTGCGGTCCCCACAGGTGGGTCTCTCGCCAGAGCCCCGTGAGGTGCTTGAAAAAGGAGAACTCGTAGAACGGCCGGACGAGCACGAAATCCGCGTACTGTTGCGCCACTCGATAGGCGTAGGCGTCCTCTTCCACCGGCTGGTGCGAGCTGAGCCACTCGCTCACCCTGCCGACGGTGTTCTCGTACGCGGCCTTGAGCGCGTACTCCACCGTGAAGCTCGTGCCAATCACGACGAGCATCAGGTGGTCTCCCACGTTGAACGGGTATCGCCCCTGGACGAGCCGGTTCACGGCGCAATAACTGCTCCAGTACTGGCCGATGGCGCCGAAGTAGGGGAATCCGCTCGGCAGGTGGGTCGCCTGGAATGCGGCCTTCTCCTGATAGCTCCAGACGATATACCACTCCGGATAGCTGAGGTACGTGTCCTCCTCCGGTCGCGCGTAGTCGGGGACGTTGGCCGTAGGCTGCGTGCGCGCCGGCGGGCGCGGGGGAGACACCCGAGGCGCGGGCCCCCCTCTGCATCCGACCTCGATAACGGAGACGGTGAGCACGCCGACGCCGACCCACGCGATGAAGAGCAGCAGCAGCACCTTCGCGACGGGACGGAGCCTCCTCGTCACCGCGCGGACGGCGGGACGACCCAGGAAGGCCGCGAGTGCTAGACGGGCGCGGCTGATTCCGTGCGCGTCCGGTCGACCTTCGTCGCGATCCAAAAGGCGGCACCTAGGATCAGGATGTGCGGCAGGTTGACGAGGAGATTCCTCGTGAGGCTGATGGTCTGCAGGTGCGATACGACGTACGTGACGACGTCGATCGAGTACGCGACTCCGAGCACGTAGAAGTAGATTCGGGCGACCCTGGGCGAGGACCAGGCGGCCACGACGGCCAGCACCCCGGCGAGCAGGTGGCCGAGGTCCACGATCCGGGTCATGGAGAACAACCCGAACATCTTGCCATGCTCATCCATGATGCCGGGGACATAGTCGAGCAGGTAGACCCCGAGGAACAGCGCGGCGAACCCCCATGCACACTTCTGGATAGTCGCTAACTTGGTCGTCATCCCCGTATCGCCTTCGTAGCCCGTTCTCAGGGCAAGCGCCAGATGTCGAGCACGCCGCTCGTCGCGTGCGAATTCGAATTCCCCTCCGGGAGCGCAATCTTCCCGTCGATCACGATCGGGCTGTTCCAGTGCCCGGCCCCGCAGGCGAGGTCCGCGAGCTGCACCCCGGTGTCTGACCGGTACACGCGCAGTCCGCCCCCCGGGTCGTACACAAAGAGGAGGGTGTCGGCGATGACCGGGCTCGTCCCGGCGTTGTGATTGCTCCAGACCGGCTGCAGCTGGCTGTTACTCAACCGCCACGCCGCCGTACCGCCGCCGTCCGCCGCGAAGAGCCAGGTGCCCGTCGCGTTGCGCAGCACGGCCGGCGAGCTGAACAGGGCGCTGCCACTGGGCGTGGACACGACCTGCCCCTCACCGCCCTGGTGCGGGGTTACGCCGCTCATCGCGCCCCAGTCGAGCACCCGGATCAGCCCGTCCTTCCCGCTCTGCGCGATCAACCCGCCGCCGAGCAGGACCGGGGACGTCGATCCGACGTCCGTATCGCTCGCGTTCAGGGCCGCCGTGTTGGTCGGCGTGTAGTTCCCGATCAGGTGGGTGGCGGTGGCATCGAGCTCCAGGGCGGCGTCGCCCCAGTTGGTACCACCGTCCCAGAGGCCGTTGCCGGTGGCGACGAAGATGGTGCCGCTCGAGGTGTCGATGACGGCGCCGGTGCGGCCCCAGATCCCAGAGCCGGACTGCGAGCAGGACGCCGGATCGATGAGCCCGGGCTGGTTGCTACACAGGGAATTCCACACGGACAGGATATTACCGGTCGCGCCATCGAGGATCGCGACGTGCCCCTGATATGGAGGTGCGTCGCCGATGTACCCGGTGGTGGTGGCGATGACGTGGCCGTTGAAGTAGTTGAGAGCCGACGCGATCTTCTCGCGTCCGGGTAGCAGGGTAATCGCGGTGGTCCAGACCACGCTGCCGTCCGCCACCCGCAACTTCCGGATCGCCCCATCCGGCGCGGCCGCATACACGAACTGACGGTTCGGGTCCGCAACCGGGGTCGCGGTGGTGATTTGTGCCGATCCCACCCACGCGGCGTAGTTGGCTGGCGTGTAGCGCCACAGCACTGCGCCGTTCTGGGCATCGATGGCGAGCGTCTTGCCGTAGGTCGTGGTGACGAAGAAGACGTCGTGGATGCTGCCGTTTACGGGTACGCGGTGGAGATAGATCGCGGACGCGTCCACCGTGCCGTCGATCGAGACCTGCTGCCGCACTAACGTTGTGACGTTCGCCGCAGTGATCCCTGCCGCTATGGGCGGGGCGTTCGACCCGCCAGCGTCCCAGCCGAAGCGCGTCCAGTCGGTAGTGCCCGGCGGACCTCCCCCTGAGGCGGGCCCTGTCGAGTGCGATGCGCAGGCAAGCGCGACGAGGACCAGGGACAGCCTCTTGGCGCGGCCGTTCCAGACGCCTCTCCAGTTGTGGCCCATTGCTGTAGACACGCCTGTACAACCTAAGTCGTTGCAGGCTTCCGTGCCCCTCCTTGACCTGCTTCTCCCTAGCGAACAGCCTTCTCCGTCCGTGTCCGGGAGAGGCCGCAATGTTGCTGCTCGCCGTTTTCTTGACCGTCCAGACACCAGTCGATTCCGTTGCACTCGTGACGCGCGACATCCCCAATTTCTGGCGCGCCTACGATCTCGCGGCGGGCAAGGATAGCGCCGAGCGGACGCGCCTCTTCCGGACGGTATACCTCCAGCCCGGCTCCCCCGGATTACGCGACTGGATGCGTGTGCGCCTGATGAACCGGGACACGGTGCGAGCGCGGATGATCGCGTCCGGCTGGACCACCGCTCGGCTGGACTCGCTGAGCCGCGACTCCCTCGAACGCGCGAGCGCGCCGTTCGCGGAGCAGTCGGCGGCCGAGGAGCTGCTCCACGCGCTGCGCGCGTACCCCCGCTATTACGCGGCCGTGCGCGCGAGGACGCTCGCGGTCGATACCAACTCCGCCGTCAGGCAGGGCATCCGCCAGGGTCTCGCGAAACTCGCCGAGCTCGATCCCGCAGCCCGCTTTCCCAACATCTACTTTCTGATCGGCACCCTCTCGACCGGCGGCACCACTTCGCGGAGCGGCATGCTCATCGGGACGGAGCAGTCCGCGAGCGGCCCCGATACGCCGCTCGACGAGCTCCCCGTCTGGGCGCAGAAAGGTTTCCCCTCGCATACGTTCGCATCGCTCGTTGGCCTCATCGTGCACGAGGCGGTGCACACCCAGCAGGAGCCCATGCCCCCGGGCCAGCACGACACGCTGCTGCGCCACGCGCTCGGCGAAGGCATCGCCGATTTTCTCTCCGAGCTCGCGGTGGGACCGTGGGCGGCGAACACGCCGCGCCAGATCTACGGGCGCGCGCATGAGCACGACGTCTGGGTGGACTTCCAACACCAAATGGCCATCGTCAGTGATTCGATAATCCGCATGTGGATGTACAACGGCATGGTGCCGCCGGACAAGAATCACGGCGCGGTCGACATCGGCTACTGGGTGGGATATCGCATCGCCGCCGCCTATTACGCGCGCGCCGCCGATAAACGCGCGGCCGTACGGCAGCTGCTCGAGTTACGTGATCCGGTGGCGGTGCTGCGCGAGAGCGGCTACGCGCCTTAGAACTCGGGATTGTGGACATCGTCTGGATCGGCACGCCGAATAAGGACAAAGGACGCAACGGTCTGCGTCCCCTGGCGGTGGTCATTCACATCATGGACGGGACGCTGCACGGGACCGACACCTGGTTTCTGGACCCGGCGTCCCGGGTCTCGGCACATTACGGCGTGGGCGCCACCGGCACCCTACATCAGTACGTGGCGGAGGGCGACACCGCGTGGCACGCCGGCCGGCGCTACAATCCGACCTGGCAGCTCATCAAGGACACGCCGAACCCCAACGTCTACACGATCGGCGTCGAGCACGAAGGCGAGGCCGACACGCCGTGGAGCGACGCGATGCTCGGCGCGAGCACCCGCCTGGCGATGGAGATCTGCAACCGCTGGGCGATCGCGATCGATCGCGATCACGTGATCGGCCACCGCGAGATCTACGCGCGCAAGACGTGTCCCGGGACGTGGATCGATCTCGACGACTACGTGACGCGAGCGCGACGACTGGCGGTGGACCCCGCGAGCTACAACGTCGTGGAGCAACCGGGGAGCGTGCAGGCGCGGCTCGATCTCAACGTGCGAGCGGGCGCGCCGACCACGCTGGCGCCGATCGCGCGCACGGCGCCGGGAGGATCCACGCTCGAGTATGCCGGCTGGACGAGCAGCGGGCTGACCGTGAACGGCAACGCCCACTGGTATCGGAGCGCCACCGGTGAGTTCTTCTGGGCGGGAGCGACGACGGGCCCGGTTCCCGGCTAGGCTCAGCGCCGCTCGCGCAGCTGGTCGAACCAGTTCAAGACCACGATGAAGTCTCCCGTCGGCTTGGGGGATCGCACCAACACGAAGCTCCGTCCGTCGCGCGTTATGTCGTAGGTGCGATACACGGGATCGCTCAG
>Ga0209804_1001418_pt1 | contig 15629 bp, 14 predicted proteins | sample GraSoiAngelo_139_FD_185896 | JGI IMG/M metagenome (GOLD analysis project Ga0209804, IMG submission 185896) | Grasslands soil microbial communities from the Angelo Coastal Reserve, California, USA - 14_0929_12_20cm (SPAdes) (version 2) | ecosystem: Environmental > Terrestrial > Soil > Grasslands ... | reverse complement strand
GTTTCAACAACAGGGGCAGCTGCAGGTACAGCAAGCGCACGGCGCTGATACCAGGCCATTTCGGAAGCGCGCTGCCAAAGACGAGTGCCGATCCACCCCAGCAGCACAAGTTCGCATACTAGAAAAGATAATCCCGAGTGCTGGCCGGGAATCTGCGTCCATAGCCACACGCCCAGGGCCAAGCCGACCCACGCCCGGAGGCTGATGCGGAGATACAGCCAGAACAGAAGGCCGAAGTTGGAGGAGGTGAGGCGGAACGCCTGCGCCGCCGGGCGGCGCATGACCCATTCATCTTCGACTGCCGTCCGGACTTGCGCCATATCGAACCAGAGGCAGGGGGACATCAAGACGAACGTTGTCGGCAAAAGCGCGCCGAACCTCAACCAGTAGCCCGTCTTTTCTGGACCACCTCTGTCCAAAACCACCCGGAGCTTGACCTGGAAGACAGTGCGATCATCAGGGTTGCCATCATCGGGCGAGATAAATTGGACCTGCGAGCTCAGATCGCCGACGCCGACCACTTCCAGGGAGTTGATTTCGCTAGACGCCCGGTACTTTTCCTTCCACTCGAAAGATGGGCGGCTTCCCTGCATCTCGGTCATGAAAGTGGACTTCGGTTGAAAGGCATTCTGATAAAGGGGGAAGGGGAATGTGTTCTGGGATTTTCCGGTCAGGTTGCGATAGGTGAGCGTTTCGAAGCCGTCGATGGTGTGGTGCCGGGTATCAACGCGGGCGTCGATGTCATGGGCAACCACACGTTCGGACAGAGGCTTGTCAGAGTTTGTGGCGCCGAGGGGAATAGAAGATTGATGACTGGCTGAGAGCGCGAGGCACAGTACAGGCGAAACCGGCGACCAGCTGGGCATGAGGGCATTCTCGGCGCGAGGTAAGGAGGAAGCTTACACCGTCGGGGTGGAATTGGGAAAGTTCGCGGGCAAGAGGGGCAAGAGGGCCCGCGGCATACCGGTCAGAACCAGGTTTTGCTCCGGTATTCGCGGTAGGCGTCGCCGAATTTCTGTTCGAGAACCCGGGCTTCCTGATGAGCGCGCATTATCTGGATCGGTAGCAAGACTAGCAGCAGGAGAAGAAGATATGGCTCTTGCAGTGCCAGGAGAAAACCGAAGACCAGCAGGAAGCTGAACACGTACATAGGGTTGCGGATTTTCAAGTAGAGACCGGTGGTGACTAATTTCCGGGCCTGCGGCGTCACTGAGAACGAACGTCCAAGGTGAAAACGCGCGATGAAAAGCAAGATGAGGGAAGGCAGGGCGACGATGAGGCCTACGACTCGTAGCGTAGTCCACGGACCAATGTAAACGATGATGAACAGGAGCAGCGCGAGAGCCGCCGAAAGCTGCAGGGTGCAGAGGATTCGGAATTTCAGCTTATCCAATCTAGCCCACCAATTTTTGCCTGACACCGTGAATGAAGTCAGTGTAGGCGGGAGTATAACCGGCGGCGCGCATGTCGGCGGCAATTTGGCCGCGGTGATAGGCTGAGTGCATCACCACGTGCACGAGGATGTCCTCAACTGAGCTCGTCCAGCGTTCCCCTTTACTATTGGTGTATGTCGCTGGACGGGAGAGTTGTTCTAGCGTTAAGTTGTCGAGGTAGCCCGACCAGACTTGGGAAAGCCGGCCGGCGTATTCTTCGCAATGTGACAAGTCCAGATCCGGCCAAACCGCGAGAGGAGACTTTCCGCCTTCGATTCGAGAGAACCAGACACATTCTGTCCCGAGTACATGGGCGATTAATTTCAGCGATCGCGGGAGTGGGTTTGAGGCTGCCTTGAATGAGGCAAGAACTTCGCGGTTGGCCCATTCGTCATAGCGAAACAGGCGCCGAAGATGATCGAGCATGGTCATGATTTGTTCTCCCAAGGAAAACCCATAATTGGCATTGGCACAATCGCGCTGCGCCGTCCTTCCTTGGTTACGTTATACAATTTCTCCCGAAGAGGCGTAGAGCTGGTTTATGAATGTATCCGGCGGGTTGCGAGAGACCTGGGCGACGAAAGCCGCCGGTTTTAGCGACCTCATGGGCACGGCTGAAGCCGTGCCTCCCTCAAAACTCCTTTTGAAACCAGTTCTAGGTGAGCGACGTCCGTGGAGGCATTCGGTGTTCATACTACGAAATAGAATTTTGCAAGCCTCGTTGCTTGCGGCTGCGATTCTCTGGCTGACGGGATGTCCTCCTCGCGCCTCGATTGCCGAAATCAATCGCGATCGCGGGCGTTATCTGGGCAAAGAATTGACCATAGCCGGACGCGTCTCTGACTCTTTCGGAGCACTCAGCACGGGCGTCTTTCAAGTGGACGACGGCACCGGAACGATGTGGGTGTACAGCCAGAACTACGGCGTACCAAGTAACGGAGCCAAAGTGTCGGTTACGGGCAAGCTTGAGCAGGGATTCAATTTTGGCGGGCGGACGTTTGCCGCGATCCTGCGCGAAACGCAGGCTCGGCATTGATGGTGGCCTGTTCTGGCCTTACGGGATCTCAGCGGGCCTGGGTAATCGCTCGCCGGTATTCGTCTGCCGTCGTGCGATAGCAAGGCAACAGACTGTTTCGATCGGCGGTGGAAGGCACGGGTGGTGTCGCCGGGGACTGCGCTCCTGAGGGATCCTGGTCCGGCCAGGTCATTTGCATCAGGCTTTCGTCACAAGACTCGTCCCGCGTGACGCGAAGCTTGTAAACTTTGGCTTTCTTGTCCTGGACATACTCGGAAAGCCGCTTCTGATAAGGAAGAAATTTATAAACCAGCTTGATGAGCTGGAACTCACCTTTTCGCAGCCGCCTTTCGGCGAGATAGACCTCGTAGTTGGAAAAATAGGAAGAACCCGGCAAGGCCAAGGGGACGCCAATCAGGCGGAGCGGCACATCTTCGCTAGGCGGGGCGGCAGGCGTTTCGACTGTAGGTGGAACCGACGGCGGAGGGTTAGGTGGAATGTCCATGGGGGGCAGGGAAACGCCCGCCAGAGAGTTTTTTGCGCTCAGAACTGGTGAAGGAGAAGCCGCGGTTGGTGCGCCGAGTCCGGCCGATGCCATGCCCCCATTCCCTCGAGAATCGCCCAGTCCCTGAACGGACGGAGGCGGCGGAATAACGGATGAACCAGCGCCGGACAACGTGCCCGCGCGTCCGCTTCCGCCAGAACCGCCTGCCGACTGAACCGTTGGAGGAGGCGGCACCACCTGGGAACCGGCGCCGGCTAGCGAACTTATGCGTCCGGTTCCCGCAGCACTACCCATCCCCCGACCTGACGGGGGCGGTGGCACAATCTGTGCACCTGCGCCGGACAGCGAGCCTGCCCGTCGACCTCCACTCGAATTTCCCATACCCTCGACAGATGGAGGAGGAGGCACGATCTCGGAACCTGTACCGGAGAGTGAGCCTACACGTCGGCCGCTGGCGGAATTGCCCACACCGTCAAACGACGGAGGCGGTGGCACAACCTGTGAACCGGTGCCGGACACCGGGCCAAACCGTCGGGTGATAGCCGAGTTGCCGACGCCCTGAAACGATGGAGGGGGCGGCACAACCTGCGAGCCTGTGCCGGACAGCGAGCCTGTGCGTCGACTGGCGATGGTTCCCGAGTGGGCGAAAGATGGCGGAGGAGGTACAATCGATGCGCCCACGCCACTTACTGCCGACTGCACTCCCGAGCCTCCCCGCCCCTCATGCATGGGTAATGCCAGTGGCGGAGTGACGACCTCGGATTGAGCCCCGTCCAGGTCCCCAAACTTGCGCATCGAGCCCTGTACGGTGGGGGGCGGAGCGACCACGCCTGCTCCGGGGCCACTCATCGCACGTTGTCCGTATAGTGATGGGGCGTCCGGAGGAGGAGCAACGACAGGAGCCTGGGGCAATCCCCCGCGGCGAGCGGTGGTCTGATAGACCTCAGGAGGTGGAGCCACGATCGACGTCGGGCTCCCCGGCACCGTGAGTTGAGAGCGCGCTGTAGCGGATAACGGCATCGCGGGATCGGGCGAATTCGCGGCCGCCAGGTTGGGCGCCGACATGCCGGACTTGATATTCGGCGGCACAACGACGCTGGGTGCGCGCTCACGCGCTACCGACCACGCCTGACGCGCCGATCCGGACGGAGCTTTCTGCCGTGCTTGAACACGTGGCGGACTGGACTTCCTGGCCGGGAAAGATTCTGAAGGCGTGTAATACACGACGTACGAACCCTGGAAGCCGTGCCGCTGCGGAAAGGTTTGCAACTTCGGCCCTTGGTTTAAGCTCCAGACGGCCACCACAACCACTACGTGCCAGAGGATTGACTCGGCAAATGATCGCCACGGAACCCCGGAATCGATAAACACGTCCTGCCAGAACGGCGCCAGCCTGGACGTGGCAGGAACCCGAGGAGCTGACCGGAACAGCAAGGTATCAACCAGGTTACGGAAAAAGACGCGGTGGGCAGGCTCTACTTCCAGCAGGAGTTGGAGGCGGGGCTCGGCCGCGACGTGAGCACCTGTTTTCGAAAGTAAAAAGGCTGCGCCTTTGTCCATGGATCTACGCCGGAAGGGGGAGAGAAAAGTGCCCTCATTATAGCCCAGACCGGCATAAATGTGGCGAGCTCCCTGAACTTTAAATCGAACTTAAATGCCGTCCCGGAACGCGTCTCCACATCATACCTCTCATCGGGCTTTTTCCCATTCGGAATCTTAGCCTTAGCGTTACGTCGGTCGCAAGGTCCCGGTTGGCCCGCAATAAGGCATGTGATTCTAGAGACGCGGCTTGCCGCGCCTCGGCATAGTTTGCAAGGGTACGGAGAGGCGCTTTGCCTTGCCGCCCGAGGACGGGGCAAGCCCCGTCTCTGCCTTGCCGGTTGCGCCGGCTGGCGTGCTTACCGTCCACGCCCCAGCAACCCGGTGTAGAATGACGCCCCGTGGGCTTTCCGCCCAAGCGGAATTCTGAGTTATGGGGAAGACCTTTGCTCTCGTATTTTTCGTCTCGATTGCGCTCGGATTCAGTCAAGCCGAAGTTTGCCAAGGCAAGGGTCACCCGGGAGTGGCGGCTCTATATCTGGCTGAATCAACCGGCGGCTACAGCTCCGCCAAGGAATGGGCGTCGCATTTCCGCGACCTGATTCAAAAATCGCCGTCCTACTGCCTGGTCAGTCAAAAAGAAAATGCGGTTGTGATTGTGAGCATGCTAGGCACGGATGCGGACCTTAACGGCGTCAGCACAGCCATCAGCATTGCGGTGTATAGCACGAAAGAATCGATATTTCTTGCCCACTGGCTGTATGTCTCGGGAAAAGAGTCGTTGGACTCTTCTGCCGAGAAAGCGGTTGCCGCCTTGGAGCACGAAGTAAGAGAACTCAAGAGATTGCGGCTGGTCAGGTAAGCGCGCGGCTGCGATGTGCGTTTGTTGGAAGTGAGAACCCTGGCCAAATTTTCTCGTCGGCTTGGCCGTCTTTTTCATCGTCACGGCGCCGGGCTGGACCGTGTTGTTCGCCAGGAAAAGACCGAGCAGTTAGCGCTCGGCGCGGTTCTCGTGGCCCTGCTCGCCGTCGCAGTGCTCGTCCTGAGAAAAGGGTCTGGAGCGCACGGATATCCCAACGCCAACTCTGAGGCACTTCGAACCGTAGATTCTGAAGCACAGGTAACAACAGAGACAGCAGGGCGAGCATCTTATGTCCTTCAAAGGACCATGCTGGTTTATCTTCAACAACGGGCCTTCGAGGGCTCGTATCATAGAGGTGGAGCAAATTCATGATTCGTGACGACGTTTTGCACGATTTCCCTGACCTTTTCGGGACCAAGAAAGTGAATGGCCGAGAAGTCAACGTCGAAAAGGCTATTGAATCGCTTACCCGAGAGCTGCGTCCCGAGATCGCCGCTGCCCTGACGGCGCGCCAAGCGCTCCTCGCGTCTTCCTCGCCAGTCAGAAAAAAGTATGCCTGGCCCAATTGGAATGAGAAATTTGAGGATCCAGTAAGCGGCAGCCATTGGACTTTTGGCGAGATCGTCGAGGGGATGATCGACAATTTCCTCGGCCGCGACAGCAAATGGCGCTGGCGGCTGAACGACGGAGTGCCCATTCCGAAGGACGCACACCCGTTGACAAATCCGGGGCTGGAACTCACCGGCCCGTGGCATCCGCTGGACATGGCATTCAACGCGTTGAATAGCCCGGCACCCATGAATATGCCGGACTTTGAAGACGCATCGCCGCCGCATTTCCGGCCCCATGGCACGCCTCGCAATCAGCCGCTTGGAATCTTTGCGGCTATCCGGAACGCCAAAGAAATTCTCGAAGGCCGCTGGACCGACCGGGCTTACGAGGTCGTGAAAAAAGGCCAGAAGCGTGCTTACAAAATCACTACGCCGCGCGCGAAGTGGCCGACCCGGTTTGGCCGCCCGCCTGGAATCCACATCCGCTATGAACACATCATGGTGGATGGGCAACCGGCCCCGGCGTTGATTCCGATCACGGTGCTGTGGGTGTTCAACAATTACCAGTCTCTCCGCGACGCCGGAACCGGTGTGTACTTCTACATCCCGAAGATTCAGACGCCTCAGGAAGCACTCATCCTGGAGAAGCTGCTGGCCCGTCTGGAGGAGAGGGTAGGAGTGCCACTCGGAACCATGAAGATCAAGGTGCTCTACGAGGAAGGAAATGCAGGCCGGTTTTTGCCGGCAATCGCCTGGGTTTTGCGGCGACGGCTGCTGGGTACGAATGTCGGGCGGTGGGACTATCTGGGAAGCATCATTGAGATGTGGAAGGACGATCCGAAGGGCATCTTCCCTGATCCGCAGTCGATTGGCATGGCCTCTCCGAACATGATTGAGTATCAGCGATACAACGCGCTAATGATGCTGATGGCTGGCATGAAGAACGGCGAACTCAGCCAGGCAGCACCCATTGGCGGGATGGCCGCGGTAATGATTTATCAGCCGAACGACCCCTACGGGCGTTCGAGGTATAACGCTTTGGCGCTACGCGCGATGGTGATCGACAAATTGCGGGAGCGCTTGCTGGGTCTGATATTTGTGCCCGAAAAGCCGTTGGCATCAGGTCAACAGCCGACGCTGGAAGACGTCCTCTCCGGCAGCATGAAAGGGCACCTCTATGACACGTATCGGCAAAGCTGGGTCGCCAGCCCGGAACCAGCTTACGTGGCTGCCGGGAACGCGCCCTTGCGCAAGGCAGTGAACCAACTGCAAGCAGTTCTCGATGCGCCAACCGAAACAGAGAACACAAGCGGCAAGCCGGTCGCCACCGTTGCCAGCGGTCTTACTGAAACCGAGCGGGCGCTGCTAGAGTCCAGAGGATTGTTGAATTCGCAGGGGAAGATCACGCCCTGGGTCATCAACCGGGATTCGGTGGACAAGGCAGAAAAAATCTTTACCCAAGGACTTTGGGACTCGATCTACGGCGTGCCCCGGGGTGATGTGACCATTGAGCACATTCAACACGCATTCTACATGGCGGCCAACTACGGCTTCCAAATCCTGAATGGGAACTTCGCAGCCGCGATTGACGACTACGAACTCAAGCTGCGGTTCATGAATGACCTGGCCACCTACCGCATCGACGTGTCGTGGCTGTGGACGCTTGCCCATCACCAGGCTGTCATCACCAAGGATGGGTATCTGCAAAGGGCGGCTCTGACAGGAGACGGAGTCGTCCTGGCAAAAAATGCGGAACCCGTTAAGGCCGGCACCCGCTTCACTCGGGAACTGTTCGATAAAGTTTGGGAATACCATAACGAGTGGACCGCGGAATTCTTCGCCGAGCTTGACCGTCGCGGCGATCCGGGCCGCTTTGACCGCAGCAAGGCGCCGGTCATCATGGAACTGTTGAAGCGGCAGCTGCTTTCACCTCGCTACATTCAGCACAGCGCCCGCGTGCTGTTTGTCGTGGCCGAGGCAAACCAGCAACAACGCGCGCAGGTTCTGGAGGCGATTTTCGACCTTCCGCGCGACGAAATTGTCCGCCGCGTTGAAGCCGGAAGCCTGAGCCAGGCCGCGTTGGATGCTCATGATTACGTGAATGACATCTTTCCTGATGTCGAGGGAGAACAGTTTTCGACGGTCGGCGGGAAACGATCCGCTACGGCGTGAGGGAGGTCCAGGATAAGTCTCTCCGCGGCTGAAGCCCGTTCCCCTTTAAAGGGGTGAATTGCGCAGGGCCGGGGCGTGCCTGCTCCGCCTTTCTCGATTTCTTTCTCGCCTCCTTGGAAGTAGCACATTCGGCATGGGTTGGAGGTGCCGAATTCGGACCCGTTGTCGAGGCCAAAGACCAGCCGTCAGAAAGTGGTTCTCTGCATTTCCGAACGGGGGTAGAATCCGGATAGAGGCCGCTATATGCGGTTCGGCGCCGCTTTTATTCTCCCTGTCGTTCTGGCCGTCTCGGCGTGGTCCCAGCTGACATTTACTATCCCTGTCCAGGATAAGTCGGGAGCGGGTGCTCCTCTGGAAATGTCCGGGACCATTTCGTTTTCAGAGAATGTCTTGCGGAAATCGATTACGACTTCTACTGACTACGAGGTGAAGGCTCGCAACCGCTCCGAGAAGCCAATCGTTCTGATCGTCGCGACCTTCGATGAGAGTGGTCCGCATGGCGGAAACCGGCATCACATCCTGCAGTTCGACGATGTCTTCCGTCTGGGCATCAGTCCCGGACAATCCTTTGTGCTCTCCCGCAGCGATCGCGGAACCCCCGCTTACTGCTGCATCGACCCGCACAGCAAGGCCGAGCAACCGCGAGCGGAGGTCCGGGTGCTGTTTGTGCAATTCAGCGATGGCTCGACGTTCGGTGACAAGGTTGCGGCCAAGGATATTCTCGAGATCCAGGCGGCGGTGTTAGACCGATTGCGGACCCTGGACGATGCCCGCAGCGATGAGGAATTTCTGCGGCTTCTGCGAAAGGATATAGAGCCTGACGAGGCGGATACTTTCTTTGCAGCGATTCGCCGCACGCAGAAGGAGAAAGGCACCTCGATGGCGCGCAGCCGAGTGCGCAACGCGCTGATCAATTCCGAAAAGCATCTGGCGCAGTTGACGGCCGAACAGGTGGGGGGGAAGTAGAGCTGGTTTCATAAATGGTGTCGTCGCGCTCGCCGCTGTCGCCTCAGCGGCCTAAAGTGGTTCTTTGCGCGGGATGAATTATCGAGGGCCAAAGGCGCTGCTCCACTTCTGCGCGGATGCGCTTCACTTCCGGTGACCCGATCTCGCGGACCTGGTCGGGAGTAAAGGTGGTCATCGAAGGCACCAAATAGCTGTTAGGTCTCGCCGCCATTGGGCACCTGCCAAGCACCTACCTGCTCAAAAGAGGCTGGGCCGTATTCTTTCTGCAGAAAATCGCGGAATCGCCGAAAGGCCGGAAGCACATTCGCCTCTAGCGATTCCTGGGCCGCGGTCGTGAGCCGCTGTTTGTCCGCATCCGTAAATGATCCCGGCATTTTCTTGAGCGGCCTGTAGAACCCGTGTTTGGTCGGGTCCTGCCAATCCATGCCGTTCAGGCGCGCGTCAGAATCTTTTCCCCAATGACCTTGGGCAGCAGCACGCGCTGGCGGATCCCCTCCCGCATCAAGTCGTAATGAAGCAATCTAATACAAGGCAAAATCACGCCTTATTCCCCAGCCCTAAAGGGCCGGGCTTTACGGCGCTTCTCGGTAATCGTTGCCCGCAACTTCCGGTCACCGCGAAGGAGAGGCGAGATCGATCTTATCGGTTGGGATTGGAAACGTATTCTGCTCCATCGAGGTCAAAACCCGCACCTCGCGTGACGTCAAACCAGCTGAAGCTGCCGTCGACAACGCCAAGCGGCAGGAATGAACGGCAGTTGCCCGCGAATATCTGCGGCCTATGCGGCCTTTGCCACCTTCGTGCCAGTGGCGGTGCGATGTGGTCAACGTGTATTATGAAGACCAACATACCGCCCGGCCAGAGATCGAGCTGTTCAAAAATGCTTTCTCCATGTCGTACCATAAAAAATTTGGCCTGGTTTACTGAGAGGATTTAGTGCCTTGCCTGAGCTGAGAAAAGATCCGATCGTTGGCCGATGGGTCATTATTTCGACCGATCGCGCCAAGCGTCCGACTGATTTTGTTCGCGAGGCAGTTAAGAATAAAGGAGGTTTTTGTCCGTTCTGCTACGGGAACGAAAGTAAGACGCCGCCGGAGATCCAGGCTTATCGGCCGAATCCCAACGGCGGTCCGCCTGCACAGCGCGATACTCCGGGCTGGACGGTGCGGGTAGTGCCCAATAAATTTCCCGCCCTGGGGATCGAAGGCAATCTGAATCGCCAGGCCGAAGGCATGTTCGACAAGATGAATGGCATCGGGGCGCATGAGGTCATCATCGAGACGCCCGACCACAACGCCACCCTCGCCACCCTGCCCGCCAAACGCATTGAAGATGTGCTATGGACCTTCCGCGATCGTATCCTGGATCTGAAGAAAGACCGGCGATTCAAATACATTCTGATTTTCAAGAATCACGGGGAGCCGGCAGGAGCCTCGCTGGAGCACGCCCATTCCCAGCTCATCGCGCTACCCATTCTTCCCATCTACGTGGTTGAGGAACTGCAGGGCGCCAAGCAGTACTATCTATATAAGGAGCGTTGCGTTTTCTGCGACATCATTCGGCAGGAGACTGACACGGGGATCCGCGTGGTGGCGGAGAACGAGGATTTTCTGACTATTGCCCCATACGCCCCGCGCTTTCCGTTCGAAACCTGGATTCTGCCCAAGCGGCATGAGTCGGCTTTCGAGAACTCTTCGTCGCACATGTTCGAGAACTTGGCGAAGGCGATAAAGAGCCTGCTCACCAAGGCCGACAGGGTGCTGGACAATCCGCCGTACAACCTGGTGATCCACACCTCGCCGGTACAAGACCCAACCAACGACCACTATCACTGGCACATTGAGTTCATGCCCAAGCTGACCAAGACGGCAGGATTCGAATGGGGCACGGGGTTCTATATCAATCCGACTCCGCCGGAAGAAGCGGCGAAATTCCTGCGCGAGGCTAGCGTAGAGGAGTCCGTGCCGCTGGCGACAGGATAGAAAAGACGAGTTACGAAAAGGCACGGCGTCGGTCGTGCCTTTTTTCTTTGGCAGAAAATGCATCGGCCCCGCTCGTCCAGGTCATCTCGCCCACGCCAAGCCATCCGCCCCGGGGCCCGCCTCGATCAATTTCACGGTCCAACTGCTGATCTGAATGGCTGCAACCTGGTGACTCTCGGAGCAGGACACGTAAGCAACCTGGCCGTCAGGCCGGATCAGCACTTCTTGAGGGGATCGAGGCACGCTGATAGATTTGAGCACTTGAAACGTCGCAAGCTCGATAACCGCGACAGCATTGGCTGGTGGCAGGGCAACTAGCAGCCATTTTCCATCCGCCGTCGGCGCAGAGCCGTATCCGGTTCCGGGCAACCCGATCCAGCGATCCACTTTTCGCCTTATCGCATTGATTACCGCCATCCGGGGTTTTTCCGTATCCGACGTAAACACCCAGCGGTTGTCGGGTGTGAGAGAGATGCGTTGCACGTGCCCGGCCACCGGGATCACTGCCGCGGTTTTTCGCTCGACGAGGTCGAGCACCGAAACAGTCCCCGGTCCCACGTTGGCGGTGTAGCCGTACCGCCCGTCCGAGCTAATGGCCAGCATGTGGGATTCCGGCTGGCCGGTCGGAACCTTGCCGACGATCTTTAAGGTTTTGGGATCGATCATGGTTACGGATTTATCCAGTTCAGTAGTCACATAGAGGAGGCCATCCTTTGACCCAAACACGGCGCAATGCGGTCGAACGCCGTGTCCGAAATCGATAGTGTGAATTACCCGCCGCTCGTAGAGGTCGATAACGGCCAGGGTCCTTCCGTCCGTGCCTGGCAGACCCACTCCGGAGTTACCGTAGATCGGGACAAAAGCCCGCTTGCCATCCGGGGACACGGCGACTTCGTGCCCGGTCACGCCGCCTTCCGCGACGTGCGCATTCTGACGTCCCGAAACGGGGTCAATCAGGCCCAAGGTCTGGTCGCCCTTGTTAGCAACCAGCAACAGGCCGCCTGGTGACGAGGCGATGAAGCCCGGGATCAGCAAACCTGTCAGAACCAGCGTCAATTTCATTGCCGGGTACGTCGAGTTGCTCCTTGTCCTCTTCATGGCCCACGATCCGCGACAATGGGGCTTAGGATAGACTGCCGGTTTCGTTTTGGCTACTGAATCCACTCACAGATGCCGATCGAATGACGGAAGACTCGGAAGCAGTGTGTCGAGCTGGTTTTATATTACAGTAAGGATCCGCGCGCTCGCGGCTATAAAGCCACACAGGTACTCAGAGACACGCGGCCGAAGTGCGTGCGCGAGCATCCATTTTTCGCCCCTCTGGGGGCTGGCTCATTTCACTCTTAGCGGCGGCCACGCCCGGCATTGCGACAGGCTGACCGGTGAGGTCAAGGGAGCGCCCGACTTGAAGCGAACTACCCCATCCGAAGTAGAACAGAAGCTTCTTCCGCCTGTACTGCTCCCCGCGGGAGTGCCGACGATCACAAATTCCTTGCAAAGGCGTTGCTTGCAGACGGCTGTCAGTCTGAAGCGGAATCCAGATTTTGTGCACCATGTGTCCGCAGTGCAGCTTTCGTTCCCGAGAGTAGGATCAATGAGACTCGCGTGGTTCGGCGATTGGGCGCCTCCACCGGGATCTGGACCAAGGGTGGCCAGACCAGATAAGCAACGCCATACGTGACTTGACTTACGCCCCATAGCTAAATCCTATCGCAAGCGTTTCGGTCCTTAGGCGCAGTCTGCGCCTTAAAATCTCCAATGCCGAGGCGTGGTCGCGGATGGTCTTGAAACCGCAAGCCGAACAATGGTGCTTCCTGTCCCACAGCTGCTTGGGCACAGCTCGACCACACGGGCATTGTTGCGATGTGCCGCGGGCATTCACTTTCTCGGCCCCATCTGGAAAGCCTCAGAATAGACTGCTAGCTTTGTTTCTGCTACTAAATCCGCTCCCGGGCTCACGGGGTGCTGGCCATTTTCGCTTGACTTGGGCAGTTCTCCAGCGCCAGAATCCAGCGTCCTGTTGGTACCGTACGTGCACGCAGTTCTCGAACGGCGGAGGTTTTCCCATGGGATTCAAGCGGTCTGATTTCAGGTGCAGGCGATCTTTCCTGCGGCTTTCGCTAGCGGCGGCGACCATGGCAGGACTGCGCATCGCGACTGAACCCATGCTGGCGCAGGCGGCACGACGCCATCCTGCGGTCAGTCGCAAGGATGGCATCTTCATTGATTCAAACGAGAACCCGCTAGGACCCTGTGCTGCGGCGCGGGAAGCTATCGCCGGAATCACGCCTGAGGGCGGCCGCTACCGGGACGACTTAAGTGAGGACCTGGTCAAGCTATTCGCTGAGCAACAGGGGCTCAAGGTTGACTACGTCCGCCTGTTTGCTGGATCGAGTGAGCCGCTTCAGTACACCGTGTTGGCCTACACCTCTCCGAAGCGGAGTTATGTCACCGCCGATCCTGGATTCGAAGCGGGAATACATATGTCCAAGATTTCAGGGGCACGGGTCGTGGCTGTGCCGCTGACCAAGAGCTACGCCCATGATGTACGGGCAATGCTGTCGGAGGCACCAGACGCCGGGGTCATCTACATTTGCAATCCCAACAATCCTACTGGGACGCTCACGCCGCACCCGGACATCGAGTACGCGACCGAGCACAAGCCCAAGGATGCGGTGGTGCTGGTAGACGAGGCATACTTACATTTTTCCGATGCGCCGTCGGCGCTCGACCTGGTCAAGGCCGGCAAGGATGTGATCGTGCTGCGAACATTTTCCAAGCTCTATGGCATGGCGGGGCTTCGCTGCGGCTTTGCCATTGGGCGACCCGACCTGTTGGAGCGTCTGGATAATTTTGGCGGCAACTTCATGCCGATTACTGCGGTGGTGGCGGCGATCGCCAGCATGAAAGAGCCACAGCTGATCGCCGAGCGCAAGCGCATCAACGCCAGCGTGCGCAGCGAAACCTTTCAATGGCTCGACCGCAACGGTTATACCTATATTCCTTCGGAATCGAACTGCTTCATGCTGGACACCAAACGTCCAGCAAAGACGGTGATCGAGGCCATGGCGCAACAGAATGTGATAATCGGGAGAGTGTGGCCAGTCATGCCCACCTGGACGCGGATCACGGTGGGGACGCCGAGGGAGATGGTCCGCTTCCAGGCCGCATTCAAGAAAGTGATGGACGGCAGGGTAGGTTGATTCTCTTTCTCAGTTCATCAGCCCCGAAACCCTCCAGCCTGCAGGCGCGTGGCGCCAGTGGCGTCGCCAAGCGCTAGCACGGGACTCAGATTTTCATTTCGGCGGGGAGTGCTTCTTATTCTCCTCTTGCTCGGCGGCGTGGCGGGCACGCACCCGCTGACGAACTTCTGTCCGCTGCTCCGGCGTCAGCACGTCGAAAATCTGAGCGCGTTCGATGCGCCGGTACCCTTCCAGCATCCCGCTTTTCTGTTCCGGGCGTAACTTCTCATCTTTTTGCACTAGATCCATGCGCGATTTTATGTCCTGATGAATCTTGTCAATTTTTGCTTGCTGCTCTTGTGTGAACTTCAACCCGGCAAAATCGTCCACTGCTGGAGTGTCTCTCTTCGGTCGGACCGTAGGTGAGGGCTTCGGCGGATGCTGTACCGCCCGCGGTTGACTGCGCTCTACGCCGCTCAGGCCCGGTGCCGTACATAGGAAAACAAGTCCAGCCACAATCCCCAGGCGTTTCACAAATCGGCTCATGTTCAAGCGCCCCTTTCGTGAGCGAACTGAATGTGCCTGCTTTATTTTAAACGTCCCGCCATCTGGTAAAAGTTAAGTTACCGAAAATTCCCCACAGCTTAAGGATCTCGAGGCGGGAAACCAAACTTCATAAGTGTCTCTCCAACGTCAGTGCGCAGACGAGCCGACATAACGGTGGAGTTTGCCCGTACCTGCCTGCGTGCCGTTATGTCAATAGCGAAGGTCACCGGATGATTGTGAGTCCGGTCACCCTGGCCGGTGACGAGCAGTCTAGGCATTTTTGCCATAATCAACAGCAAGCGGCCTGGCGCAGGACGCGTTTGGCTCGCTTGCTCCAAAGACTTCGCGCCATGCGGCGAAGCCTGCCCTCTCTGGTCCAGTTGCTGATGCGTTTGGGCGCCGCGAAAACCCCAGCGGGTCGCGCATTCCATTTTGTGCATCTGCAAGTACCGAAGGAAGGGCAGGAGGTCACGCGGGAAACCTTCCAGTTTCGAGTGGATAAGAAAAAGTCCCGGAGGCGGAATGGCGTAACGGACACTACTTGCTGCGCTCCAACCGGACCGCCGGAGATCCCAGCGTCCTGAGGACGCGCTACGTACAGTTAGTTGACCCAGATTGAATCGGTATTCCGGTCGCTCAAGAGCGAACTGGGCCTCCGCCCCATCTACCACCAACTGGAACATCGCGCCGACGCGCACATTCTGATTGCCTTTCTCGCCTACTGCTTGCAGATCACCCTGAAGCAGCGTCTCCTGTTCGACGCCCCAGGGTTGCCGCCCAAGGCGGTGCTGGAGAAGTTGGCCGAAATCAAAATGATTGATATGTGGATTCCTACGGGCGATCAACGATGCTTGATTCTGCCGTGCTAGAGAAGCT
>Ga0209804_1001417_pt1 | contig 15632 bp, 17 predicted proteins | sample GraSoiAngelo_139_FD_185896 | JGI IMG/M metagenome (GOLD analysis project Ga0209804, IMG submission 185896) | Grasslands soil microbial communities from the Angelo Coastal Reserve, California, USA - 14_0929_12_20cm (SPAdes) (version 2) | ecosystem: Environmental > Terrestrial > Soil > Grasslands ... | reverse complement strand
GCTCCGGCGTCATGCCCTGGAGAAACGGATGCTCGGCAACCAATCCTGCCAGTGACGACGCGGTGTTTGTCCCGGCCGGTTCGACTTCGCGCAACGTCGTATCAGTTGTGGTTTTCATGTTGCAAAATTATGATACGTCTCGTCCCTCCGCTGCCCATTATTTGGCAAGAATTCACCCTCGGTTGCCGCGTGTTTAGCGTATCGTTACGCAGTCATCGAACATAGGCTGGCAATTCAGAGGGCGCTGTTTTAGAGTCGTGCGACGATGATTCCGTTCGCCAAACACGGCAGGCGAGGCACCCGCACTACCTCTTGGGGAAATCAGCGAGCCGCGACTTTGCGGGGGCGGACAGCGCCGTTTCGGCGGGCGCGGCGGCGAGGACGGCGGGCTTTGTCCATTTCCGCGATCATGCGGGCTTCCAGCAAAGCGCGAGGCGAGGCAAACGCGATGGGGTGCGTGCGTTCGTATTCGAATATGTCCCGCAGCCATTCCTCATCGGTCAACTTTTTTTGAGCGACTGCTTTCACGTTACGGAATTTGCTCTTTCTCCCCCGCTTTGGCAAGACGGCGTTTCTGCCTGGCGAAGTAACGTTGAGCGATGTCACGCATCATGTCGCGCCGGATGATGAACAAGTCCTTCACTGGGCGCATTTCCAGCACCTTCTCGTAAAACCGCGCGGAACTGGCGGTGGCCTCGCCCCAGATCATTTCCATCCCGAGCGCGTCCGCGAGGTCGCTGAGACTGAAGAGAATACCAGCTCCCATGCCTGAAATGGGCTGGTTCGCGAAGGTCAGGCCGGGGCGAACGGCGAGGAAGTCGAGCACGAGATGGTGTCACCAGGTCCGCCGGCAGTAGGCGAGTGCGAGAAATTTGTATCGCTTGGCCCATTCGGCGGACGCGACGAGGAGGAAGGCAATCTCTGCGCGTTTGTTGCGTCGGATCGCGGCGCGCAATTCCCCGAGGCTCGAGGCCGTCGCGCCCTCGCGTGTGTAGTAGAACCAGCGTTTGGCGGCGAGCGCGGCGAACTCGCCTGCGTCCGTCGCCGGTGTCATCTTCCGCCAAGCCCGCACGCGCCGGACTTCCGATTCGGGTGCGAACGTCAATTCGACTGGCCGGAATTCGCCTGCTGCTTCGACGTGGAAGACGATGGGCTTCATGCTTTCGCGTAAAGCTTGCTGTAAACGTGAAATAAGTCCAACGCGCCGTAGCTGTGCCCGGCGGCGCTGGCGAGCATGGCGTAGCAGGCTTTGTAAGCATGTCCGCACAACCCCCGTTCCACTTTTCGCAAAAAATGTTCAACCACTGCCAATAAAGGTTTAGTCCGCTTCAACCGGATTGCCGATGCTTTGCGCGACGGTTGAAACGAAAGAACACGCAAAAGAATAGTTGTTATGAACATGTTGAAAAGAACCTCGATACACGCCGGCGTTACGGCCTTGGCCGCCGTGTTGCTCGCATTGTCCGCCAGGCAGTTGTCCGCCGCGGCAAATCAAGCCGCCGCGCCATCCACCGGCGCGAAGCTTGTTGATCCCGACGTTACCGGCGTCGAGACGGCAGTGCTCACGCAGGCCCCGAATGTGCCGCCGCCGATCACACGAAAAAAGCCCGCCAAGGTCATCGTGACCGTGGAAGTCAGAGAAGTCACGAAGCGCCTGGCCGATGGAGTCGAGTATGTGTTCTGGACATTCGGCGGCGATGTGCCGGGCAGCTTCATTCGTGTCCGCGAGGGCGACCAGGTGGAATTTCACTTGAACAATCATCAGAACAACAAGATGCCGCACAACATCGACCTGCACGCGGTCACGGGACCGGGCGGGGGCGCCGCGTCGTCGTTCACCGCCCCGGGGCATTCCTCGCAATTCTCGTTCAAGGCGCTCAATCCGGGACTCTACCTTTATCACTGCGCGACCGCTCCGGTGGGAATGCACGTCGGCAACGGCATGTATGGTTTGATTCTCGTCGAGCCGAAAGAAGGTCTGCCACCGGCGGACCGGGAGTATTACGTGATGCAAGGCGAGTTTTACACCACCGGCAAATACGGCGACGAAGGGTTGCAGGGGTTCGACATGAACAAGGCCACCGATGAACGACCGACCTACGTTGTCTTCAACGGCGCGGTCGGCTCGCTCGTCGGCGACAAGGCGCTTACCGCAAAAATCGGAGAGAAAATTCGTCTGTTCGTCGGCAATGGCGGACCGAACCTCGCTTGCTCGTTCCACGTCATCGGCGAAATCCTCGACACGGTTTATCCGGAGGCCGGCACGCAGCCGACGCACAACGTGCAAACGACCGTTATTCCTCCTGGCGGATCGGCGATTGTGGAATTCAAAGTCGAAGTGCCCGGCACGTACATCCTGGTGGATCACGCGTTGTTTCGCGCGTTCAACAAGGGCGCGCTAGGCATGTTGAGAGTGGATGGTCCGCAAGACCTGCTCGTTTATTCCGGCAAAGAAGTGGACGCCGTGTATCTCGGCAAAGCGGCGGAGGCGGGTACCGACGCCGAAAAGAAAGTCACGGCGCTGAAGGCGGAGGTTGCGCAGGAAATCAAGAGCAACCCGAAAATTGCCGGGCTGACGAAAGAAATCCAGATCGAGAAAGGCAAGGGCGTCTATATGCAAACCTGCTTCGTTTGCCACCAGCCCGAAGGCGAGGGTTTGCCCGGCCAGATTCCGCCGCTGGCCAAGTCTGACTTCCTCGCCAGTCTTGCCAAGGAAGATTACATCCGCGGGGTCTTGCTGGGGCGTAGTGGCCAAATCGTCGTCAACGGCAAGAGTTACAATGGCGTCATGACGCCGTTGAACTACCTGACGGATGAACAAATCGCCAGTGTGCTGACCTACGTTCGCAGCAGTTGGGGCAACTCCGGCGACGCGGTGACGGTGGCGGAAGTCGGCAAATTGCGCAACGAAGTAGGCTCGCCGCCGCCCAATCCATATGAATAGACGCGCAATTAAATCCGAAGCGCCGCGTGGCCGCCAACTGACTTGGAAAAGGCGAAAAGTGAACACTCGAAGGCGCCTTTCCATCACTGCGCTGCTCCTGCTGGCCGGCGGAGCGCTTCAGGGTTTAGGGCAAAAGCTGCCCGGTCCCGCGTTGTCGGGCAAACCCCCTGTCGGCATGGCTCTGATTTCCGACGGCGTATATCAACCGTTATTTCGCGCGGAAAACGATCCGAAGGAAATTCCGGTCTCAGCGGTTTATCTCGATGTGTATCCGGTCACCAACGGCGACTTCATCGAATTCGTCCGTGCGAACCCGCGTTGGCGTCGCTCGCAAGTGAAACGAATCTTCGCCGATGAATCGTATCTGAAAAATTGGTCGGACGATCTCGACCTTGGCGCGAACGCCTCCGCAAACGCGCCGGTGACTTTTGTGTCGTGGTTCGCCGCGAAAGCCTACGCGCAATGGAAAGGTAAACGTTTGCCGACCGTGGCCGAATGGGAATACGCTGCGTCTGCGAGCCCCACGCGGCCCGACGGCGAGAACGACGGCGAATTCAAACGTCAGGTGCTTGAATGGTACTCCACCCCGGCCTCGGCGCAGCTTGCGCCGGTCGGTTCCAGTCACGCGAATTTCTGGGGAATTCATGACTTGCACGGATTGGTGTGGGAGTGGGTCGCCGATTTCAACACGGCGATGGTGACCGGCGACGCGCGCGGCGACACCGGGCTGGAACGCGATTTGTTCTGCGGAAGCGGGTCGCAGGGCGTGAAGGACACAGACAATTTCCCCGCCTTCATGCGCTACGGCTTCCGCAGCAGCCTCAAGGCCGATTACTGCGTTCACAATCTTGGCTTTCGTTGCGCCAAAGATTTATGAAACTGCGCCTTCTCATCCTCTTCGCCGCGCTTGCAGCCACCGGTCTCGCTGGCTGCGCGTCGCACTTGCCCGGCCGTGCGGCCAAAACTTCATGTTGCGCTAAAGCGGAACCGCCGACGCCGTTCACCGACAAATCGCTCTATCAACTCGACTCGCTGTGGACGACCGATGAGAATAGGCAAATCAAATTAAGCGAACTGAGCGGGCGCCCGCAGATCGTCGCAATGTTCTTCGCTAACTGCCAGATCGCCTGCCCGATCATCGTGAACGATATGAAACGCATTGAAGCCGCGTTACCCGCGGACGTGCGCGCACGAGTCGGCGTCGCTCTCGTCTCCTTCGACGGCAAACGCGACACGCCCGCCGCGCTGGCTGATTACCGACACACGCGCCACCTGCCGGCGGAACGCTGGACGCTCCTGCGCGGAAGGCCGGACGACGTGCTGGAATTGGCGGCGTTGCTTGGCATCAAATACAAAGAGGACGCTCGTGGCCAGTTCGCGCACTCGAACGTCATCACCATCCTGAACGCGCAAGGCGAAATCGTTCACCAACAGATCGGTTTGAACCAGGACATTCACGAGACAGTTCGCCTCATTCAACAACTCGCAGCGAAATAGTCATACCGCTGCTGGGCCAATTCGATCGGTTCGACATGAGCGTGGAACATCCGCGTCAACCTGTCGCCACTTGTTTGCGAAATTCCCGCGGTGACATTCCGACCAGGTTCTTGAAGACACGATTGAAATGCGTGAGCGATTGAAAACCCGCTTCAAAGGCGACTTCGCTCACACGCACGTTGGGGTCGAGCAACGACTTCTTGGCCCGCTCCAAACGCACGCGCGAGAGGTATTCGCTGAATTTGATACCGGTCGCCTTCTTGAACAGTTTGCAGAAGTAGAACGTGCTGAGGTTCAGCGCCCGCGCCGTTTGGCCAAGGGAAAGGTCCGTGGCGCAATTGGCTTCGATGTAAGCCCTGGCACGCGTGATCAGAGGCGGTTCGGTGCTCCGCGCTTGCACGACGGCATGGTTGCTCACGATGGCAAGGTGTTTGGCGAAGATGCCCAGGAGCTTCACTGCGGCGGCGTATTGTTTGTCGGTCAACGACGGCGGTTGCGCCGCCCAGCCTTCGTCCTTCGCACTCGCTCGGGGCACCCCGCGCGACGCGTCCTTTTTTCGTGAAGCCGCTGCCGGAACCTGGTCCCGGACTCGGCCAACCATTTGCAGGATGCCTACCAGGTGTCGGCCCAGCGCGAGTGGGATGGCCGCGCCGCAGTGACACGGTTCGCCCGCGACAATCGGTCCCCGGATTGGCAAGTGCATCGCGATTCGTTTCTCCGTGCGCCGGCAGCACACACAGGAGCATTTTTTTCTTCCGGGCAATCTGCAAAGCGGATTGGACTCGCTGGAAGCGCCGCCCGGCAAAGGCCACGAATCCGTAGGCCGCAGCTTAATCCCCATACCTGTGAGGTCTTTGAAAGCGCGTCTGTAATCGCGGAAGATTTTGGAACCGAGCAGCGCTCCAATCACCGTATTGCCTATCGACGGCGGGTTGGAAGGTATGGGCGCAACCGTCTTCACGCCGTATATTTGGCATCTTATCGGCCGGCGTGCTCACCATTGGTTGCCAAAAACAAGCACTGTTAGCAGACGAGAACCGGCTTCAACCATTCGCTGCAATAGGCGATGGCAAAAAAGGGTGAGTTATTGGCAATAGAGGTGGAGCAGTTCCCTGTCATTCATGGTATCCAAACAAAATCCTGATGACGTTCCGATGGTCAAAAACTAGCGCGGTCGCGCGAAGTTAAAAAGTTATGAAAAGCCATTCGCAACATCGGACCTTCTCCCAAGTGTGTTCGTGTTTTGCCGGGCTGGCTTTTCAGGGTTCCCAAGAAAGCAAGCACTCCAACCAACAGAAGGGACAACAATGAAGAACACACCAAGACTCATGCCGCTTGGCCTGGCTGTGATCACAAGCGCCCTGGCGATGGTGCCGATCAACGGCTGGGCCATCGCCAACTGGGCCAGGAAGTACAACGTGGATTGCGCCACGTGTCACTCGCCAGCCGTGCCGCGATTGAATGAGTTCGGACACCAGTTCCGCAAAATGGGCTACCGGATGGATACGGAAATCCAGGCCGGCAAGCCGGAAGCCTACAAGGAAATTGGGAATTTTCTGTCCGTGCGGTTTCGCACCGGCTACGCGGCCGAGCGTTTCAGCGACCTGCAAACGGCCGGCAGTGGGTTTAACTCGTTCCGCACCCGCAACGGTTTCAGGGCGCCCGATGTCACTGTGTTTTACTCAGGTGCGTTGACGAAGAATCTGTCGCTGTTTACAGAAATTGAAGTCGCGGACGTCGATGAAACCGAGCTACAGGTGTTCGGCGAGTGGTTTAGTGGCAACCCGGACCATTACTTCACCGCGCGCATTGGACAAATGCACACGTTGTCCCGTATTGGCTGGGCGGGGTTTGATCGTCCGACCGGCATAACCACGCCCGATGCGCTTGCTGCGGCAAAGTTGACCACCAGTCCGGTGTCGTTCAGCGTTGGCGCAGACCAACGAGGTGTGGATTTGGCTTATTCGTTTACGCCGGAGAGCCGCGCGATTGTCGGCGTTTACAATGGCGTGAACCAGCAGGGGTCAGGAATTGCGGGCAACGGCGCCGGATTTGGCGACAATGACAACGCCAAAGACGTGCTGGTGGCCTTTGAACAGATGTTAGGTGAATCTGGATTCACACTGTTCGGATATTACGGAACGTGGGATCAGGCGGCGGGCACGGTAGTGAACGGAGTTCCTTTGCCAGACAACAACAAGTTCACCGAGTTCAACTTTCTTCGTGCCGGCGCGACTGCCTCCTGGGTGTTTAACCTGTTTGACCCGAAGACGGTCGGCAGTAGTGAATTGCAAGCGGGCTATATGTTCGCCAAAGACTTTTACCCCAAGTCCTATCCGGTCGGCCCTACGTTCAACGGCAAAGACCGGAACGGCCAGGCGTTCTGGATCGGAGTCGAGCAACGTCTGCCGCACAGTTCAGCGGTGTTCTACCGCTACGATCACGTATCGCGAAGCAACGAGGCCAGTGGGGGTGAACGACAGCGTCATGCCCTTGGAGCGGTTTACACGTATGAACAATATCTGAGGCTATCTCTGGAGGGATTCTGCTACGACCAGAACTCCGACTCCTTTGGCGGTCTTCTGCAAGCGATGTTCAATTACTAACAGAAGGGTGGATGAATGAAGGCGCACCCCTGTAAAGGACGGGACCTCCTCCTGCGCCGTGCCTTTACAGGGGTGAGGTCTTGGTTGCGAAACGAATTACGAAGGACTCGCGAATTGAGTCCGACAGCAACCGCATCAACCTTTTGGGCCTCATTAGGAGTTCTGTTTTTTTATTCCACGGGCGTGTTTTCCGCTGTGGCTGAGGATACTGCACGGTATCGCTTTGAAGAAGGCGAACCGCTGACGTACAAAACGGAGGTTGGCGTTACCAACGAAAGTCTCGTCGCCACGCGTTTCTATGATCAGTCGGACAAGTCCCGCCACAATGAATCACTGGCATTGACCATGAATTACCAACTGATGCCCATCGTGCAGCAGGGAGATGGTCTCTGGAAGATGCGGCTGCTGTTGAATCAGGTGGAACAAATTGTCAACCGCGACGGTTATGTCCAGAAGAAGACCCTCGATCGCGCAGCACTTCAAGCGACGAGTTCGAAACCGGGCCTGATACCTGCCAGAGAAGTCCACGGCCCGGAGGATCTCTTCGACGAACCCCTGCTGGTTTGGATCAAGTCCAATGGCATTCTGCAAAAGTTCGAAGACAGAACCGAACTCCAGCAGGTCATACCCGGGATCAACTTGAAAGAATGCATTGAATTGGTGCTGCCGCCGCTGCTGGTTTCAGATTTGCAGGAAGGGACTCAATGGACACGAGACGTTCCTGTCGATCTACCGGCGACCCCGATCGAAGGCCATCAACCGGAACCGATGACGCTGAAGCTCGATTATGCTGTTCGAAAGATTGAATCAATTGACGGCCGACGTTGCGCCCGGATCGCTTTGAAGGGGCGATTTGTGCGCGATGGTTTGTCGATACCGATTCGACAGGAGGAGATGAAATATTTGATCTGGACTACATCTATCACAAGGGTTGCCGATCAGGTGGAAGGGGAGTTTATTTTTGATTTGAGCAAAAGAACTATGCGAACCTCGGAGATAACAAGCGTCTACAACTACGCCACCCTGGCGGGCAGAAAGCAGGACAAGTATCGCGGCAGGATTACTTCCGAAAACGAGATTCGAACGCGGCTGGTAAGCAGGCTTGTATCCGAGCCGATGGCTATTTCTTTCAGCGATGAATGAGTTTCACAGAACGCTTTGAACGCGCCTCAAACAGAAGAGAAGACTCTGTGGCTTTGCTCGACCGATCAAAACGGGTTTTCAAGTCAACATTTTTATGCTCCAAAAAGCTGTAGATCGAGAATAAGCGCGCTATGAAAAAACCAATCCTGCTCGCGGTCGCCGTGTTCATCGCCGCCATGACATCGGGCCGCGCGGCCGACGCCAAAGAAAACTGGGAAAAGAACTGTCTAAAATGCCACGGCGCGGACGGCAAGGGCTACACCAAACTGGGGAAGAAGGCCGGGGTAAAGGACCTTACCGATCCCAAAGTACAGGCCGGCTTCACCGACGAAAAAGCGTTCAAGGCCATCAAGGAAGGCGTCAAAGACGGCGACAAAGTAAAGATGATGCCAGCGGAAAAGCTAACCGACGACGAGATTAAAGCGCTCGTAGCATTCGTTCGCGGATTGAAGAAGTGAATTGACCCAGGCGGTCCGCTGGCTCGCGGATGGACAACGCATCGCGGATGGGCGGCACAAGGCCGGCGTATCGCAGACGTTCTAGCCCGTTTGATTGAACAGATGAACTGCTGATTCCTCTCGAGAGCGCGAATAATGCCTGAGAACACATCCAACCAGAAATCTACACGCCGAAGTTTTTTGGACCTTGTCCTGGGCGCGAGCAGCGTGGCTTGCTTGGGAAGCATTTTGTACCCCGTGATTCGCTACCTCAAACCCCTCCCTCGCGCCGGTGGAGTCGGTCCGACTCGCCTGACACCAGAAGAATTGGCCAAATTGGAGAAGGAACATTTTGTCATTGTCCCGGTGAGCGGCAAGCGGGTTCTGATACTCCAGAACGCCGCTCAGGAAATCCTGGCGGTTGACGCGAAATGCACCCATGAAGGTTGCACCGTCCAGTATTTGCCCGGTGAATCAGTCATCTGGTGTGCCTGTCACAATGCTCGATTTGACTTGGACGGCCGCGTATTGTCCGGACCACCGCCACGGCCCCTTCCGAAGTACGCCGCGGAGCGTCAGGAAGACGGAGGAATTTTGATTGTCGCGGAGAGGAGGCAGAGTGAGTGATTCCGGCCACGGCCAAGGATGGCTGGGCTGGCTTGATCGACGTTACCAAATCACGCCCCTCATCGAATTCCTGCGTCACAAGGAGGTGCCTAAAGGGCCGCACTCGATGGTTTGGTATTACCTCGGCGGGATGACGATGTTCTTTTTCCTGGTCCAAGTCGTTACCGGAGTGCTCCTCTTGATGTACTACCAACCAGGCGAAGCCACAGCCTACGAAAGCATTCGCTACCTGACGACCAAGGTGCCTTTTGGTTGGTTGATGCGTTCGGTCCATTGTTGGAGTGCGCACCTGATGATCATCTCGCTGGTAACGCACATGTTCAGCACGATGATGCTGAAAGCGTACCGTCCGCCGCGCGAGTTGACGTGGGTCACCGGCTACATCCTGTTTGCCCTTACCCTGGGCTTTGGCTTTTCCGGGTATCTGCTGCCGTGGAACAAGCTGGCCTTTTTCGCGACTTCGGTCGGGACCGACCTCGTCAAGTCGGTGCCACTGATCGGGAACTGGCTGTTGCAAGTATTGCGGGGCGGCCCGGATGTGACCGCCAATACCCTGTATCGCTTCTTCGCGCTTCACGTTGTCATTTTGCCGCTGGCGTTTGTGAGCCTCATTGGCGTTCATCTCTTGTTTGTTCAACGCCAGGGCATGGCCCCGCCCCTTGGCGCCAAAGTCGCGCCTAGGGGAATGAGGTTTTTCCCCAGCTTTGCGCTGCGAGATCTGCTCTTGTGGTTGGTTTGCTTCATGGTTTTGTTGGTCTTGGCGGTGTTCGTCCCGTATGGTCCGGGAATCCCGGGTATGGACTGGGAATTGGGCCAGAAAGCTGACCCGTTGGCGCCGGCGTTTCCCGGTATTAAACCGGAGTGGTATTTCTTGTGGGAGTATCAGTTGCTGAAGGAATTTCCCCCGCACCTGTTTGGCTTGGAAGGGCCGCAATTGTGTTTGCTGGTCGTAAGTCTTCTCCTGGGCATCTGGGCCATCATTCCGTGGCTGGACCGACAAGCGCAGCGTGAGCAGCCATCGCCCGGCTTCAGTGACTTCGGCTGGGGCGCAATCCTGTTTCTGACGTTCCTGACGCTGAAGGCTTGGGACATTGGCGCTATGGAGCCTGCCACTTCCGGGTCTTCATTGAAAGTCATATCCCGAACCTGCGCCTGGTGGACCATTGGTGCCGGCGCGGTGATCATTGGAATTCGTTGGCTGCTCCATCGTCATCGTTGGTTCGTCTTCACGGGCGCGGCGTTGCTCCACGTCGTCTTGCATGGGTGGCTGGGGCTTCCGTATCTCGTTGCCGGAGTCATCGCGGCAGTCCTCGCCGCCGTCGGCATCGCGATGATTTTTCTTCGGACGGCCGAAAGGAGAGTTAATCCGGGAGGTTCACGATGAGAATCATTTCGTCTTTCCTATGCCCGGTCCTGTGCGTCTCCCTGGCAGCCGTTGCGGCGGATGAAAAACCGGGCGTCATTCCCGAAAAGCTGGCAGGATTGTTTGCCGCACAAGGGAAGGATGGCAAACCGACAATCACTCCGGAACAGCGAACCTACTTTGACGGGTTGAATGATCGCCTCAAAGCTCTCCTCATCAAGACGGTTGAGGCGGAGGTCATCACTCGCCCCGAGCATTTGGGGACCATCCTGGCGCTGGGCTTGCGTCCGCAAAAGATGGAGATTCTCTTACAAGACAATTGCATCCTGTGTCACACGGACCCCGAAGTGCAGAAGCCCGAAACGCTTCTTACTCTTTCTCCGGCGCCGGGCAAAACCCCCTCGCATCTGAATCTGCAGGACTTTGTTGATGATGTTCATTTTCTCCGCGGCCTGTCCTGTGCCGGTTGCCACGGTGGGGATCCTGGCAGCGACAAGCTCGAACACTCTTTTGTCAAGGAATGGCCAAGCGCCGGCCGTGACAAGGATCGTGGTTGGATTCTTTCTTTCTGCGCACGCTGCCATTCCGACTCGACGTTCATGAATCGATTCAATCCCGCGTTGCCTACCGACCAGTTGGCGAAGTACAAAGACAGCCCGCACGGAAAGTTCCTGCTGGAAGCCCGAGACGCCCGCGCTCCCGATTGCTTGAGTTGTCACGGTGTCCACGGCATCCGCAGCGCCAAAAACCCGCTCTCGAAGGTTTACCGCAAGCGGGTCCCGGAAACCTGCGGCGCCTGCCACTCAGATGCCAAGCGGATGGCCGGCCTGACTCTGTCCGACGGTTCGCCCATGCCCACCAACCAACTCGCGGAATACCGCGCCAGCGTGCACGGTCGCGCGTTGCTGGAGCGCGGCGATCTGGGCGCGCCGGCGTGCAACAACTGTCACGGCAACCATGCCGCTATGCCGATTGGCCTGTCGAGCGTGAGCCAGAGCTGCAGTCTCTGCCACGCGGGCAACGCCAGCTTGTTCGATGGCAGCAAACACAAGCAGGCTTTCGAGGAGCACAAATGGCCCCAGTGCGCGAAGTGCCACGGGAACCATGTCATCGCCAAGACGCACGATTCGATGTTAGCCGCCGGGCAGGAATCCTTGTGCAACAAATGTCATCAGCAATACGCCAAGGACAATCCCGAGTGCAACGCAACCGCGACTTACTTTTACACCTCGCTAGCGCAGATGGACCAGGTCTGGAACGAGTTTGGCGTCACCGCTGATCGATTGGCCATGAAAGGCCTGGACGTGGACCCGATCCACGACAAGTTGAACGAATTGGCGGACAGCTTGAAACAGGCTCGTTCTCACATTCACTCATTCAGCAAAAACGACTTCCAGCGAGCCGCCGATCCGGGAGAGAAAGCCGTTCTGGGCATTTCCAGGTTGGTTGAAGAAGCGAAGGCAGAATATCGGTTCCGGCAACTCGGTTTGGTCACGACCATCGCATTGATGGGATTAGTGATGTTGGCTCTCTATGTTAAGCTTCGCCGTCTCGAACGTTAATACGGCCGCGGTGATTAACGATGCGTCCATCGCAACCTCCTCGCCCGTCGGACAGGCCAGTGTGAATGCCCGCGGAGAAGATTGCGGCCCGCGCGACTACCGTCATGTGTGTGCGGACAGATATTTCTTTCCACACAGAGGCCATTCTTCACCATGGAATTACTGAGCGGTCCCTCGCATAAACGACACCCAGAGACTGTCGAACCGTTGTTTCCCCTCACCCTGACCCGAAATTGACTCAGTCCCGATCTTGCGCGCTTGCGTGAATTGACAAACGCGCAACCTTTTCTTGCCATGTACTGGGGAGTCCCTTGGATAAGGCGACAGTCACCGACTCTTATCCAAGGGCCTCCTCAGTAAGCCATTCGCTGCACAGGCGATGGCAACCAACGGTTAGTTATTGGCAATAGAGGTGGAGCAGTTCCCTGTCATTCATGGTATCCAAACAAAATCCTGATGACCTTCCGATGGTCAAAGACTAGCGCGGTCACGCGAAGTTAGCAGATGAAGTACCGACAAATTAAAGCTACTAAAAATATGAACCGACCCAGCTCCTTGAAATCACGTCTGTGGACCGGCGCCAGCGTCGCGGTGCTTGGAGCGCTCCTTTACGCTCTGTCCAGCGTTTTCGTTCCCGGCGCAGGTGCCAAAGCGGAAAAGAAAACAGAAAAAAGGGTCGAGAAAAAGCCGGAGAAGAAAAAGCTCAGCGGAGCGGAGCTGTATTCGATGCATTGTAACAGGTGCCACCCCGAACGTTATCCAACGGAGAGGACCGCGGCGCAATGGAAAACCATCCTGCTCCACATGCGCGTGCGGGCGAACCTTCCTGCCGAACAGTCGCAGATGATCCTCAAATACCTGCAGGACAACAGCGGACGATAAGCGGCTGAACCCGGATAAAATGGCAAAAACGTTAGCATGAAAACACGTTCCTTCGCGTTGGGATGCGCGTGCATATGCTGTGCGCTAGTGGTTCCGCTACCGGTCGGGACAGCGGCCGCTATCGACGACCAGCAGTTCAACGAATTGAAAGACCTAGTCACCAAACTAGGCCAGAAAATCGAAACACAGGACCAACGGATCGAGCAACTGGAAAAAACACATGCGCAAGATGCGCAGGTCCACGCGCAAGATCAGAAGACTCATGAACAGGACCAGCAGAAAATCCAGGAACTGCAGCAAAAGCTGGGAGAAACACAACAAGCAGTCTCGAACGTCCAAACGGCGGCGATAGCGGTCCCAGTGGAACCGCTGCCTCGGGTGCCGCTGGACGAGGCCACCGTCAACCATAACTTCTCCATTCTCGGTGATGCTGAGTTTCAATACGCCAAGACCTCGGGCCAGCATGGGACATTTTTGTTCGCGGATTTTGCGCCCATTTTCCTATATCGGGGCGGAGAGAAGGTCCTGTTCGAGGCCGGTTTCGATTTTGGTTTGCAGAATAACGCTCCGAACAGTCCCGGGGCCACTACGACCATCAATCTAAGCTTCGCCCAATTGGATTACCTGATGAACGATTATGTGACATTGGTGGCGGGAGACATGGTGCTGCCTCTCGGCACTTATAGCGAGCGGACCGCGGGCTGGTTGAACAAAATTCCTGATGATCCATTGCCTCGCGACCTGCTGCCAGGTGCGGGCGTGGGGGCGCAGTTACGAGGGGCTGTTCCGCTGGGCGAGAGCGGAAAGTTAATCAACTATTCCGTGTGGGGTGTGAATGGGGCAAGCTCGGCGGATGGCACCGGCAATGCCGATCAACTGGATTTGGGTGGGAACGTGGGCCTGCGGTCGGACAATGCGGTGGCCAATTTGCACGGCAAACCGAGCGGCGGCGCGCGCGTGGGGTGGTTTATGCCTTTCAAGCCCCACTACGATCTGGAACTGGGCCTTTCGGGTCAATCGGGGGAATGGGATAACGCGGGACAGCATCTGTGGTCCGCGGGCGTGCTGGACGCCAGCCTGCACCTGGGATCGACCGTTGAGGTCAAGGGCGAATATATCCGCAGTTGCTATGGAAGCGACGATCACGGGAACGTCCGACCCGAGGGATGGTGGTTGCAGGCCAGCTATAAGCTCGTTGGATTAAATCTGGATTGGCCGGTTATCAATAACCTGGAACTGGTGAACCGGTATGACAGTATCCACGATGGCCTGGGCACTCGGACCCGGCGGTATACTCTGGGCTATATCTACTATTTTTCGAATACGCTGCTGTTCGAAGGAGGTTATGAATTTCTCCACAGCAATGATCCAACTCAGAAAGACCAGTTGATTTTCCAACTTTCCTATGGGTTTTGAAGCCTTCATGTTGAAAATCGAACCTGATTATTACCAACATACTATGCCCACATGCATATTCCATAACAGCAAGCGGTCGGGTTTAATCCGAGCCTGTCTCCTGGCCACGCTCGCGTGCCTATCCAGCACTTGGGCTTTGGCGCAGAGCGCCTCCGCAACGACGGAATCAACGAATCAAGCGCCAACTTACCTACGGGACGTATTGCCTATCATCATGGGAAAGTGCTCCAGATGCCATAACGAGCAAGCGCGGTTTGTTTACAATTGGCTGGATTACCGGACGGCCTATGCAGATCGCTGGGAGATCAGAAGACGGTTGTGGGACAGTTGGAAGGGGACTTATTTCAAGGAATCAATGCCGATCGCGAATAGTCCTGAATCATTGGCGATCACCGATGAGGAACGGTTAACGATCCGGAATTGGGTGGCTGCCGGTGCGCTTCGTGGTGTTACTCCGCCGCCAGGCGCGCCAAAATCCAAAGCTGAGAAAATTGAGCTTGGCAGGCGTCTGTTTACTTCCATCTGCGCAGCTTGTCATCAGCCGACGGGCCAGGGACTCCCGAACGTATTTCCACCTCTGGCCAGCTCGGATTTTCTAAATGCGGACAAGAACAGAGCGATAAAAATTGTAATCAACGGCCGGCAGGGAGAGCTGATTGTCAATGGAAGAAAATTCAACAATAGCATGCCTCAATTTCCACTTAGCGATGACGATATCGCCAACGCCCTGACCTTCGTTTACAACTCATTCGGAAACGCGGGACTTGAGGTCAAACCGGAAGAAGTCAAATTCCTTCGCACCCAGCCGCCCGATCCAGAAGGACCAAGAGGCATCCCTCAGAAGAGCCCATACGAGTGACCGACAGATCGAAGCGCGGGAGTCCTATAACTTCACCGAGGACGCGCATCCCATCCACATTCGGGCAGACCTATAGCGCGCTGTGGAGGAAGCGGTCGCCGCGAATCCGGACTGGTTTCTCATCACCAGTTGGAACGAGCGGCACGAAGGAAGCGAAATCTAACCGTCCGTGGAAAACGGGCCCGCGCGCTTTTAAAGACGACCGCCTCGTTTGCGTCGAAGTTCCGGTCGCTCAATGCAAGAACACCATAGAGAATGCGCTTCAAGCCGGAGGAGGCGTATCTTTGCAGTAAAAC
>Ga0209804_1001414_pt1 | contig 15654 bp, 15 predicted proteins | sample GraSoiAngelo_139_FD_185896 | JGI IMG/M metagenome (GOLD analysis project Ga0209804, IMG submission 185896) | Grasslands soil microbial communities from the Angelo Coastal Reserve, California, USA - 14_0929_12_20cm (SPAdes) (version 2) | ecosystem: Environmental > Terrestrial > Soil > Grasslands ... | reverse complement strand
AGCCGGCTCAGGCTGACGCCGAGGTGGCCGAGGAGGGTGCGGTCCCGAACCCCATCGACGAGGACGCTCGCCACCGCCGCGGGAGAGGCGAGCGCCATCGGCCGGACCCACCCGTGCGCCGTCAGCGCGTACCAGACCGCGAACAGGGCGCCGAAGGAGACGGCCCCGCGTCCCAAGGCAAGCGCGGCGCCCACGATCCGGCGGGGACGGGACGCGGCGGGGAGCTCCGCCCGGGGCGCGGCTACCGGTAGACCAGTCCCCATCGCTCGATCGTCGCCTCCTCCAGCGGACGGAGGAGGAAGTAATCGGTCAGGTACCAGAGGACGCCGATCGCGGTCATCCCGGCAATGATGCGGGCCGTGAGGTGAAACGTCTCGGCCTTGAAGATCAGGTATCCGAGTCCTCCGCTCCCCACGACGATCTCGGCCGCGATCAACGCGCGCCACCCGTAGGCAATCCCCAACCGGACGCCCCCGACGATGTAGGGAATCGCGCCGGGCAGCAGCACCTGGAACACGATCTGCCGCCAGGTGCCCCCCAGCGTCAGCACCGCGTACCGGTACAGCCGGGGGACCGTCCGCACGCCCAGCATGGTGTTGAACGCGACGGGGAAGACGAGGGTATACCAGACGGCCACGACGATCGTCTTATCGGAAAAGCCGAACCAGATCAGGAACAGCGGGAGCCAGGCGATGCCCGAGAGCGACTGGAAGAACCGGAGCGGCGGGTTGAGGAGCGCGGCGATCCAATCGTTGAGGCCCATGACGAATCCCGCGGCGATCCCGATCGTGACGCCCGTCACCGCGGCCAGCACGATCCGGCGAATCGTCTCCCCGGCGTAGACCGTCAGCATGCCCTTCGCGAAGACATCCCCGAACGCCCGTGCCACCGCGAAGGGCGACGGCAGCACATCCTCCGGCCATCGGGTGACGCCAACCACGAGCGCCCACACAGCGGTAAAGAGGACGAACGGGGCAAGCACCTGCCCCGCGGCCGCCGCGGCGCCCGCCGCCGCCCGCCTCCGCGGCAGGGCCCGCGCGGGGTCCGGTGGCGCCCGCCGCAGGCCCGCGCGGCCGGAATCGCTCACGCCTGCACCGCCTCGGCGCCGCGCTCCTGAGCGTCGAACTCTTCCCGGATCATCCGCAGAATGTCCTGGCGGTACCGGACAAACCGCTCCTCGGCGCCGAGGACATCCCACCGCCGGCGCTCCCGCGGGATCTCGATCGGCATCGACGCCTTCACCCGGCCGGGACGATGCGTCAGCACGACGACCCGGTCCCCCAGGATGATCGCCTCGTCGACGCTGTGGGTGACGAAGACGATCGTCTTCCGCTCGTGCTGCGCGATGCGCACGAGCTCCTCCTGCATCACGTTCCGGGTCTGCGCGTCGAGCGAGGCGAACGGCTCGTCCATCAGGACGACCTCGGGATCGGCGGCGAGCGTCCGCGCGACAGCGACCCGCTGCCGCATCCCCCCGGACAGTTCATGGGGGTACTTGTGCTCGAACCCGCTCAAACCCATCAACGCGACGTACCGCCGGACCGTGCCCGCTTTCGTGTGGCGCGGGATCTGGGCGATCTCCAGCCCGTGCCCGATGTTGCCCTCCACCGTCCTCCAGGGAAGGATGGCGAATTCCTGGAACACCATCCCGCGGTCCCGGCCCGGCCGGACGACCTCGCGCCCGTCGACGAGGATCCGGCCGCCCGTCGGGCGGGTCAGGCCGGCGATGAGATAGAGCAACGTCGACTTGCCGCAGCCGCTCGGGCCGACCAGGCAGACGAACTCTCCGTCCGGCACGTCCAGCGAGAGACCGTCCAGAGCGCGCACCCGCTGCCACGTACTTGGGTTGAAGTACTCGTGGACGATCCGCTCGACGCTGATCTTCGCCCGCACCGCAGTCTCTCGACGGCCTAGCGCACCGGCTTGAGATCCGCAAAGAACTGGGGTTGTTCGCGCGTCGCCCGCTCGACCGGAGCCGGGTCGAGCTCCTGGGAGAAATCGACGAGCTGCTTGATCCGCCCCTGCGTGAGGAGGGCCCGCTGCTCCAGGTCGGCCGCCGTGAACGTGTTGCGGCTGAACCGGGGGTCGAAGTTCATGTAGGTAATGGCCTTCGCGGCCGCGGTCGGGTCGAGGCCCTCGATCCACCGCGTCGCGATCTGCGCCGCGTCGGCCTGGTGATGGCGAATGTACCACTCCGACTCGGCGAACCCGGCGACGAGCTGTCCCACGATGTCCGGGTTTTTCTTGACGAAGTCCCCGGAGGTCGCCACGTACAAGTCGTAGCCGAGGTACCCGCCGCCCCGCATGACGATGTAGGCCCCGGGAATTTGCTGCACAATCATCGTCCCGAAGGGCTCCCACGTCGCTTCGGCATCGACATCGCCGGAGCGCATGACCGAGACGTGGTTGGGCGCGGGGACGTTCACAAAGGTGACGCGGTCGGCGGCGATCCCCTGCCGTCTCAGCACGGCGCGAAGGTAGGCCTCGCCCGTGCCGGCCAGGACCATGCCGACCCGCTTCCCCACCAGGTCCTCCACGTGGAGGCGCCGGATCCCGCTGCCCGGCCGGCCGGTGATCGCGAGCATGTCGTCGTAGTAGACCCGCGTGGAGTCGCCCATCACGACGACGAACGCCACGAGCCGCAGCCCGGCATTGTACGCGGCCGCCAGCGTGGTGGGGGTCACCGTGATGAACTGGGCGTCCCCGCCCTGGAACGCCCGCATCGTCTCGGCGCCGGAGTTCAGGACCTTGATCTTCAGATCGACCCCGTGCTTGACGAAGATCCCCTTCTCGACCCCGACAAACTCGGGCACGTGGTTCATGTTGTTGACGGTCGCCAGGGTGAACTGGCGGGGCGCCTGCCCGAGGGCGGCGGGCGCCCCGCCCATCAGCATCACCAGGGCCCCGGTCAGAACGCCGTTCCTTATCCTCCCCACGACCTGCATCGCCGCGCCCCCCCTTGCCGCCGCTGCACCCGGTGCCCGGGCCGATCCGCCCCCGTGCCGCCCCGCTTAGGGCACCGGCTTGAGGTCCACGAACATCTGCGGGGATTCCTTCATCGCCCTGTCCAGAAAACTCGCGTCGATCGCCTTGGACAGATCCACCGGCTGCTTGATCCGTCCCCGGTCGATCATGGCCCGCTCGACCAGCGCGTGCGCCCGGAGCGTGTTCGCGCTGAACCGCGGATCGAACTCCATGTAGGTGATCGCCTTCCGGGCCGATGCCTCGTCCAGGCCCTCGATCCACCGCGTGGCGATTTGGGCGGACTCGACCGGGTGGCGGCGGACATACGAGGCCGCCTCGACGAACCCCCGGACCAGCCCGTCGACGACCGACGGATGGCGCCGGACGAACTCCTCGGTCCCCATCATGTACAGGTCGTACCCGAGATACCCGCCTCCCCGGAGCACCACGTAGGCGCCGGGGACCTGCTGCAAAATCATCGTCCCGTAGGGCTCCCACGTGACCTCGGCGTCGACCCCGCCTTCCCGCAGCACCGAGACGTGGTTCGGCGACGGCACGTTGACGAACGTGATCCGCTCGGCGGGGATCTTGGCGGCGGCGAGGAGCGCGCGGAAGTACTCCTCGCCGGTCCCGCCCAGCACCATCCCGACCCGGCGGCCCACCAGATCCTCCACATGCAGCCGCCGGATGCCGCTCCCCGACCGGCTCGTGATCGCGAACACGTCGTCGTAATAGACCCGCGTGGCGTCGCCCATGACGACCACCACGGCGACGAGGCGGATGCCCGCGTTCCACGCCGCGGACAGGGTGGTGTTGCCGATCGTGGCCATCTGCGCCTCGCCCGCCTGGAGCGCCCGGGTCGCCTCCGCGCCGGAGTTGAGGACCCGGAGCTTGACGTCCACGCCGTGCGCGACGTACAGTCCCTTCTCCACCGCCACGAACTGCGGAACGTGGTTCATGTTGTTGACCGTGGCGATCGTGACCTGCGCCGGTCCCTGCCCCGAGGCCGCATGAGCGGCGCCGAGCACGATGCAGATCCACGCCGCCGCCCCGATCCGGATTCGGTTTGCCGTCACCCGGCGCATCAGGCCCCCCTCCCGGTATGGCGTCCGGCCCCTAGGTTCGTGATCGGGGCTCGGCCACCCAGGACTTCTCCACGAAGACCGTTCCCGCGTCGTCCTTGCTCGGGCAGTTGCCGTACGTGAAGACCAGTTCGGCCGTCTCGGTCTCGCTCAGATTCTGGAGCCCGTGGATCACCCCCGGCGGGATGAACACGAACTGGTTCTCCGTGACAATGTACTCCTTGCGCTCGGGGCCCATGTACAATTTCAGCGTCCCCTTGCGGATGAAGAACGACGCCTCGCACGAATGGTGGTGCGCCTGGTTCCGGCCCTTGGGCGGGATCTTCGTCCGGCCCATCGTGATCGCCTTCGACCCGACGCTGTGCTTGTCTACGCCGAACGCGATGACCAGCGGCGGCTCGTAGGTGACGTCTTTGTTCATTTTCTCTGAGTCGACGATCGCGAACTGAGACACAGGAACCTCCTTCGGCCCACGAGAGTGTGAAATCCGGCACCGGACGTGTTGTATAGATGAGATGGTTTATCCTCCCCGGGCATCCTCTCCGCCGTAGGGGGCCCCGCGGCCCCCAGAGAAGACTCGGTGACGTTCCGGCTCATACCGCGATCCCGGAGGCGCGCCTATGGACAAACCACGGATCGGCTTCATCGGGTTGGGCAAAATGGGAACGCCGATGTCGCAGCGGCTGCTGGCGGCGGGTTATTCGCTGACCGTCCACGATCTCCGGCAGGATGCGGTCGCGGCGGCCCGCCGGGCCGGCGCGGACGCGGGCGGCGATCCCCCCGAGGTCGCGGGCCGGAGCGATGTCGTCATCACCATGCTGCCGGATGCGCGCGCCGTGGAACAGGTCGTGTACGGTGACCGCGGCCTCCTGCGGGCCATGCGGTCGGGGCAGTTCCTGCTGGAGATGACCTCCTCGCGGCCCCGCGTCACCCGCCGCATCGCCGCCGACCTGACCGCAAGGGGTGTGCGCGTGCTCGATGCGCCGGTGTCCGGGGGCGTTCGCGGCGCCGCCGAGGGCGCGCTCAGCATCATGGCCGGGGGGCCCGCGGACGTCCTCGACGCGCTCCGGCCGATCCTCGATCACCTGGGGCGGCACATCGTGCACGTGGGCGACGCCCCCGGCGACGGAGACACCGCGAAGACGCTCAACAACCTTCTCTCCGCGACCACGATCTGGAGCTCCATCGAAGCGGTCGTCCTGGGGGTCAAGGCCGGGCTTGCGCCGGACCGGCTGCTCGCGGCGATCAATCACTCAACCGGCCGCAGTTACACGACCGAGACGAAATTCTCGCAGTACATCCTGCCGCGCAACTTCAGCGCCGGCTTCACGGTCGGCCAGTACCTGAAGGACCTGAACATCTGTCTCGACCTCGCGGAGGAGATGGGCGCGCCGATGCTGCTCGGATCGGCGGTGCGCCAGGCCTGGATGAACGCCGCGCAGGAGGGCATGGCCGACCTGGACCACACCGCGCTGATCGACCTGCTGGAGCGCCGGATGGGCGTCGAGCGGAAGCCGCCGCGTTAGGAGGCGCCCGCCGCACCCGCCCCCGGCAGCCAGCGGCCCCATCCCGGCTCCCCCTGCGGGCGCCCGTCGCGCGCCACGAGGCGGCCCCGGCAGAAGGTCATGACCGGTCCGCCCACCACCGCCATTCCGGCGTAGGGGCTCCACCCGGCTTTGCTGATCACCTGGTCATCCCGGATGGTGCGCGGCCGCGCCGGATCGACCAGCGTGATGTCGGCGTCGGCGCCGGGGAGCAGGCTCCCTTTACGGGGATAGTAGCCGAACAGTTGGGCAGGGCGCGCGCAAAGGGCATCCACCACCCTCTCGAGCGTCACCCACCCCTGGTGGACCGCGTGCAGCATGAGCGTCAGGGTCGTTTCCACCCCCGGCAGGCCGAACGGCGCCTTCCAGATGTCCCCCCCCTGCTTCTGCGCGCGGGTGGCCGGCGCGTGGTCGGTCGAGATGTGCGTGATCTCCCCGCTCGCCAGCAGCTGCCACATGCGGCCGGCGTCCTCTCCCCGGGCCAGACGGGCCGGCGGGGTGAACTTGCGGAACGGACCCTGCGTCAGCACCTCGGCTTCCTCGAGGAAGAAGTACTGGGGACAACTCTCCACCCACAGGCGGGCGCCGCGGGCGCGCTCTCGCTGAATGAGGTCCACGGCCTCGGGGTGGCTGGTGTGGGCGATCACGACGCGGGCGCCGGCCAGGCGCGCGATCAGCGCCGTCTCCGCCGCCGCGATCTCCTCGGCCTCCCGCGATCGCCACTCGGGGATGACCCCGTAGTCGCTTCTGCCGGCCTGGCGCAGCGCCTCCTCACGCTCCCGGGTGACCGCATCGTCTTCGCAGTGAACGATCATCAGGCCGTCGATCCGGGCGGCGGCGCGAAAACACTGCAGGAGGTCGCCGGCCAGCATCGCGGGCACGCCGTGGGTTTCGCATCGGAACACCTTGAAGAACGCCGCGCCGGCCTCCCACACCGCGCGCATCTCCGCGAGGCGGTCCGGCCAGACGTGCGCCCCAAGGCCGAAGTCGATCAGCGACCGGCGGTGGAGGTGCGCCACCTTTTGACGCAGGCCGCCGGCATCGCGCACGGGGGCGCCGTGGGTGTGCTCGACCACCGTGGTGGTCCCGCCGGCCGCCGCCGCCGCGCTTCCGGTGATGAAATCCTCGCGCTCCGGGTCGCCGGGGTCCATGAAGTGGACATGGCCGTCGACCACGCCGGGGATCGCCAACAGCCCGCCCGCATCCACGACCTGCGCCGGCGACGCGTCGAGGGCGCCGAGCGCGACAATCCTCCCCTCCCGGACGTGGAGGTCCGCGGGGAAGCGCCCGCCGGGGGTGACCACGGTCGCTCCGCGGATCGTGAGATCGATCACGCGACGCGCACCACGACTCTGCCGGTCGCCCGGTCCTCCCGTACCATCGCCAGGGCTTCGTTCGCGTTGGCCAGCGGAACCATCCCCGAGATCACCGGACGGACGAGGCCGCGGGCCACGAGGCCGAGGGCCTGCCGCAGATCCAGGCGGGTCGCATACCGGGTGCCGAGCACGGTGATCTGGCCCAGCACGAGCCGTTCGGTCGGCAGGGGTGGATACTCGCCGGCCTGGGTGGTATACCCCACGACCACGATCCGCCCGCCGGGGCGAATCAGCGCGGCGGAGGCCGCGAGCGAGCCCCGCTGCCCGACCGTGTCGACGACCAGATCCGCTCCCCGCCCGCCTGTGGCCGCGCGCACCTGTTCGTTCGCCGCCTCGCCGGCCGGGAAGGCGTCCTGTGCCCCGACCTCCCGCGCCGCTTCGAGCCTGTGGGCCTGGACGTCGATGGCGAAGATCGAGGCGCCGGATGCCCGGGCGATCTGCACCACTTGGAGTCCGACGCCGCCGGCCCCCAGCACCACCGCGGTTTCACCCGCGCGCAGCGCGCCGCGCCCGACCACGGCATGATAGGCGGTCCCGAGCGCGCAGGTCAGCGGGCCGCCGTGCTCCGGCGAAATGTTCGCCGGAAGCGGGAGGACGCAGTCGTCGGGGACGGCGAGATACTCCTGGAACCCGCCGGGCGAGGAGAACCCGACCCACCCCTGGAGGTTGGTGCAGAGGTTTTCCTCTCCGGCCTGACAGGACGCGCAGGCGCGGCAGGGCCAGTAGTGATACACGACCACCCGCTCGCCGATACCGCCGACGGCGCCGGCCCCCAGGGCCACGATCTCACCGGAGATCTCATGCCCGGGAACGTGCGGAAGCGGCAGGGTGGGAGAAAACGGCATCGCGCCGGCCACGACCTTGAGGTCGGACCGGCACACCCCGCAGCCGATGATCCGAACCAGCACCTGCCGCGGTCCCGGCGAGGGCATGGGGAGATCGGCCATTTGCAGGGGCGCTCCATACCGCTCCACCACCATGGCGCGCATCCGCTCACCTCCCGGGACGCGGCCGCGCCGCCACGATCGCCGCGCCGCCACTCATCGCGCGGCCTCGCCGGTGGCCGGGCGCCCGGCGGCCTTCACGCCTCAAACGTCACCGCCCCCCTCCCGAGCAACCGGCCCTCCCGCAGCATCGCGTGCAGCGACTCGACCTCCTCCAGGGGCACCGCCCGCGACACGACGGGCCGGATCATCCCGTCCTGCACAAGCCGGGCGGCGGAGAGCACCTCGGCGCGGCTGCAGTAGCGCGACCCCAGCACCTCAAGCTCGTCGAGCACCATCCGCCTGGAGATGACCTGAAACCCGATGTCGGGAAACGTGGTCAACGTCACCATCCTGCCCCCGCGGCCGAGGAGCCGGAACGTCCAGGCGAGCGTCTGCTCGCTGCCGACGAGATCGACGGCCACCGTGGCGCCGCCCTCCAGGGCCGCCCGGGCCTGCGCTTCGGCGTCGGGCGCCCGAAAGTTGACCAGGGACTCGGCCCCGAGCTCCCGGCACCGGGCCAGCTTGGTATCGTCCACATCCACGGCGACCACGCGCGCGCCGAAGAAGCGCATCATCTGGAGCATGTGGATCCCGACACCGCCGCCGGCGCCGACGACCACGGCGCGGTCACCGACATGGACGCGGGCCCTGGACACGCACACATGGTACGGCGTGGCGATGGCATCGGGGATGGCCGTGCCTTCGATGAACGGCACCCGCTCCGGGAGCGGGAGGACGTTGGCCTCGGGGAGCGCGACGAACTCCGCGTACCCTCCGTCGCGGTGGACGCCCAGGTTCCCGCGGGGGTCGCGGCAGAGGGCATCGCGCCCCGCCCGGCAGAACTCGCACCGCCCGCAGGTCAGGTAGAAGAACGCCATCACCCGGTCGCCCGCTCGAACTGCGGTCACGTCGCGTCCGACCTCGGCGACGACCCCGGTGATCTCGTGCCCGGGAATCCGCGGCAGCGTCTCGGGCCGCCCCAACTGGCCGCTCATGTAGTTGAGGACCGTGAGCCCCACGCCGCACGCGCGGACGGCGACCAGGACCTCGCCCGCCTCCGGGGCGGGACGGGGCCGGTCGACGAGCGTCAACCGGCCTCCCCAGGATTGGAGGACCTGCGCCTTCACCGCCCGCGCATCCAGATCATGCGCGCGCGGGCGCCTTTGCGGCCCCGAGGACGGCCAGGATCTCGTCGGTGGTCAGCACCCACCCAAGGCAGCGCCGCAGGTTTTCCAAACCGAAGACGTGGAGGTCTTCCCCGTACATGCTGGCGACGGCGTCGCTCGGGACGACCACCCGCAGATCCCGGTTGAACGCGTCGAACGCGGTGCAGAGGACGCAGGTGTTCGTGTTGATCCCGGCGATCACCACGGTCTCCGTCCCGAGCGAGCGCAGCAGCACGTCCAGGTCGGTCCCGTAGAAGGCGCTGAGGCGCTTCTTGCTCCGGATCACGAAGTCGCCGGGCTCGGGCGCCAGCTCAGCGGGCACCTCCGTCTGGGGCGAGCCCTCCTGGTTGTGGTGCACGATCGTGCTGCGCCGCCCGGGGGTCAGGGACTGCTTGACCCCTTCCACGGCCCGCCAGAACGGGTTGCCCATGCTCTCCAACCCCGGGGGGGTGGTGCGGCGGTAGGTCAGGAGCACGTAGATGACCGGGACCCGGGCCCCCCGCGCGCCCGCGAGCAATCGGGCCAGCGCCGCGCGGCATCGCGCGGCGTCGGACGCCTCCACGGGCATAGTGCCGATCTCGGGATCGAGGTGCCCCCGGTGCACATCCACGGCGAGGATCGCGGTCCGCCGCGGATCGATGGTCAGTTGACTGCGCAGCGCCTCGACGAACTCCCGCCGGTCGAGGATCTCGGCCATCGTCGGTGCCTCCTCGTTCCTCCCGCCGCGGGCCCGCCCGGCCTACGGATGGGCCGGCGGCAGGTCCCGCGTGTAGACGGGTTTCTTCAGGTACTCCTCCGGGTTCATGCTCCAGAACTGCGAGACGTTCGGATAGGTGAAGATCACGGTGTTCTGGGGCTCGCCGTTCACGATCTCCACCCGCCGGACGTACTCGTTCTGGATCGGGTTGCCATACTCATCGAGGCGCACGGGCCCCCGCGGCGCGTCGGGCAGCACCACCCTGCGGACCGCGGCGACGAACGCGGCGCGGTCCGCCACGTTGCCCCGCACCGCCTCGAGGCCCCTGAGGATGAAGAGCCCGCCCGTGTACGCCGACTCTGAATAATACGACGGCACGCGGTTGTAGGTCTTCACGTACGTCCGGACGAACTCGCGGTTCGCTTCCGTCCGGAGCGCCGCGCTGTAATGCAGCGGCGTGACGATCCCTTTGGCCAGATCGCCCTCCTGGAACAGGATGTGCTCGTCCGTGAGGGTGCCGTTGCCGATCAGGGGGATCCGGCCTTCGAGCCCGAAGTCCCGGTACTGCTGGAGGAACCGCAGGGCGTCTCCTCCGCTGAAGGTCGCGTACACGGCGTCCACATCTCTCGGGATGCGGCTGAGATACGGGCTGTAGTCGGGCGCGCCGATCGGCGGCCAGAGGTGGGCCACGACCCGGCCGCCGTCCTGCTCGAAGGTGTCCTGGAAGCCTTCGACGGTCTCCCAGCCAAACGCGAAATCGTAGGCGACCGTGACCATCCGGCTGTATTTCAGCACCTTGGCCGCGTATTCGCCGAATGCATGGTTCGGCTGGCTGCTCGACCAGCCGGTCCTGACGATCCACGGCGTGCGCAGGCGCTGGGTGATGTCGTCCGCGGAGACGATCAGGTACATCGCCGGGATCTTCTGCTGGTCGATGTAGTCCCGCAGGGCCAGCCCGGAATCCGCGCGCAGCGGGCCCGCCAGCAGATCCACCCGGTCCAGTTCGACCAGCTTTCTCGCCTTGGTGAGCGCCTGCGCGGGCGTCCCCTCGTCCTCGGCGAGCACCTGGATCTCCCGGCCGGCGGCCTTTCCACCCGCCCGCGCCAGCGCCAGAGCGAGGCCGTTCGCCATATCACGGCCGTTGGCGGCAAAGACCCCGGTCAGCGGCACGATCAGCCCGATCTTGATCGGGCCCTGCTGGGCTGCCGCGGCGCCCCCAGAGAACGCCAGCAGCGCCGCCATCCCCACCGCCGCAACCAGGTGCAGGCACCGTACCATGATCCGCCCCCTCCGCTCCCCTCACTGATTCAAACGTGGGATGTGCAGGAGGCGAGTTCTCCGGGAGACCCACCGGGTCCTTGAGCCGCCTACACTCCCAGGTACCGGTGCTTCACCGCCGCATCCGCCGAGAGCGCGGCCGGCGTCCCCCGGTACACGACGCGTCCTTTGCTCAGCACGTAGACCTCGTCGGCGATCGCCAGCGCCATCGGCAGGTTCTGCTCCACCAGCAGGATGCTGAGCCCCGCCTCCTTGAGCCGGCCGATCGAGCCGCCCAGTTCCCGAACGAGCAGGGGGGCCAGCCCCTCGGACGGCTCGTCCATCAGCAGCAGCCGGGGGTTCGTCGTGAGCGCGCGGGCGATCGCCAGCATCTGCTGCTCCCCTCCGGAGAGCATGCTGCCGCGGTGCGCGTGGCGCTCGCGCAGCCGGGGATACAGCCCGAACACGCGGTCCAGCGTCCACGGCTCATTCCCCACCGCCCCGTCCGCCCTCGCCGCGACGCTCAGGTGCTCCAGCACCGTGAGCGAGGGGAAGATCCGCCGGCCCTGCGGCACGAGCCCGATGCCGAGGTGGGCGATCTGGTGGCTGGGCAGGCGCGTGATGTCCCGTCCCTCGAAGAGCACCCGGCCCTGCCTCGGCCGGGCGAACCCGATGATGGAGCGGATGAGCGTGGTCTTGCCCATCCCGTTCCGGCCGAGCAGCGCGACGGCCGTCCGCGGCCGCACCTCGAGCGAGACGCCCTGCAGGACATACGAGTCCCCGTAGTAGGTGTGGATGTCCTCGATGCTCAGCACGGGGCCTTCGGCATCATCTCGTGGAGGCCTCGGTGCCGAGGTAAATCTCCTGCACCGCCGGGCTCGCCCGCACGGCCTCCTTGGACCCCTCGGCCACCAGGCATCCGAGATGCAGGACCGCGATCGTCTCGACCACCTCGAATGCCACATCCATGTCGTGCTCGATCAACAGGATGGTCAGCCCGGCGTCCAGCCCCTTGATGAACCGCGCCATCTCCAGACGCTCGCCGGGTGAGAGGCCGGCGGCGGGCTCATCCAGCAGGAGGAGGCGCGGCTCGCCGGCCAGCGCCAGCAGGACCTCGATCTGGCGCTGCTCGCCGTACGAGAGGACGCGCACGGGCATCGCCCGCTTCGCCCACAGCCCCGCCCGTTCGAGCAGCGCGCGGACCCGCTCCTGGACGTCGGCGTAGGCGCGGAGCGGACGCGTCATCACGTACCTGGACGGCCTGAGCGCCTGGACCGCGAGGAGCACGTTCTCTTCAACGGTCAGCGACCTGAACAGGTTGGTGATCTGGAACGTCCGCGCGAGGCCCATGGCCGCCCGGCGGTGCGCGGGGAGCGCCGTCACGTCCCGGCCGAACAGGCGGATCCGTCCCGAGCTCGGCGCGAGCTCGCCCGTGATCAGGTTGAAGAGCGTCGTCTTCCCCGCGCCGTTCGGCCCGAGGATGGCTTTGCGCGCGCCGCGCGGGACGGTGAGCGTGACGTCGCCGACCGCCTCCAGGCCGCCGAACCGCCGGCAGAGTCCCTCGAGCTTTAGCGCCGCCGTTGTTTCACTGTCCACGCCGCGGCCTCTCAGGGAGCCCAGTTCGCCTATCCACAGTACCGGCACGGCGGGTAACCGCGGTCGTACACGGGCTGCCGGAGGAACTCCTCGGGCGGAAACTTCCAGAACTGCGAGACGTTGTGGAACGTGTCGATCACCGCGTTCGCGGGATGCCCGCCGCGGACGTCGACCTTCCGGACGTAGACGTTCTGGACCACGTTCTGGTAGCTGTCGAGCCGCATGGGCCCCCGCGGCGCATTCGGCAGTTGCACGGCGCGGAGCGCCCGCAGGAACGCTTCCCGGTCCTCGATCCTCCCCCCGAGCGCCTGCACCGCCGCCTCGACCCACATGGCGCCCGAATAGTTGGTCTCGGCGTAATACGAAGGATCCTTGTGATACTTCGCGGTGTACGCCTCCACGAATTTCCGGGCCTGGGGCGTGGTCAGCGCGGCGCTCCACATCAGTGGCGTGATGACGCCCGCGGCGTCATCCGGGTCCATCCCCCTGATGTTGCTCTCGTCCGTGAGCAGCCCTCCGCCGATCAGCGGCAGCCGGTCCTTCAGCCCGTACTGCCGGTACGCCTTGACGAACCGGAGCACGTCGGCGCCGACCGGGATGGCGAACACGGCATCCACGTCCCGGCGGATCTGGGTGACGTACGGGCTGAAGTCCGGCGTCCCGAGCGGGGCCCAGAGTTTCTGCACGATCTGCCCACCGTGCAGTTCGAACGTGCGCTGGAACCCCCCCACCACCTCGTAGCCGAACGCGTAGTCGCTGCCGATCGTCGCGATCTTCTTGTACTTGAGGGTCGCGGCGACCCATTCGCCGAACGGATGAGAGGGCTGGCTGCTCGACCAACCGGTGCGGATGAAGAACGGCGCGCGCTTTCTCTGGGTGAGGTCGTCGGCCGAACTGACCGCGAACAGCGTCGGCACGTTTCGGTCGACGATGTAGTCCCGGACGGCATACCCCTCGGATGCCAGGAGCGGCGCGGTGAGCATGTGCACCTGGTCCTGTTCCACCATCTTGCGCGCCTTCGTCAGGGCGTTGGCCGGCACGCCGCCCGCGTCCTCGACGATCAGCTGCACCTGGCGGCCGGCCATCACCGACCCCCGCTCGGCCAGGTAAAGCTGGAATCCGTCCAGCATATCCCGGCCGCTCTGCGCCACGGTGCCCGTGATGTCCGCAAGGAACCCGATGCGGATCGGGGCCGCGGGCGAGGTCTGGGCATAGACGAGCGGACGCAGACGCTCCAGGCCTGCCGCGGCCGCCGCGCCCGCCACCGCCACCCCGCCTTTGAGGAACGCCCTTCGCGCGATGCGTGCCGCCATCTCCCTCACCTCCAATCGATGCCGCGCATGTGGATCAAGACCCCCCGACGCCGTTCGGCCCCGTGGTGGGCGCGGCCACGGCGTGCCCCCGCGGCGGCGTCCCGAGGCGCCGGGCCAGGACCTGGCCGGCGCCGACGATGCCCGCGGGCGCGTAGATCACCGCGAGAACCAGGATCGCGCCCAGGACGGTCAGCCACCGCTGCGTGATCCCGCTGAGGAGATTCTGGAGAAAGACGAGCAGCGCGGAGCCGACCACGGACCCGAACAGCGTCCCCGTCCCGCCGAGGATGACCATGAGCAGCGCGTTGGCGGACGCGACCAGGGACACGTCGGTCGGGCTCACAAACCCGTTGTAAAATGCATACACCGTCCCGCCGACGCCGCAGAACGCCCCCGCGATCACGAAGACGAGGTACTTGTGGAGCCAGACGTCGTAGCCGAGGACGCGCATGCGCGACTCGCTCTCGCGGATCCCCCGCAGCGCGAGCCCGAACGGGGACACGGTCAAGAGGTACATCGCCCCGGCGGCCGCGGCGGTCACGGCCAGCGCAAAATAATAGAAGGCGTGGATCTGCCCAAGGTGGATCCCCCACCCCAGGGCCGGGCGGGGGATCCCCCGGAGACCGTTGTCTCCCCCGGTCACCGAGACCCAGCGGTACGCCAGCCCCCAGATGATCTGTCCGAGGGCCAGGGTGATGATGAGGAAGTACGCGCCGGCGGCCCGGATGGCCAGGAGGCCGAACAGCGCCGCCGTGGCAACGGCCGCCAGCACGGCCAGGGCCGCGGTGGGCCAGAACCCCAGCCCGAACCGCGTCGACAACACCCCGACGGTGTACCCGGCGACGCCGAAGTACGCGGCGTGCCCGAGGGAAGACAGCCCGGTGTACCCCACGAGCAGGTCGAGGCTCATCGCCATGATGCCGTAAACGAAGGTCAAGGTCAGCAGGTGCAGGTAATACGTCGACGCCGCGAGGGGGACAAGGGCGAGGACCGCGAGGGCCGCCGCCGCAGGCCACCCGTGGAGCCGGGGGCGCGGTCTGGGCATCGCCGGTCATGGCCTCCCAAACAGGCCCGTCGGCCGGATCGCCAGGATCATGGCCATCGGCGCGAACAGGGTGAAGTAGGACAATTCCGGGAAGAGGGCCTTCCCGAAGTTGTCCAGCAGCCCCACGAGCAGGCTGCCGGCGAGCGCCCCCTTGAGGCTCCCCAGTCCGCCGACGATGACGACGACGAACGCGAGGGGCAGCACGTCGAAGTCGGCGCCGGGGTAGATCGACAGAAACGCTCCGCCGATCACCCCGCCCGCGGCGGCCAGGAACGCGCCCAGCGCGAACACCCCGGTGAATACCTTCCAGACGTTGATGCCCAGGCCGCGCGCCATCTCCGCGTCGTCCACGGCCGCCCGCACCGTGGCCCCCATCCGGGTCTTCTCCTGGAGCGCCCACAACCCAAGGTAGACGGCCAGGCCGACGACGATGACGAAGAGACGGTACGCCGGGAAGTAGACCGGGCCGAGCAGCAAGGTACCGCTGAGGGCCCGCGGGATCGGCACGCTCTGGGGATCGCCGCCCCAGAGCAGGAGCGCCTGATCGGAGAAGATGAACGCGAACCCCATCGTCAGGAGGACCTGGGAGAGGGTCTGCTGGTGGAAGCGGGCGAGGAACCACCACTGC
>Ga0209804_1001411_pt1 | contig 15660 bp, 9 predicted proteins | sample GraSoiAngelo_139_FD_185896 | JGI IMG/M metagenome (GOLD analysis project Ga0209804, IMG submission 185896) | Grasslands soil microbial communities from the Angelo Coastal Reserve, California, USA - 14_0929_12_20cm (SPAdes) (version 2) | ecosystem: Environmental > Terrestrial > Soil > Grasslands ... | reverse complement strand
TCGCCGGCTCGGAAACAATCGCCTTGATCGTCCCCGACTTGTTCCGCACCCTTACGGTATACAGAAACCGGGGTCAAATTACCAGTCCTATTTGTGGGGTATGGGCAGCGCTAGGTATCGAAGCCTTGGAACGATTCGTCCGCCAAGAACCGCTGCGCCGCGTCCACGAATGCGTCTTCGGTGTCCTCGCCCTTGAAAGCGAGCCGGTCGATCCTCGTTTGTAGCTTTTCGATTGAAAAGACGGCAGGCCCGACGCCGCCCGCGTCGGCCGCATAGAGCGCGGTCCGGCGGGAGCCGGACACGCCTGATGATGGCCCTTTGCAAAACATGATCTTTTGCGCCGAGTAGGTGGGTGGAGGAGTAGGGAGCCTTCAGGACGCGGCCGGAAAACAAGTCCCAAGAGGGCGATTTTCAGCCTGATTTTGAGCCTAGGCAGGTCTTTGTAAGCTATTGTATTTTTGTTGTTTATTGTATTAAAAGCATGATATGCTTGTATTTGCGCGGCATAATATGCTTGTAATTACACAGCAGAATATGATTGTTTTGGCGCGGCATAATATGCTTGTAACGGCCCGGACACTTGAGAGGATCTATGGCGGCACCGAACGAAAAACTGGCTGAGTCCCTCGATGTGCTCAAGGCGCTTCAGGCGGGCGGGAGGCGTGTGTTCCGGTCCGACGACTTGAGCCGCGTTCATCGCGAACGTCTCGTGGAAAATGGCTTTCTGCAGGAAGTCATGAAAGGCTGGCTCATTTCAGCGAGCCCCGGCGCGCGCGCGGGCGACAGCACGCCCTGGTATGCGTCATTCTGGGAATTCTGCGCGCTCTACAGTGCCGAAAGATTCGGCGATAAATGGCACCTGTCTGCCGAGGAGTCGCTTTGGCTGCACGGCGAAAAGACAGTCGTCCCGGAACAGATCGTGGTGTGCAGCCCGAAGGGCAGCAATCACCTAATCAATCTCTTGTATGGCACATCGCTCTATGACCTGAAAGTGCCAGAGATTCCGGCGCCTGGAAATCTCGTGATGCGAGACGGATTGCGCCTGTTCTCGCCGGCGGCGTCGCTGGTGGGAGTGGGAGAGACTTTCTTCGCACGAAATCCGGTCGAGTCGCAGGTCGTGCTGGCAAGCCTCGCCGACGCATCGGACCTGCTGCGCCTCCTCCTCGACGGCGGCAACTCGACAAAAGCGGGTTATCTCGCGGGCGCGTTCCGGCGCATCGGGCGCGCCGAACTGGCGGACGAGATTGTCCGCTCGATGAAGCGCGCCGGATATAACGTGCGTGAAAGCGATCCCTTCGACGCGGGCCAGACGCTGGGCGGGCCGCGGCCGGGGGCGGCGCCTATCGTGGGCCGCCTGGAGATGATGTGGGCAGCGTCGCGCGACATGGTCATCAAGAATTTCCCGAAGGCGCCGGGGGTGCCGAAGGACAGCGGCGCGTATCTGCGGAACGTCGATGAAATCTACCAGAGCGACGCCTACCACTCGCTGTCGATCGAAGGCTACTCGGTGACGCCGGAAATAATCGACAGAGTGCGGCAAGGAAACTGGAACCCGGACAACATTGAAGCGGACCGCAAGAGCCGCGACGCGCTGGCGGCGCGCGGCTACTGGCAGTCATTCCAGGTCGTGAAAGAATCGGTGAGCAAGGTTCTCGCCGGCGAAAATCCCGGCGCGCTCGCGCGCGCGGAACACAAGGAGTGGTACGGGGAATTGTTCCAGCCCTGCGTGACGGCGGGCCTGCTCCGCGCGAGCGATCTGGCCGGATACCGGAACAATGCTGTTTACCTGCGAACGTCGCGCTATGCGCCGCCGCGGTGGGAAGCGGTGCGCGACGCCATGCCGGCGTTCTTCGATCTCCTGGAAAAAGAAACCGAGCCGTCAGTGCGCGCCGTGCTCGGGCACTGGCTGTTCGGCTACATACATCCGTATCCGGACGGAAACGGCCGCATGGCCCGCTTCCTGATGAATGTGATGCTGGCGTCGGGCGGCTATCCGTGGACGGTCATTCGTATGAGGGATCGCAAGGCCTATCTCGCCGCGCTTGACCGGGCGAGCATCGACGTGGACCTCGGTCCCTTCACGACGCTCATAGCGCAACGGGTGCGTTGGGTCCTGGAGAAACACGACCTGAAATTTCCCGACCAGGCAGAGAAATGGGATTTTGACCGCGAGGTTGTCGTCTTCTTCGGGCAGGATGGAGACAGCCGCGTGCGCTGCGCCATCAGCAGGGAGGCCCTGGACGACGACTTCGGGGGAGACAACCGCGAGAAAGTCGAAGTGTTCCGCGAGAACGGCGCGGCCATCGAGCAGGGAGCGCGGCAAAAGTACGCTGCCGGCGACACGGAGACTGACGGGTCCATCCTTATTCACTCGGGCGAGTTGGCGAAGCCGCGGGCAGCAAGAAAGTAGGAGCTATGGACCGGTTCTGGAACTGGGGCGGCGAATGTTTCGGGGTACCGGGAAGGCGACAGCCTGTTCACGTACTACGGCCGTGAAGTCGGCAGATTCGACGGTGAGGAGATTTATGGAAGCAACGGCCGGTATCTGGGTGAGGTCATGAGCGACAACCGCCTGATCACGAGCCGGTCCAAGAAAGCTGGGTGAGGGGGAGTTTTGGGCCAAGAAGGAGCGGTTCCTATGCCCGCTACGCGAATTATGTCGGCTACGCGATGTACGCGGGCTATGAGGATTTTCCGGCTCCGGACAGTTCTCGATAGGCGTGGATCATGGATGCGTTCGAGCAGGTCGTAAGCGAGATTCTCTGGATGAGCGGGTTCTGGGTCAGAACTTCCGTGAAAGTCGAACTGACCAAGGAAGAAAAACGCTTGATAGGGCGGCACTCGTCTCCGCGATGGGAGCTCGATATCCTCGGCTACAGTGGGCGGGAGAATCTTCTGCGCGTTGTCGAGTGTAAGAGTTTCCTGGACTCGACGGGCGTCAAAGCGTGCGCCTTCGACGGCAGCGATCCGGAGGAAGCAAAGCGGTACAAGCTGTTCAACGAGCCGGAGCTGCGACGCATCGTTTTCAACCGGCTGTGCCTGCAATTCACGGCAGCCGGTGCCTGCCGGGAAGCGCCGCAAGTGCGGCTAGCGCTTGCCTGCGGCAAGATAAAGAACGACCGTGACCGCGGAAAAATTCACGCTCATTTCGAGGGGCAGGGCTGGGAACTGTGGGATGAGCCCTGGCTGCGCGAGCGTTTGCGGTAGATGGCCGATCGGGGTTACGAGAATCAGGTCTCTGCCGTGGTCGCGAAGTTGCTCCTCAGAGGAAAAGTCGATTGATCAAAGGATTCAAAACGTCGGCGACAGTCTCCTGCGTGGGTGGCAGGCGGTCGGACGCGGCCTCGCCAGAGAATTACTGTCAGTTGTCTTGACCAGAAATCGGCTACGATGCTACCGAAGGTGCGTACGATATCCAAGTGTTGTGTCTGTGGATGATCCGTTAGCGTGTGCTGCTCTTGTGTAAGTAGATGGGAGGGAGTCCGAGAGTGGGAAGCCAATGATCGGAGAGACGTGAAGCCAGAGAGAAAGACGCTGGAAAATGCGTGGGGTGATTATCGTGCCGACATGCAGGCTCGCAAACTCCACAAAGAAACCATCAGGAAGTACGGGACTTTGGAGTGTCAGATGGTGGACTTTGCTGCACGTCACGGAGTTCGCTTTTTGGATGAATTCACTTTGTCTGACGTAAGTAAATTTCGCTCCGAATGGACTGATGGGCAACGCTCAAGCGGCAAAAAACTGGAACGGCTGCGCACGTTTTTTAGTTTTGGCCAGAAGCGCAAATGGATACCCGAGAATCCTGCCAGCGATCTGCGAGCGCCAAAAGTCACCCTTTGCCCTACATTGCCATTCACGCATAAAGAGATGCTTCGCATATTGGCCGCCATCAACAAATACAAAGATGAGTTTCCCGGTCGCGGTTTGGAAAATGCCCAGCGTATGCGGGCACTGGTTCTGCTGTTGCGGTACGGTGGAATGCGCATAGGCGATACTGTGAGTCTCTCCGGCTATAGGATCGAAGAGAATCGGCTGCTTCTCTACACGCAAAAAACGGGCGTTCCCGTAAACAATGTTCTGCCAGATTTTGTTTTGAAGGTTCTGGATGGTACTCCCAAGGTTGCTGCCAATTACTATTTTTGGGATGGCGAATCAAAGCTGGAAACCATAATCGGGAGTTGGAGAAAACGATTGAACAGGTTGTTTGAACTCGCGGAGGTCAATAGCAGCCACCCACACCGCTTCCGCGATACTTTCGCCGTAGAACTTCTTCTAGCGGGTGTTCCAATTGAGCGGGTCTCCATCCTGCTTGGACATGAAAGCGTGCGGACCACAGAGAGAAACTACGCGCCCTGGGTACGCTCGCGGCAGGAACAACTCGAAGCGGACCTCACCCGTGCGTGGGGCCTCGATCCTGTTATAGCTGCCCAAACTTCCCAGGAACGGGTACACGGCGGGTACACGAGAAAAAGCAGCGTTCTAACTCACACATTCTAAAGCGGGAAAATTGGAGGCGCGGGTGGGATTCGAACCCACGAATGGAGGTTTTGCAGACCTCTCCCTTGGGCCTCTTGGGTACCGCGCCCAATGTCCGTCAGTATATCGAAAAGCAGGTGAGCGTGTCAGTCAGACGGTCTAAGCACTAAAAGCGCACGCGTGCGCCATCAGATCTTTAAACTGCGGAGGTAGCGGCGACCTGCGCCTCCCGAAGGAAACGCGCTGATTCCTCGGGCGGAGTCGGACAGATGTAAAAGCCCGTTCCCCACTCGAATCCCGCCACTTTGGTCAGCTTGGGGATGATCTCGAAGTGCCAATGATAATGATCGTTGATCTCCTCGCCAACAGGAGACGTGTGCAGCATGAAGTTGTAGGCGGGATGATCGAGCACGCTGTCTAACCGGGCCAAGGTATCTTTGAGCATGCGCGCCAGGCTGGAATAGACCGAGCTCTGATTATTTTCAAACGCAGAACTATGCTGCTTCGGCAGCAACCATAACTCGAATGGGAAACGCGGTGCGTAAGGAGCGATGGTTACGAACTGATCGTTTTCGCCGACCACACGCACCCCGGATTCCGTTTCTTGCCGAATCATGTCGCAGAAGATGCAGCGCTCCTTTTCGCGGTAATAGTGTTTGGAGGCATCGAGCTCCTCGCGGACGCGTTTGGGCACGATGGGTAACGCGATCAGTTGCGAGTGCGAATGCTCTAAAGAGGCTCCTGCGGCATCGCCATGATTCTTGAAGATGAGAGCATAGCGAAAACGTTTGTCGTTCTTCAGGTCCAAGACACGATCGCGGTAAGCCCAGAGCACATCTTCGATCGCACGAACGGGCAAAGTGGCCAAAGTGCTCTGGTGATCGGGTGTTTCCACGATTACCTCGTGCGCCCCCACGCCGTTCATGCGATCAAACAAGCCATCGCCCTGGCGGTCAAGGTCCCCCTCGATGCCGAGCGCCGGGAATTTATTAGGCACCACACGGACGGTCCAGCCGGGTGTATTTGGGCCGCCGCCGTTGCGTCCGTATGCCAAGACTTCTGGCGGCGTTTTCGTCTCGTTGCCGAGACAGAAAGGGCAAAAGCCCTTGCCCTCAATGCGTACACTTTCACGTACAAAGTCAGACGGCCGCTTGGCACGATCGGTGGATATAATGACCCAGCGGCCCGTAATGGGGTCCTTACGTAATTCCGGCAATCCATCCTCCTGGGATGCGGCAGCCTTGAAAGCCCGCAGCAACCCGCCGTATTACTTAATTGCTCCTGAGCGTTACACTTTAGCTCGAAGCCGGCAACGTGTAAGGGCTGGCATGGGCGCCTGCGACCTATTGGTCAGCAAAAGCCCCTTTGTGCAGACGATCGATCGGGCGATTGCCTGCGCGGGACTCGATAGCCAATACGTCATAGCGCCAGTTCACCCTGCGGTTGCTCAAAAATTGCCGTGCCATTCGTACGAGAAAGCGCCTTTTATCGGCAGTGATCGCATCTTCCGGCAAGCTGGAAGTGCTCGGTTTAGTCGTTCTCGTCTTCATTTCTATAAAGGCCAGAACCGGCTCGTCAAACCCAACAAGATCGAGCTCGCCTTTGACGCTCGGGGGCGCGGTTGCGGCAGACTATGACGTACCCATGCCGCCGCAGATACCAGTAGGCTAGGGTCTCGCCCCGTACGCCCATCAGATGTTGTGTTTGCCGGCGGACGTCGCCGCCCGGAGATGACTGTGTCGTCAAGCGTTCCTTGCCGTCCAGTCGAGATCCGCACTGGCTTTGCCCCCGCAACATCTCGTGGCACTAGAGGCTTATTGATTTGGTCCCTTAAACTAGGGATTCTGCCTCCCGGATGCAAGCCTCAAGGGTATCGATCGCGAAATCTGCTTGCTCCTCATCGATCACGAGTGGAGGAGCAAGCCTTATCGTATTTGCCCCCGCTCCCAGCACCAAAAGTCCTTTGGCAAATGCTAGATTTTCGATCGAATCGCGAAGTTTGGGTGCAGGCTCTTTCGTTTCCCGATCCGCTACGATCTCTACGCCAATCATTAAACCCTTCCCTCGGACATCTCCGACAATGCGGAACTTATCCCGCCATCCCAAGAGGCGGCCAAGAATATATTCGCCCATGCGCCGCGCATTCTCCATATATTGGTTCTGAACGAGCCGAAGTGTGACCAACGCCGCGGCCACCGATACCGGGTTCGCTCCGAACGTTGAGGCGTGGGCACCCGGTTTCCAATCCATGACGCTGGAGCGGGCGATGGTCGCGGAAAGCGGCAGCCCCGAGGCAATGCCCTTGGCAACACACAAAATGTCGGGTTCGAGGCCGGCGTGATCTCCAGCCCACCACTTGCCTGTCCGGCCCATGCCGCTCTGCACTTCATCAGTTATGAAAAGTATTCCATGCCGCCGGCAGATGCTTTGCAGATCCCTCAGGAATTCGGCAGGCCCCGGAACGTATCCTCCTTCGCCCTGGATTGGCTCCGCGATAATTGCAGCCACTTCCTGCGGGTCGACAATTTTTTTGAAGAGTTCGCGCTCAATGAACTTGGCGCAGTCGGTGCAGCACTCCTGCGGCTGGTGCCCGTAAGGGCAGCGGTAAGGATTCGCATAAGGAACATGGAAAACACCGGAAAGCAGGCTCCCAAATCCCGTTCTTTGCACGGCCTTCGAAGCAGTGAGGGAAAGCGAACCCAGGGTCCGCCCGTGAAAAGCCCCGTAGAACGCGATGATCTTCTCGCGCCTGGTGTGATAGCGCGCGAGCTTGATGGCCGCCTCTATGGCCTCAGTTCCCGAATTTCCGAAATAGACTTTCTTACTCTCGCTGCCCGGTGAGACTGCTTCCAGCTTCTGCGCCAGTTCCACCATGCCTTCGTAATAAAAATCCGTGCAGGACATATGAATGAGCTCGGCTGCCTGCCGCTGGACGGCGGCAACCACTTCTGGATGACAGTGGCCCGTCGCTACCACGGCTATGCCCGCAGTGAAGTCAAGGAACGTATTGCCGTCGACATCCTCAACCAAAGCGCCCAGGCCGCGTCGCGCAACCAGGGGGTAGCTCCGCGTGTAGGAGGGCGAGAGGTGCCGCCGATCTCCTTCGACCACCCGCCTGGCGTTCGGTCCGGGCGGCGGAGTGATCAGACGAGGCAGTTTTCCATGCGTTAGGGTCTCGGTCCGAGCCGATTCTTTGTACATAGAACGATTGTACACGCGCTCGGGAAATATTTAGTCGGGAACGCTGCAATAAGGTGCTGACCACGAAGCAGGGCACATAACGGCGGCGGCGCAAGCGATACTCCCCCGCGGCGCTTCCGCCGTTAGCGGATCATTTGTGATCACTTATTTGAAACGAACTTCTTGTCGGGATGCAGGATCAGCTTCTGCAACCGCCAGTTGTTCATGTCCGCCACGTAGAGCGTATTCTCATCCGGGCAGGCGATGCCGTGTACCCAGTTGAATTGTCCGATGTCACGCCCCGACTTGCCTAGCACGCCCAGGATCTTGCCGTCCGGCAACGAAAGCTTGTAGATGCGGCCCGGCTCCTCATCTGAAGTGTAGAGATACTGCGGCGTCGTGTTGGTGATGCAGATCGTCCAGGGTCGCGTTTCATCCGGTCGGTTTGCGGGCATGTTCCCGAGCACGGGGTGGCGCGTTTTGTCATAGGGTACGTTCAGGAAAATGAACTTCTTGAAGTTGCCATCGGTGTCGAAGACCTGAATGCGCCGGTTGCCTCGATCGGCCACGTAGATGTTTTCGGCGCGGTCAGTCCCGATGTTGTGCGGGTTACTGAAGTGGGCGGGGTTCTCATTGGCGTGTTCTCCGCCCTTGCCCGGCGCGCCCCAGCGCTTGAGCCAGTATCCGTGCTTGTCGAACTTGGCGATCTCGGAATTAAAGTAGCCGTCGCTCACGTAGATGTTGTCGTCTTTATCCCAGGTCACATCTGTGGAACCGTTGAAGTAGCCGTCCACCGGAGTCGGTGGAGGATCGGCGTGGCGATAGCGAGGCTCGTCTGGGCCCTCGTCGCGCCGCCCGAGATTCATCAGCACCATCCCTTGGGGATCGAATTTCATCACCGACATCGTTGCTTTGTCCACCACCCACAGGTTGTCATACTTATCGAAGCGCACCGAGTGTGCGTAGGCCAGGCCGTACACGCCGCGGCCGATTTCGCGCACGAAATTCCCCTTCTCATCGAACTCCATGATTTGTGTAGTGGACTCCCCATAGACCGGACCTGTGCCGGCGCTGCCCGGATGGTTCAACACTACGACGTGTCCTCTCGAATTGACTGCCACTCCCAAAACTTCGCCCAGATTACGGTCGGGCGTCAGCTTTAGGAACGGCACTGAGTCAAAAGAAATTTCCGGGGCGTTCTGAATAGCCGGAGCGGGCGGCGCCTGCTGCGCGAACGCCGGCGCCACGAGAAGCCCGAACAAAACGGTCGCGACCAACCCTTTCATAGTGCCTCCTCGAATCTGCGGATGTTGATCTACTTGCGCTTCCAGCGAACAATCCCGTCTTTGCTGTCTTCGAGAATGATGCCCTGGTTAGCCAGTTCCTGGCGGATGCGATCGGCCTTGGCAAAATCGCGGGTCTTACGTGCGACTTGCCGAGCGGCGACGAGCTCTTCGATTTTTTCGTTACTTGGGATACTGGCGTGAGCCTCCATAGCGATGGATCGAAGTTTCTCTTCGTCATCATCTTGGAGAACAGCAAAAATAGCGTCAAAGTTCTCGAGCGTCTTCCGCACCGGCGCTACATCGCCTTGCCGAAATGCACCGTGATCCATGGCCACATTGGCTTCCCGGATCAGATCGAATACCGCCGCCAACGCCTGGGCTGTGTTCAAATCGTCCTCCAGCCCGCGTTCAAAATTCTCGCGCGCCCGCTCAGCGCCTTCGCTGAGGGCAGAGGTGCCCTCCGGAAACTTGCCGGTATCGAGTCGCGTCGCGAAATTCCGCAAGCGTTCGACCGAACTAACCGCTTGCTGCAAGCCTTCTTGCGTGAAATTGAGCTGACGGCGGTAAGGAACCGAAGCGAGCAGAAAGCGCAGTGTCGACGGCTTGTTTCCTTTTTCCAGCAAGTCGCGCAACGTATAGAAGTTGCCAAGGGATTTGGCCATCTTCTGCGAGTCGACCAGCAAGTGTTCGGCATGAAGCCAGTAGCGCACAAAGGGCTTTCCCGTTGCGGCCTCGGACTGGGCGATTTCGTTTTCGTGATGGGGGAACGCAAGGTCCACGCCGCCGGAATGAATGTCGATGGTCTCTCCCAAATGTTTCATGGCCATGGCCGAGCACTCAATGTGCCAGCCGGGACGGCCCGGTCCGATCCGTGTCTTCCAAAAAAATTCTCCCGGCTTGGGCGCTTTCCACAGAGCGAAGTCCCGCGCATCAGCCTTGTCGTAACGGTCCACGTCCACGCGCGCTCCAGCCTTAATCCCTGCCGTGTCCACATGGGTCAGTTTGCCGTAATCGGGAAATTGCGATATGCGAAAGTAGACCGATCCATCACTCACATACGTAAATCCCTTGGCGGTTAGCCGCTCGATGAGTTGAACCATATCCTCAATATGGTCGGTGGCCCGCACCATGTATTCCGGTTCTTTGATACCCAATACTCGCTGATCCGCAAGAAAAGCTTCGATATATTTGGCCGTGAAGTCACGTATATCGAGCTTCGCCTCCGCGGCCTTCGTAATGATGCGATCGTCTACATCGGTGAAGTTTGTGACCTGAATGACCTCGAAGCCACGTGACCGCAGAAAACGCCGCAGAATATCTTGGAAGACGAAAGTCCGAAAATTGCCAATATGGGCGAAGTCGTAAACGGTAGGCCCGCAGGTATACATTCTGACTTGGCCGGGATGCAGGGACACAAAAACCTGGCGCTCCGCTCCTAGCGTATTCTGGAAAACGATATCGCCCATGGATCGTGCGGTATCCCTCCGCCAGCAACATCTTTACTTAAAGTGATATGGTGACAGAACGCGCACGGCATCCGCGGCGCGATGAGGTAGCATTCTAGCTGAGGGTAGCGACACCAGCAACGCGCCCAAGCACGTGAAAAATTGGCGTGAATATCATCCGGCTATAAAGATACTGCGCAATCGTTTTGAGAAAGCTAGTGCGGGCAATGCTTTACAGTCATTGGACCATGTGGTATGGTGCAGCCTGTAGCCGCCGATCCAAGCGCCGGACGGCTGGGCCGTTGCTCAGCGACCCGCCAGAGCTTTTGTCGCCAGCCCCCTCTCTCGAGGAATCCGAACTCGTATCCGCCGAAGCGGTCTCGCTTTGGCGAGGCGTGGCCGGAAGATAAGGGATCTCTTGCTGAAACTCCGCAAAGTCGAACTGGTTGGATTCAAGTCTTTTTGTGAGAAGACCCACCTAACCTTTAGTGGCACCGGTCTGAGCTGCATCGTCGGACCAAACGGATGCGGCAAATCGAACATTGTCGACGCCGTTTCCTGGGTACTTGGAGAGCAGAGCCATAAACTGCTTCGCGCGGAACGAATGGCCGACTGCATCTTTAACGGCACGGCGAAACGGCCTCCCATGGGTTTGGCAGAGGTAACGCTGACGCTCGTCGATACCGAATTGGCAGAGGCGGCCCGCCGCGTGCTCGGCGATTCAGAACCAGCTGTTATTTCCACTGAGACAGCCGCCGACCCGGCGCAAGGCTTGCCCCCCCTCGCCGAGGCGGCGGAATCTGCAGAGACGCTCGCCGTAGACGCAGAGAGCGAGAGCGGGCCTGCCGCCGTTTCTGACGATAAGACCTCCAGAAAGCCGCGACTGGCTCAAAAACCTGCGGCACGGTCGCGCCCGGGTGAAGTCATCGTCGGCCGCCGCCTCTATCGGTCGGGCCAAAGCGAATATCTTATCAACGGCCGCACGGCTCGATTGCGCGATATTCAGGAACTGTTTATGGGCATCGGCCTCGGGCCCGATTCCTATGCCATCATCGAACAGGGGCGCATTGGACAAGTTCTGAGCTCTAAGCCGTCTGACCGCAGGGCGATCATCGAGGAGGCCGCCGGAATCACCAAGTTCAAAACCAAGAAGCGCCTGGCCGAGGCCAAGCTCGAGTCCTCCAAGGTCAATCTCTCCCGCGTCAACGACATTTTTGTGGAAGTCGAGAAACAGCTTGCGTCCCTCAAGCGGCAAGCCTCTAAAGCGCGCCGGTACGCGGAGATCCGCGAACAGATGCGTAGCCTGCTTCGCGCGGTGCTCGCCAGTAAAGCGCGCCACTTGGAGTCTGAGGCCGAACGCCTGGCCGTGTCTCTTACAGAAATCACCAAAGTGGAGGAGAAGCACTCTCAATCACTTGCGGAACTGGAAGCGGAGCAGGAGCGGCTGGACCGTCACATCTATGAACTGGACGCCGAATTGCGGCAGAACCAGAATCTCATCGGCCAGGCCGCGCTCGAGCTGGACCGCGCAGAAAACCGCATCTTGTTCAACGGCCAGCGTCGGGAAGAGCTCGCCGAGCGCGCGCGCCAGGTGGCGAGCGAGCGCGAACAAGCCTCCGCATTGTTGGTTCAGATCGAGTCGCGAGTCGCGGAACAGGATGGGGTTGTCGCCCGCCTGCGTCAGGAATGCGCGCAACTAGAAAGCGCCCTGGCAGAGCTCGCCATCCGCTCCTCAGAGTTCTCCGCCGTCAGCCATTCTGCCGAGGCGCGCATTACTGAATCGCGCAGCCGAATCCGCCAGTTCGACCAAGCCCTCGCCGATGTCCAGGACGCGCACGCGCAAGCCGAGCAGTTGCTGGCGCATCATTCCGGTGCACTGGAAAGGCTGGAACAATCCGAGCAGGCATTGTTGGAAGAGTCTCTACACTACCGGGAGGCCTCGCAGGCGGCTGATCTGCGTTGGCAAGCCGCAACCGAGAGGGCGCGCTTTCTCGACCGCTCCGTGAGCGATGCACAGGAACGGCTCTCAAGTTATCGCCGCGATCAGGCTGAAATGGCCTCGCGCTCCGACGGGGTTCGTGATTCGCTTGGCGCAGTGCGCGCTCGCCGCCACGCGCTCGGACAGGTCCTGCAAGACCGTTCCTACAGCACGGAAACCGTCCAAAAACTGTTCGCTTCTGATGGCCACGGAACTCGTGATTTTCGGGCTGTCGGTTTGCTGGCCGACTACGCTGAGGTAGAATCTCAATACGAAACTGCCGTGGAGCAGTTTCTTCGGGACGAGCTCGAATATGTCGTCGTGGAGACTTTCGACCACGCGCGCGCCGGCATCGCTCTCTTGCGCGAAGAATTTGGGGGCCGCGCCACGTTCTTCGTCGATTCCCTGCACAGCCTGGATCTCGGCGACCAGAACACTCTCGCTCCGTTTCCCCAGGGACCTGGTGTATCTCGCCTCGATCGCTTGGTCGAGTTCCGGGATCCCCTCGGGCCTGCGGCAAAGCAGTTTTTGCCCCGGCTACGGTCTGCTTTCCTTGTGGAGGAGCCCGAGGCCGCAGAGCGCCTTGCACGCGAGAATCCCTCCTACATCTTTTTGACTCCGGATGGAACCTGCTATCAAGGGCGCGCGATCACGGGCGGCCGCCCGACGGAAGCCGGTCCGCTGGCGACCAAGCGCGAGTTGCGAGCACTCGAGGCTGAGACCTCGCGGCTGGAGGGCAGCCTGGCCGAATTACAGTCAGCCGTCGAACGGCTGGAATCCGAACGACAGCAAGCGCAACGTTCTCTCGAAGAAATGATGTTGGACCAAGTCGAGGCAGGGAAGAGAGTGGTCGCTGCGACCCTCGAGCGTGATCAGGCACGCGCCGAATTGGCCCGGCTCAGTACGGAATTAGCCGCCTGCCAGTCTGATGTCGAACACCTTCGGCGCGACGCTCACGCCGCCAAGCAGAAAGCCGAGCACGCCATCGCCGCACGCGAGGCGATCCTTAAGACGCGAGAGGCAGCAGAATGCGACATGGCCGAAGCCACGGCGCTCATCAGTGAGATCCGCCAGTCGGCGCAAGCACATCAGGACGAGGTTGCCATCAAGCGTGCCGAAAAGGCCGCCAAGGCGGAGCGGCTTTCCGGCGCGATGGCCATTACGATGCGTATCGGACGGGAATATGAGGAGCTTCTTGCGCGGTTATCTTTACTTTCCGCGCAGCAAACAGCGATGCAGGCCGAGGAAGCCGAGCTTGTCAGGCTGAGCCAAGAGCAGCGGCTGCAGATGGAATCTCTGCGTACTGAACGTGAGCACCGCGAAAGGCAAAAAGCCGAGCTCGAACGCGAGTGGAATCAGACCCGCCGCCGCACGAGCGAAGTCGACGATGCGCTCAGGAGCGGAAGGCAAACTTTAAGCGACCTTCGGGAGGATCGCAGTCGCCATGAGGTCGAGCGCGCGCGCAACGATTCTGAGCGAGAACATCTCCGCGCCACGTGCCAGAACGAACTGAGCGCTCATCCCGAAAATCTTATTGCCGGGCAAAATGCTCTGCTCGAGGGTGATGCTCTGGCCGCCGCTGAGACCCAGTATCAAGAAATGAAGTCGCGTGTCGAAGCGATGGGCCCGGTGAACATGATGGCGCTCGGGGAGTACAACGAATGCGAACAGCGCTTCACATTCCTCGAACGCGAGCGCGCCGATCTGCTGCAGTCCATCGCCGATACGCAACAGACTATCGGCGAGCTGGACCAGATCTCCCGGCAGAAATTTGAGGAGGCCTTTGCCATTATCAATGCGCATTTCGCGAATGCTTTCCAAACCCTATTTGGGGGCGGCACCGGGCAGATGCGTCTTTCTGAGCCGGACAGTTCCGGTGATGCGGGGATTGATATCGCTACGCAGCCGCCGGGGAAGCGTCTCCAAAACGTTCTGCTGCTTTCCGGCGGCGAAAAGGCGCTGGCGGCACTCGCTCTTTTGATCGCCGTGTTTCGTTACCAGCCCAGTCCGTTCTGTATCCTGGACGAAGTCGATGCACCTCTTGACGAGACTAACGTCGGCCGCTTCGCTCAGATGTTAGGGGAGATGAGCGCCGATGCCCAGTTCATCGTCGTGACGCACAATCGGCGCACGATGGAAAAAGCTTCCGTCCTCTATGGTGTAACTATGCAGGAGCCTGGCGTCTCGAAGCTTGTTTCCGTGAATTGGGAACAAGTTCGCTCGAGTGCAAGCCACGCCGCGTGAAATTTTCACAGATCGAAATTTTCAGCTTGACTCTTGCATTTTTCTTGAAGGTCGGCGGCATTCTCCAGCGTAATTTTCCTCTTTCAATTTTTCTTCACTGTTGACATGGCCGAGCGCTGCGCTAGAATACCCGCCTCTTCGATAGGACAAAAATTCACTCGTGGCATCTCCTTACATGAGCGTTGTTGTTTGGGAAACGAATTTCCCCGACCTAAAACTGCTGTCGAGAGGCAAAGTTCGCGACCTCTATGAGCTGGGCGACGACTTGCTTCTTGTGGCCACTGACCGTCTCTCCGCTTTTGACGTCGTGCTTCCCACCCCGATTCCCGACAAGGGCCTCGTGCTCACCCAGCTCTCGCTGTTTTGGTTTAACAAACTCGGCGACATTGTTCCCCATCACGTCTTGAGCGCGACGGATTTTCCCGCTCCGGCTAGCGCCTATCGCCAACAGCTTGCCGGGCGATCCATGTTATGCCGCAGGACTGGTCCGGTGCCGATTGAATGCGTGGTGAGGGGATACCTGGCGGGATCGGGTTGGAAGGACTACCGGGCCACGGGAAAAGTGTGCGGCGTGGCGCTGCCGCCCGGGCTGCGCGAATCCGATCGTTTGCCCGCCCCTATTTTTACCCCATCGACAAAAGCCACGGCCGGCCACGATGAGAACATCTCCTTTGATGACGTGGTTGCGCGCGTAGGAGGCGATCAGGCCGAGCAGCTCAGATCCATTAGCTTACAAATCTATCTCCGCGCCGCGGCTTACGCTGAACCGCGGGGAATCCTTATAGCGGACACGAAATTTGAATTCGGGCTCGTCGGCGATGAGCTCATCTGGATTGATGAGGCTCTCACGCCCGATTCTTCTCGCTTCTGGCCAGCGCGAGGCTATCAGCCGGGCCGTTCGCAGCCTTCGTTTGATAAGCAATATGTCCGCGATTACCTGGAGAGCATTGGTTGGAATAAACAGCCCCCCGGCCCCCCATTGCCCCCAGACGTGGTGGAACGAACTCGGGCCAAGTACCGCGAAGCATATCGCCTGTTAGCGGGCTTTGAA
>Ga0209804_1001408_pt1 | contig 15670 bp, 16 predicted proteins | sample GraSoiAngelo_139_FD_185896 | JGI IMG/M metagenome (GOLD analysis project Ga0209804, IMG submission 185896) | Grasslands soil microbial communities from the Angelo Coastal Reserve, California, USA - 14_0929_12_20cm (SPAdes) (version 2) | ecosystem: Environmental > Terrestrial > Soil > Grasslands ... | reverse complement strand
TTCTTCGTGCGCACCCTGCTCGTACCTTCGATCGCGGTGCTCCTCGGCCGCTGGAACTGGTGGCCATCCCGGCTGTCACGAGCTCGATGACGGAGCTTTAACCATCAGTCCCAGTCCCTTCACATGCCGCCCACATGGACCTCAGATGAAGGGCTGCCACTCTTTGTTTAGCTGATCAAGCGAGAGGAGCGCCATCATGAACGTTGACGACGCAACAAGCCCCGACGAAACGGTTCCCGCTCACCCCATTTCGGGGGCGCGGCGATTGCTGCGAAGTCGATGGATCACGGGCGCCGTGCTGGTGTCTGGAGTGATGGGCCTCGCAGCCGCTTGCGCCACGCCGTCAGCAACGGCCACGTCCCCCTCGGCAACAGCAGTCGGCGGCGGGGGATCCAACGCTCGGTCTGGACCGGCCACAGGGGGAGCGTCCGGCACGGTCGACAGCCTGGCCACCTCGAGCTTCACCATGTCGACATCAGCTGGTCAGAAGGTGACCGTCGACGAGGCGTCCACTACGACATACCAGAAGGGCAATGGCTCGACCTCGGCGAGCGCGATTACCACGGGCGAAGACGTCCTCGTGCTTGGGATAACCAACGGAACCACCATCACAGCGACTCAGGTCATCGTGCAACCGGCCGGCGTCGGATCTTCGAGTTCCTCGGCGGCGGGGGTGATCCCCTTCCAGCCCGGCGCACCGACCGCATCAAAGCAGGTCGGTCAGATCCCGGCGGGCTACAGTCAGGGCTCGGGAACGATCGTCGGCGGAACGACAGCGAATACGGCGACGGAAGCTGCGCTGGCCGCCTACCCGGGGGGCATCGTCGACCGCGTCGTGCAGCTGACCGACGGCGAGTACGAGGTTCACTACATCGGCGTCAGCTGGCCGCACCACATCTTCGTCAACCAGGAGTTCAAGGTCGTCGGAGCCAACTAGCCGCCCGGGGTGCTTCGCGTTGCCACAAGACTTTCGGCGATAGTAGGTAGAGACGAAGCCCGCCCAAGACCTCCGGAGACGACCGGTGCGCGCCGGCAAGGAGTCCGCCATGTCCACGACCAGGTCGACCGGCAATCCTGGTCGGCCGCAAGGCACCATGACCACGGCGGTCCTGTACGCGCCGCGCGACCTGCGAATTGAGCAGCGTCCAGTTCCAACTCCATCTGAAGGCGAGGTCCTGGTCCGGATTCTGTCGGTCGGAGTTTGCGGATCCGATGTCCACTATTACGAGCACGGCCGCATCGGCGATTTCGTGGTCCGCAGCCCGCTGGTCCTGGGACACGAATCATCCGGTCAGATAGTTGAAGTCGGCAAGGGGGTCTCGCCGAGACGGGTGGGCGAACGTGTCGCCATCGAACCGGGCGAACCATGCGGTCGCTGCGATGAGTGTCGGACCGGTAGATACAACCTGTGTCCGAACATCAGATTCCATGGCACGCCTCCGGTGGATGGCACGCTGTCGGAACTGGTCGTTGTGAAGTCGGAGCTCGCCTACGCAGTGCCAGATGAGATCAGCGACAACGCGGCCGCCCTGCTCGAGCCGCTTTCTGTCGGCATCTGGGCGAACCGCAAGGCCGGCACCCAGGCTGGGACTTCATTGCTGATCGCAGGGGCAGGGCCAATCGGCCTGGTCACGACCATGGTTGCCCGTGCCGTCGGAGCGACCCGAATCACGGTGAGTGATATGAACCGCAACCGGCTGTCGGCGGCGGTGGCAAGGGGAGCCACGGAGATTGCGGTGCCGGGCTCCGATGACATCGCCGGCGAGTTCGATGCGTTCATCGACTGCTCCGGTTCATCAGCCGCCATTGGTGCAGGTATACGTTTGGTTCGGCCGGCGGGGTCAGTCGTTTTGGTCGGGATGGGGGCAGATGAGTTGATGCTGCCGCTCGGGGTGGTCCAGCAACGCGAGCTGCTCATTACCGGCACATTCCGCTACGCCAATACGTGGCCGACCGCAATTGCCCTCGCTGCATCTGGGCGAGTCAGTCTCGACGATCTGGTCACTGGCGAGTATGGTCTCGCCAACACGGAGCAAGCCCTGACCGCGGGCCGCGATCCGCACAGCATCAAGGCCGTAGTTCGACCAGCGCTTACCGATACCCGTAGTGCCAAAGGCGAGGTGAGCAAACTCCAAGCGGCAGGCTAGCTGGCCTCGCACACGGCTCTGAATTAATTTGAACTCTCACCCTCACTCAACATTGCCCGCGCCGGTCGCTGTCAATACTGCAAGTGAGTGACAAAACTCATCACAACGGTATGACGACAGAGGGGCACTCCCGCCGCGAAGGTTAAACCCACGAATGCGGTCCCATCCGGGAGCGCACCAATCTGAGGGGGAAATCAACCAGATGGCGGTAAGCAGCTCAACGACGGCCGATGCCGGAGGATTTGCAAACGACTACCGAGCCGGCAACGAAGCGGACTTCAATCGGCTGTACGAGACGTCCTACGGCAAGATCCTCGGGACGCTCACTGCGATGCTCGGTGATCGAGCCGCCGCCGAGGACTGCGTCCAAGACGCTTTCGAGCGCGCATACAAGAAGTGGCCGACGTGGCAGCCTATTGCCCCGGCTGAGGCATGGGTGCATCGGATCGCGGTCAACGCTGCGGTCTCCTACAAGCGCAGGATGCGACTTCGCGAGGTCGGTGAGGTCATCAGGCGAATCGGCCGCCCGGGCCTTGCTCCCGATCCTCAAGTGCTGGCGGAGAACAGCGATCTAGCCGCAGCGCTCGCCAAGCTGCCGCCGAAGCAGGCCGCGGTGATCGTCCTGAGGCACTATCACGGCTACACCAACCGCTCGATCGCCCAGGCGCTTGGCATCCCGGAGCGAACTGTTGCCTCTCGCCTCGCCGTGGCCAAGGTAAGAATGCGTCAGATGCTGAAGCACTCTTATGGACCAGAGGCAGGCATCGAGGAAGGCAACCGGCAACCGGCGTTGCTCGCCACAATGAGCTCCGAGACCATGTAGCCCGACAACCGGCTTCACCGTTTGACGAGCGTCCCCAGGTTCTTTGAAACGCCGCACACTAACGACTGATGACGGCACGGCGGAACCCCGTTGGTACGGGCCAGGCAATGGAATTCGAGGTCTGGTCGGATCTGATCAAGCAGTCGAAGGGCGCCCTGCACGTGTTCCTGCCGCTGCTGGACCGCGGGCTCGACGCGGTGGTGCATCGGATGACCGACCGCAGATACATAGCGCTTCAGGTCAAAGGTCGAACTGCGCGGGAGAACGGTAAGGTCAATCTGATGGTCCCCGCGGACAGCCTCGTGGACGACGACGCGCTGATCCTCGCGTCGCTGATCGACGAGATCCCGAACCAGATCGACCTTGTGGTAACCGAGCGCACCTTCAAACAGCTGGCCGCGCGAGAGATTGTGAAAGGCAAGCATTTCTACGAGGCTGCGTTTGCCATGCACCCTGTCCGCAGCCGTTGGCTTCCCTTCCTGGTCCCGCGTGCGCAGCTCGCGGACCGCATCCTCGAAACGTCAATAGCTCTAGCCCTCGAACGAATCTCGCCCGATCTTCTGAAGCCCAGCGAGCGGCACACCGGCTGGCTTGGTTTCCTCGGGGAAGCAGAGGTCATCCGGCGGCTTGCCGAAAACCCGCGGCTCGACCTGTTTCGCCCCTTCCCTGACCTCGAGATGGTCGAGGTGCTGGCTCGAGACAACGTGACTCGAAGGCTCGCCGGTTTGCAAGTCAAGTCTGCGACGGTGACGGACGTTCGCGGCGAAGCCCAGATTCACATTCGCAACTCCACTTTGACCGACGACCCAACCACGTGGGTCGTGGGACTGGCCTGGCGGAACGAGGCCAACGCCTTCGACGAAGAGTGCTTGCTCATCCCCGCCGCCGACATACCAAGAGTCGCGATCGACGGTGGCCCGAAGATGACGATCGACTTTCGTCCTGCGAGCCCCCAACGGACGCGGATCGACCCCTACCGCAGGCGGCTGGCCGACCTCAGCCGCCTGGTCCTCGACTGCACACAAGCTCCTTTCGCTGGTACTTAGCGAGCTCCTGAGGCTCGGACATGGTCGGCTGGCGCCGGGCCGCGATCCTCCGCTGCGCATCCAGTGAAGGCGTGGTTGGCCTTTCCGTGCCGAATGGCGCAGTGATGATCGACCTCTCCCCGAGTCACGAGCTCGCGGTCTCCTTGCGACCTCCCACCCGGAGCCACAGGAATACGAGCGGGACTATACCGATGACCGAGATGACGATGTAGCCGACGATGCCGCCAAATGAGTCGAAAGCGGCGTGGAGCACGGAAACGCCGATGTAGGTGATGAGGATGGCCAGACTCGGGCGAAGCCTGCCGTTGCGCGCGGCGTGAAAGATGACTCCGCCCAGGATCGCCGACCACAGGCCGTGGCCAAACGGCGCCAGCACCCCGCGCACGAGCTCGTTCAGCACCACCGACGGCAGCGACAGGAAGAGCTGGTGACCCTGGACGACGAAGAGAGATGCCAGAGCGTATCCGCTGCTCTCGAGCGCAGCGAAACCAAATCCAACCGTCGCGCCGAGAACCATGCCGTCACGCGTCGTGTGGGAGCGGATGCCAAGCGCGAAGAGAACTATCAGTGCGCCCTTGACCAGCTCCTCGATGAGTCCCACCTTCAGGTTGCCGAGCAGGCCCGAGCCGTACATGCGAGGTCAAGCCGCCGCCGGACCCAGATGAAGTCGAGACTCAGGCGTCTTCTGCCGTCGGCGGCGACTCGCGCAACACCGCCCGGATCCCGTCGGCAAGATCCGGAGGAGAAGCGCCCGCGGCGGCAGGCAACCTAGCATGAAGGTCGTTCCCATCAATACTCACAGGGGAGGAAACCTCCGATGAAGACCAAGCAGAAGTCCGCCAAGAGCACGACCCCGACTAAGAAGAGGTACGCGGGATTCACGGACGAGGAAAAAGCGGCGATGATGGACCGCGTCCAGGAGGAGAAGATCGCCGCACGCAAGGCCGACGGAGAAAGTGACTTGCTCGCGAAGATCGCCGAGATGCAGGAACCGGATCGCGCCATGGCCAAGCGGCTCCATGCCATCGTCATAGCCAGCGCGCCGGCCATCTCCCCGACAACCTGGTACGGCATGCCCGCGTATGCCAAGGACGGCAAGGTCGTCTGTTTCTTCCAACCCGCGAAGAAGTTCAAGACGAGGTACGCGACGTTCGGGTTCAGCGACAGGGCGAACCTGGACGAAGGCGGCCTGTGGCCAGTCGCCTTCGCGCTGAAGAAGCTGACCGCCGCCGACGAGGCAAGGATCGGCACCCTCGTGAAGAAAGCGGTGAGCTGAGGGCTGAGCTCGAGCTACCCTTCCGCGGCGGTTCTTCCGGTCCTTGCAACGGGTCCCCAAACGACGTTAATTCGGGCCGGTTCGGTCAGTCGTTTCGAGGGTGGAGGCCAGTGCTTTTTTAGCCATGGCTGTCAAGGCGCGAATTTCCGGGCGCAGATGGCAATAGATCGTTAAGTGATTCGTTGACACAAGGAGCGCTCTCAGTTACGGTCTGCAGCCCCGACGCAACTGCCAGCCCCTCCTGGAGGTGTCCGAATGCGCAATGGATCGCCATCTATCGTCCGGCGATTGCAATACATCTCGCTCGTCGGCGCCATTGCGACCGTCGGAATCAGCGGCACAGCGACCGGCGCAAGAGCGGACACGACTTTGGCGAACTGGGGCCAACAGAGCCCCGCCCAGGTTCCAGCCGGCCGGTCGTATGCCGCCATGGCCTACGACTCACGCCGTGGCCGCACTGTTCTGTTCGGCGGCGGATTCGGGTGCTGCACCGAGCCGACTGATACGTCGGAATGGGACGGCGCGAGTTGGACCACGACTCAAACCACAGTTGCCCCCGCGCCTTCGATCGGACCCGGCATGGCGTACGACAGCTCGAGGGGCGTCACCGTCCTCTTCGACAACAACGGCAACACCTGGGAGTGGGACGGGACGCAGTGGGCCCGACGAATCACCGCGACATCACCGCCTGCCCGGTTGTGGACGGCGATGGCGTACGACTCGGCGCGGAGCCGCATCGTGCTGTTCGGTGGAAGCGGCCAGGGTGACCTTGGAGACACGTGGACGTACGACGGCACCAACTGGACCAAGATGTCGCCGGCGAGCTCGCCCTCGCCGCGTTTCGGGATGGCGATGTCCTTCGATTCAACGCGTGGATTTCTCGTCCTTTTCGGCGGTCGCGCCTCAGGCCAGCGAATGAACGACACCTGGGAGTGGGACGGATCCAACTGGATCCAGCGCAGCCCGACCACGTCGCCGCTTCCGCGTTACTCGCATTCGATGGCCTACGACGCGCAGCTCGGCCTGACGGTCATGTTCGGCGGCGATTACTTCGAGGGATCCATCGGGCTCGGGCCGACCAACGACACGTGGCTGTGGGATGGCACCAACTGGACCCGAGATTGGACTGCGGCCGCACCGGTCAGCCGTGCCAGCCAGGCGATGGCGTATGAGTCGGCCAGTGGCCGGGTTGTTCTCTTCGGAGGAACCGACGAGATGAACCCGGGTACTTACTACAACGACACGTGGGAGTTCGGGACCGGAATCGCGACCGCGCCAGGCAATCCCGCGCTGGTAGTGCCCGCCATCAGCGTGAGCTTCGGTTCTCAGAGCATCGGAACCAGCACAGGTGTCGCCCGCTTGCGGTTCTTTGGTGGCGGCACCGGTCCCCTGCTCATCAGCTCCATCTCGACGACAGGGGACTTTGCGGTGACTGCCGGCGATTGTCCCATTTCCCCCAGTCCTCTGGCGGTGGGCGCCCGCTGCTTTGTCCAGGTCACCTACTCGCCGACTGTGTGCGGCACTCGAATCGGGAGCCTGATCTTCGCGGACAACTCCACCGGCGGCACTGAATCGGTGACACTCGAAGGCGGCGTGCTCAGCCCGGGATGCGACGGCGACCTGGAGCTGATCGCTCAGCAGGACGTGACCGTCAACGCCAGCAGTGCCGCAGGGGCGACGATCACCTACAACAAGCTTTTCACGGTCGACGAGGAGAGCACCGCACCCCCGATCAGCTGCAGCCCCGCCCTCAATTCAACTTTCCCGATCGGGACCACCACGGTCACGTGTCAAGCGCAGGACAGCGACGACGTCACGAGCCTGGTGACCGCAACATTCCATGTGACCGTGAAAGACACTGACCTGGCGTTGACCGGCGTGCCGGCGGACATCACAGAGCCGGCCGCGGGACCGTCCGGCTCGGTCGTTACCTACAGTGTGCCGTCGGCCTTGGATGAGGACTCGACCGCTCCGCCGGTCAGCTGCAGCCCGGCCTCGGGCTCCACATTCCCCATCGGCACGACGACGGTGACCTGCGGCGTTACAGACGCGGACGATTCGCCCAGCACGGTGGCGGCGACCTTCCGAGTAACAGTCGGCGATGGCGACCTCGCCTTGATCGTCCAGGCGAACGTCACCGTGCAGGCAACGTCCGCGTTTGGAGCCGCGGTTGGCTTAGACGCGCCGAGGGCGGTGGATGAGGATGCGACCGTGCCGCCTGCCACCTGCGACCATAGCTCCGGCTCGCTCTTCCCAGTCGGCACAACCACGGTCACATGCCAGGCAACCGACGGAGATGACACGCCGAGCACGGTCACCGCCACCTTCCAGGTGACCGTGATCGACACCGATCTCGGCATGACCGGGGTGCCAGACATCACCGTCAACGCGACCGGGCCGTCAGGCGCCGCCGTTACGTACACAGCCCCAATCGGTGGAGATGAGGATGGCAATGCAGTCCCGGTGAGCTGCGACCACGCCTCCGGGGCGACGTTCCCGATTGGGACCACGACCGTGACGTGCTCGGTGTCCGACAGTGACGACACGCCCAGCACCCGCTACCTCGCGTTCCGGGTGACCGTGAACGATACCGACCTCGCACTCGCGCTGCCGGCAGACATAACAGTCGTTGCGACGGGGTCGACCGGCGCGGCGGTCAGCTACAAAACGCCATTCGCCATCGATGAGGATCTGGGCTCGCCACCGGTCACGTGTGACCGCCCCTCGGGATACACGTTCTCGCTTGGAACGACCACCGTAAACTGCCAGGTCACCGACGGCGACGACACACCGTTCAATGTGACAGGGACTTTTCACGTGACCGTGGTCCCAGACATTCAACTCTCCCTATCCGTGACGCCGACAGCGGCGAGCGCGCACTCAACCATCACGATCGCGACCTCGGTGACAAACGTGGGAGTAGTGAGCCGTAAGTCGACGATCGGCTACTCGATCACGTATCAGGACTCATCGGGCCACACCATCGTGGTCGCCAGCGACAAGGCAACGGTGACCGTCGCACCGGGGCAGTCGGTTGCCAGATCGTTTTCGTTCCTCATCAAGAACGGCGCACCGACCGGAACCTATCTGGTCGCGGCCACGGCAAGCGACGACACCGGATCAGTGAGCCAGTCTGGAACGTTCAACGTGGCCTGATCGAGAGGCCCTCGATCGCCCGCAAAAAGACCGAGCATTTGTGTCCGAAGCGGGCCCCACCCGCACGGTGGCCGAACTATTTTGGCGGGCGCGGACCACGTCGTTACCTCCCGTGCGCAAGCGCCGCTGCCTGCCAGGCGAGCCCTCTAGCACCCAAACAGATATGCAACGGTGCGGTTGCATTTTGGGATTGGCCGCGGTAAGATGCAACCATGAAGTTGCATAACGCCACCGACCGCATCGAGAAAGAGATCGTTCTGCGCGCACCCCAGTCACGTGTCTGGCGTGCGCTTGCCACCGCCGAGGAGTTCGGCGCCTGGTTCGGCATGAAGCTCGAAGGTGACTTCGCGCCAGGCGGGCGTGTCCACGGCCAGATCACGCTTCCCGGCCATGGCCAGGTGACCATCGAGATCGCCATCGAGCAGATGGATCCCGAAAGCCGGATGTCGTACCGCTGGCATCCATACGCGGTCGAATCCGGCGTCGACTACTCGAGCGAGCCCACGACGCTGGTCGAGTTCCAACTCGAGGAAGTTGCGGAAGGCACCCGGCTGAGGGTGGTCGAATCAGGCTTCGATCGCATTCCGGCGGCGCGGCGTGCTCAAGCGCTGCGGATGAACGATGCGGGCTGGGCCGAGCAGCTCGAGAACATCGCGCGATATGTCGCGGTATAGCGGCAGCACGCGCGAGGTTGCCCGCACGGCGCCGATATTTGCGGCGCTCGGTGATGAAACCCGGCTCGCGCTGGTCGCTCGACTGAGTTCCGATGGCCCTCTGTCGATAACGCGGTTGACCGCCGGGTCTGCTGTCACGCGTCAGGCCGTTACCAAGCACCTGAACGTGCTCGCCACAGCTGGGCTCGTCTCGGACGTCCGGCGCGGGAGAGAGCGCATCTGGGAATTCGAGCCCAAACAAGCGATCGCGGCGCGGAGCTATCTCGAGCACGTCTCGAAGCGGTGGGACGAGGCGCTGGACCGCCTGAAGAAATTCGTCGAGGACTGACGGGACTGCCCGTGCTTTTGAAAAGCGCCACGATGACGAGCTCTCGTAGGGCCGCGACGGCGGTCGCGCTAACCATGACGCTCGGGCTCGCCGCAGCATCCTGGCTCGTCGTAGTCCGCCAGATGAGCGGAATGGACATGGGCGTTGAGACCCGGCTCGGTTCGTTCGCGTTCTTTGTCGCCTTGTGGGTGTCGATGATGGCGGCGATGATGCTGCCGGGCGCGGCTCCGGCGGTCGTCAGACGCGTTCATGCGGGCGGCGTGCGCGCAGTGCCGGTGTTCATCGGGTCGTACCTTGCCGTCTGGACACTCGTGGGCGTCGCCGTGTATGCGTTGTACCGGCCGCACGGGTCTTTCGCCGCCGGTGCCGTTGTGATCGCGGCAGGTCTGTACGAGCTCACGCCGCTCAAGAAGCGCTTCCGGCGGCGCTGCCAGGAGAGCGTCGGCTCTGGATTCGAGTACGGACTCTGCTGCGTAGGGGCGAGCATCGGACTGATGCTGATGCTGGTGGCGCTAAGCCTCATGAGCATCACGTGGATGTCCGCGATAGCCGTCCTGGTCCTTGCCCAGAAGGTCCTGCCCCCGAAAGCCGCCGTCGATGTACCCCTGGCGCTGGCGGTCGTCGGACTTGGAATCCTGATCGTCTTTTAGCCACACAAGGAGAAATCAATGACCAAACACAAGATCGGAACGCGTGAAGAGTGGCTTGCGGACCGGCTGCAGCTGCTAGAGGCCGAGAAGGCGCTGACGCGGCGTGGCGACGAGCTCGCGCGGATGCGGCAGGACCTGCCCTGGGTTCGCATTGCCAAGGAGTACCGCTTCGATACCGACGAGGGCAAAGCGTCCCTCGCCGATCTCTTCGGAGGGCGCTCGCAGCTCCTCGTCTACCACTTCATGTTCGGGCCCGACTACACGGCCGGGTGCCCGTCCTGCTCGGCGATCGCCGACGGCTTCAACGGCTCCGCCGTCCACCTCGCGAATCACGACGTCACGCTGTGCGCGGTGTCGCGGGCTCCGCTCACGAAACTGCAGGCGTACAAGCAGCGGATGGGCTGGAGCTTCCCCTGGGCTTCTTCGTTCGGCGGCGATTTCAACTACGACTTCCATGTCTCGCACACAGAGGAGGAGTGGCGGTCGGGTGTCACCGAGTACAACTTCCGCGATGTTGACCTTCGGATGCCAGAGGGCCAGGAGAATCCCTTTATCGCTGAGATCACTGCGAGCGTTGGAACGGACTGGCCGACATACAAGCGAGAAGGACCCGGCATGAGCGCGTTCGTCATCGAGGACGGCGTCGTGTATCACACGTACTCGGCCTACGAGCGCGGGATAGACGCGCTCTGGGGCATGTACCAGTGGCTCGACCGCGCGCCGCGCGGTCGCAACGAGACCGGCTTGTGGTGGCGCCGCCACGACGAATACGACGGCCGGTGAACCCGTGCGTCTTTGACGCAGAAACGCCGAATTCTATCGGCAATGGACGTTTTTGGATCCAAAGACGCCCAAACAAGGCTGCTAGCGCGCCCCGAACGCTGGCGGACTCCGCCGAGCGATACATAAGCTCGCCGCTGTTCGCTGCACGTGGTTAGCGGGCGTCGGTCTCCAGGTCTCTGATTTCACGTCGCGGAACCGCCTGAGGCGACGAGGCAGATCCAAACCAATCCAGGCGCAATCGCCGGCTGGACGCCCCCAGAAGTGCTGAAGGCGGGTGGACCACTCGCGCCCTGCGTCCACGTAGCGTCGAACTCACGCCCGGCGGTGAACACCTGGGCCTTGCCGCTGCCCGTGACATCGTGGTCGACTCCGACCTGGCCGTTGACATCTACGACCTCGGAGGTCGGTTTGATGTTGACCTGCTGGACGATCAATGTGGAGATGATCACCGGAGCCCGCGTGCTCGCGTCGATGAAGTCGCCCGTGTCTTGCTCGATTCGCCCCCAGCCGCCGGCAGCCGTGTCGTAGGCGAAGGTCGGTGTCTCGGTGTCGGAAACCGGCACGATGACCCGGGTCATTGGTTTGCCGCCGGTGACGGATGTCGCAGGAGTTCGCTGCCAGAGCGACCAGGACACGCCCGGGGCGCTCGCGTGCGATGCGATGTCCGAGAGATGCGACCCATCGCTGTAGAGGTTGTGGGGAGCTGCTCGAGTGTTGTCGCGGAAGAGGTCACCGTTGGCGCTGTTCTCGTCGACGTGGGGAATCCCGGCCGACCGGATCTGACCATTGATGTACTCGCTGCCGCCGGAGTAAACCACAACTGCGCCGTAAATCCGGGCCAGGGCGATAGTTACGAGGCGAGCGCTGCGGATGGGCCCTACCCTTCCGCTCGGTGCGGAGGTGTACAAGGCGCTGAAACGACTGATGCCGCCTTCGGTGACGTACTCGTAGACGATCGCAGCATTCTGCAGCCCGGACTGCGGTCGGGCGACCGAGATGTTCTCGACCTGTACGAGTAGCGGCGCGGGATGATTGCCAGGCGTCAAGGTGGTGGCATTGCACCCGTTCAGCGAAAGCACGAGCATCGTCCCGAGCGCGGTCCTGCTCGCAGTTGAAATCCTCATTCATGGAGAGAACGCGTCAACGGCACCTTGGACGGGATCACGAGTCGGGCCGGCGAGATTTGAACTCGCGGTCGCCTGATCCCAAACCGACCCGGACGGCCCACCGAACTTGACTCATTTGGGCGAGCTGGTCGGACTCCGTGCTTGGTGTTTGCTAGCCTCTGCTTGATGCCCTTCAAGAGCAAGGCGCAGCGCCGAAAGTTCGCACAGCTGCTCGTCGAGGGCAAGATCACCGACGACCAATACGAGGAGTGGAACCGCTCGACAGGCAAGAAGGTGCTTCCCGAGCGCCTGCATCCAAAGGCTTCGCCGAAGAAGACAAGGTCGCGCAAGACCACCAAGAAATGAACCAACTGATACTGCCATGACGACGCACAAGCTTGAAACCACCGAAGTCGACATCGTCTACGACGTCCATGGCCCGCTGCCCACCGCCGACGGACGCCCACCTCTATTCATGATCGCCCAACCCATGGACGCCAGCGGCTTCAGAACCTTGGCGTCGCATTTCCCCGACCGCACCGTCATCACCTATGACCCGCGCGGCCTCGGCCGGAGCATCCGCAAAGACGGCCGCGTCGACAACGCGCCCACCGTCCAGGCAGAGGATGTGCATGCCGTGATCGAGGCTCTCGGCGTCGGCCGGGTCGACATGTTCGCGAGCAGTGGTGGCGCCGTTACCTCGCTCGCGCTCGTGGCGGCACACCCCAACGACGTGTCCTGCCTCGTCGCACACGAGCCGCCCCTCATCCCGGTGCTTCCGGACGCGAAGGCTGCCGAGCGCGCCCGCGGCGCCGTGCGGGACGCGTACGAGGCCAGGGGGCCGGGTGCCGGCATGGCGGCCTTCATCGCGATGACGTCGTGGCGAGGAGAGTTCACCGACGACTACTTCGCCCGGCCTCTACCGGATCCCGCCCAGCTTGGGATGACGACCGAGGATGACGGCTCCCGTGAGGACCCGCTGCTTTCCGACCGGTCGTGGGCGATCAGCAGCTACCGCCCCGACTTCGACGCGCTGGCTGCGGCGCCGACTCGCATCGTGATCGCCGTCGGCGAGGAGTCCATGGGCACCTTCACCGGACGCACGTCGATGGCCACCGCCGAGCTGCTTGGTCAGCAGGCGACGCTGTTCCCCAGCCATCACGGCGGCTTCATGGGTGGCGAGTTCGGATACCCCGGCCAACCCGAAGCCTTCGCACGCAAGCTGCGCGACGTCCTCAACGACGACAAGTCGCCCGCCGCTAGGCGATCGTGATCGGCACAGTGGCGCTCGGGGGCGTGATCCGGCCGTCGACCAGTCCAAAGAGAAGTTGCCATGGACCCGTCGGTGTGGTGGACGGGATGTAGAACTTCATCTGGAACCTCTCTGAGCGCCCAGACTTGATCGCTCCCGCTGCCGCGCAGTTGAGCTGGTAGTACGTCACCGGGCCGCCGGTAACCAGAGCTTCGCTGTAATCGGGGCACGGATAGAGCGTGAAGTCCTTGCTGCTCAGGTTGCGGATCGTGACGAAGAACTCGAGCGTCGAACCCTGCTTGGCGGTTTTCGGTGAGTCGATTCTGTACTGCATCTGCATGTAGTCGGGAGCTGGCGGCCATGCCACCCCAGTCGGCTTGAAAGGGTCGCGGACGAGCGGTAACTCGTGGCTGCACGTGCTGAGATCTGGCGGCACGACCGGAAAGGCAATGACGAGCATTCCGCCGCCATCGGGCAGGTCTATCCAGAGCTGAGATGCCGGCTCCTGCGAGCAGCCGGTCCATCTGATGTAGAGGAAAGCCAGGCCAGGCGCCAGGTTCTGTGCGACCGGGGAGCCGACCGATTCCGCCAGCCCGGGCGTTCCGACAGCCATCAGCACGTCGACCGCCGCGATGTACTGGTCGAACTGGGTGCCTACCCCGTCGGCACCTGCAACCTTTACCAGAACGACCCGTTGCGCATCGACGATCGTGAGATCGGGAACGCCGTTCAGGTAGCACTGTGTCGAACTCTTGTTGCGCAGGACGACCGGGGTGTTGAGGTTGTTCGTCGCACCGAAGCTGCCCACGAGCTGGCCCTCGAGCTGCGCGGCTCGACATGGTGCGGTTCCCGGCGGGATGGCAACTGGGGCACTGGGCGATGGAAGCATCACGTACTCGTTGCCGCGCGGCAGCGGCACCCAGGGGACGTACGAGGCGGACGCCGAGCTCGAGTTGCACGCGCCGAGCAGAGTGACCGCAAATAGAGCCGCGACCGTGCGCATGACCTCTAAACGGTCGTACGCCTGCACTGGATACGGCAAAGGCTTGAAGACAGCCCTTCGGAGGCGGAACCGACCGGCAGCGTGTACCGCACCGTTACGCCGGAGCGGTAGTGCATTGGCCATGCCTGCCCACGCCTGGGCATCGATAATTCCAGACCACCATCGGCGCCGCCAACGCCACCGACAAGTAACGGCCGGCAACGGGTCGAGGCCGGCAGCGCGGCTCGACACGCCTCGTTGGATACACCGAGGCGGAATTCGAGCGCCCGATGCGCCCCGCTGGATACACCGAGGCGAAATCCTGGAGGTGCTGCACGCGCATAGGCGCGATGCGCACTAGAGTTCAGAGTCGATGCGGGCAGTCGTCTACGAGCGGTACGGAGGCCCCGACGTCCTGCACATCGAAGACGTAGAAAAGCCGCTCCCCAGGGACGACGAGGTCCTGGTCCGAATCAACGCAGTCGCGGTGACGCGCGCCGACTGCGCCACGCGCCAAGCCAACCGCAATAGCGGCCGTGGCTTCGAGCTGGTGAGTCGCGCCATCTTCGGCCTTCGCAGGCCGCGGCAGCCAATCCTTGGCGGCGATTTCTCCGGCGTGGTCGAGGCTGTGGGGCCGGCAGTAAAGGAGTTCGCGGCCGGCGACGAAGTTTTCGGCAGCACGGGCTTTAGATTTGGCGCCTACGCCGAATTCATCTCGAGACCGGAGAGCTCACGCATCACGCGAAAGCCAAAGGGCCTCAGCCGCGTGGAGGCCGCGGGGATCACCGACGGAGGACTCTACGCGCTCAGCCCGCTCCGCGCGGCCAACGTGAAGAACGGCGATTCACTCCTCATCTACGGTGCGTCGGGTGCCATCGGCACCGCGGGCGTCCAGCTGGCGAAGTATTTCGGCGCTCACGTGACGGCGGTCACGAGCACGAAGCACCTGGAGCTCGTCAAGTCGCTCGGCGCTGACCACGTCATCGACTACACCAAGGAAGACTTCACCAAGAACGGCCAGAGTTATGACGTCATCTTCGACGCAGTGGGAAAGCACTCATTCGTAAGGAGCCGCAACTCGTTAAAGCCGGGCGGGCGGTTTCTGCCCACGGACGGATTCGAGAACCTCCTGCGCGTGCTTACTACGCGCTTCCAGGACAAGAAGGTGATCTTCCCGGCTGGCGCAGTGACGAAAAAGGAGGTCGTCTTCCTCAAGGAGCTGATCGAGGCCGGTAGATATCGAGTAGTGATCGACCGCACCTATGCGCTCGAGGACGTGGTCGAAGCCCATCGGTATGTGGATACTGAACAGAAGGTCGGCAACGTCATCCTGACTGTCGCCGGCTAATCGTTTGTGCACCCCCCGCCTCACGCCTCGGGCGGGATCGGCGGGCCTTGCGGCCGTGCAACACGGGTCAGCGGCCGTGAACGTTTCCGACCGCCGACC
>Ga0209804_1001402_pt1 | contig 15710 bp, 12 predicted proteins | sample GraSoiAngelo_139_FD_185896 | JGI IMG/M metagenome (GOLD analysis project Ga0209804, IMG submission 185896) | Grasslands soil microbial communities from the Angelo Coastal Reserve, California, USA - 14_0929_12_20cm (SPAdes) (version 2) | ecosystem: Environmental > Terrestrial > Soil > Grasslands ... | reverse complement strand
TCCACTCCGCGGGTCTTATGGTCGGGGCTCGAGTTGGCATGGATGGAGATGAACAAGTCAGCCCTGGCCTGATTGGCGATGGCTGTGCGCTCCTCGAGCGGGACGAACGAATCGCTCTGGCGCGTGTAGACGACCTCGGCGCCCGGCAGCCGCTGCTGGATGATCTTTCCCAGCCGCAGGGCAACATCCAGGCAGAGATCTTTCTCCATCAGTCCGGTGGGCCCGATAGTGCCGGTATCCCCGCCTCCGTGGCCGGCATCAATCACGATTCGGCCGATCTTCAGGCCCAGCGCGCGGGTCAACGAGTGCTGGCCGTCATGGGTGGGATGCGGCACCGCTGGGGGGACGAGCGGCGCAACGGCCTCGCGGAGAGACTTGCCTCGCGGCAGCCTGGCAGAGGCTGCGGAGAGGGGCTTTGGCGGTTCGCCCCGAGGGGGTTGGGCGCGGGAGCTTTCCGTTTCCGCTGGCGGCACGGGTAAGTTCTCAGGCGGCGTAGCAGCAGCCCTCTCGGGTTGGGCGGAGGGTTCCGTTCCTCTGCCTGGCGAGGGCGTCGTCGGCAAATCTGATTTCGACGTGGGCGGAGGCGCACCTATTTTCTCAGTCCGGGCAGGGGCAGTCTTCTCGCGCTTGTAAGCAAGCGAGGCGGTTCGCTCCGGTTCCGCCGAAGCAGCAGCTTCGGTCTTCGCTGTCAGGGGCAGGGAACCGTAAACGTCCACCACTAACCGATAGGGATTCGGCAACAGGTAGGCGGAGTAGTCCGTGACTTTGCTAACCTCAAGCACCACGCGAACAACGCCGGTCTGGTTCTGCGCCACGCGAATGGCTCTCAGGAAGCCGCTTTGCACCTCGTGTGTCCTGCCAGCCAGCGTCGCGCTTAGCTTGGCTTCGTGAATATCGAAGTAGATGCGGTCGGGATCAGAGATGCGTGCGGCCTGGAACTTCACCTCGTTGTCCAGGTCGATCACAATGCGCGTGTAGTTCTCCGCGTTCCAGGTGCGGATCTGGGTCACCTCGGGCATTCCATGCTGCGGTTCGCTTTCGGGGGCCAGCTTCCTTGCGGAGACGGGCTTGCTCGGCTGTCTGCGTGCCGCCCCGATTTGGTTCAGGGCTTGCTGTGCCTCCCGCGCTCTCGGCGAGTGCGGATGACGTCTTAGGAACTCTTGAAAAGTCTTTTCGGCGAAGTCTGTGCGTCGCAGGTCATCCTTCTCGATCTTGCCGATGGTGATCAGCACGTCGTCGCGGTAGTGAGTGTTGGGGTATTCGTGCAGAAGTAGCAGGTAGGCATCGATGGCGGATTGGTAGTACTTGGCGCCGAATTGCCGCCCCATTTCCCGGTAAAGCTCGGCAATAGCTGCATAAGCGGACTGCGACTCGGCGGCCCGCGCCGTAACCAGGTAGACGCGCCGGTAGGTGGTAATAAGTTGAAAGTATTCGTCGGCCGTGCGTTCTTCTTGGGGTTTGGCCTGTAGAGTGGCGCGCTGCCTTTCCGCGCGCTCGAACTGTGCCTTAGCAGCGGCGAGCTTGCGTGCGTTCGTCTTCGCCCGTGCCGCTGGAATTAGGCACAGGAATAGCGCTGCCGCCAGAAACAAGCGTAAAACTGGCCAGATTGGAGCGGTGCGTGTCCGCACCGTGTGCCTCATTCGTTGGTAAAGACCACCCGCCCCCGTTCATCGGTCGCCCGGTAGATGGGACGCGAGGCGCTCCACCAATCCCGAAGACGCCCGGAATCGGGTCGGAGGTAGGATTCGGTTACTTTCTGCACGTAGTTGCGCGTTTCGCGATAATTGGGCACGCCCCTAGCGCGGTCCACGGCGCCCTCTCCGGCATTATAAGCCGCGAGCGACTTATGGATATCCCCGTCGTACCGCTCCAGCAGCGTGCGAAGATACCGCACCCCGCCTTCGAGATTCTGCCGCGGGTTCATGGCATCTCCCACGCCAAACCGTTGTGCCGTCCCCGGAGCCAATTGCATCAGTCCCAGCGCTCCCTTACGAGAGACCGCGGCGGGGTTCCAATTCGATTCGGCCTCGATGACCGCGCGCACCAAAGCTGGATCAACTCGGTGCCGCTCAGCCGTCTCGAAAACTATCCGCTGAAGTCCCTCAATCTGGTATCGCCGGGCCATGCCGGGGCCCCTGCCCGACGAAGGCCTGGGCCGCACGACCGACTCTTCGGCGTTGATGAAAACGCGCTTGCCGTTCTCATCCACGTAGGACGCAATTTGACCGCTGGCCGGCATCGCACCTAAAACACACATAACAAATAAGATGCCGACCGCGGACACGGCCCCGAGAGGGATCCCTTTACGCGCAAAGCAACACAACCCCACTTCCAAATGGTACACGACCAATAAATCCTGGGGAGGAGAGAGAGTGTGCCTCCCGGACACGCTTCTGGCACTGCCCCGGGATTATAGCATCGCCTCGACAATACCATATACCCCCTCGATGGCCTTTTTTAATGCGGATGTGTCTTTTCCGCCAGCCTCGGCCAAGTCCGCTCTCCCGCCCCCGCTGCCACCTACTTGGCGCGCTACGGCTTGCACAATCTTGCCAGCGTGGAGGCGCCCGGTCAGGTCTTTGGTGACGCCACTGATCAGGGCTACTTTGCCGTCTTCGGTCGTACCCAATACTACAACAGCGGAGCCGAGCTTTTGGCGCAGGCTGTCCACCAACTGGCGCATGGCTTCGCGGTCGAGCTCTGACACCTCTGCCGAAATCACCTGAACGCCCTTGACGGTGCGGACCTGCTCGACCAACTCGTTCATCTTGGAGAGCGCGTCCTTGCGCTTGAGCGCGTCGAGCTGCTTTTCCAATTGTTTGCCTGTCTGCGCCATTCGCTCGACCGCGGCGGGTAATTCGTCACGCGCGACGTTGATTGTGCCGGCGAGCCCCGAGAGCACTTGCTCAGCGCGGCGGAATTCTACCAGGGAGCGGTGACCGGTGATTGCCTCCACGCGACGCACTCCGGAAGAGACGCTGCCTTCGCGCATAATCTTCACCAATCCTACGCCGCCAGTGGCGCCGGTATGGGTGCCGCCGCAGAGCTCGGTTGAGAAGTCCCCGATGCGGATCACGCGCACCTTGTCCCCGTATTTTTCGCCAAAGAGAGCGATGGCCTTGAATTCGTTCAGGGCCACGTCGAGAGGCACGTCCTCGAAGGTCTCCACACGCTCGTTGCGGAGCACTTCTTGATTGATCAGGTCCTCGATGTCCTGCAGCTCCTCGTCGGCGACTGAAGAGAAATGCGAAAAGTCAAAGCGCAGATGGTCCGGCGCTACCAGCGAGCCCGCCTGCTTGACGTGCTTGCCAAGAATTTCGCGTAGTGCGGCATGGAGCAGGTGGGTTGCCGTGTGGTGGCGCACGGTGCTCTCGCGGATTTCCCGGTTGACCGCGGGATTCACGATGTCGCCGATGTGCAGCGGCGCGCGCGCGCGCACTCGGTGGAAGCGCACACCTTGGATCGGCATCACGCAGCCGAGGACATCGGCCACAATCGCGTTATTGCCGGCATCATACAACCAGCCGACGTCGCCCACCTGTCCGCCGGATTCCGCATAGAAGGGAGTGCGGTCCAAAATAACCTCGCCCTCCTCTCCGGGTTTGAGTTCCCGCGTGAGTTCTGCGCCTGGCTTGAAGATGCCACGGACGATGCAGTGCTTGGATTCGAGCTGCGTGTAACCCTCAAAAACAGTCTTCGTGAGGTCGCGATACGCCGGGCTGGCCGCTTCTTTGTGGACGCCCTTCCAAGAGGCCTTGGCGCGCTCCCGCTGCGCTTCCATGGCGCGGTCGAATTCCGCACCGTTGAACTGGATGCCCTGATCGCGGCAGGCATCCTCGATGAAATCGCGCGGCAAGCCGTAGGTGTCATACAGCATGAACGCTTTCTCGCCGGGAAGGATGGCTACCGGCGGGGTCTGCTTGTCTTTCGCACGCAGGACCTCTCCGATCAACTCGTCCAGCTTCTTTAGGCCGATGTCCAGCGTGTGCGCGAAGCGCCTCTCCTCGGCCAGAACAACCTGAGAGACAGTTCCGGTTGTTTCTTTCAGCTCCGGGTAGGCTTCTTGCATCAGGTCGCGAACGGCATACACCATTTCCCCTAGAAACGGTGTGGTGGTGCCCAGCAGGCGCGCGTGACGGATGGCGCGACGTATGATCTTGCGCAGAACATAGCCGCGGCCCTCATTCGAGGGCAGGACGCCATCTGAGATGATGAATGTGGCGGCGCGCGCGTGATCGGCAATGATGCGCAGTGAAGCATCGCTGCGGGCGTTGGTGCCGTATGGAGTGGCGGTTAGCCCTTCCGCGCGGCGGATCAACGGCTGGAACAGATCCGTTTCGAAGTTTGAGATCTTGCCCTGAAGCACAGCCGCGAGGCGCTCGAGGCCGGCGCCAGTATCAATCGAGGGTTTGGGCAGCGGATTGAGGGCGCCGCTGGCGTCGCGGTTGAACTGCATGAAGACCAGATTCCAGATTTCGATGTAGCGGCCGCACTCGCAGCCAAATTTGCAATCGGCATGGCCTTGGTCCGAAGCAGCCGGGCCCATATCATAGTGGAGTTCGCTGCACGGGCCACACGGCCCGGTGTCGCCCATGGCCCAAAAGTTGTCCTTCAACCCGAACTCGTAGATGCGATCCTTCGGAACGCCCTGGCTGACCCAGTGGTCATAGGCCTCGGTATCCCGCGCGATGCCTTCTTCGCCCTTGAAGATCGTGGCGTAAAGCTTGTCCTTGGGGAGGCCAAACCATTTCGGCGAGGTGATGAGCTCCCAGGCGAAGGCGATGGCCTCTTTTTTGAAATAGTCTCCGAACGAGAAGTTACCCAACATCTCGAAAAAGGTGTGGTGGCGGTTGGTGAACCCTACATTTTCGAGGTCGTTGTGCTTGCCGCCGGCGCGAACGCACTTCTGAACGGAGGTGGCGCGCGTGTAATCGCGCCGCTCGAGGCCCAGGAAGACATCCTTGAACTGGTTCATCCCGGCATTGGTGAATAGCAGCGTGGGGTCGCCCACCGGCACCAGCGAAGAGCTACGCACGCGGCGATGGCCATTGCTCTCAAAAAATTTCAGAAATGCTTCGCGGATTTCGTTGCCGGTCAATGCTCCCGCCCGTTTTCCGAAGACCTAGGAACAGAATTTCGGGAACATTATCGCATAATTTTCAAACGGGATTCCCAACACCATGGCCACAGGCCTGTAGATTTTTCGGTCCCGGGAATCGTGCTGGGTTTCCGAACAGGAGCACGGCACCCTGTCCCGAGCAGAGCCTCGGGATGCCGCGCCCCCACAACCGCCGAGGCAGGCCGGCTCCTATGTGTCGTCCTCAGTCCGTACTTGGTCAGGGAGCTCGCTGATATCTTGTTTGGTGAGGGTGCGCAATTCGGCGCGGATTACATCGGCCGAAAACCCGGCACGGAGCAGGCTTCGATACACGGAGGCAAGCCTGCGCTCGTCGAGTGCTTCGCGCGCGCTGGCCTGGACTCCACTAGGGATAATCTGCCGGAGCCGGTGCTCGAGCCGTTTGCGTACCAGTGCCCTTTCGTCCGTTTCGCGAAGGAGTTCTCCAAGCGCGGCCTCGATGTGGCGGTCGGGCACGCCGCGAGTACGGAGATCGCGGGCGATGCGGAAGCGACCCTGACGACGGGACTCGGCATGATACCGCGCGAATTCGCGCGCGTAGCGGGCGTCGTCGAGCAGCTTTTCGTCCTTTAGTCGCTGGAGGACCCGCCGGACTAGGGCTTCATCATCGGCGCGGCGTTCGAGCGCCTGGCGCATCTCGTAAACCGAATGCGCGCGCCGCACCAGAATCCCCAGGGCTGCGGTGTAGAGCTCTCCCTCAGTTGAAAGCTTGCGTGGCGGACGCATGGGGAAGGCCTCAGCATAAGGGCAGGGAGGTAAGGAAGCAAGAAGAAGGGAAAAAGGGGGAAGGAAAATTTCAACCTCAAGAGATACACATGGGCGGAAAACAAGAACTGAGAATCGGAACGGAAACCCGAGACCTGAACCTGAAAACTGTGCGCTTTCGACTGTTAACTTCCTTTACCGCTGACCGAAACGCTCGAACTCGGTCATGGTGCGCTGCATCTCTTCGCGGGCTGTGTCGGCGGCCGAGCGAATGCCTTGGACGCGCAGTTTGAACTCGTCAGGGTTGGAGGCGCGGATCAGCGCTTCCTCGTAAGTGATCAGTTTGCGCGAGAAGAGATCGTAGAGCGACTGGTCGAAGGTCTGCATGCCGTACTGCGAAGTGCCGGCGGCGATGGCGTCGTGGATCAGGCGGGTCTTGTCCGCGTTGATGATGCAATCGCGGATGTAGGCCGTGGCGATCATCACCTCGATGGCGGGCACACGGCCCTTATCATCGGCGCGCCGCACAAGGCGCTGGCTGATGACGGCCTTGAGCGTGGCAGCCAACTGCAGCCGGATCTGCTTCTGCTCGGGCGGCGGGAAGACGGCGATGATGCGTTGGATGGTTTCGGTGGCGTCCAGAGTGTGCAGTGTGGAAAGCACCAGGTGACCTGTCTCCGCGGCGAGCAGGGCGGTGGAAATCGTTTCCAAGTCGCGCATTTCGCCGACCAGGATGACGTCCGGATCTTGGCGAAGTGCAGCGCGCAGGGCGGTGGAGAAGTTCGCGGTATCTACTTCGACCTCGCGCTGGTTGACGAAGCCTTTCTTGTCGCGGTGCAGAAACTCGATCGGGTCTTCGATGGTGATGATGTGGTCGGGGCGCTGGGAGTTGATGCGGTCGATCATCGCCGCCAGCGTCGTAGACTTGCCCGACCCTGTGGTACCGGTGACCAACACCATGCCGCGCTGCTCCTCGCAGATGCGATCGACCACGCGCGGCAGGTCCAGCTCGTCTGAGGTGCGGATCTTGGTGGGGATGACGCGCAGCACCATGCCCACGTTCCCACGCTGCTGGAAGACGTTGACGCGGAAGCGGCCCAGCCCAGCCACGCCGTAAGCCATGTCCAGCTCCGCCGTCTCCTTGAATTTCTGCTTCTGGCGATTGGTCATCATACTGAACGCCATCGAGAGCATTTCTTCCGGTGTGACGCGCGGCACATCAGCCTGTGGATGCAGCACACCGTCCACGCGCAGGTAGGGATGGTTCCCGACCTTCAGGTGCAGGTCCGAGGCTTTACTTTCGACAGCGCGGCGCAGCAGGTCGTCAATGCTCAGTGCCATGGCAGAAAACTCCGCTTCCCGAGATCTTCAGCCGACACTAGCATCCGCTGCAGGGCAGAACAAGCGCGCCCCTCGCCGGACGTGCCTGCTAGTAACGAGCGCAGTTGGGAAGAACCCGCTCGTGAGACCCAGGGGTGCTTATGGCGAGCAAATCCAGGTGGTTGGTTAGAGTACAGCGGTTCTCAGGCTTTTTTCAGGTAGAGAGTGTCGTAGAACCAACCGGCCAACACGCCGCCGCTCAGGGGGCCGACCCAGTACACGCCGTGGTTAGCCCAATGCTGCGAGGCCAGGGCTGGCCCGAAGCTGCGCGCCGGATTCATCGCCGCGCCGGTGAACGGCCCGCCCATCAGAATATCCATGGTGACGGTGAGGCCGATGGCGAAACCTGCAATCTTGCCGAAGGCGCCGCGCTCATCGGCAGCAGTAGCAAAGACGACGAAGACCAGGAAAAAGGTCATGATCCCTTCAAGTACCATTCCCACGCTGTGGCTGAGCCCGCCTAGCGCGGGGGTGCCCAGTTTGACCAATTGCCAAGTGTCTTCAGGTACGACTAAGCGAAGCAAGTACGCGGCCGCGACGCCGCCGGCCAACTGCGCAAGCCAGTAAAGAACGGCCTCGAACGTGCTGATCTTGCGCGTCACCCAGAAGCCGATGGTGACCGCTGGGTTCAGGTGACCTCCGGAGATGTGGCCGACGGCTGTAACCATGATTCCAATGGCCAGGCCATGGGCCACGGCGATGCCGAGCAAGCCCAAGCTGCCCTGGTTGGTGGACTTCAGAAACTGGTCGGCGCAGATCGAGCCGGCGCCGAAGAAAATCAGGGCAAACGTGCCGACAAATTCCGCAACAGTTCTCTGGAGCTTGCTGTACATGGGATCTCCTTGAGGAACGATTTGCGCGGGCCGCGCCGCATCAGGCTGCCACCAGCGCGCCCGATTCTACTGAAACACACTGGGACAGTCAAAAGCCACACTTCCGCAGAGCAAGCAGCGCAGAACCTGGGCTCCGGGACTGTGTCACTTGCACTTGTCGAATATGCCTGATTTTCCTCTCGGTCGACCGCAGCGCATCCTCGGTCTCTAGGCGGGCATGTTAGAGCTGCCGGGCTAGAGGCAGCGCCGGTGGATTGCGATTGCTAGGGAACGGCTGGATCTAGGGCGTGGTGGCGCCCACGGGGACGCCGACGGGCGTGAGCCAGTTGTGGCGGTCAGGCTTCGTGCCGCTAGTGATGGCATAGAACTCGTCCTGAAGGTGCTTGGTGACGGGCCCGCGCGAGCCATTGCCGATGGGGATGCGGTCAATCGTACGTAGGGGTGTGACCTCGGCCGCGGTACCGGTGAAGAAGACCTCGTCCGCAATGTAGAGCATCTCGCGCGGGATCAACAGCTCGCGGACAGGAATCTTCAAGTCTTCGCAGAGCGTCACAATGCTGCGCCGGGTGATGCCGGGAAGGATACTCGAAGAAAGCGGCGGGGTGAGGAGCGTGCCGTCCTGCACCAAGAACAGGTTTTCGCCAGAGCCTTCGCTGACGTAACCGTTGATGTCGAGCGCGATGCCTTCAACGTAGCCGTTGACGATCGCTTCCATGCGAATGAGTTGCGAGTTCATGTAGTTGCCCGCGGCTTTCGAGATGGCCGGAAGGGTGTTCGGCGCCATGCGTGTCCATGTGCTGACGCAGACATCGACTCCTTTCTCGACCGCTTCGGCGCCCAAGTAGCTGCCCCATTCCCAGCAGGCCATGTATATCTCGATGGGGCTGGGGAACGGGTTGACCCCAGCTTCGCCGTAGCCGCGCAGCACGATCGGCTTCACGTAGCAGCCGTTCATCTTGTTGACGCGCACCAGTTCGACCGCTGTCGCGCACAGTTCGTCGGCCGTATGGGGAAGCTCCATGCGATAGATGCGCGCCGAGTTCAGCAGGCGCTGCATGTGGTCCTTCAGGCGAAAGATCGCCGCACCTTGCTTGGTCCGGTAGCAGCGGATGCCCTCGAAGACCGCTGAGCCGTAACTGATGACGTGCGACAGCACATGGATCTGCGCGTCGTCCCAGTGAATAAACTTTCCGTTGTGCCAGATCTTGTCGGTCTTCTTGATGGTCATTGGCGTTCTCCGCGCCGCATTTTTAGGGCCCCAAAATCTACCGTGGTTTGTGGGGAATCGGACCCAGGTGCTGTAGGGACTGTCTGTGTGGCTTGCGGTGTGTCCACTCTGCCCGGGCCGGAGTTGCGGGAGTCCGCCTACGGAGCCGCCCTCCGCGATGCCCGGCGCAAATTATAGCACACGCGTTCGCGCCTCAAATGCCAGCGCACAGGATCCTTGTTTCCCTCGCAATCCAATTTGGCCGGTTGAACTAAGCGGCTCGTCCAGTCCGATAACATGGTTGGCTCGTTTTGGTAGGGAGAGCGGATGTGGCTTGAGCAATTGCCTCGGAAGGCTGGCGTTACACGCGACTATCTCATGAGTGACGGACCCGGGGTAGCAAAAGGTAAGGAAGGATGCCGTAAAGGGCGGAGCTACAAGCCGAACGCGGGCGGATCCCTCTGAAGCGTCCGCCTTCAGGCAGGCAAGAAACGACTTTTAGCTCTTTCCCAATTAATTGGTGCCACCGTGCCGACGGAGTAGCGCGGCGACGTTGGCGTGACCCTTCGCCTCGGCCATCGTAATCGGCGTCTGGCCATCGTCGGTGTGCGCGTTTGGGTCGGCACGGTGGGCGAGAAGCAGCGCGACAATCTTCGTCTTGCCGCTGGCCGCGGCTTCGTGCAGAGGCGTGTAGTCGGGTCCGTAGCGGTGATTAGCGTTCGCTCCGGCGGCCAGAAGGGCGGCGGCAATCTCCGCGTGGCCGCCCGCCACCGCTCCGGTCAAAGCCGTGTAACCCGTGGCATTGCGAGAGACAGCGTTTACGTCCGCGCCGTGCCGGAGAAGCAGATTCACCACTTCCAGGTGGCCGAAGAAAGCTGCGAGACCAAGCAGCGGGAAGCCATCCGGGGCGTATCCGTTGGCGAGGCTCGGGTCAGCCGCCAGCAGCGCCACCACGCGCTCCACTTTACCAGCAGCCGCCGCTTCAAAAATGTTTAGTTCCGCCCCGCGGCCGAGCAATAGCTCCAGCACGCTTTTCTTGCCCTAGTAAACTGCAAGCATAGCGGCTGACTCACCATTGCCTCCGCGGGCGTTCAGCAGGCCGGCATTCGCGTCGAGCATTCTCGCCACACGTTCGGCGTCGCCCGCTTTGACGGCCGCGAAGAAGTCCTGGGTGTCCCTCACGGGCTTTTCCTCCGCTGTGAAAGCGAGGACAAAGCAGGCAGGGTTCGTTCTATTTTACCCAGATTTGGCGGACAGGCCCGGCTTGTCACAGTGGAGCCGTTATCGGCGGTCATTCGCCGGCGCTCCGCGCTTCTGCAATGATTCGAACATGGCCTTCGACTCATTTCGCAACTGTCCCTGGGCGCTCTCCCAAACGCCCAGCAGAAGGAAGGGAACGATTGTCGCTGCGGCCCAAGCCTTAGCCTGCCCGGTGACTTTTTCCTCCGGTTCCCAGCGAAATAGTTGCATGGAGATGAAAAATGCCAAAGCTGAACCTGCTGCCAAGGCGATAAGCTCCGCTCGCACCTGCCACAACGTGGCTCCAGCCACCAGGACTCGCTGGAGGCCAGTGATCAGGTAGGTGGGCGGAAGAAATACGGCGAGGCCCTGGACCCAAGCGGGCAGCACGGGTAAAGGAATGGTCGCGCCGGAGAGGAAAAGGAACACAAACCAGATGGCGTTATTAATCACCTGCGTTTCCTGCATCGTGTTCGTCACGCTGGCCACAATCAGGCCGAATGCGGCAAAGGTCACCGTCCCAAGCGTGACGAAGGCCCAGACGCCCCACAAGTTGCCGAAGCGATCCATATGAAAGATCCAACGCGCCAGCAAGAACTCCAGGATCACGGTGGGGAGGGTGAGGATATAGTTCGAGAGGATACTCGAGGCAAGCATTGCCCCCGGCCCGACGGGCGCCAGGCGAAACCGCCGGAGAATGCCCTGCTCGCGAAACATCACCAATTGCACGCTCAATCCCCAGAAGCTGCCCATCACCGTCAAGCCCAGCACTGGACCCATCAAGTAGGTGGCCTCAGCCGGATTGCCCCTGCCAAAGATGCCGAGGTAAAGGAACAGAAACGCCAGCGGCATCACCAGGCTGAAGAAGAGGAAGGCGCGGTTGCGCAGCGCCAGCAGCATGCGCGCCTTGGTGAGTGTCCAGGTTGTGCTCAATCGCGCAGCCTCCTCCCGGTCAGCTCAAGGAAGACATCTTCGAGCGAAGGGGCCGAAATCTCCAGGCTCGAGAGCTCATTCCCTTGCGCTTCCAGGTGTTTCACCAGGGCCACGATGGTCTGCGGCGGGCGGGTGGAGTGCAGCACGTAGCGGCCCTCGATTTCGCGGCAGTCGGTGACGCCCTCGAGCTGACACAGCGCGCCGTCGCTCTCCGGGCGCGCCAAGCGCACCTCGATGCGCGTGGTGCCGGCCGAGCGCTGCTTGAGCTCGCGCGGGGTGCCCAGCGCGATCACGCGCCCGTGATCGATGATAGCCACGCGGTCACAAAGCCGTTCGGCCTCTTCGATGTAGTGCGTGGTCAGCAGGATGGTCTTTTTCTCGCGCCGCAGCTCCTCGATGATGTCGTAGATCTCCCGGCGCACTTGCGGGTCCAGGCCTGCGGTGGGCTCGTCCAGGAACAGCACGCGCGGCTCGTTCACCAGCGCCAGCGCCAACGCCAGCCGCTGCTTCTGGCCGCCGGAAAGCTGGACGTAGAAGGCGTTGCGCTTTTCTTCCAGTCCGAAGCGCCGCAGCAGATCCGCCGGGTCGCGCCGCCGCGAATAGAAGCTGGCGAATAGACTTAGCGCTTCGCCCGCGCGCAGTTTTTCCGGCAGGGCAGTGGACTGCAATACCGCGCCGATCTCCTGCTTAAATGAGAACCCGCTGCGCTGCGGGTCCAACCCGCAGACCGTCACGCGGCCGCTGTCGGGCGTGCGCAGCCCTTCCAGGATTTCCACGGTGGTGGTCTTGCCTGCGCCGTTGGGTCCCAGGAGGCCAAAGACTTCGCCTTGGTGGACCTCGAAGCTCACGCCGCGCACCGCTTCGACGTCGCCGTATCGCTTGACGAGGTTCTCGACTTGGACGATTGGCGCGCTCACGGCAGACTGCTCATCTATAGCACATTCGGCAACTTCTGCGTGGCGTTTCGGCAGGCGGCGTCGCGTGTCCGCCCAAGCCCGTGTTGCGCAACCAAAGCGTAACGGTGTTCCTGATACGGTTGCTCTCCGCGATACTCACCGAATCCGCCGCAGCGTCCAGCCATGCTGCGCCACATCCACGCGCCCCTCGATCAGCCGCGTGCCTTCGCTTTCCAGTAGCCGGCGCTGTAGCGCCGCGTGTGGCTCGCGCAGCAGGATGCGCCCGCCGGCACCGACCACGCGGTGCCAGGGAATGCCCCGGCCCGCCGGGCAGGCGGCCATGGCGCGGCCGGCGGCGCGCGCCCCGCCACGAAGTCGCAGAGCGCGGGCCAGTTGGCCGTAAGTGATTACGCGGCCGCGGGGAATCCTTTTCACCAGACGATAGACCGGCGCCCAGGACATGGTTGGCTCAGCCTCGCGGGAAGACATGCTAGTCGTACTAGACCACGGGGGCCAACAGATTAAAACTTTCGCATTATGGCGCGCGTGCGAGAGTTGAAGCACCCTCTAATGTCTCAGGGTAGAAGACGCATCTAATGTAAGTGGAAGTGCCAACGAGGAAGCGCAGCGATGCTGGTGGCAGATACGCAGATGCAAAGAACGTTTTCGGGCTCGGCGACGGTTGCCGGTTCCGCAGCCTGCGTTCTGTCCAAAGCGTCAAGAGTAACGGTTTCGCAGCACAACGGCGAAGAGCGAATCGCGTAGCTTGACCGTGTAGTGGAACGCGAATACACTACAATCAGGACCAAGTACGCGGGAGCGAACATATGGCCTTTCTTCGCCGCAAAGGGAACGTTTACTACCTCGTGCACAACGTGCGCCACAAGGGAAAGGTGAAGCAATTGCACCTGGCACGACTAGGCGAGCGGCCCCGCATCACCGATGAGGTGGTTCGTCAGGTCTCCCGCGCGCATCCGCTAATCGACGTGGATTGGTCAGAGCTGCGTGAGCAGGTGAACGGCCGCGTGGAGTTATTCGATCCGAACTCTGAATATGTGCAAAAGCTCGTTGCCACGCTCCGCACGCTCAACCTCGACCTAGCAGACCTGTTCCCGCCCCTGCTCGACGTCTCCCAGTCTCCTGAGATCGGCCACGAAATCATCACCCAACTCCGACTCCTGCAGTCCACCGTCCAGGTCAAGCTGAACCAGTTCGATCTGTCGCAGTACCGGGGCGTGTTGACCAGCCAGAGGTTTCGGTAGGAGAACAGCCCCATGAAAAGACAGGTCCAGCAACTCGATCCCACTCGGCGCAGTTTCCAGTCACAAGAGTTCGACTCCGCTATACGCGGCAAGATCGTCGGCCAGGAAGAGGGCGTGCGCGCTCTGGTGGATCTCTACCAGGTGTTCTGCGCGGGGATGTGCCCTCAGGGACGTCCGGTGGGCAACCTGCTATTCCTGGGGCCGACCGGGTCGGGGAAGACGCGCATTGTGGAAGCCGCGGCGGAGATACTGTTCGGGGACCCGCGGGCGGTGATCAAGGTGGATTGCGCCGAGTTTCAGCACTCGCACGAGATTGCCAAGTTGATTGGCTCGCCGCCGGGGTACCTGGGGCACCGGGAGACGCACCCGTTGATCACGCAGGAGGCTTTGGCGCAGTATCACACGGAGAGGCTAAAGCTGAGCTTTCTGTTGTTTGACGAGATCGAGAAGGCCTCAGACGCGCTGTGGCAGTTGCTGCTGGGGATCTTGGACAAGGCGACGCTGACGCTGGGGGACAACCGGCGGGTGGACCTGTCGGCGACGATGATCTTTCTGACCTCGAACCTGGGGGGAGGGGAGATCACCGAGCTGATGACGGGAGGCATGGGGTTTGTGCAGCCGGCGGACAAGGGGGAGGACAAGCTAGACAGCAAGGTAGAGCGGACGGCGACGGAAGCGGCGAAGCGGAAGTTTTCACCGGAATTCATGAACCGGCTGGACAAGGTGGTGGTGTTTCATCCCTTGCGGCCGGAGCAGTTGGAGCAGATTCTGGAGATTGAGTTGGGGATGGTGCAGCAGCGGGTGCTGGAGACGGCGCGGGGGCAGTTTTTGTTCCGGGTGACTCCGGAAGCGCGGGAGTATCTGCTGCAAGAAGGGACCGACCTGAAGTATGGCGCGCGGCATCTGAAGCGGGCGATTGAGCGGCACATTGTATATCCGCTGGCGAACCTTTTGGCGACTGAGCAGGTGCGGCTGGGCGATATGTTGTGCATTGACTGGGACCTGAGCGAACAGCGGCTGGTGTTCCACAAGGAAGGGGAAGGCGCAGTGTTGCCAGTGGCGACGCTGCAGCCTCGGCAGCCTGGGATTCAAGTAGCACGTGCGAGCGGCGGCCGTGCAGCGGACCTCCCCGCTGCCAACACTACCCGTGAGCCGCAGCCGTCCCCCCCTGTAATGCTGCCGCCGGGTTCGCCTTCGCCAGCCCCGGCGAACCGCCGCAAGAACGAGAGCGAAACCTAGACCTGACCAGTTTTCCGGCCCAAGCCACTCTCCTCGCATATGGGGCATTCCGGTGAACCGGGATGCCCCGTCATCGTCTTCCGGCTCTGTTTCACTTCTTTACAATCCAAAGCTTGTGAAACGCCACTTGCGCTGCCCACGGGAAAATAATTTCCACCCTTCTTATAACTCGTTGATTCCTCAGCCCCTACGGAGTGGTTTGTATCCCTCACTTTGGCCCCAAGCCTGCTAGTAGATCGTGGGCCGAGAGAAGTGATTAAGCACGAACGATAGGAGGATTTGTGGGCAGGAGGGCATGGGAATGGGGGCAGTGAGTCAAAGACTCGACCCGGAACGGCAAAGCTCCGAGTCGAAGAGATTTGAGAAGGAGCTGCGCCGAAGGATCGTGGGTCAGGAAGAGGGCGTGCGCGCTCTGGTGGACCTCTACCAGGTGTTCTGCGCGGGGATGTGCCCTCAGGGACGTCCGGTGGGCAACCTGCTGTTCCTGGGACCGACCGGGTCGGGGAAGACGCGCATTGTGGAAGCCGCGGCGGAGATACTGTTCGGGGACCCGCGGGCGGTGATCAAGGTGGATTGCGCGGAGTTTCAGCACTCGCACGAGATTGCCAAGCTGATTGGCTCGCCGCCGGGGTACCTGGGGCACCGGGAGACGCACCCGTTGATCACGCAGGAGGCTTTGGCGCAGTATCACACGGAGAGGCTAAAGCTGAGCTTTCTGTTGTTTGACGAGATCGAGAAGGCCTCGGACGCGTTGTGGCAGTTGCTGCTGGGGATCTTGGACAAGGCGACGCTGACGCTGGGGGACAACCGGCGGGTGGACCTGTCGGCGACGATGATCTTTCTGACCTCGAACCTGGGGGGAGGGGAGATCACCGAGCT
>Ga0209804_1001393_pt1 | contig 15734 bp, 10 predicted proteins | sample GraSoiAngelo_139_FD_185896 | JGI IMG/M metagenome (GOLD analysis project Ga0209804, IMG submission 185896) | Grasslands soil microbial communities from the Angelo Coastal Reserve, California, USA - 14_0929_12_20cm (SPAdes) (version 2) | ecosystem: Environmental > Terrestrial > Soil > Grasslands ... | reverse complement strand
CCCAATGTCTCGCAAACGGTGGTGACCTGGTGTGGTGTTGCCGTCTGCTTGATTATTCTGGGGGTTTACGCGCAGAGATTCCGGCGGAGGAGAATCGTCGGCTGGTAGTCTCGCTTGGCGTCCCTGGTCCGCTGTTCCTTCTCCCATCTGACACCGGAATCTTCCAAGGGGAGATCTGTGCGACAGGTTGAGCGCTGGGTGGGGGCTGCTCCCCGAACCCAGTAGTTCTAGTAGTACGGCCAAAAATCTTGATTTTGGGACTTGCCAGGAAAGGTGCTTTGCATACATGCTAGTGGCACACAAATTGGGGAGCTGCCACGCAAGTCGGTGATGCAGCCCCAAGGGTCTGGCAGGGGGAAGTAACCTCAGGAATTCGGCAGGCCACAACTTTCATTTCCGGTGCCGTCGTCCCCGGCAACGGCGAAAAAACCTGAAGCTGTGAGTGAGCCGCGACTGGCACGCTCGTGAGCGGGCTAAGTCGTGTCTGGGTTAGCGTCATGATCAACAAACTGCCGCGTCTTCGGAAGAAAGTGTTCGACATCTCCCAGGGACCACACCTGGCAGATCAGCACCTCTTGAGGCCAGTCACTAAGCGCGAGCGAGGGGAAGGAACGCACCGGGCAGCGGAGGAGCGCTACCGGTCGCTCTTTGAGCGGAATCCTGCCGGGGTTTTCCGCAGTAGCTGTGACGGCCACATGCTGGATTGCAACGAATCCTTCGCGCGCCTCCTCGGATATGCCTCCAGGGACGAAATCCTTGCGCGCACCGTGTGGGAATTGTATCCCAGCGTTGCCGCGGCAGAGGAGTTCATCGCGCGCCTGCAGGCACACCGTTCCCTTGTTGGTTTTGAGCTGAGCCTGCGCCGAAGAAATGGCAGCCTTTTTTGGGTGCTGGCAAATGTGAGCCTGTTTGAGGGGGAGAATGGCACGCCCGAAATAATCGAAGGAGTACTCGTCGACATTACTGAGCGGAAGCAGGCGGAGCAAACCCTCCGGGACAGCGAAGAGAAATACCGCACTCTTTTCGAGGAGTCCACGGACGCGATTGCGATTACCACTCCAGGGGGAGAATTCATTCTCGTCAATCAAGCGTGGTTAGATCTCTTTGGCTACACGAGAGAGGAGATTACCGAGCTAAACATCGCAGAAACGTACGTTCAAGCCCACGACCAAACGGCGCTTCGGCAGAGGATCGAGCAACGAGGGTCAGCCAAGCATTACGAGTTGAAGCTGCGCAAGAAAGATGGAAAGCAGATGGATTGCCTGCTTGCTATGAAAGTGTGGCGGGCCAAAGACGAAAGCATTCTCGGGTACCAGAGCATCGTCCAAGACATCACGGACCGCAAGCAAACAGAAAAATCTCTGCGTGATCTTTCCGGCCGCTTGCTGTGTTTGCAGGACGAGGAGCGCCGGCGGCTGGCGCGGGAATTGCACGACGCCACGGGCCAAAGCCTGGCTGCTTTGATGATAAGCCTCACCCAGATCAAGCAGTCAGGCACAGTGCGCGACCCGCGCCTCCACAACCTCCTCTTGGAGAGCCTCGAGCTGGCCGGGCAGAGCGCTCGCGAAATCCGCACTCTTTCCTACCTGTTGCACCCGCCGCTTCTGGATGAATTGGGCCTGACCTCGGCCTTGTACTACTACGCCGAAGGTTTCGCAAAGCGAAGCGGGATTCACGTCAGTCTGGATGTGCCCGCCAAACTTGGCCGGCTGCCTCGAGAACTGGAAACAACGGTGTTTCGAATCGTACAGGAGAGCCTAACCAATATCCATCGTCACTCCCGAAGTGCAACAGCCCGGATTCGGATCGCGCGAAATGCCGCCGATCTCACGCTGGAAGTCAGTGACGAAGGAAATGGGATGTCTCCCGCTGTTTTGGAGAGATCCAATGGCGGCGGTGGTGGCCTGGGAGTGGGCATCGCGGGGATGTGTGAGCGGGCCAGACAGCTCGGAGGCCAACTGGCAATCGATGCCAGCGGCCACGGCGTTAAAGTCCGGGCCACACTGCCGCTCTCGGGAGGCCAATGATGGCCACAATTCGTCTCCTTGTAGCCGACGACCATGAGGTTATACGGCGAGGAGTGCGCTCGCTTCTGGGAACCCAACCGGGGTGGGAAGTTTCCGGCGAGGCAGCCAGTGGCCGGGAAGCGGTGGAAAAAGCGAAGCAGTTGAAGCCCGACTTGGTGGTTCTGGATATCACCATGCCAGAATTGGATGGCCTGGAAGCAACACGTCAAATCCTGGAAGCTGTTCCCAAAACGAAAGTGCTCATCCTCACCATGCATGAATCGGAACAGGTGATGAGCGAGGTGCTGAAGGCAGGCGCCCTCGGCTACGTGTTGAAGTCGGATGCTGCGGACAATCTGGTGCCCGCCGTGAAAGCTTTGATCCACGGCAAGCCTTTCTTTACCTCCAGCGTGTCAAAGATGATGTTGAAAGGCTACCTGAAGCACAGCACGAGATCCATCGAGGACAGCTCATCAGAAAAACAGTTGAGTTCGCGCGAACGCCTGATTGTGCAGCTCTTGGTAGAAGGCAAGAAGAACAAGGAGATTGCTACCGCTTTGAGCATCAGCATTCGGACCGCTGAAAGCCACCGGGCCAACATCATGCGCAAACTGGGGTTGCACTCCATCGTGGAACTCGTTCGCTATGCAATCAACAACAAAATGATCGAGTCCTAGGGTACTTGCCTCCGCTAGCGCAGGGGGAGTTTTCGGCTTGCTGCCACCTCTGGGCAATGCGGGAGATAGTAGAACTCTCCTGGGCGAGGAGAGTTCCAGGCGAGGCGAGAGCCAGCCATCCGAGTTCCACACACGCTTGCACGCGATCCGTACAGCGGGCGCGCATCGGGCCCAAGCGCGTCCGCCGTTTGAGCTCCCTAAACGTGATCACAACCTAGTCGCCGCACATGCGGCTGCGGATGTCCGTATCTCCCGTCGTACCACTACGCATCCCCTCCCAAATCTCTAAACGTAAACTTGCAGGTTGACCGGATTCCACTCCCGAACGCTTTAGTCTACCTTCCACTCATCTGTCCCCGCTGATTGCAAACGACTGGTCCCTGGAAGGTCGAAGTCATGGCAAAGCCAAAAGGAAAGGGATTGTTGCGATCTTTGCGGCTCGCGGTCTCCACCGGCCTGCCTGTGTCTCTTATCGGCGGTGGAGGAGGCATTGCGCGGGCGCCGCGACGTAGCGACTCCCTTCTGGCCTTCCCAATTTCTTTTTCTGTCCCCACCGGATCTGGGACTCGGGGCCAGTACGCAGCGTTCGATTCAAGGAGGATTCATGTCCTTTGCAGGGACTCCATCGATCAGTGATTCCATGCCATATAGAGACAAGCGGAAAATCCACACCAACAACCTGCAGGGTCCAGCTCGGATAATTCTCGCGACGAACGGCAAGTGGGTGGCCTGCATCGGCGCCGGCCGCGCCTCGCTGGCCTGCGCGGCGGAGCTGGCCAAGAGGGGGTACGCCGCCGGCATCTTCGATCCGAACGAGCTGCCTGGCGTGCACCCAACTTACCGCACACGCCCGTTGCGGGTGTCCCTTTCTCGCGTGGTACCACTACGCATCCCCTCCCAAATCTCTAAACGTGAATTTGCAGGTCGACCGGATTCCGCTCCCAAACGCTTTAGCCTACCCTTCCGCTCATCTGTCCCCGCTGATTGCAAGCGACTGGTCCCTGGAAGGTACAAGTCATGGCAACGGCAAGAGGAAAGGGATTGCTGCGATCTTTGCGGCTCGCGGTCCCCACCGGCCTGCCTGTGTCTCTTATCGGCCGTGGAGGAGGCGTTGCGCGGGCGCCGCGATGTTCGATTCAAGGAGGATTATGTCTTTTCCAGAGCCTGTATCCAGCAGTGGTTCGTCGCAGTGGAAAGACAACTTCAGCCAGATGAGTCCGCTGATGGCCAGCAGGGAGGCTGTCGTCGAAGCATCCAGGTGTCTGTTCTGCTTTGACAAGCCTTGCATGCTTGCCTGCCCGGCGCGCATCGATGTGCCTGGTTTCATGCAGCAAATCCGCAGCGGTAACCTGCAGGGTTCGGCTCGTATAATTCTCGAGGCGAATATCCTGGGCGAAAGCTGCGCCCAATTGTGCCCCGCCAAGGCACTGTGCGAGGGCGCCTGCGTGATGCACAAGACGGGTGAGCAACCCATTCAGATCGCCAGGTTGCAGCGCTACGCAGTGAAGGATGTGCTCGACCGCAAGATAGGCGTGCTCCACGCAGGCCGGCCCAACGGGAAATGGGTGGCCTGCATCGGCTCCGGCCCCGCCTCGCTCGCCTGCGCCGCGGAGCTGGCCAAGTGGGGGTACGCGGTCAGCATCTTCGACCGGAACGAGCTGCCCGGCGGGAACCCAACCTACAACATCCCCTCCTATAAGATAAGCGCCTCCAATCCGCTCCGCGAGGTTGAGCTATTGCGCCAGCTCGGCGTCGACTTCCGGCTGAACACTGAAGTTGGCCGGGACATTTCGTTTGCCGAGCTCGAAGAACAGTTCGATGCCATCTTCGTTGGCATCGGCCTGGGCGACACCTCCTCGCTCGAGTTGTCGGGCGAGGATTTGCGCGGTGTCCACGGAGCGAAGCAGTTCGTCCGACAGACCAAGATGGGACGGCCCCACAAGGCTAGCGTGGGGCGTCGTGTTGCGGTCATTGGGGCGGGCAACACCGCAATGGGCGTCCTGGTCGCGCTCAAGCGCCTCGGCGCCGAAACCACCCATTTGATTTACCGTCGCAGTAAGGAGGAGATGCCTGCGTTCAAGCACGAGTACGAGTTCGCGAAGGAACATGGCGTCATCTTCCACTGGGAGGCGCAGCCGGTGCGCATCCTGGGCAAGAACGGCATTGTCACCGGCCTCCAGTGCGTGCGTACGCGCCCTGGCGAGCCAGACTCGCGGGGCCGGCGCGAGCCGCAGCTGATTCCCAACAGCGAGTTCACTCTCGACGTGGATATGGTCATCGGGGCCGTAGGCCAGAAGCCTGCCACGGAGTTCTTACGCGCAGTTCCTGGCGTGCAGTTGCGCAAAGACGGCACCATCATTACGAACGAGTATCAGACCGGCAATGAGAAGTATTTTGCCGGGGGCGATTGCGCACATGGGGCCAAGTTAGTAGTAGATGCCGTAGCCTCAGGCAAGGCTGCTGCCCGCAGCCTCGACGCTTGGCTTGGCAATCCCCGCGGCATACCTGAAGAATTTGGCAGTCCGGCTTCGTGGACTCCTCTATCGGCACCTCCACAAGCGCCAGAGCACCCAGCAATTTAATTGCTGCCCCAGCATTGACCCGGTTGCAGCCACGGGAGTACCCTGCGCAGGATCTTGGGGTGGAGATTCCAATCATGCGTTGGAAAAGTTGGATAATCGCCGGGCTGGTCCTCGGAGTTTTGGCAGCAACCAGCTTCGGCTCTTCAAGCAAGGGGGAAAAGGCCATGACCTTGGAGCTGAAAAGCGCCGCTTTTGCTCCCGGAAGCGACACCCCCAAGAAGTTCACCTGCGACGGACCCGACGTATCGCCTGCGCTAAGCTGGAGCGAGCTTCCGGCCAACACACAGAGCATCAGTCTGATTATGGATGACCCCGACGCACCCGCGGGAACCTGGGTGCACTGGGTCCTCTATGATTTACCCGCGACAATGCGCGAGCTTCCCGAAAACGTGCCCAAAGATCGGGAGCTGAAAAACAGCGCGCGCCAGGGGAGCAACGATTTTGGCAGGATCGGGTACGGCGGTCCGTGTCCCCCGCCGGGCCGAGCGCACCGCTACTTCTTCAAGCTCTACGCCCTCGATGCCAAGACCAACCTCGGCCCGGGGGCGACCAAGGCCGAGCTGGAGCGGGCCATGAAAGGTCACATCCTGGCGCAGGGCGAGCTGATGGGCCGGTACAAGCGCTAGCGTGCCCGGCGCGCAGGTAGACAAATGACCCCCCTCTGAAAGCGGTGGGCTACGGGTCTCTGCCTCCTCTTGCTCCTCTCCATCGCGCTTCAATTGGGCCAAACCACATGGGGCCTGAAAGCTGTGCCCTGACGCAACCGAGGCCCGGAACATTTGTGTCACGACTTCCAGTAGGCCGGGATGCAAGAAGCCCGAACGGAACAACTAGCCCGTGTCGTGCGTAGCAGAAACAGGACATGCGAGGCTAACGAAGGGTCGAGCGCTGGCGTCTTATGATCGGTAGCTCGTCTGCTGCGTTAGGACTGTGGCCTACGCGCCTCCAATTCTACGAGGGGCTGTCGTGCTGCTCGCCGTGGGACTCGGCGTGGTCGGCAGCGCCACGGCTGGCGGCGATACAACCCCCGCCCGCAAACTCACCATTCCCAGGATCTCAAACCCTCCGGTGCTGGCCGACTTCCTGAGCATGGAGCCCACCAATAGCCATGGCATGGTCGCGGTAAAAGAATTTGTGCAGCGCCGTCCCGATGACGGCAAGCCGGCCACGCAGCGCACCGTCGTTTATCTCGGCTACGACGACAAGAACCTTTACCTCGTCTTTGTCTGCTATGAGGCGGACCCTGGGAAAATCCGCGCCAACATGGCCAAACGCGAAGAGGTTTTCGATGATGACATCATCCTCTTGGTGCTCGATACATTCCATGACGGCCGGCGCGCGTACTTGTTTCTCGTCAATCCCCTGGGCATCCAAGCGGACGGCTTGGTGGCCGCAGGCCTGCCCGACGATTACTCCTTCGACGCGTTGTGGTATTCCCAGGGCAAGCGGACCGCGCAAGGCTATGTTGTCTGGATGGCCATACCGTTCAAGAGTCTTCGGTTCTCCTCTGAGTCAAAGCAGACCTGGGGCATTGCCGTGGGTCGCAGTAGCCCTTACCGCAACGAACAGAGCTGGTGGCCTTACGTCACCAACCGCGTAGAGAATGTAATCTCGCAGGCCGCTACCCTGGACGGCCTGGAAAACATCTCACCTGGGCGCAACCTTCAGTTTATTCCCTATGGTTTCTTCCGCTCATTCCACTCCCTCGATACCCTCAACACGCCTCCGCGGTTTGACACTAAACCGGCCAAGATGGATTTGGGTCTCGACACCAAAGCGATCCTGAAAGACAGCTTGGTGCTGGATTTCACGCTGAACCCCGACTTCAGCGAAGTGGAGTCCGACGAGCCCCAGGTGACTGTGAATCAGCGTTTCGAAGTCTTCTTCCCCGAAAAGCGGCCTTTTTTTCTGGAGAATTCCACCTTCTTCCAGACGCCCATCAATCTGCTCTTCACGCGACGCATCGCCGATCCGCAATACGGAGCGCGCATGACAGGCAAGCTGGGACATTACGCGCTCGGAGCTTTCTTCATTGACGACCGCGCCCCAGGAAAGCGCGTTCCCGCCAGCGACGCATTATTCGGCAAACGGGCCTACAACGGGATTTTCCGCATCGCCCGGGACTAGTGCTGGAAGCGGCGAGCTTTGCTTTCGCAAAGATTTCGTTCCGCGCGCACATGGAGACCGGCACAGATGTCAATTTTTCGCCTGCCACAAACTTGCCGCCCTTTCTCGGTCGCATCACCACCTTCCGCTTCACGAACACGCTGCGCCCCACCAACGGCTTGCGCATCGACAATACCTATATCTTTGATCGGCTCAATCAGCGCGGCACCGGTGCCAGCGTCTTCAACAATCATATCGCGCGCACCAAGTTCAACTACCAATTCACGCCGCGCCTCTCGCTGCGCAGCATCCTGCAGTACCAGGCCACCCTGGTGAACCCCTCGCTCACCTCCCTTCCGACCACGCGGCGCTTTACTGGCGACATTCTGCTTACCTACCTGGTCCATCCCGGCGCGGTCCTCTATGTGGGCTACAGCGATATCGTCGATAATCCCGACCCACGCCTCTTGCTATCCGGAACTCCCCCTCCGCCACCGCACACGCGTTTCCTCGAAACCGGCAGACAATTCTTCGTCAAGTTCTCCTACCTCTTCCGCTCTTAAGGCTGTCAGCAATTCGTTTATGGTAGTTGCGAAATCCTACCCTCGGTCGGCTGCTGGTTGCCAGACAAACGCAACAGGGCCCGCTATTCTCGGGATCGGGTTAGAGTTAGGGGAGCCGCGGGAACTGCCGCTGCAAATGGGGGGTTACAACTTGCCGCAGCGCACTATTTCCGATGACCAGATACGCGCCCGGGGTGCCGTTACGGCGATGGGTCAGTTTCCTGGCGCCTTCTTCGAGGCCTTGTCGCCCGCCGAGTCATAGCCCAATTTCAACGATCCGGGAGCCAAGGGGAGCCGGATAAGCTGGCCGGCCGAAAGCTGATTCGTATCTGCAAGCTCTGGATTGAGAGCGCGGATTTCCTGGACGAGCTTGCCATCGAATCGCCCCAAATAGCGGAGGCAAATCTCTTGCAGTGTTTGGCCGGGTGCTACCACGACGGGGAGGGTCTGTGCTGAAGCGCTGTCCTGCGACGCTGCGCCCGGACTGTCAATTTCTTGCACGGCAGTGGGAGCAGCTCCGGTTTGCACGGCCTCAGCGAGTTTTTTCATGATAGTAGGATTGGTCAACAGGCCCCCAAGTAAGAGGATGCCGATCAAAATGGCGGAAGTCCAGGGCCGCCTGCGCTCGTCGTTCGGTTTGAAGGTAACTTGAGGTGAAAGGTGAGCAGAAGCAAGTGGAGCAGGTTTACTAGGAACCTGGGGCAGGTTCGGTCGCCGGACAATGGTGGTAAGGTCCAGGGTCTTCACTGCTTGCTGTACGATATCGGAGCTGATGGTCTTGCGTCCCTGGGCATAGCCCAAGGCCATGGCGTTGAAGCAGATATTGTTGATCTTGCGCGGGATGCCCTGACTGGCCTCGGCAATAAGTGCCAGCGCATCTGCTGTGAAGGGCATGTCCCCACTGTAGCCGGCCACCTGAAGCCGATGACCGATGTAGCGGACTGTCTCGGCTTCGCTCAAGGGCTCCAGGCGGCCTAAGATGGCGATGCGTTGGCGCAATTGAGAGAGGCTGGGGCGCGCCAGCTTAGTTGCCAATTGAGGTTGGCCGGCAAGAACGATTTCGAGCAATTTCGCATGGGTGGTTTCGAAATCAGATAGCAGGCGTATTGTCTCCAACACGGAGTCGTGGAGATTCTGCGCCTCGTCCACAATCAGCACAAATCGCCTGCCTTCGAGCATCTCGTGAAACAGGATCTCGTTCAATTTATTGTGCATCGTGACGAGGTCCATGCGGTGAGTATCGACACCTAGTTCACTCAGGAGATGGCGAAAGAACTCGCGAGAATCACATTGGGTCTGGAACAAGAAAACCGTGCGGGCTGAATCGCGCAGTTCCCCGAGCAGTTTGTTCAGCAGAGTGGTTTTACCCATGCCAGGTTCGGCGATGAGCGCCATAAATCCCCGGTCGTTTTGGATGCCGTTCCAGAGCGATCTCCACGCCTCGCGATGCGCCGGGCCGAGGTAGAGATACGCGGGGTCCGGGGTGACGCCGAAGGGCTGCTCCCGCAAACCGTAAAAGTCTAGAAATCTGGGTGGGACCAACTCTTTGTCAGGATCAACATCGCCGGGTGTAACTGGAGGCGGAGGAACTTCACCAGCTTGTGAGGTGTGCTGAAGGGGAGGCAAGCTCGTCTGCTCGGCGTCGCCGCTCGCAAGTGAAGATTGCGGGATCTCCTCAAGTCGTTGGGTCTCCTGAACGGGAGGCAAGCTCGTCTGCTCGGCGTCGCCGCTCGCAAGTGAAGATTGCGGGATCTCCTCAAATCGTTGGGTCTCCTGAATGGGAGACAAGCTCATCTGCTCGGCGTCGCCGCGAGCAAAAGGGAATTGGGGAACCTTCTCGACCGCCATCGTTTGCGGAACGGATGTTGCGTGCCCTTGCGCAGCCTCGCCGGGAGCGAGGGAAGCTTGAGCGACCTCCTTAACCTGTGCGGCGTCCTCAACGCGAGAAAAACTGCTGGCTGAACCGGTGTTCTCGTTGCGCGGCGCCTCACGCAGGGCTTGTGGGGCTAGTTTGGCGGATTGAAACTGGATGCAGCGGCAGACCGCCATTCTTCCCAGTTCTCTGACCCACCGACTTTCAGAACAGTGGCCACTCGAATTATGAGTTCTTCTCGGGTGACCACAAACACAGGAATCAGAGGCAGAGCCTTGGTTTGAAACAGGTCTGGAGGCGACCCAGGAGGGCGCTGCTCTTTTGTTCTTCAGGGCCCTATACAGAAACGGGATTGTCAGGATCCCTATCGCAAAGGCTGCCAGGACTAGCATGTCCGAACTGAATGAATTCATGGTCTCTCTAGGCCGATGGGCTGGATATTTGACCGCTTCGTCCGTTGGTCTCGCCCGGGGCAGGAGCGCCCAGGGTGATCAAAGCCTTCGGAATCGGCCGGGGATGCTCCTTAACCAGTCTGCTCATCTTCGTGCCTTTATCGATACGCTCCGCAAGACTAGGCAAGAGCAACTAAGCAATGCGCGCGAAGACGACTTGTTCCCAGGCCCGGTAAGGGCCTGAGCTTGCGAGGAATCCCGATCTCCCTCAACACACCTATATTGGGTCCGCGTCGCCCCGCGCCAGATAGCCGAGTGCTCTCAATTTTCCGTGACGGAAGTACTGGTACCGCGCAGGGCGAGACCTGCGAATACGAGGGGATAAGCAACAAGGGGAGTCGAGTGATACAGATGCACGATGCTTCTTGACCGGGCAGTTCGCGGGGCGCACTCCGGTGAAGGGGAACACGTAGCGCAGCGGTCCATGATGTGCCGAAGCAAGGTGGGCATTGGAGCACCGAGGTAGGGATAGGTTGGAGTTTGGGTGTGCCGGAGAGAGGCTGCTATAATACGACCTCGATTGCTGAAGTGGGTTTGCGTTCTGGCCGGGGAGTGCGGCGACACTAGCGACCGGAGGATAATGCTCGAATGCCTGTCGTGCAACGTCATGAAACGGTAGGAGTGAAGGCCGGGCACGTCCAGGTGGGAGGCGGGGCTCCCGTGGTCGTGCAGTCGATGACGAACACGGATACTGTCGACGTCTCCTCGACGGCCCGGCAATGCATCGAACTCGCCCAGGCGGGTTCCGAGCTGGTCCGTGTTACGGTCAACGTACCCGAGGCGGCCGCGGCTGTGCCCGAGATCAAGAAACGCTTGCGCGATGCCGGCTGTGACGTTCCGCTGATTGGCGACTTCCACTACAACGGCCACGTGCTGCTCACCAACTATCCAGCGTGCGCCGAGGCGCTCGACAAGTACCGCATCAATCCAGGCAACGTGGGCAAGGGGAAGCGCCGCGACGAACAGTTCGCCACCATCTGCAAGGTGGCGCGAGACTATGGCAAACCGGTGCGCATCGGAGTCAACGGCGGCTCTTTGAACCAGGAACTCGTCATGCGCAAGATGCAGGAGAACACCGACCTGGAGCTAGGACACTCCTCGGAAGAGATCATCAACGAGTGCATGATTCTCTCCGCGCTGGAATCCACCGAGCTGGCTCTGCAATGCGGCCTGCGCAAAGATCAAATCATTATTTCCTGCAAGGTTTCGCGACCGCGCGACCTCATCGCGCTGTATCGCGAACTGGCGCAGAAGACCGATCAGCCACTGCACCTGGGGCTCACCGAAGCTGGGATGGGCGTGAAGGGGATCGTCTGGACGGCAGCGTCCGTGGGGATTCTGCTCAATGAAGGGATCGGCGATACCATCCGCGTTTCGCTTACCCCGCGGCCGGGCGGTGACCGTCGCGAAGAAGTCTATGCGGCACTGGAGCTTCTGCAGGCGCTGGGGCTGCGTCAGTTTGCTCCCAGCGTCACGGCGTGCCCTGGCTGTGGCCGGACGACGAGTACTACCTTTCAGGAGCTGGCCGAACGGATTCAGGGCTACGTCCGGGACAAGATGCCCGAGTGGAAGAAACAATACGAAGGCGTCGAGAACATGACGCTGGCGGTGATGGGTTGTATCGTGAATGGGCCCGGCGAATCGAAGGCGGCCAATATCGGCATTAGCCTGCCGGGCACCGGCGAGGAGCCGAGCTGTCCCGTTTATATCGACGGGCAGAAGTTCACCACCTTGAAAGGAAACTACCAGGAGCTTTCGTCTGCCTTCCAGGCTCTGGTGGACGATTACGTGGCGACGAAGTACCCCAGGCGCTCTCCGGCGGATGCCGGAGCAGAGAGTGCCGCGTCTCTCCCGCCGAAGCGCGCAGCTAGATTGCGAGTTTTATAGCAATCGAGGCGCACTACCGCGCTTACCTTGCCGATGTTTCCCGGTCATTGAGTGCATTCCTCTGATTTCTGCGCTGCGGGACTAACCTTTTGCGCCAGGCCGAAACCACACGCTACGACACACCGGTTTGCCCAGCGATGTAAGACACTATCGCTCAGGTGAGCACAGGCGATCGCCGCGCCAAGATCTATTTTTCGTCTCAGAAGGGTGCACCCAGTTTAGCGGGAGCTTGGATTGGCTGAAATAACCCCACTGCTGTGCTCACTTTGGCCATCCGGAGAACTCACAGACACGCAGGTGCGTCCGCATCGTCCCGCCCGCGTCCAGAACTCATCAGACTGTTGCTTGATAATAGGGGCCGCGGCGCGTCAGTCGTAGTATTCGTTGCCAAGGTGGGTGATTAGATCTTCGCCCATCATCCAGCGCAGCGTGTTCTTCAGCTTCATCAACTGAATGAACAGGTCGTGCTCCGGATAGAGCTGCGGGGCGCACATGGGGGACTTGAAGTAGAAGCTCAGCCACTCCTGGATGCCGCGCAGCCCGGCGCGCTGCGCCAGGTCCAGGAACAGCACCAGGTCGAGCACGATCGGCGCGGCCAGGATCGAATCGCGGCAGAGGAAGTCCACCTTGATTTGCATGGGGTAGCCGAGCCAGCCGAAGATGTCGATGTTGTCCCAGCCCTCTTTGTTGTCGCCGCGCGGCGGGTAGTAGTTGATGCGCACCTTGTGGTACATCTTGCCGTAGAGCTGCGGGTAGAGCTGCGCCTGGAGAATGTATTCCAGCACGCCGAGCTTGGACTCTTCCTTGGTTTTGAACGATCCGGGATCGTCGAGCACTTCGCCGTCACGGTTGCCGAGGATGTTGGTGGAGAACCAGCCGTTCAGCCCCAACATGCGCGCTTTGAAGCCGGGTGCCAGGATCGTCTTCAGGAGCGTCTGGCCGGTCTTGAAGTCCTTGCCGCAGATGGGCACGTTGTGCTCGCGGGCCAGCTCCTGGAGCGCAGGGATATCCACGGTGAGGTTGGGCGCGCCGTTGGCGAAGGGCACCCCACTGGTGATGGCGGCCCAGGCATAGAGCATGGAGGGAGCGATCGCGGGATGGTTCGCCTTCATGGCCTTCTCGAACTTCGCAGGGTCGGCGTACACCTCGTGCGGGGTCAGGAAAACTTCGGTCGAGCCGCACCACACCATCACCAGGCGCTGCGCCCCGGACCTTTTCTTGAACTGCTGAATGTCGTCCTTGATCTCCTCGGCCAAGTCGAACTTCGTCTTGGCTTTCTTGACGTGCCTGCCCTCCAGCTTTTTTACGTAAGCCTGGTCAAACGCCGCCTTCATGGGCCGCATGCTGCTCAGCAGGCCTTTGACTTGTTCCAGGTGATGGGGTTCGAGGACGCTGGCCTTGCGCGCCGCTTCGTACGCGGTGTCAGGGAAGATGTCCCAGCCGCCGAAGACCAGGTTGTCCAGTTTCTCGAGGGGCAGGAATTCCCGGATCAGCGGCGAGCGCCGCTCGGTGCGCTTACCCAGGCGAATGGTGGCGAGCTGGGTGAGGGAGCCGACTGGCAGCGCGCCTCCCTTGCGGACCAACTCCACCCCGGCCATAAATGTTGTGCTAACGGCTCCCATGCCGGGCGTGAGAATACCCAGCTTTCCCTTCGGCGGTGCAATGCTAGTCGGTCGGCGCATTCGCTATCCTCCAATTTGTGAATTCCCGCACCAAGCCCCAGGGGGAGCGACAGGCAATTCGGCAGTGAAAGAACCGCTCTCTTCGCTCCGCAGTTATCGAGCGACCCGTAACTCTTCGCGGTAATCTAGATTTAGGTAAACACCACCCTCTAATCAGGGTGTAGGAACAGCCTTGAAAATATAAGCGGGAAGGTTTTTCAGAAGCCGATTGGCGGAAGACAGCGCCACAACCGCAGCATCGAGCACTTTGCTGCCTTAGTTGCAGGCACCATCCACCTGGCAGCCGAATTGGAGAACTCCTCAGGCCATACCGCATCCCCACTTTCTGTGGTATCTATTCTTCTCTCATATTTTTATCTATTGCGCTTATATTTTTTAAAGCCGATCAAACTCTATATCAGAAGGGGGGACCGTGTTTACAAAGGCTTTCAACAGTCATTCCCCGACCTCCCCAGGTTCGGGAACCTGCGTAGGCATGAACCAAGAAGTGCCTGGGGAGAGCTGTGGAACTACTGTCTTCTCTAATTGGCGAACGAAGGATGAGCAGCCCTAGCTTGGAGCCAAGAGGCAAGCGGAGAAGATACCAGTCCCTCTCTTTTCAACTCTTTGCAAACAAAGGGAGATAGACCATGAAGAAAGCAATTTGGGTCTTATTTCTCATCGCTTGGTCTTCCGCGTTTCTGCCAGCGCTCATGGCTCAGCAGCCGGGGCAAGTCCAAGGGACGGTTGAGGATCCCCACCGCGCCCCTGTAGCCCAAGCATCGGTAAAGCTCATTCCTCAGCCGACCGGCACAGCGCTGAAGACGGTCACAGACGAGGCGGGCCACTTCGTATTCACCGAAGTTGCTGCTGGTGAATATCTGATGCAGGTAAAAATGCAAGGTTTTGAAAAGGCGGAATTACAGCTTAAGGTCGGCTCAAGCCCCACCCCTGCCCAGCGGGTTCGCCTCAAGGTCGCCACCGTGACAGAGGAGATTACCGTGTCGGCGCGATCTGCGGACCCCACTGCTCCCGATCAAAATACCACTGCAGTCGATCTAGATCATGACCTGTTGAGGAGCCTGCCGGCCAAAAATGACAACCCCCTGGCAGTTGCCTCCCTCTTTGTCGATCCTGCGGCGAACGGCGCGGAAGGCACCAAGATCGTAGTGGACGGAGTGGAGGGCGATCAGCTGGACGTCCCGCTCTCGAGTGTTAAGAGCATCTCCGTAAATAAGAATCCGTATTCGACGGAGTTTGGCCGGCCAGGCAAGGGCCGCATTGAAGTGGTGACCCGGGGCGGATCGATTCGTCGTTTTCATCGCCGTTTCAGCTTCACTTTCCGAGATGCGAGCATGGACGCTCGCAATGCCTTCGCCGCGGTGCGCGGGCCCAGGCGGCGCGAGTTGTTTGAGGGGTCGATCGATGGACCGCTGGTCCGTGACAAAGTAACTTTTTTCCTTGGCGGCGAGTACCTCAAGGACGACGACACCGCTTTCACCAACGCCATAACACCGAGTGGTCCCCTCATAGAAAATTTGGGAATCCCGCGGCGCACTCCTCGTCTGTTCGGGCGCATGGACTTTCGACTCACCCCGCTCCAGATCCTCTCCGTGCGGTACAACTGGAGCCGGGACTCGCTACCCAATCAGGGGGTGGGGGCATTCGATCTTCCCGAGCGCGCCTGGAATCAAACCAAAGAGACCCATGAAGTCCGGATCTCGGAGACCGCAATTCCTTCGGCGAATTTTTCCAACGAGGTTCGCTTCGACTTCAGGTCTCGGGCGAAGGAGATTCGCAGTGTGAGCGACGCGGCCGCGATTCTGGTGCTCGGCGCGTTCAACAGCGGAGGCGGGCAGAACTCGCTGCACGACGCGGAGAACGCCGTGGATTTCCAGGACCTTGTCTCCTACATCCACGGGAAACA
>Ga0209804_1001389_pt1 | contig 15755 bp, 13 predicted proteins | sample GraSoiAngelo_139_FD_185896 | JGI IMG/M metagenome (GOLD analysis project Ga0209804, IMG submission 185896) | Grasslands soil microbial communities from the Angelo Coastal Reserve, California, USA - 14_0929_12_20cm (SPAdes) (version 2) | ecosystem: Environmental > Terrestrial > Soil > Grasslands ... | reverse complement strand
TTCTCGCTTCAGAGTGTCTTTCGTGGCGATCCGAAGAACGTTGCCGTCAAGCTCCTTACTCATACCATTGTTGCGTAGGACGATATCCAGGGCTTGATCCCAAGGAACTTCATCCAGCACCAAAGTCACGTTTCCCTTTACGGCAGGATCGAGGACAACGTTGAGGCCGCTGATTTCATGAACCAGGCGGAAGAAATCCTTTAAATCGACATCCTTGAGATTCACCGAAATCGCCTCGCCCGTATAGCCCTTTACAGGAGCGGCCACGGGCTGAGCCACCACAGGCTGAGACGTGTCCGCTACGGCGGGTTTCGCCGTGACCTGGCCGGTGTTGGCGACCGCACCATTCAGAACCGTTGCGGGGTTGACAGTTTGCGGGCTCGCGAGCGCGGCATTTCCGGTCAAAGTTGCCGGCAACCGGAAACTCTGGCGGCCGGTTGCCGGCTCCACTCGAGTCTTTACAACCGCCCCTTGATCTTGCTTGACCACAAGCTTCGCTACCTGCCCCGAGGAGTGGGCCGCGGCGCCCTGAGGCTGATCGCTAAAAGCCACCAGCAGCTCTTGATCCTTCTGCTCTACCTTAAATTGCGCGGTGCTCGTCAGATCGATCACCACACGCACCTGATTAGGCCGCGATTCGCCGAGACGCACGCGACGCACTGGATCATAGTCACTGGCTACGGCGGTGCGCGGCGCAGCGAGGCGCGCCTGGTCGAAATCGACCACGACACGCGGGGGATCGCTCAATCGCGTCACGTGATAATTCAGCGGACCATCTCCCTCAACGTGAACAATCGTCTGCTGGCCGACGCGGTCAATGCTGACCTGCGCGACCGCGGTCACGGAGGTGGCCTGTGCCGTTGCGGACTTAGGCGCCTGAGCGCCAGCCAAGTGCGGCAAGAGCATCGTCGCCGCCAGAACCAGCCCGCTCGGCCGGAAAACCGACCCGTAGGTCTTCATTGCTGTTCTCCTGGAATGGAATTCAACCGTTTCGCAACCTCGCGTTCCACGGCATTGCCGAATGGATCTTTTCCAGCCTGGTGAAATGAAATTCCGTCCATGGTGATATGTTCCACTTGGCCGTCATAAAGGCGGTCGCCTTCGCGCAGGAAATAGACACGATCCTGAGCATTAGAAACGATTGCGATCATTCCGTTGGGGCCGCTCACAATCCCGTCAATCCGCAAACTGCTGATCAACAGGCCGGGCTTACCAGGCGGAAGGTTCTGTGGTGTAGACCCGCTGCCACTCGTCTCCCTGCCCAACAGTGGCGCAAAGGGATCGCGCCGCACGATGTTTTCCCGCTCGGCCACAGGCTTTATGACAGTGGCGGCTACCCGCTTTGGAGCATCAGATTTTGTTGCGGTTACCAATTTGGACTTGGGAGCCTTTCTGGTTGAGCTCCCCGCCGGGCCCGGGGAAATCTCGCTGTTAAGAGAACCGGCCGGCTTGCTGACGCCTGCTGTTCCGAGCGTCGGTTTCGGCCTGGGCGTTACGCTGGAAGCAGATTTTGCGGCGGCGGTGCTTGCCCGCTTGGTACTGGCAGTCGCTGGTCCAGCCGGCGAACTTGGCGCGGAACTGGACGCCGACTTAGGTGCAGGTGGCACGGGGTTGACCCCAGAAGGCGTGGGCGGCGCAGGTTTCGGAGTTTGCGGCTTTGGCGCTGCCGTTCCGGCGGAACCAGCTTGGCTCGCAGGAGTAGTATTTGCTCCGGCCGCAGCCTTACCTGGCGCGGGCTGATTCAACGCCTTGCGAACGGAATCCGACCTAGCGGGTACCTCCTGTGCTACCAGAGGCATACCCACCGGGGCCAGGAAAAGCGTGGCCACCCAGGTTATCAAGTTTGCCTTCCGCATGATTCTGTATCGAAGTTGCATCTTCAACTCGATCCTGGCTTTTATCTCGCCACCGCTGCGCCCGGGCGGGTAGCCGTCCTGGAGCCCGCCGGCGGTGTCGCGGGCGCGCTCGTGGTAAAGAAAGTAGTAATGGTGCATGAGCCGCTGACCGTCGTGTTGGGGCGCACCGGATAGCTAGACTTGTTGTCGCCGAGGCCGTCGAACTTCAGGTCATTGACGTTAATGATTCGAGACAATCGGCTGAGACGGGCGAAAAAGTCCACGATCGCGTAATAAGGTCCATCGATTTGAATTTGAAACGGCATTTCGTAGTGAAAGTCGCGGGAAACGACGGCTTGTGCCGTAAGCCTGCGTACTTGAACGCCGGAAGCCGCGGCAGCGCCTTCGATCAGCCGCATGAATTCATCTGTTTCCTTAGTTTCCGGGACAATCGTTTTGAGCGTGTCAATCTGTTTATTAAGCGCCGCCATCTCCTGCTGGAACTCTGCGTAGCGGCGTTCGTACACTTGCAGCGCGCTCACCTCCTGATTCAGCTTGGTGTCCTGATCGTGCAGGGCCTGCAGCTCAGTTCGGGCCGTCGACACCGGGAGGCCAGGAACGTAAAGCCCTGCGGCGATCAGCAGAATCGCCAGGGCCACGAAGACCAGCGCCTGGATGTACCATGGAAATTCCTTGAAGGAGATGGCCATTGTTCCCCCTTACCCCTTCCCCGTCGGAGTCGGAATGGGGGCTGCCGATTTGTCTTGCGGCAAGGAGAATTGCGCCGTCAGCGTGAAGGTGAACGTCTGAATAGCGGTGTTTTTCGTATCTTGCGCGGACTCTTTGATTTCGATTTGATTGAAATAGCCGGAATGTTCGAGTTGCGTGATGAAGTTCGCCACGGCGTTAATGGATCCAGCCGTACCAATGATGGTCAGGCCGTTGCCTGTCCGCGTGAACGAAGTCAGCCAGAGCGTATCCGTGCGCACGACCGTGTTGGCCAAGGCATCCAGGAGCTCCTGACCGCCCGTACGATTGCGCTGAAGTGCTTCGATAATGTTGATCCGCTGCTGCAGAACCGCTCTTTGGCGCTCGAACTCATCCACTTGCGCCTTCAATTGTTCTAGCCTGGCTTTCTCTCCGGTCTGCTTCTGGATGTGTAGGCGCACTTCGATGATCTGTTGGTTGGTAGAATGCCAGTTGTAATAGAGGACGCCGAAGGCGACCAGCAACGCCGCCGCGAAAAAGACCACCTGCAGAGTTGCTTCGAGCGGCACTGCCTGCCGCGCAGCTTTGGGTCGAGCTCGGCCCAGCAGGTTGATTCGGATCATGGCGTGTCAAAACTCCTGAGCGCCAATCCCACGGCAATCGCCAATCGCGGAGCAAGCTCCCGTACTTGGTCTTCGTTGTGTCGGCCGGGATTGATCACGATTTTTCGAAAAGGATAGAGTTCCTCGACGGGCAGAGCGAACTCTTCGCGGAGCAGGTCCACCAATCCTGGAACGCGCGCGGTGCCTCCCGCCAAATAGATGCGCTGAATGTTTTCCCCGCTGGCGGTGGCTCGGAAAAAGTCAAAAGTCTTCTGAATCTCCAGGATGAGGATGTCGGAAACCGAACGCAAAATAGTCCCGCGATGCTCCTCGTTTACCCCCGCCACCGCTTCGCCTTTTTTGAGCCGTTCCGCATCCTCATAGCTGAGATCCAGCTCTTTCTGCAGCGCATCCGTATATTGATTCCCGCCCACGGAAACATCTCGTGTGAAGAGCGGGGCGCCGCCACGCACGATATTGATGTTCATCACACTGGCGCCAATATTCAGCAGCGCCACGGTCTGGGTAGGATCCGGGTCGTAATTGACCTCATAGCAGTTCTGCAATGCGAAGGCGTCGATATCCACAACCGTAGGCGTCTTCCCCGCCTGAGCCAGGACGTTGGTGTGATTCAGAATCTTGTCTTTTTTGACGGCCACGAGCAGCACATCCATCTGTGACTCCGCCGAATCCAGAAGCTGATAATCGAGATTCACGTCGGAAATATCGAACGGGATATGCTGGCTGGCTTCCGATTGAATCCGATCGTAGAGTTCCTCGTCCGTCATAACAGGCAGGCTCACGCGCTTGACAATCACAGAATGCCCGGAAACGGCGGTGGCCACTGCCCGCGTCTTGATCTCCTGGCGATCGAATATCGTCCCAATCGCTGCAGCCACGAGCGGCGCGTCCATAATGGCGCCATCGACCACCGTATCTTGCGCCAGTGGCTCCAAGCCGAAACTCACCAACTCGTAACCCTGCTTGGTACTCTTTAGCTCGACAGACTTGATTGAGCTCGAGCCGATATCGAGTCCCACTAGCGGTTTCTGTTTAGCCGTGCCAAACATCGCCCAGCCCTTTCTGCCAGCCCTAAAAGCATCGCCGCTGACCGCTTAGTGCCGCCTCCCCTGCGACTGGCGCATTTTTTCTTCCATCCAGCGATCCAGCACAGACTTGCGGAATTTCCACCGGCTCCCCAGCTTAAATGCCGGGACCAGGCCCGTGCAGATGTAGCGATAGAGCGTATCGGGCGAAACTCCCAAATAGTGCGAAGCCTGGCGCAGGTTCATCACTTCTCTTGATTCGCGCATTCCCGCTGGCTACCCCTTGGAGCGGAAACAAAGGTCCGCTGGCCTCCAGCCACTCAGGCTCCCAGCAACTGCCCGGAAGGAACCCGCTGTCATGCGAATGTGGCATCCGGCAACGCCGAGTGTCAAGGAAAGTGAGGCGGGGGATTGTTCAAACAATTGTGGCTTAACAGAAAACAGTGTGAACAGAATACCATATATGTATGGTTTTGTAACTTCTAGTACCACTATAAGTAGTGGTTAATTCCGTAGCCGCATGCAGGCTAGTTTTAATGCTTGCCATCCAGGCCCAGTTCCGCCCAGAAGGCACTTACACGTCGCTTGGTTACCTCATTCATCGTGATTTCTTCCGGCCAGCGCCGGTCAAAGCCTTCACTGGACCATTTTCTTGTGGCATCAATACCCATTTTCGACCCGAAGTCCTGCTTGCGGGCGGCGTGATCCAGCGTATCTACCGGCCCCAGCACAAACTCGACATCCCGCTGTGGGTCGATTGCGCACAATGCCTTCCAGGTAACTTCCCGCCAGTTCTGCACGTTGACGTCATGATCCACTACGACCACTACTTTGGTAAACATGGCCTGGCCCAGAGACCAAATCGCGTTCATGATCTTCCGGGCATGCCCGGGATAAGATTTTCGAACCGCCACGATCATCAGATTGTGGAAGATGCCTTCGGCGGGCATGGCGATATCGACTATCTCCGGATATTGCATTTGCATCACTGGCAGGAAAATGCGCTCGACCGCATGGCCCATATAGAAATCTTCCTGCGGCGGTGGTCCCACGATGGTGGTCAGGTACACCGGATCGCGGCGCTGGGTCACACAGGTGACGTGAAACACGGGATACTCTCCCTCCAGCGAATAAAAGCCAGTGTGATCCCCAAACGGCCCTTCGACTCGCAACTCCGAAAGATCGACATAACCCTCCAGGACAATTTCCGCCTGCGCCGGCACCTCCAACGGGCATGTCTCGCATGCCACCATCTCCACCGGTTCACGCCGCAAGAATCCTGCAAACATCATTTCGTCTAGATCTGGCGGAATCGGCAGAATCCCGGCCAGGCACGTCACCGGGTCCGCGCCAATCGCAACTGCGACGTCAATTCGCCCGTCGCGATTTCCCTCGCGCGCCCGGCGGAAGTGCTCCGCCCCGTGTTTTTGCGTTTGCCAATGCATTCCCGTGGTTTTGTCGTCGAATACCTGCATTCTATATACGCCTACATTTCGCTTTCCCGTTTCGGGGTTCCGTGTAATCACCAGGGGCCAGGTGATAAATCGCCCCGCATCTTTCGGCCAGCACTGCAGGATCGGAAATTCCATAAGCGAAAAGCCCTCGCGGCGCACGATTTCCTTGCAGGGCCCGGTTTTTACCGTTTTTGGAAAAAAGGAACCAAGTTCCGCGAGCTTGGGCAGCATCTTAATCTTGTCTAACAGCCCTTGGGGCGCTTGCACATCAAGGAACCCGCGAATGCGCCCGGCAACTTCGTCCAGCGACTCGCTCTCGAGCGCCAGATGGATGCGGCGTTCGTTGCCGAGCAGATTGATCAAAAGAGCAATACGAGATCCCTTGGGACGTTCAAACAGCAGCGCCGGACCGCCAGCGCGCGTCACCCGCTGCGTGATCTCGGTCACCTCCAGCACAGGATCGACCTCGGCTGAGATGCGTTTCAGTTCGCCTGCCGCTTCCAGGCGCTTCACGAATTCCCGCAAATCCTTATAGGCCACGATGGCTCTCCCGAAGTTCTTCGGTTGTAATGTAACGTCGGCCTTTAGGCCGGCATTTGAGACAACTTCATGAGTAGCCGCACAGCGTAGCACGATTTATCGGCGAGACTCCTTAGAGGGCTTCTTTCTGAAAGGAGCGGTCAACGCGATCGCCGAACGCAATCTCCGGCTGCCCGATGCGCACTGATCCGATCCAGTGCAGACTTGCCGAAATCACGATAGGTCTGGTAGGGTTACCCCGAGCGGGCGTGGTTCAATGGTAGAATAGCGGCTTCCCAAGCCGCGGACGTGGGTTCGATTCCCATCGCCCGCTCCATAACTCCTGTTGACGCAGTTGGCTTTACTGGCTTTCCTTCCCGAAATTGACCCCTAAAGCGCCCAATTTTGGACGCAGTTGGACGCGAAATCCGTCAAGATGGAGTGAATTGGACGCGACGTTTTCGGGTCCCGTCATACGCTCGGATTATGCTCGCACGTGGAGACGGCGGGCGCGTAACCACTACAGCTTGTCGGCGATTGAGTCGAATACCCAAGACCTGAAACCTAATGCAGCGGATAGCTGCCGGGTCAGATTTGAACTGACGACCTTCGGGTTATGAGAACGGAGTTAGTTAAACGACAGCCAACGCCTCGGCCGCGCCAAAACTGATCGCCTCCTTGTGCTTATGCGTATCGGTCTAATCTGCATCGGGCTTCGAGTTCTTGGAGAGGGCGCTGTGGTGCGAGATGGATCATGACGTGTCTGTGATGGCCGGCGAAGAACGCACTCCCGGCAGAACCTGGATAGTGATCATCCGGCCTCGGTGGCAGAGGGGGCATTCCCGCAAAGAATGGCCCGTGAGTTTCTCGTATCGATCCCGATAGTCCTCCGGTGTCGCAGGGATCGCCAACGGTACGCCAGCCGAGGAGTTCGCTCGTGAGGTCGATCATGTTATCTCGGACTTCGTGAACTATGACCGCCCCAACCTGCTGGCTGCCGCGAGACGCGTGGCCAACGCGGAGCAGAAAGCTGCACTTCGGCAATTACCTGCCACCGAGCGACGTCACTGCGACCGAGGGTAGCACTACTGCAGCCAGCTGTGTCGGCAGCGTGGGGGTATGCGCCTGCGCCACAGGATACTGATATCTTTTATATTTCCCGCGATAGTAAAAAAACGGATTCACACGATCGCTGTCATACCGGCATGTTGTTCCGTTTTGTACGCTTTTGCACCCCGAAGACGGACAGAACACGGATAGTTCCCAGCGGAAAACTTGGGGTTATGGACCGAGGATTTTTCCCGACAATCGCTGACGAGCTGGAAGTAATCGCCCTCCACCTTGAAATGTCCTTCATAATCTGTCATAAAATGAATGTATGGTAATGACTTCACTGAACATCTCGCTTCCTGAAAACCTGAAAGCGTATGTTGAAGGCCAAGTTGCATCGGGTGATTGGGGTACTCCAAGTGAATACATTCGGGAGCTGATCCGGCAAGACAAAGAGCGCCGGATGGCGAATCTCGAACAGGAACTGCTCGCGGCGGCGATGGGACCGAAAATCGAGGTAACGATAGCGGAGATTCGCAAGAAAGGTTTAGTAACTGCCCTGCGGGAGCGAGCTCGTCGGGCGTGAAGGCGCTTGGACTTGTTTTCAGCGATGCGGCCATAGCCGATATCTTGGAGCAATCTGACTGGTATGCGCAAAAAGTAGGTCGCCGTGTGGAGAAACGATGGGAAGCCTGTGTCACTTCAACACTGCTCAAAATCGCTAGGCGGCCAGGCGCCGGTTCGTCCTGCGAGTTCGGCCCGTAAGAGCTGCGCGGGACGCGTCGCAAATCCATCGCCGGATTTCCCAAACATCTGATCTTTTAGCAAGCGCGCGAAAGCGAGATTCTCATTCTGCGTGTCGTTCATGGGGCGCGTGACCTTGAGAGCCTGTTTTCCGAAGGCGGGTCATCTGGTTCATAACTGCAGCAAGGAACCCATCGCGAAGACCAGGGTCCTGAAATCATCCTCCGAGGTGCTCCATAGCTTTCTCTTTGTCATTCAGGCACTTGCAAGCGGACGCCTTGCGTTTCGAACTGCTGCGACGTCGCCAGAACCGATTATGCTAATGCCAGTGCTGGATGCAGCTAGCACTCAATTTCGGAAACCTTCCCCGACCACCTGGAGATTTCGAGGTCATAGAATAGAAGTTCTACAAATTGAGCTACTACTCCGTATTAGTGTTGAAGAAGCGCAAAGCACAGGGTTAGCTTTAACGCGCGGCTGGATGGCTGGATGTACTTCCCGATTCCGATCGGTACGAACCCATCTCCCTCCTCCCCTCGCCCGTGCGCCGCTACTTGTACGGAAGCCTGTGTGCCTCGAGCCAGTTGCGTGCGATTTCTGCCAGCGCTTCCTCGCGGAAGCGATACCAACTTTGTTCAATGCCCAGGCGCCGAATTGTACTCCGAAACATCCGAAAGGCGCCTACTCCATGAATGGCCTCCAGCAGTTCTTGCCGCGCCCGTTCGCTACGCTGTGCCTGTGCGAATTCATCCATAATGGACCACTCATGAATCTCGAAGCGGTCCGGCAACTGCAGGCAACAGTTGCTCGCGAGTACGGCGCGGACCCTCCGCACCATCTGAAGCTGCCATTCAGGGAGCTCGTCTAGAGATTCCTGCGTTTCTTCTGCCAGACGCCGTTCTTCCTTCGTCGCAGTGACGATCTCGCCCGTGTCCGGATCCAAGTAGGAAAGGCAATTCTCGCCCTGCATCTCCATTGCCTCGATTACCTCTCGAAGAGAAATGACAGTTGCCATTCTGTTCCACGCCTCTGCCGCAGCACCCCTCTCGACCGACAGGCAATCATTGCGACCGTAGCACGCTGTTCCAAGCCTAGTCCCAGGAGTTTCTCTCCTGCTCGAGTCGAATGTTGACACCCCAAAGCAGTCGTTTGGGCCCGTCGTAGACCGCCCGTTCCTCGTGAGCGATGCAGATAGCGAAACTGAGCATCCCGATTTGGGTGCTGTGGACCTTCACGGGTCTTGCGGTTCGCCTGCAGCGAATATCCCATCTGCTGCAGATAGCGTGCCACCGTCATCCAGGAGATCGCGTATCCTCTCCGGGTCAACTCCTCGGCGATCCGGCGCGTCGACTTGCTCGTCCAGCGCAGCAGGCTCATCGGATCTCCCGCCGTGGTTTCCTCCACAATGGCAGTCAACTGTTGGCGAATCCCCGGCTCTATCTCCTCCACCCTCTTCCGCCCTCCTCCGGGCTGCCGGACTCGGCCTTCCGGGGGAGTCACCATTCTCCTGCCGCTCTCCAACTCTTGCACCGCCTGGGTGATGGTGGTGCGCGACATACCGGTCAACTTCGACAAGTAACTAATTCCGCCTCGTCCCCAATCCATCGCTTTATCCGCTACATAGATCCGTGCCTGGAACTCATTCAAGGTGCTCAACACCTTCAGCCATCGAGATCCGACGACGCTCTTCGGATGGACCTGATCATCCACCCTAGCGTAACCAAAATTCAGCAATTTGTCCAGCTTGTTTTGCTACAGGCCCTACGTCCAACCAAGTCCCTCGGTGTTTGGAGTGCGCCCTGTCGCGACAAGCAGGTGAGTACCGGTCAGCGTCTTATCGGTTCCATTCTGTTCGAACACAATGGTCACCGAGTCTCCCGATTTTCCAGACACGCGTTTGACACGTGTATTCAGATGAACATCGATCGATGACATAGAGCCATGCGTCCCAAAACTCCACTTTCCCCAGACGATAAAAACTGAAGGTGATTGCTGGATTGAAATGACCTCCTGAGCGTTTGCCCCAGGGTGAGATCACAATTGCTATCGCCGTCGCACCCATGACCAACCCCGTGAGCACCCTGCGAGCAACGCCGCCAGAAATAAACTGTCGCACAATTGACGCAGGGTGCTGTAATGTAATCTAACAAAGTCGCAGCCACGTGAGGGACGCTGTACGCCGATGTTCGTCACCGTCATGGCCCGGCCTTGTTTGCTTCGCAGTTTTTTTGGAAAGTACCAACCAGCCTCTTGGCTATCCTTCCTCGAAATAGATCAGCCGCTTGCGGAGCAGCGTGGCTGAGAAACTTTGGAAAAGGTGGCCTCCTGAATTAGCTTCGAGGTCAGCACATTGCACTCAGGTGGCCACAACGAGACCGCCTGCGGCGCGAATGACCTCCCCGGTGATCCAGGCTGATTCGTCTGACGCTAGGAACACAGCCAGCGGGGCGATATCCGTGACGCGACCGAGCCGGCCGAGCGGCGTCTTTCCAGCCAGAACGGCGCCGGCACCCCCTCAAAGGTCCCCGCGGCTACATTGCCTTCGGTTTCTGTATGACCGGGAGCGATGGCGTTGACGCGTATCTTGCGCGGCGCCAGTTCGAGCGCCACTCCCCTGGTCAGCGTTTCGATGGCGCCTTTCGTGGAAGCGTACAGCAGGGCTCCCGCCACCGGATGCGAGCCGACGATAGAGCTGAGGTTGATTATGCTCCCGCCGTCGGCCCCGAACCGCTTGATCGCCTCCTGCACGGTGAGAATCGCCCCGAGAACGTTGATGTTGTAGTGGAGGTGAAAGCTCACTCCGGTGATCTCCGCGAAGGCGCCGAAGCGGAATACCCCGGCGTTGTTGACCAAAACGTCCAGTCTTCCGAACGCGGAATGCACTTCATTGAATAACCGCGCGACATCTGCGGCCCTGGACAGGTCGGCCCCGACCGCCATCGCCTCGCCCCCGTGGTCGGTGATCGACTGAGCGACGCGTTCGGCGCCTTCCCGGTCGGAGGAATAGTTCACGACAGAAATTTAGAAGACGAACCTCAGAGAGAGTTGCAAGCGGCGCGCGGGATCAGCGGAATTATCAGGCCGACCGAAAAATGGAGAGGTCCTGATGCCTACGAAATTCATGTAGTTGACATGATTCAGAACATTGAAAGCGTCGGCAGACAATTCGAATTGCTCCGGGTTGTGGTCGCGACCGTTCAGGCGGAAGGTTTTCCCGAAGCGCAAGTCAACATTGGCATAGCCTGGCCCATGGCCCGTATTCCGAGTGACGCCCGGCGGACGGTCATTGAATACGGTGTCCCCGTTGTTGTCCAGCCCAGTCGTAATATTGAAGGGGATTCCGGAAGCTACTCTCGTAGCAGCTCCCATTCGCAAGCCCCAAGGCAGATCGTACGTGCCAATGAAGTTGAATTGGTGCCGGCGGTCATAGTCCGATCGGCCCCATTCGGGGCGCAGATCATAATTATTAGCAGGCAGGAAAAACATTCCGCTCGTATCGTCCATCGCGCGTGAAAGAATGTATTGGGAGTAGAGGCTGAAATTCCGGCGGGGGTGCAAGCGCAGAGCAAAGGTCACGTTGTTGCTACGCGATAATCCGGCCGACTCGAATTGATCCAGATTGAAGATGGAGGGATCCGGCCGCACCCTTGCCCCCGGGAGGGGCGCGTTGATGTTTCTCATGCGGTAGAGATGAACGCCGCGCACAGTCGTTAGATCCACGGTAAAGTAGTTTGCCCCCTTTCCAAGCTTTTGTTCGACCGCGAAATTACCCTGAATAAGGTATGGAAAGGTCATGTCTGCAGAAATCCTGACCAAGCTCGACGGGACAGTGGTGGCCGTTGTGCCGGTAGGAAAGGGGTTGGGGAAGGAAGGGTTCGTGATGACGATTTGTTGGATCTGGATACCATTGTAAAGCAACCCCTGTTGCTCCATAGCCTCAGGTTGCCGGTCGTAGAAAATTCCAAAGCCTGCACGAATGACAGTACGCGCGTTTGCCGGGGCATAGGCAATGGCCACCCGCGGCGCTACGTTGTCGAAGCGATTTCCGTTCGATTGCCCCTCATAGCGCAGTCCAAGCATGAGGGAGAGCTTTGGCCGCAACCGCATTTCGTCTTGAACGAAGGAGTAGAACTCGTGCTGAGCAAAAGAAATCTGCGGGTTACCAATATTTTGGGTGAATTGCGCTGGACTCTTTTGAGAGAAGGCAAAGGGGCAGGTTGGAGTAGGAAATAGGCACGAGAAAATGAATGTGCCGCCGAAGTTGGATGCGTCCATTGCCCGAATCCACCTGGGCCGGGCCCCGCCTCCGAATCGCAAAGTATGCATTCCGTGAGACCAAGTGACGATGTCTTCGGCATCAACCAAAAAGTCTCGCTGGTGGAGCGAAACCTGTGCCCCTCCAGCTTGAAACGCACCGGGGAGCAGGACGGCCGGCTGATCGGTAATGCTCGATGTGTCTTGACGCCGCTCCCGGTAGGCTAAACGGAATTCGTTAAGGAGTGCCGGAGATGGGATAGCTGTCTCGAAGAGATTGAATTCGTTCCCATGGTCAAAGTAGTTTGTGGCCCGCTCTGGTAAATCGAATGCCCCGACGTTCTGGTTCTTGCGCAACTTGTTCTTGAATTTATAGGTGAGGCTGAGTTTGTGATTCGTGCTGAGCTTGAAATTCAGGCGCGTAAAGAGATGAGTGTTCCGCTCGGGAGCTCCAAAATTCTGGACGAACGGACCAGACAGAGTCTGTGCGTCGACAACGGAGGTTTCGTTGTTGAGGTCATAACGCGCAGAAACGAGAAACGATACATCTTTGCTGATTGGCCCCTCCAACTCGGCCTCGGAGATGGCGCGTTGGTGAGGCGGGACCGACGAAGCAAAGGTGTTGCGGGCATCGAAGGCAGAATTCAAAAAGTCTGTGAACGCGGTTCCATGATATTGATGAATCCGGCGCTTTGTTTTCACTTCGATCCGGCCTTTTCCAGGGCGCCCAAATTCTGCGGAATAAGGATTCTGATTTACGGTGATGTTCTTGATGCTGGAGAGAGGCAACTCCAGGCTGTTAGTGGGAACACCATCCACAATGAGCTGAGGACCCATGGCTCCCGCCACGCTGGGGTCAGTGAAAATGGAAACTACCGCGAGGGGATCTCCATTCAACATAGGCAGGCCGCCTAAGAAATTGTCATCGACATGAAACCTGTCGACGTTCTCTTCCGGGGAGACGGGAACGGCGTCGGCCGAGACAGTCACTTCCTCCGTGACCTGCAAGATCTCCAGGCGGATCTGCACAGGGGGCACGAAGGATGTGCCGACAGTTAATTTACGCTGCGCGAGCTTGAAACCCGGGGCAATGGCCGTCAGGATGTAATCCCCGGCGGGCTGGTTGTCGAAAGAAAAACCGCCCGTTTCATCCGTGGTGACTTCCGTTTCGTGCCCGCTCGGTTGCTCGGTTAGTTTGATCTTGGCACCTCGTATGGGTGCTGCATTCGCATCCAAAACTGTGACCGTCAGGGCGCCCGCTTCTTGGGCACCTGCCACTACGGAGAAGATGGATGGAGAGACCGTAAGCAGAATGATCAAGATAATACGGAGAACGAAATTCTTTTCGCGGAACGAGATCCGCTCAGCAACATGCGAACCGCGGCTTCTGAGCCCCCAAGCCTTCTGAATGTGTCGAGAAGCTCCGTGCATAAGCATCTGCATCATAGACATACCCCTTCGCCCAGCTATTCCCGGGCGAGGAGCGGGCAAGAGCAATCAAGCTAGGCTATGGCCGGATGCTCTTTCACGATTCTTTCCAGTTCTTTCACCCACTTGCCAAAGTTGTGAGAGACGCTTCGATTGCGCCACCACCCGAGCCATTCCAGGGCTTGGTAAAGTTCCATTTCTTGCAGCTCCAGACAGAAAGAATCCCAATTCAGTGGAAGGCGCGTCTCGGCTTGGTACTGATCAAAATAAGCCCTCCACATAGACTCTCTTTCCCGGGCTGTCCACCCCGAGCTGACGCTTACTAGGTCGAACGAGCTGGGGCCGAGCGCCGCCGTTTCCCAATCAATGACAGCAATGTGGTGCTTGTGAGTTTTCGGGCGGAGCATGATGTTCTTTCCAAAGAACTGGCCGTGGATGACGCTGCGCGACAATCCGTTGAGCCAATCGATCCGGCTCTCAAAGTGGTTGTACGCGCGCTCAATTAATTGGCGATCCTTGGACTCCAGATTCGGCAATATTTTCTGAATGCGTGCCGCACAGCACCGGAACTGAGCCGCGTCGTACGAAGGAAGAAAATTTGTCTGCGAAGCAGGCAGGTTGCGCGTAGCTGCATGAAAGCGGGCGGCCCATTGCGCCGCCGGCACCCAACGAATAAAGTTGCGGCAGTCGCGAAGCCGTGAAGAACCTGTGTCTTCCAAAAACATCCAGTAGATTCCGCGCTCGGAATCCCAACGAGAGGCGTACAGCTCAGGAGTTCCAAGCTGGAGTCCCGACAGAATAGTCTGGTAAACGCGCAGTTCCTGGTTGCTCGCAGGAACGTCCGGCCGGCGCACCTTTCGTGCCTGTTCGATCTGATGCTGAGGACTCAAGTCTTTGAGGAATACGCGGATGGATTCCTCGTTTTCGAGACGCGCGAAAAGGTGTTCACCATGAAAGGTCGACTCGTGCTGGCATGCCGCCCGGTCGAGCTGAAGAACTCGGATAGGACGGCCTCGCGATCGACTCAAGGCCCTTTCGAGAGTCTTCACCATCACGTCATTCAAGTGATCCGCGCTGATCGGCTGCGGACCGCTTACCGGCCCGGTAGCGGATTCCGCGAGGCTCGTTCGCCCAATCATCTCCTTAGGCCTCCCATCCAGCCATTCCGATGGCCTCGGTCATCCTGTCCTGATAAAAGCGCAGTTTGACGGTGGAAAATTCCCAGCGCGGATCGAACTTCTGGCTTTCCCAATTAAATTCCGCAATTCCTCTGAAAATTTTCCCGACAACTGCCATCCTGAGAAGGTCCTGAAAGTTCAGAGCGCGCCAGATGTCTTGCACCGTGGAGTGGTAAACGGGAATATCGACGAAAGCGAGATCTGCAGCAGGAACGCCCCAACCGCTGGCTTCCCAATCGAAAGGCAGGAACGTGACTCCTCTGCTGCCGCGGCGAATCACGGCATTTTTGGGTTTGAAATCACCATGAACCAAGGTCCGGGGCATTCGCTCGCACCAGCGCTCAATCTGGTTCCAATGCGACTCCAAGAAGGCGCATTGGGATACGACAGTTACAAAAACCGCGAAATCGGCGGGAGTCAAATGGAGAGTTGACAGACTGTGTGAAAGGCTCTGGTGCGCTACTTTTAATTGCTCGACAAAGTATTCTGGTCCCCGGTTCGGCAGTACTTTGGAGTTCGCCAGGTAGGCCGCTGAGGTGTGTAGGAGGCCCAGCCAGCGCGCCGCCAAGATGGAGTGCGACTCGTTTTCGCGCGAATAACGTTCGCCCTGTACATCTTCCAGAAAGAGCCAATCGAAATCAGACTCCCCCGCGACGAACCCGTAAAATTGCGGGGTCGTAACCGGCAATTTTGGCAGAATTTCTTCATAGATGATTCGTTCGTGCCGAGCGGTATGACGCTGGCAGTATTTTGCGACAACCGAGGAACGCTCCAGAGTTGCACCGACCAAGCGGTAAATCGAGGATTTTACGCGCTTGCTTAGCAGAATGATTTCAGTTGGCTCGGAGCCCCCATGTCCCAAATGACTCCATGCCACAGCTGCCGCATGCTCCGACAAATTCGACCTCACGATTTCGACTCCAGGCTCAGGCATTGG
>Ga0209804_1001387_pt1 | contig 15759 bp, 12 predicted proteins | sample GraSoiAngelo_139_FD_185896 | JGI IMG/M metagenome (GOLD analysis project Ga0209804, IMG submission 185896) | Grasslands soil microbial communities from the Angelo Coastal Reserve, California, USA - 14_0929_12_20cm (SPAdes) (version 2) | ecosystem: Environmental > Terrestrial > Soil > Grasslands ... | reverse complement strand
TGTAAATCAGGTGTCGCAAAACAAAATCGGAAGCAGACGAACTGGAGCGTTACCAGCACTTCCCACCATTTTGGACTCGTAGCTCAATAGCGGAGCAACCCGTTGTCTGCGGGAAGGCTGAGGGTGTAACTCCCTTCGAGTCCGCCAATTTTCGATTCTTACCGCGGGACACAGGTTCAAGGTGTGTGGGTCCCGCCATCCCCATGAAACAAAGTCCCTGGTGTGCCCCAAGCACACCGGGGCGAACAGCGCGTGGTGTAGCAGCAACATGCCCGGCTTGGGACCGGGTGACCGCAGGTGCAAATCCTGCCGCGCTGGCCAATTTCAAATTGCTGCCGTGGCCGAACACATGAGGCATCCGCCTTCTAAGCGGAACGATGCAGGTGGAAGTCCTGCCGACAGCGCCATTGCCAGGTGGTGTCAAAGTAGCACGGCGGCCTGTTAAGCCGCTTGTCTTGGTGCGAGTCCAAGTCTGGCAGCCAATTTCAGGGTGTATGTCACCACTGCGCGTTCCGCGTCTGGGCAGACGCACGATTTCCCGTCGAAGACCGCCGCGCTCAACTGCCTGCTCATTCGACTGCGCTGTTGGTCCCCGCCGCCGTGGGAGATCAAAACGCTGGGCAAATGAAACTCACCACTGACAACGGCCGTCTGCTGATCGAACCGGACGGCAACGACTCGCCAGTCGTCAATGACATGCATGTCCTGCAAGGCTGGGTTCTGGTTATGGACAGGACGCCGCCATGGTCGAAATATAGGAAGCCGGCGACAAGATTCACACGCGCAAACACACGGCGCTCGATCTGAGCGACTTGAAGGATGGCAAATGTCCGAGCTGCTGTCCGTAATCATGTCCGGGATCGGCGTCCGGCTTGTCCGGGCTAACTTGTCCGGGCAAACGGCTTGAAAACGTCCGGGAACCATATAAGATTCTTATGTCATGAGCGCGGCAATCCCTCTCTCGATGCCCGATGACCTGTTGAAGGTTGTCCGGGAAACAGCAAAACAAACCGGCCTGTCCCAGCAGGACGTGATGCGCCAGAGCATCCGGGCTGGCCTGCCGAAGGTCCGCGAGCAGTTTGCAGGCTCCACCGGCCGCATCACCAACGTTGACCCGCTCCCGAAAAAGGTTCTGGAGCGTCTCTATGCCGAGCGCGACGACGACGAAGAGTCCATCCGTCGTTTCATCGCGGCTCAGCCCAAGGACAGCGAGTGAAGGCGTGGGAAATCTGGACTGGACCCTTGTTTGGCCCTGCTCACCCTGTCCTCTTGATCTCCGCGCAGGAACGGATCGACCGAAAACAATTTGTCGTCGTGCTCAAAGGCTCGACGATGCGCCCTGGGCAGCCGTTCAAAACGGACGCGCTCCAAGCCACACTCGATCAGGAAGACGGATTGAACTGGCAGACACGCTTCGATTGCGACCTGTTCTATACGCTCGAGAAAAAGGATATCACCCACAAGCGCGGTGAAGTCCGGTCCACGGAGCGTCAACGGGACATCTCCCGCAAAATCATTCAAGGCTTGGCCCTGGCCGGCCTCTAAAACAGTTTCCCCTCAGCAGCAGACGGCCTCGCCCGGAGGACGCCGGTGCGAGTCCTGCCACCCTGACCATTTCTGGAAGGCAGGCAGATACAAGCTGGCTGCACCTGTCCCGAAAACAGGATCGGCTCAAACCCGAGGTCGGAGCATTACCGACGCCTTCCGCCATTTTGGCCGCGTGCCAACACTTAACCGCAACCCCCCAACCAAAGGAAACCTATGCGACCTGTAATCCGTTACCAAAGCCAGTTGCTCTATCGCAAGAGCTACAAACCAAGTCGTGTCATCCGAATCCGACAGGCGAAGTTGAAATTTGAATTTCGTCCGGTGCGCTTCGGTTTGAAACCAAAAATCACAACATATGAATGCGAAATACCGAGCGAAAAGACTCAGTGAGGTGCTGCGTTTGTGCGGGCCTCAGGCGCGATTTTGCGAAGTGCATTGGAGGCGGCATCGCGGATACCGCCTTTCGAATCGGTAAGAAGAGCGGTGATAGCGGGCACCGCAGTGCGCGCTTGAGATTCAAAATTTCCAAGCCCGCGAATGGCAAGATAACGAGCAGCTTCGGAGTCGTCTTTGAGTATCCGAGTCAATGCGGGAACGACAGTTTCGGGTTCAATATGCAGGTTGCCGAGGGCGTCGGCTGCGCGCTCACGATAGAAATGGTTCGGGTGTTCCAAGTGCCGAAGGAAGATGGGGATCGCTGGTGTCGCGTTGGTGCCAAGTTCAACGATGGCGAGCGCTGCGGCGGTGCCCACCCTGAAGTGGCGATTAGTGAGTCCGGCGAGCAACTCCGGCAGTGCGGGTGCCCCGATGTGGCCCAAACATTGGCCGGCCATAAATGCAATGACCTCATTCGTGCTGGCAAGCATTTTTCCCAGCGCGGGGGCAGCCGATGCAGCCATCGGGCCGAGAATCTGAAACCCGCTTTTCGCCCGAAACTGCTCGTCTAAATCGTCGCTCGCGACCCACTTTGTCAGTTGAGGCACAGCGTTGCTGCCTATGTTGCGGACCGCCGCTTCAGCTTTTCGTTCGTCGGACGTGCCTTCGTCTGCCTTCTGGTAAAGCTCAAGCCACTTACTGAGCGACTTGCCGCCATATTTAGGCTCGGCGCTCCAAGCCGGAAAGACACCGCCGATGCCTGCACAGAGAAGGAGGCATAAAAACTTACTGTTCCTAAATTGGTGAGTCCACATGGAGACAGTGTGACATGATCGGAGCAGAAGGAGAACCAGAAATCAGGCCATTGCCTTCGTCGCAAGTCGTTTCTCGTCCTGTAGCTCAAGAGCAGAGCGCCCGCCTGATAAGCGGAAGACCGCGGAGCGTTACCGCGCGGGACGACCACTTTCCCATTCAACCTTAACGAAAGGAACCACTATGAAGCTCGCCAAGGCACTCAAACTCAAGAACCAGCTCGCAGGCGAAGTCGCCCAGCTCAAGGAACTGCTCGGCAAGCAGAACGTCCGCTCCAGCAAACAGAAGTTCGACTATGACAACCGCGAGGTCTTGACGCGTCTGCGTGCCAAGCTCGACGAACTCGTGCGCGTGAAGGCAGCCCTCGCCGTCGCCAACGCGGAAATCTACGCAAAGATTTTCCGGCTGGCGGAACTCAAGGGCCTCGTCGCCACGTTGACCGCGCTCGAAACCAAGAGCGGCGTGTTCCACGAGGGGCGCGGATTCGCCGAAGCAAACTACGAAGTCGAATACGTCGCCCAACTCGGCAAGGTGGACGTGGACAAGCTCGTCGCCGAGTTGCAGAACGAAATCCAGACGCTGCAAGACGCGCTCGACGAGTTCAACTTCACCCGCTCAGTGAACGAATGATCGTCACGGGCTGGGAAGCACCAACGTAGGCTGGCGGTCGCGACACCGTCAGCCTTCGCCATTTTCGTGCGCGGTGGTGGAGGAGGGTCGGAGTGGACGCTGTTACACGCCGCAAGGCGTTAGCTCGCTGCGAACGAGCAACCCACTGTTAATGGGTCATGCTGATGCCGATGCCGAGTCGTCAAAACGCACCGGGCACCTGCTCAAACTGCACGCTTCAAGCCGCAAGGCGCAAGCCTCTTGACGGCATCCACAACGATCTGCCGAAGTCGCCGCGCACATCTCCACTGGATGGTGTAGTCAGTCTGCACGCTTGGCTGAAGCCCAGGAGGTGTCGGTGCGATTCCGACTCCAGTGGCCATTCTTGTCCGTGAATGCAAAGCAGCTCGCGCGCTCTGCCCTTCAAGCAGAACCTAGCCGGTGCGAGTCCGGCCACGGACACCAAATGATTCAACACAAAAATGCTCTCAAAGTGTAATTAGTTCTGCACGCCGCTCTGCGAAGGCGGAAGTTCGTGGTGCAAATCCACGTGAGAGTACCAGTTTCAAAGCCTCTGTGCCTCAGCAGCTACAGGGCGAGTTTCGTAAACTCGTATTCGTCGGTGCAAGTCCGACCAGGGGCTCCATCAGGATTGTGGTGTAACAGCAGCATCTCTCCCTGTGAAGGAGACGGTCCGGGTGCGAATCCCGGCTTCCTGACCAATTCAACCATCAACCAATAAAATCGTTATGAGATCAGACATGCATAAAGTCGTCGTCGAGCGTCCGCGCTGGAATCCCGGCCCGGGCAAACACGGACGACGCGCCAATCTGTCGAACGAACTTTTGCCGAAGTTCGAAGGCATCAAGCGTCCGCACGCGCACCGCAAGGGACTCACCGATCTGCTTGGCCCGCTGAAACGCTGGCTGCGTTCACAAGTGGGCCGGCCTTGGAACGATGTTTATTCCGAGGCTTGTGCCGTGATCAAACCCGACAGCGTCATCCGGGCGCACATCAAGACGCACCTGCTCGAATTCGTTCACCGGCACACGTTCCTGAAGGATGGCGAGGTTTGGTGTTTCACTGGACGGTGGCGCCACGGCGAAGTCCCTGTCGGATCGGTGGCGAGCAACTGGGCGCCGTTCTACATCCATCCGGAAACAGGTTTGTTGTGCGAAGTGCCGGCTCGGCCCCACCGTTGCTGGTGTGACAAGAAAGCGAATCGACGGTCATTGACCCTACGCTGGCTGGACGACACCACGCTCTTGCGCCAGCTCAATGGGTGCTGGTTCGAGTGCCGGATGGCAGAGTTCCCGGAACGTTTCGTGAAGGGTGACAGTCCGTGGCGCTTCGACCTCGCCGAGAAGATAGCGATCTACCGTTCCAAAGCGCGTGAGATTTATGGACGCGACGCTTACTGCGTCGCCAAACGTCAGCTTTCACGCCGCGAGCTGAGAAAATTGGGCGTGTTCAACACTGCTCAGAGAACGGATCGATCGGAGCGCAGCCTTCAGCACGTCATCGCGCGGCTTGTTGACGACTGCGCTTCGGTATTCAGCCGATGCGAGTGCATCGTTCATTTCCAAACGCAACCCTTGGACCACGGAGGTCGTATGGCACAACAATCGTTCGATCAACTCCAGCACGGGATTCCCAACGAACATAGGTGTTGAGAGATACACGCCGGTCTTCCAAACCGGAATACGGGGCGCGATACCCTGATGTTCGACCATTTGTTTCATGATGTTCGACCATTTGTTTCAGAGTGTAGCCTAAAAGTGAGGCGCTTGCTTCGGGAGCAAGATCAAGCGGGAGCGTTACCCGCCGCTCTGTCCATTTCCCGCGACGCGAAATCCCGGTGCCGGTCAGGACTTCACAGGCCTGGCTGCGGCGGTTCAACTCCGCCTTCGTGTCGCGGTCGGGTTGCAAGCATTGCAGCGATGCAGCGGTCTCTTAAACCGCAGAGCACGGGGCAGCACCGTGGCGACCCACCATTTCGGAGGAGGAACGCGGATTGAAAAATTCATGAGGAGCCTTGCGTGCCCAGCGCGGCGAATAAAGCTTCTGCCTTCCGCTTCCTCCTCCGTTTCGTTTCAACGCTTCCGTAGCTCAATTACCAGAGCGCGACGCTTCGAACGTCGGAGATGAGGGTGAGAGTCCTTCCGGGAGTGCCAATTTCATTTACGATTTCGATTTGCGATTGACGATTTTTGCCGCGTTAGTCCAACGACAAGAGACGCTCCGCTCAGAACGGAGAGGTTGGGGGTGGAAATCCCTCACGCGGCACCATTTCGCCCACGTAGTCCAACGCAGAGACGGCGCACTTAAAACGCGCGAAGTGTCGGTGCAAATCCGGCCGTGGGCACCACCGCGTGTAGCCCAATGCAGAGGCGTTCCGCTCAAGACGGAAAGGTTGCAGGTGCAAGTCCTGCCACGCGGACCAATTTGGAATGTCAACCGGACGAGCGAGCCGGGCCTCGGTGCTAACGAGTGCGTGCCTCCGGGCAAGTGGTGCAAGTCCACGGCATTCCGCCATTGTTTGGTTGATGGCTGATGGTTGAGTGTTGAGCGGCCAGACGATCACGCAGCTGTATTTTTTCGTGTCCATCAACTATCACCTCTCATCACTCAACTGTTCCGAAAGCGCGCGTAGTTCAAAGAGAACCGTCCGTCCTATAAGCGGAGTCGCACTAGATCAGTGCCGAGTTCCGGAGCGTTACCGGACGCGCGCACCATTTCGAACCCCTGAACGCGAAGTAGATCGAGCGGCCCAGCCCTTTCATTTGTTTACGACTTTGGAAAGCGCTGGGTGTGAGCCGGTGGAAGAGACCGGCCAGGGGTTTGATTCTTCGTCCCCATAGCTCAAAGCACAGAGCGGGCGCGTCCTAAGCGTCAGGTTGTCGGTGAGAGTCCGGCTGGGGACACCATTTTTGCGGGTGTGGTTCAACAGCAGAATGCGGCCGTGCCAAGGCCGAGACAACGGTGCGATTCCGTTCACCCGCTCCATTTCTGTCCCTGTGGTGTAGTCCAGACAACATGCCTGCCTCTCATGCAGGAGATCACCGGAGCGAAGCCGGTCAGGGACGCCAATTTCACTGCCCCCAAAGCATTTTGAGCGATGCACTTCTTTGGTACGGAAGCCAGCTCGGTGCAACTCCGGGTGGGGGCTCCATCTTAATGGCCGTGCGCAAGCACCGCAGTCGAGCCAGCGCTCAGGCGAGCATCATAAGCCCGTTGTGCCCAGGGCAGCACTGGGGACTGCGACCATTTTCGGCCTCCTTGCAGCAGCCTGTGGATTTCTTTTGTAAAGAAATCGTGCCGGGGCAGCACCGGCTGGAGGCTCCAATTTGAGTATTTTTCGGGCGAGTGGTTAAGAGGGAATAGCAGACCCCGCAGATCGAGAGTCTGCGAGCCTTGGAGGTGCAAGTCCTCTCTCGCCCACCAATTTCAAGGAGCTGAAGCCACAGTAGACCGGCACCGGACTTTTAATCCGGTTTGGTGAGGTTGCAACTACCTCCGGCTCCACCAATTCATTGCGGGATGGAGTAACGAGCAACTCGGCGCTCTTTGAAAGCGCAGTTGATGGTGCGAATCCGTCTCCCGCAGCCAATTTCCGCCCGGTGGTGAAACAGGATCATGTCTCTCCTACAAAGAGATGTTGGGGGTGCAATTCCCTCCCGGGCGACCAATTGCCTCGTTGCATAATCAGGAGTGCGCCGGTCTCTGACACCGGAGGACCTGGAGCAAAACCAGGCGAGGCAGCCACTTTCATTTCCGATTGATGATTTACGATCGACGATTTGAATTTCATTTCAACAAAGGACAAATACCGAATCGAAACGTGCACTCGATTTAACAATTCAACGGTTTAACGATTTAACGAACGTATGAGTGACATTCTGAACAAGACGATTGTGCTGGTGCTGAACCGCAACTGGCAGGCTATCCACGTGCGCACGCCGCAGGAGGCGTTCTGCATGATGGCCACCAACGTGGCTACGGCACTGGAGATTGAGTTTGACGATGGTGCCCGTGCGGAAGCACTCCGACCCGTGACGTGGGACGAGTGGATCACGCTGCCGGTGCGGCCGCAGGACAACGCGGTGCAGACGGTGCGCGGCCAAGTCCGCGTGCCGACGGTGATCGTGGCGATGAACTTTGCCAAAGTGCCGAAGAAGCGCCCGAAGCTCTGCGCGAAGACCATTCGCGAACGCGACGGCAACCGTTGCCAGTACACGGGCGAGGTGCTGAAGCCGGAAGAAGGCAGCCTCGACCACGTCGTGCCGCGTTCACGCGGCGGCAAGGACGCGTGGGAAAACCTCGTGTGGTCGAGCAAGGCCGTGAACACGAAGAAAGGTAACCGCCTGCCGCACGAAGCCGGCCTGAAACTGCTCACCGTCCCGCGCGCACCAAAGGAACTGCCGGTATCGGCGCTCATTCGCAACGCGCACGGCGTCGCCGAGTGGAAACTATTCCTGAGCGACAAGGCGGAGCCTTGACCCAATCGGGAGAGCGGGCATCAAAGCTCGCTCTCCGCGATTCGTCGGGTTATGAATGAGAATGTCAAACCAACTAAACTAAGAGATGCTGATTTTCGTAGATGAAAGTGGAAACTTCACGATTCCCCACCACGGGAAACGGAACCTGAGTTGCGTCGGAGCTTTGATTGTTCCCGAAACAGCTCACAACGATTTGATCGGCGCATTTGTGAAACTCCGGGACATGTGGGCCGGGTCGCTACGAGAAGTAAAAGGAAATACTCTGCGTGAAGAACAAACTGCCGAATTGATCGATCTCCTTGTTGATCGAGGATGCCTCCTTTTCATCTGTGCAACCGAGATGTCACTCAATTCCGCCTCGATGATCGCGAACTTTCAACGCGAACAGTCCGAATACATCACAGAGAACATTACGGACGCGCATCACCCTCTTCTCCGACGGCAGGTTTTCAGGCTGCGTCAGAGGTTCGAGAGCATGCCAGCACAACTGTTTCTTCAATCTGTTCTGCTCACTGACGTGATCCGAAAAGCCATTGATGAATCGAGTGTACACTTCGCGATGAAAAACCCGCCCGAACTCGGGGCGTTTAGATGGTTTATCGACGGCAAAGATAAAACCAAAACAGCTTACGAAGCGGCGTGGGAGCTAATGGCGGCAGGTCTCATTCAAAGCAAGGGCATCGAGAAGCCCGGCATTGCAGTAGTCGAGGGCGACTACACATTCTTCAGACGAAGTTTTATGGATGCAGATCCAAAATGGCCAGATTACCTGCCGAAACCACAATCCCGGGGTCCGTTTCAACATGGAATGATATGGAATCTAAAAAAAGTGCTTTACGATTCATTGTCATTCGTGGACTCGAAGAATTGTTGTGGCCTCCAACTGGTTGACATCGTCACGAGCACATTCAGGCGCGCCCTGATGGGGCGACTGAAACAGCAAGGCTACGAGAGGTTGGGAGAGCTGATGCGCAGGCTCGGCCCGAGCCCAGTGGAGCTTCACTTGTTCAATTCGAATGGCTCTCAGCGTGGCTTTTCGGAGTATGACAATGCTGTTGCCTTAATTGACTCACGATCGCAGTTGGTTGGTAAGTGACCCAAGTTTTGACAAGAATTTGAAATGAGTGCAGAAAACCCAACCCAAATCCACGCCACGGGTGAGGCCACCGGCTTCATTCCCGCGCCGGGCGACAAGGGCAAGCCCATCACCGTTATCGGCACGAACTCGATTCGTGCCGGGTTCGATGCCACGTGCCTTCAGCAGGCGCTCAACGCCCGCAGTGCGCCCGGCGTCACCGATCTCGTGCTCAATCCGGACGCACACGCAGGCTACGGCGCGCCGGTCGGTTGCGTGCTCACGTCGCCGACGCACGTTTATCCCGGGCCGGTCGGCGTGGACATCAAATGCTCGATGAGCTTCCCGCAACTCGATCTGCCGGCGGACCAGGTGGCGGACAAGACCGTCCGCCGCGCGCTGATTGATGCGATTCTCGAACGCATGCTCACCGGTCCGGGTCGCGGCCAGCGTTCGGCGCGGAAGGCACGCAAGGTTGGCGAAGCGCTTGGCGTAAAGGTGGCCACGGACGGCGCATCGCCCGAGGTGTTGCACGCGCTCGGCATTCCGCTGGAATGGGCTGAGCGTTGCGAAGACGCGGCGCACACCGGCCACGACGGAACGAATTCCACGCTCGCGTTGCGTCTCGAATGGCTGCGCGCGAACCAGTTCTCCAACTTCCTCGAAAAGGTCACCCAGCTCGGTTCGTGTGGAGGCGGCAACCATTTCGGCGAATGCGAAGTGGTGCGCCTGCTCGACAACGACCGCGCGCGTCGCACGGCGGAGGTGTTCGGTTTGCGTGATGGTTGCGTGGGATTCCTGTCTCACTGCGGTTCGCGTGGGTTCGGTCACGCACTGGCGAGTGGACAGTTCCGCGCGCTCCAGCAGAAGTTTGCCAAGTGGGACATCCCGCTGCCGGGCGAGGACAAGGAACTGGTCTATGCGCCGCTCGGCACGCCCGAGGCCGACGCGTATCTCGATGACATGGCCCTCGGCGCGAACTTCGCGACTGTGAATCATCTCCTTATCAACGCGCTGGTGCTGGAGGCGTTTCAGGAAATCATTCCGGGTGTGCGCGGGTCGCTGGTCTATTTCATCAGCCACAACATCGCGCGCAAGGAATTGCTGCCGGATGGTCGCGGCGGTTTCGCGGGCGAAGGCTGGGTGCATCGCAAAGGCGCGACACGTGCGTTTCCGGCGGGCCATCCGTCGTTGAAGGAAACGCCATTCGCCGCGACGGGTCATCCGATTCTTCTGCCGGGCAATCCCACGGCCGGCAGCGTCATCATGGCCGCCGATGCGGGCGCGCATGTGGCCGCATATTCCGTGAACCACGGCGCCGGCCGTTGCATGGGCCGCAAAGCCGCCGACCGCGCGCTCGACCAGAAGACCGTGGACGACGAGTTCGTGGCGAACGACATCCTCACGAACTGCCGTCAGTATCCGAAGGACGAAGCCCCCGCCGCCTACAAAGACTTCGACGCGGTGCTCGACTCCAGTGAAAGCCGCCGGTCTGGCGAGCGAAGTCGCGCGGCTCAAAGCGCGTTTCGTCATCAAAGATGCAGACACGAGCCTGAAAGGCGCAGCATGACTGAAGTAGGGCGCTCAGTTTGCCGACGACTGATTTCATTTCCGGTTAAACTCGGTTTCCCATTGCGTCAAAGTGCCGATCATTCTCTCGAACTCCGGCGGTTCGCCAAAGAACATTTGCTGCATCTTGGCGTAATCCTCACGCAACGCTTTCAATCGGTGCTCTGGCGGCGCAATTCGCAACGTCCCCTTGGCTGCCTCTCCGTACTTGGCCCACGACGATCTGAAAAATAAATTCTTGTGCTCGGCCACTCGCGCCAGCAACTCAAGCCGTTTGACCGCTACGTTCGATACACCCTTTCGGATCAACTCGTAAACGTCGCAATAGTGCCGGGAAAAGCGCTCCGGCATTGGCTTGTCCACTGGACGATAGAACTCCGCGTGCAGGATTGTTGCCTTCTCCCAAAACGTCCGTTCCAGCGACAAAACTTTCACGGCGCAACTCGGCTCTCGAAAACCCTGCGGAAACTGCTCCGCTACATACGGCGTCACCGGCTTCGTCTCGCACGGCCAGTGGTCCGACCGCGCGCCCATTTCAATTTTCACTGCCCGTCGAAGGAAGCCGGCCGCTTCCGGCGCGAAACTCGTTGGATAGTCGAACAACAAAGTCTGCTTGTCCGGGTCATCCTCGTCCGAACGGAGAGACCACTTCTCGTCGCGACGAACCTTCGACCTGATGGCCGATTCAAGTAATGGGAGCAGTTCAGTGGCGATCTTCTGCTGACTGGCGGTCTTGAGTGCCTCAATGCGCCGCTGCTTCTCCTTATTGCTCGCACCCGCCTCCGGCTCGTTCGCCCCGCCGAAGCCGAGAAAGCCACGGTCAATCGAAACATCAATGTCCTCCGAGAATCTTTCGATGACTTTGAACACCTTGGAGAGCGACGTGCCGCCCTTGAAAATCAGATGCTCGCCAAACGCAGGCAACCGGAACAATTCTCTCAACGTCCAGCAAACCCAGAAATCCTTTTCGACTATCTGCGCTTGTATGTTGCGCGGAGTGGCCGTTCCTTCGAAAAAAATCCTTCGTTCCTCCGGGTTCAGTTTCGCAAAGCCATCCATGCTTCACACCTTGGCGGCCAGTCGCCGCATGATGTCTCCGATCCAGGCCGGGGCGTAGGCCAAGTCCTTCGACAATTGCTTTCTGTCATCTGCGGACAACTTTCGGTCGAGACCCTTCACTGTGTCATCGTTCACATGCGCCTCGCCGAGGTAACGCAAGGCCTGAATCACCAGACCGCTGATTCTACCGGCCGTCGCCATATTCCGCGGAGACGTCTGTTTTAGCACGATGTTCAGTTTGCCGACTCGAACGCGTTTGCTCCGACCGTCGGTCAGAAAGACGACCTTTGCCGGCACCTGGTCTGACAGCCCCAGCAGGTTCGCGGCATACGCTCCGGTCGGCTGCAGCCGAGTCCCGGCTTTGCCCGCCAATGCCTTGGCAACCTTGTCCACGCTCGGCGCGGTCACTCCCACGATGGGATGCTGTCGGGGCACGTCATACAGTCCGCGCGCTACGCGGCGAACTGTTCCGGCAGCCGCCATCCGTGAAAGCGCCTTGTCCACGGCGTCGCGCGAACCGAGGTCAAGGAAGTCGGTGGGAGAAAAGACCCAGCCGTTCCCGCGCGCCTTGATGCGCGCGAGCATCGCTCGATCAATTGGATTAGCCACTTTCATCAGAAATCTATTGTCAGAAATATGTAGGCGTTTTTCTGACAAAAGGCAACCCTCTTTCCATTCAAAATCTGCGTTTCTCCATAATCGCGGGGGGCACGTGGCTGAAGACCTCTACTTATCTTCGATGACCGGCATTGCCCCCCGCCGGAACCAACACGCGCTTCGCGCCGTATCGCAACGCACCCCGCCTCCCATGCTGCTCCCTCTGCTCCGCGCGTGCTCGTTCCGGCTTGTGAACGACGCAGCCCGCGTCACGCTTCCGTTGCGACTTGGCTCGGTCGCTCCGCTACTTCCTCCGGCCCTGCTCCCCTTCCTACGGAATCGCTCCGTCTCCCGCTCCCAACCGAAGCGACATTAGGAGATCGACGGCCAGGCCGAAGGATTGAATCGACGCATCCACTCTAAAGGATGGGTCCAAACGGCGTGGCAGCAGTCGCATCCCCGGCAAATGAAGTCAGGCGGGCCATGATGTGCCGGAGTCGCGACGCTCAGGCAAGTTCCCACAACAATGATTCTCTGTTGGTTCACTGTTGGTTCCTCAGCAACTGTTCCGAGGCGCTGATTGGCGCTGGCATGGTTCGCTGCCTGAGTGTGCCCCGGCGCCGAATGAACACCGAACGGTCACGCCATACAACATTAGTCTGAGCTTGCTCCTTCCGATTTCTGTCGAAATGATTACGGCGTGTTCCAGTTCGTTTTCGTTCGCCCTTGGCTGCGCGTCCTGATCATCAGTTTAATTGCCTTTGCGCTCCATTGGGCGGTTGCTGGACAGCCGTCGGCTGACGATTCTGGCCGCGATTACCTCATCCGATCGTGGGAGACGGCCGACGGCCTGCCGGACAGTTCGGCCACGGCGATGGTGCAGGCGGCCGACGGTTACTTGTGGTTCGGCACGTTCGGCGGATTGGTCCGCTTCGACGGCGTGAAGTTCACCGTGTTCGATTCTTCCAACACTCCAGAGTTGCCCAGCCCCGGCATCGTGAATCTTCACGTCGATACGTCAGGTCGTCTTTGGGTCAGCACAGTTCGGGGACTGGTCATAAGCGAGCCGCACCGCTGGACGGCGTTTCATCGCGAGCCGAAGTGGACGGGAGATTATGCGCGGACATTCGCCGAGCAGGCGGGCGTTATCTGCATCACGAGTTTTAACGGGAAGGTTTTCCGAACTGCGAACGGCCGCCTTGAGGAATTGCCCGAGCCACCCGGAAAGAAAGGCGCCGGCTACTTCGGCTATGTAGATCGGCAGGGTGGCGTCTGGGTCGCACAAGACCATTTCTTCGGCCACTGGGACGGGCAACGGTGGGTAGCATCGGAAATCGCCGGCAGCGTCACCAACTCCTTCAAAGCTGCCAGCTCGGCGCGGGATGGCAGCTTGTTGGTATTTAGCGGGGCCGGTCTCCTGCGGATTGATCAGGGACGAGTCCTCTCCCAAATCGAGCCCCCTGGAGAGGAAGAGATTTACAATGTATGGCGGATGGATGAAGACCGCCGAGGCGCCGTGTGCATTAGCACCTTCCATCTAGGTCTCTTCGAGGTCTCGCCCACAGGTGCGGTCCGCCGTTACAATTCCACCAATGGCCTTCCGTATAATACCATCCGGTTCAGTTTCGAAGACCGCGAGGGCAATCTTTGGGTCGGCAGCAGTGGTGGGGGCCTTTCGCGTCTCAAGCCACGTACCTTCATGAACTATGGCGTCGAAAGCGGACTGCCGGAACCCGTGGTCAAGGCGGTCGTCGAGGAAGCTCCGGGAAGATTCCTTCTCGGAACCTATGGCAAAGGAATCGCACGTCTCGAAGATGGGCGCATTTCTCGTCTGTTTGATACGGAGGGCAAGAAATTCGGCTCTTATGTGCAATGTATCCTGGTGGATCGAAAGGGAAGTACATGGCTGGGAACCTTCCAGAGCGGTCTGCAAGTGATCACCGGCTCGGAACGGCGGTTGATTCCTCGGTCAGACAGTGGCGGCCTCGACATCAATGCGTTGTTCCAGGACTCACAAGGCCGCATCTGGATCGGTGCCAATCAAACCGTGTCCTTGTTTACCGATGGGCAGTTCAAGCCTCAGACACCGGGCGATGGCATCTCTCTGGCAGACACGCGCTATTTCGCGGAGGACCCGCGTGCGGGCGCGCTCTGGGCGGCGACGAGCGAAGGGTTGTTTCGTTTCGCGTCGGGTTCCTGGAAGGAGATCAGGAACGCCGGCGGCAAGTCCGTGGCGGGAATCACCTGCCTGCGGGCCGAACCGGACGGAAGCTTGTGGATCGGCGGATCAGCTTTCGGCCTGCTGCGGTGGCGGGCCGGCTCCTGGTCTGAAGTCACGGAGGAACAAGGTTTGCCAGCCCGCAAAATCACCTGTTTGGTCGACGATGATCTCGGTTTCTTCTGGCTTGGCTCCAATCGCGGTGTGATCCGCGCGGCCCGAAAGGATTTGGAGCAGGTGGCGGACGGCGTGCTGGCCAAGCTGCCGTATCAGATGTTCAACTCGAGCGACGGCATGGCGAGCATCGAGTGCGCTAACGGCGATCAATCCACCGCTCTGAAAGACAGCCAGGGCCGTTTGTGGTTCGCGACGCTCAAAGGTGTGGCGACAGTTGATCCACGCCAGCTTCATCTCAATACGAATCCGCCGGCGGTCTTCATCGAACGCGTGACTTGTCGAGATCGTTTCGGCGTGTTCCGAGAACTTCCCTGGACGGGCCAGCCCACGGTGGTTGCGCCAGCCGGCACTCGCGAGCTTGGCGTCAATTACACGGCGCTCAGTTACACTGATCCGGAGAAAATACGGTTCGCCTATAAGTTGGAAGGGCGCGACGGCCAATGGGTGGACGCCACCGGACGCCGCAGCATCTATTTTGAGACGCCCGCTCCAGGCACGATCCGATTTCGGATCAAAGCGGCGAACAACGACGGCGTCTGGAACGAAACGGGTGCGACGCTAGCGCTGACAGTACAGCCGTTTGTCTGGCAGACGGTCTGGTTCCGCCTCCTGGCCCTGACCGGGCTGACGGGGGGCGTTGGTTTTGCGGCATGGCGCTTGACCCGCAGCAAATTTCACCACCGTATCGAGCGCCTCGAACAGCGTCGCGTACTCGAAGCAGAACGCGCGCGGCTCGCCAGCGTGCTCGAAGCGACGAGCGACTTTGTCGGGTTTGGTGATTGCGAGGGTCGTGCGCTGTTCATCAACGCGGCGGGCCGCCGGATGATCGGGCTGGGCGCGCAGGAAGACATCGGTGAGCGGTACATCCGCGACTTTCATCCCGCCTGGGCTACGGCACGCGTCGTCCAAGAGGGGCTTCCAATCGCTATGAGTGCGGGCATCTGGAGTGGAGAGACTGCTCTGTTGCACCGTGATGGACGTGAGATTCCCGTATCCCAAGTCATCGTCGCCCACAAAGGGCCGGATGGCCAACTCGATTTCTTATCGACGATCGCTCGCGACATCACCGAACGCAAGCGAGTTGAGGAGGCACTACACCAAAGCCAGGAACGCTTGCGCCTGATCATCAGAGCGGAGCCCGAGTGCGTTAAAATTGTGTCTCGAGATGCCGTTCTGCTGGACATGAATCCTGCTGGATTGGCTATGTTGGAAGCAACCTC
>Ga0209804_1001380_pt1 | contig 15818 bp, 11 predicted proteins | sample GraSoiAngelo_139_FD_185896 | JGI IMG/M metagenome (GOLD analysis project Ga0209804, IMG submission 185896) | Grasslands soil microbial communities from the Angelo Coastal Reserve, California, USA - 14_0929_12_20cm (SPAdes) (version 2) | ecosystem: Environmental > Terrestrial > Soil > Grasslands ... | reverse complement strand
ACAGTGCTCTCCGGGCAATGGCTTGACTTGCTGCGTGCGGCACCAATTCACATTTCCTCGGCCACGACACGAGGCTGTTGCGATTCCGCGAAAGCTGAAAACGCCCACAGCCAATGAAAACGGATCGGCTTAATTTCTTACCTTGCGGCGCTGCCAATTTAGCTTGACAAAGAAGGCCTCGTACTATAACAAATGCGCCATTTGGAAAAGGGAAAGCGCTTCAAACAATCCAAATTCCCGTACAGTCCGCGGTGAAAAGGGGTGCTCATGAAGTTCAAGAGCGTTTGCGTTCTGCTTTTTGTCGTAGCTCTGCTTAACTCTCAATCCCTGGGAGCTCAGACGGCCGGCACAGGAGCACTGACCGGCACGATCAAAGATCCTTCTGGCGCCGTGATCCCAAATGCCACCGTTACGGCGACGAGTCTGGATACCGGGGCGGCGCGAACGGCGACGACTGGTGCGGATGGCACGTACAAATTTAACTTGCTGCCGCCGGGCAATTACAAGGTGAGGATTGAGGCTTCCGGCTTCAAGCCGGTGGAAGTCCCATCGGCGACTGTCAATGTGACCGAGACGGAGGTCCTGGACCATAACCTGGAAGTGGGTGCCCAGACTCAAACCGTGACCGTGGAAGGTGAAGTGGAAACGATTCAGACCACGAGTTCGGCGCTGGGCACCGTGGCCAGCGCGCGCACCATGACGGAACTTCCGCTGAACACGAGGAACTACACAAATCTGCTGGCCATGTCTACCGGTGTCTCCGCCAACGTCAGCAACGCCACCACCATTGGCAAGGGCGCGACCAACATGGCCGTCAATGGCGGGACCACCGGCCAGAACACCTACATGATGGACGGGGTCACCGTCAATAATGCGACGGCTTTGGGCGGCGTGACGGAAGGGACGGTGCCGGGGACGTTCGCAATGCCCAATCCGGATGCCATTGCCGAATTCAAGATACAAACCTCGAGCTACGACGCCGGATATGGGCGCAATCCCGGCGCCAATGTGAATGTGGTCACCAAGTCGGGCACCAACAATTTCCACGGGAGCGCATTCGAGTTCTTCCGCAATACCGTTCTCAATGCCAACGACTGGTTCCTTAACCGCAACGGCCAGGCGAAGCCAGCTTTGAATTCGAATGTTTATGGCGGGGCGTTGGGCGGGCCAGTGAAGAAGGACAAGCTTTTCTTCTTCGTATCCTATCAGGAGAACGATCAGAAGAATGGCTTTGCCAGCTACAGCCAAGCCTCCACGGTTTTGCCTCCGATCCCCGCGGGGAATCGCGGCACCTGCGGGCCGGCAGGCTTTACGTCGGTTGCAGGATGCGATGCGGCCGGGGCAGCGTTTGTGAAAGGGTTGGCGGCGAACATGAACGCAGCCAATGCGCAATGCCTGGCAGCAGACCCGACTAATGCCTGTGGGCAACCACAATCGGGGAGTGCGCTGATTCAGGACCCGAACAATTGCCCTGGGGGTGGTTGCGATGCGGCGGGCTTGTTCAACATCAATCCAATCGCCATCAGTATCATGCAACTCAAGCTGCCCGACGGCAGCTATTTCGTTCCGAGTTCGGGCACCTCAGGTTTCAAGCAAACGAACTTCGTAAATCCCGCCGCCTTCAAGGACCATCAAGGGATCGGCAACGTCGATTACGTGATCAACAGCAAGCACACATTCTCGGGCCGGTACATCTATGAAACCGATCCGATCAACGCCAATTTTCCGGCGGTCAATGCGTTGGAACCCGGCAATGCCGTGCCGGGCAACACAGTTTCGACCCAAAAAACGAACCAGGATGTGGTCGCCAAGCTGACGTCGATTCTATCCAACAACGTGGTGAACGAATTCCATGTTGGGTACCAGCGGAACGTCACGGTCAATACCGAAGCCGTTTTGTTCCACAACTCGCAACTGGGCATCCAGGATTTCGTCTCCCCGTTCACGCCGGGAGCGGCGGTGGACAACATGTCGTTCATTAACGTCAGTGGCTCGGCCACCACTGGCATATTGTGGTTCGGCGTACATCCCTTTTTCGGCTCCCACGCCAACTTCAATCAATTTCTGGTGGGCGACCAAGTTTCGTGGTCCCATGGCAAGCAAACGTTCCGATTTGGCTTCGAATCGGAGCGGGTACAGGGTGCTTCCTTCTCAGGCACAGGGTCAGTAGGACAGCCGACATTCAACTCATTCGCGGACTTCCTGATGGGGCGAGCGGGCTGCAATCCAGTGGCGTCGCCGAGCCCCGGGAGTCCGGGCGGGTGCAACGGCAGCGGAAGCAGCAACATTGCAAGCGTGGGGGGCACGACAACCGCCAACTCCGGGGTTCAGCAGAATCCCCGCTACCTGATGTTCAACAGCTTTGTTCAGGACGACATCAAACTTACGCCACGCTTCACCCTGAACCTGGGGTTGCGATGGGAACTGGATAATTGGCCCACAGAGAGGAATGGTGGCTTCAGCAGCTTCTGGGGAGCCTTGGCGCAAGCCGGACCGAACCCGGCCCTGACCGTCGCCAGTTGTGCGCCTGGCACGGCGTTCTGTCCGGGCGAGAGCCTGGTTGGATACGTGGTGCCGAGCAATTATACCGGCACCGTGATTCCGGCGGGCGTTTACCAAAGCAACTTGCCGTATGCCACGCGGCTAAAGGCCCCTATGGACGATTTTGCGCCTCGCATCGGGTTTGCGTGGCAGCCGACGTCGAGCAACCGATTGGTGTTGCGCGGCGGCGCAGGATATTTCTATGACCAGCTATCCGGTCAATACACCGCAAACTTCGGGCGGACGAATCCGATCTTCGGCCCCCCGGCAGCCGGTTCGCCTGCTGCCAGTCTACAAAACCCGTGGGCCATCCCGGGCGGAGTGGTTTCCGCAGGGCCCGGCTACTTCGGGTTTGTGCCCCGCTGGATTATCCCTGGGACTTGTGCCAGCGCCCCTGCTGCACCCAGTGCGAACGCGTGTGGGGGCAACAGCTCAAACACGGGCGTAACTTCATACGAAAACCTCACTGTTCCTCTGACGTACGAATGGAACCTGAATACGCAGTATGAATTTCTGCCAAGCTGGGTGCTCGAAGTCGGGTACGTCGGATCGCACGGCATCCATCAGGCCAGTCCACAAGCGGTGCAGAACCCGACGGCCGACGGATCACCCTCTGCCTATCACTATAATGTAGCGCAATTGGCAGGCGGCCACTGCGTCAGCTGCGGCATCAACAATGTTACCGTCAATACGGTCGGGAATGTTTTTATGCGCGTGCCGAACCTGGGCATAGGCCCCACACAAAGTCGGCTGCAAACCATAAGCAACTACAAGTTCAACAGTCTGCAGGTGACCGTGCGGAAGCGGTTCTCGAAGGGATTGCAGTTACAAGCTGCCTACAGCTGGAACCGCGGCTTCGAGCAAGTCGAACAGGGCGTTAACACGTATCCTTACATCGTCCAGGCGTATGCACCGGAATATTTCGTGCGGCCGCAGCGCCTGGTGGTCAACTACGTTTGGGAACTGCCTCTGGGCAAGCACACTGGTGCAATGGGCGTTCTGGCGAATGGCTGGAGTTGGTCCGGTGTAACCGTCATCCAGAATGGCCAACCCATTGACATCGTCGACAGCAGAGGCGGACGGATCTTCGGCGTCAACCAGGGTGTGGCTGCAGCTCTTGGCGCTGCTCAACTCTGCCCCGGCAAGACGGCTGCGGACATCCTCACTACAGGGAGCGCGACGCAACGAGTATCGAATGGCTTGAATGGCCAGGACGGCTGGATCAATTCTTCGGTGTTTTGCACCGTACCTAATAAGATCGGAGCCGTCAACAATGTCGGGGGCGGACTGGGCTTCGGGGACATGGGGTTCGGTAATGTGCTGGGCCCGGGCCAAAGCAACTGGGATATGTCCCTCGGGAAGTTAATCAAGATTCGCGAAGCCCAGAACCTGCAATTCCGGGCCGAGTTTTATAACACCTTCAATCACCCACAATTTGCCAATTTGGAGAACAGCAATGTGGCGCAGCACGCGGGGATGGGCACGATTTTGAGAACTTCCGTCAATCCGCGCGTACTTCAATTCGCGCTGAAGTTCCTCTTCTAGTAACTCTAAAAACCGAACCACTTTCCGCGCGGCCAGCCATTCGGGCTGGCCGCGCCTCTCTAATCTGCGAACAGCGGCTCGTCCTGCCGACTTCCAGCCGATCGAGTCTGTTAGAAAAGCCCAGGGCCACCACAAATCGGCGCGCCCTAGAGCCACAAACCCGCAGCGTAGAGCTCGGCCGCTAAAGAGGCGCAACGCGGCTGCTATCATCCAGATACGGTTTGTCGCTATCGATGCAAGGAACGTCCGGAGGCAGCGAGGCGTCCGGGCCCGCAAGAATCCGCGTGACGGGGTAGCTGTTCCACGGCTTGGCAAGTAACTTGGGATCCTCCACTGTGGCTTGGTAGGTGAGCGTGTCGCCCTTGCGCGTAAGACGCTCGGTGACGTGTATAACATCACTGTGGAAACATCCCTTCATGCAAAACCACGTGGACTCGTCAATGCGCGTGACGTCTACTACTAGCGTATCGCCTTCCCAATGCCCTACAGAATCTCCCATGGCCGAAGGGTCCACGTCCCTGCGGTGCGGCCGTCCGTCCGTCGGAATCACGCGAAACGTGCTGCCGGGCGGCGACGATTCAAATGTCTGTTGGTATAAGAAAATTACTTCTGTGGGAGTCTGCACGATCTTGTCCGGTGCGCCGGTGCGTGGAACGCCGGTTTCCTGACAGCTATAACGCGCGGGATCAGAGTGATTTGCGTTGGCGTCGAGCTGTTTACGCTTAGCGTCGAGTTCCGGCTTGCTGTAAGAAGGGAAGTTGGGCGTAGGGGACTGTCCCACGAAACCTCGGCCATCGAAATAGATCGTGTGCTCCTTCCCGTCCGGGCTCACTTCGCCTGGAGGACCACCATAGCCAAACGCATTGCTGACGATTCCAGGCAGAAGCCAAATCCCGCTCAAATCCGGGTGCCCGTTAGGAGCATGCGGTGTGGGTTTGCTGGCGGCGGTCTTCACCATATCCGCCGGGGCAGTTGATTTTTGCTGGGCTGCGGCATCAGTTGAGAGCAAGCCGAATGCCGCGACAGCTACAGTCATGCTGTACGTGAATGCCTGAGTCCGCATCCATAAACTCCTGCTCGTCTATCTTGCGGGACTTGCGACGGTCTCTCCGTTTTCGTTCATCTTTAGTTGGATGACGTGGCCGTCGGGGAAGGTGAACTTATGTCCCAGAGCGCGGTCGGGCACTGTCTTGCCCACGATCACCTCGATCGTAATGTTATCGCCGGGTTTGCCGGCCAGGTCGCGAGTCACTTTGGCGTTGTGCCACTCCGCCGGAGAAGGGCCCTCGACTTGCCAATGCTTGATAGTTCCATCGGCGTCCTTCGTATCGACGTACCAAAAAGTATGCGGATTGATCCACAGGACGCGTGTGATCACGCCGTTAAGGGTGACGGGCTTTTTGCTGTTGTATTCAGCCAAGACGGAGTGGTGAGCCAGCAAAGGTAAAGCCGTCAGGAGCAGCGTCAACGCCAACATCACGACAGGAGGAAGTTTCTGCCTCATCAGGTTGTACCTCCGCAATCCGCTTGAGTGGTAGTTTTGCGCGAGCCTGTCACAATCGTTGCAGTACTGTCAAGGCTCCCTGTTGGTGTCGTTGGTGTCCGCGATTCCAGCTTCACAGTTCACTCAAGTTTCCGATCACCACCTCGATTTTGTACGCTGGGCCGCAGAGCATTTAGCTTGACAAAGAAGCTCCCGCTACTATAACTACCCTGCTGTTCATTCTCATAGCGCCTAGCAGTGAAGGAGCCGACGATGAATCGGGGCTTGAGCTCGCGTATCGTAACGATGCTACAAACAGTAGCCGCTTGTCTGCTGGCGGCGGCTTTAGTAAATGGCCAGGCTGCGCCACAGGAAAAGCCGCTGATGGCCGACGATGTTTTCAAGAATATCCAGGTGCTCCGGGGTCTGACTGTGGACCAATTCATGGGCACGATGGGTTTCATCGCGGCAGCGCTGAGCATGAATTGTTCAGAATGCCATCATACAGGGAGCGCGGCAGAATACGCCGACGACACGCCGAGGAAACAGACCGCGCGCAAGATGATCTTGATGGTGAACGCCTTGAACAAGGCGAATTTCGGCGGGAAACGGGAGGTGACCTGCTATTCCTGCCATCGCAGCGACGCCCGGCCCAAAGTGACGCCGAGTCTGGCAGAGCAATACGGCACTCCGCCGCCGGACGATCCAAACGAACTGGAGATTCCGGACCAACTTTCTGGGACGGGGCCCTCGGCTGATCAGATTCTGGACAAATACATTCAAGCCCTTGGGGGCGCGCAGCGGCTCGCGAGCATCATCAGCTTCGCCGGCAAAGGAACTTACGAGGGTTTTGATACCGAAGGAGATAAGTTCCCCGTGGAGATCTATGCCAAGGCTCCGAATGAGCGCACGACCATCGTTCATCTTCGCGCAGGAGATAACATCAGGACCTGCGACGGCCGAAATGCTTGGAACACATCGGCGGGAACACTTTTGCCAGTACCCGTGTTTTCGCTGAGTGGGGGAGACCTCGAAGGCGCCAAGATGGACGCGAGTCTTTCGTTTCCCGGACAGATCAAGCAGACGCTGAAGAATTGGCGGACCGGCTTCCCGAACGCCTCCATCGACGATAAAGACGTCGACGTGGTCCAGGGGAGCAGCGCTGATAATACGCCCGTGAAGTTGTACTTCGAGAAGAAATCGGGCCTGTTGCTGCGGCTGGTCCGCTATACGGATACCGCGCTCGGCCTCAATCCTACGCAGATTGATTACGCTGATTATCGCGACGTTTCCGGGGTGAAGATGCCTTTTCGTTTGACCGTGACTTGGACCGACGGCCGGTCAACCATAGTGCTGAGCGAGTTGCGGGCAAACGTCTCGATCGATGCAGCGAAATTTTCCAAACCAACAGGCACGGCTCTCGCAAAGCCGTAAAGTCAGAGACTGTTCAACGTTTCTTGCGAAACAGCGCCGCAAAGCGACGTGACTTATGCTTTCAGTCGGGGAAGCAGTTCCAAAGCGTTGTCGCGGTTGATGGCTCGCATCTCGCTTTCCGTGAAGCCTCCATTATCGGTCAAGCCCTTGGCGACCTGAGCGGCCGAGCCGCCGCCCAGCGGATAATCGGTTCCGAACAAGATGTGCGATACGGGAACCAGCTTCTTGAACGAAGGCAGAGTATAAGAACTAAACGCCTGCGCGGTGTCGTAGTAAAACTTCTGCAGTTCGGGAATCAGGCCGTTGGGCAGCTTCTGCGCCGCCCCGGCGAGTCGCGTGGTGATGTAAGGCACCGTGCCTCCGCCATGCGACCAGATGAAACGGATTTCGGGGAAGCGCGTCACCGTTCCCGTGCTCAGCAGGCTCAGGATCGTGCGGGTGGTGTCGAAAACAAACTCCACACCCCGATTTTGTCCGTCGGTAAGCGTGGCTTCAGCGTCGCAGGCGGCACAGAAGGGATGGCAGAACACAACGGCTTTGCGGCGATTCAATTCCTCCATGAGCGGAGCGTAATAAGGATTGCCCAGATACTTGCCCTGATAACTGGATAAGACTCCGATTCCATCCATTTTCAGCGTGTCCAGTGCATATTCAACTTCCTTCAAGGATCCTTCGACATCCGGCAAGGGCAGCACCGCAAATTGACCGAAGCGCCCGGGATAGTCCTTAACGACTTTGGCTCCGTACTCATTGCACTCGCGCGCCAGGCTGCGCGCGGCGGCATTATCACCGAACCAGACCCCGGGATCGCTGATCGAAATAATCGAGGTGGCGACTCCTCCCTGATCCATTTCCTCGATGGACTTTTCTGGGGTCCAACCCTTCAGAGTGGGCTGGTTGACGCCCTTGGTTGTGCTTAACTCAAAGAGTCTGGGGATCGTAAAATGATGGTGGGTATCAATTCGGGAAGCTTTGGTTGAAGCGGCCGGCCCGCCCTGCAGGGCTGCTGTACGCTTTGAAAAAGCAGCAACAGCGCCAGTGGCCGCGAGTCCTAGGAGAAAAAAACGCCTCGATGAGCTGGATTCCCGGCGCTGTGATTCCGCCGCCGCTACAGAATCGCTTTGTCCCGCAGGATATGGGGTGTCAGACATCGCGTCCTCCTTCCATCGCCTCTGCCCGAATATTGAGTGCCGCGTGGATGATAACGGCAGCCTCGTGCACTTTCAAGCTCGGTGATGGACGTCAGGTGAGAGATGGCACCCGCGAGATCAGTTTTGCTATCTTGTCAGGTTGCCGGGGACCATCGGGCATCAACGGGGAAATCGGCAGCATATAGAATTCGGACTATCCAGCAATGAGCCGAAATTTTCAACCGCTGCGACACTATGCTGGGGGTTGGCGCGCCTCCAACGTCGAGGATTGCGCGGATGTGATCAATCCCGCAAACGGGGAAAAACTAGCGTGCGTTCCTCTGGGAGCCAAGAAAGACGTGGACGCCGCGGTGCAAGCCGCGATTTCGGCGTTTCCGAAATGGCGCCGCACCCCGCCCGAGGAACGCATTCAATATCTCTTCAAACTCAAGCAACTCCTCGAACGTCATCTGGAGGAGCTAGCACAAATTTGCACGGAAGAGAACGGAAAGACGCTGGCCGAGTCGCGAGCGGAGCTCGGTCGCGCCATCGAGAACGTCGAAGTTGCCTGCGGCATTCCCACTCTCATGCAAGGGTACAACCTGGAGGATGTGGCGGCCGGTATCGACGAGGTGATGATCCGGCAGCCGCTTGGCGTCGTCGCCGCCATTACACCGTTTAATTTTCCGGCCATGATCCCGTTCTGGTTTTTGCCTTACGCGATCGCTTGCGGTAACACCTTTATTTTGAAACCATCCGAAAGAGTCCCGCTGACAACGCAGCGCGCGTTTGAATTGATCGAGGAGATCGGCTTGCCTCCGGGGGTAGTGAATCTGGTGCACGGTGGCAAGGCGGTTGTGGATGGGCTTCTGGAGCATCCGCAGGTGCAGGCCATCAGTTTTGTTGGATCAACACCCGTTGCCAAATACGTGTATGCCAAGGCTGCCGTAACGGGCAAGCGCGCGCAGTGCCAAGGCGGAGCAAAAAATCACGTTCTGATTCTTCCGGATGCGGACCTGGATGCCACGACTCGCATTGTCACGGACAGCGCATTCGGTTGTGCAGGCCAGCGATGCCTGGCGATTTCTGTCGCCGTGGTGGTCGGCCAGGCGCAAAAGGAATTCCCAAAGGCACTGCTGGACGCTGCCGGATCGATTCGGGTGGGCAATGGCCTCGATCCCGGCGTTCAAATGGGTCCGCTGATTACGCGGGACAGCAAAGCACGCGTTGCAAAACTAATTGGTCAAGGCGTCAAGGATGGAGCCGATCTGCTGCTCGACGGGCGTAATGGCGGCAGCGCTCCGTCCGCGGGCAATTTCCTGAATCCGACATTGCTCGATAACCTTCCGCCTTCGAGCGCGCTCTCCCATACGGAGATTTTCGGACCAGTCCTCAGTCTCGTTCGTGCCGAGACATTGGAAGAAGGGATCGAGATTATCGCGCGAAATTCCTACGGCAACATGGCTTCGATATTTACGTCCAGCGGAGCTGCGGCTCGCAAGTTCCGCTACGAAGTGCCTGCGGGCAATATTGGCGTGAACATTGGCGTTGCAGCTCCAATGGCCTATTTCCCGTTCAGCGGCTGGCGGGACAGCTTCTTTGGGACCGTACATGGGCAGGGACGTGACGCGATCGAGTTCTACACGCACAAGAAAGTAGTGGTCGAACGCTGGCCCCAGGAATGGTCTCGCCGATTTTGAAGTCAGCGCGCACGCCTTGACGTTAAGCGCGCGGTTGGTCAGTTGGCGCTGTTCCTCCCTGCCGCAGGATTCTGTTTTGCCGACAACGTTTTGTAAAGCCGCTCGAAATAAACGTCGCTCTGGATGTGGCGAGATTCGTTTAAATAATCCCACTTCGCGAAAACTTTTTCCTGCTTGAGCTGATCGAGGCTCTTACCCTGAGCCATGCCAGCCTGAATCGCGGCTCGAGTGTCTTTGAGCACGGCAAGCATCTTCACCATATCGTCGCGAGTCGCAAGATTGCCGTGGCCAGGAATGATCTTCACATCGGCCGGAGCATGGGCCAATATGTATTCATCGGCCGATATCTGCCCATCAACGCCGCCGCTACCGTCGTTATCCATTTCAATTGCAGGAAAACCCGGCGGGGACCAATTGACGAAGTCGTCTCCCGTCTGAACCACCCTTGCCCCGGGGAAAAAATAGATCGTGTCCGTATCCGTATGGCCATGGTCGAAGTGGACGCCGAGAACATCTCCGCCTTTCATGTGCAGGGTGATCCGATCACTGAAAGTGATGGCTGCAAGAGCCATTGCGGGAGATGCAGGAAACAGCCCTCCTCCTTTTTCCATCTTCTTACGCGCATTATCGTGGGCAATGATCACGGCGCCTTCACCGAAGTAAGCGTTAGCACCGGTGTGATCGCCGTGCCAATGGGTGTTCAGCAGGTATTTAATGGGTTTACCGGAGATCGCTTTCAAAGCGGCTTCGAGTTTGGGCGCGGCCAACGCGTATCCGCAGTCCACGATGGCTATGCCGTCGTCGGAAATCAGCGCGCCTACATTGCCGCCGACATTCGCGCCAGGCCCTTCGGGGCCGATGAATTGCAGCAGGTAAACATATTCGTCAAGCTTTTGGGTCTTGACTTGAACTTTGTCCCAGTCGATCAGCCGTTGTGCCCCAGCAAAAGAAGGCAGAAAGGCCAGCGTGATCAGCACGAGGATGGATTTGCGCACGACTCTCTCCTTCACATACATAAAATATCGGAAAAATGCGCGGTCGAATGGACTGGTGACGATGCCAACTGTGCATTCACAAAAGAGTCGTGCCGGACCTGTTGAAATTCTCCGCTTATTACCATTACTTCTTAGGACCTTCGGTCAAGTCCCGCAGAGCCTTTAAGGCTTCCTCTTCCCGGTTGTTGGTGCAGTAGTACTCTTGCAGCGCCTCGTGTCCCAGGCTCCAAGTGCGGGGTGCCGACGTCCACGGCTTGGTCAGAACTTTCGGGTCTTCGATTGTGACCTGGTAGGTCAGGTAATTCATAGTGGGCCGCGAGATCCGCTCCACGACGTGTTCCTGGTCGCTGTGGAACCAGCCCGCAAAGTTATTCCAAGTCCTTTGGTCGATAGCGATGGTGTCTATGACCAGCGTGTCACCTTCCCAATGCGCAACGCCCTCGCCATTAAATGCGGGATCAGGATCCTTGCTATGTGCGCGGCCGTCCGTGGGTATAATGCGGAAATTGTTGTTCAGCTCGTCGAGCTGGATGAACTCCGTTTTGGTAAGGATGAGCTCAATGGGATAGGGATTTGTTATGAACATACCGGGAACGCCGCGAGGCATGCAGTTCACCGATGGCCGAAGTATCTCCGCATCCAGGGTCGATAGCTTCTTGACTTTCTCTGCCGCCCAGGGCTGATAAGGAGGTTTCTCCTCGGGTGTCACCTTGGGATCGAACTGGAGGCGCGCAGGATTCCCCTCCGCTGTTAAGTCTTCCCGTCCGATCTTGCCGGGGAACCAGACACCGGAGAGATCCGGATGCCCATCGGCCGCGCGAGGAGCAGGTCCTCCGGGTGATAGAGGCTGGGCGGTGGACTTCCCGAAGCCGGCCACAGAAACCTGGCCAGTTCCGCTCTGAGCTCTCGCGGAGCCAGAAAGAATATGGAGAATTGCAAAAACGCTGATCGCAGTGACGGCGTGAATCCCAAGGCGGCGTCTCATACGCATCTCCCCTTCGGCGTTACCTTGCCAGCGCAAAATGGCCGTGAGCGCTGTCGGAAAAGACAAACTTCAGTACTCGCCACCGCTCTTACTGTCGCCAAAAAATCTCTTTCCGCCTACGACGACTTCGCGGCCGTCCGGCAGCTTGATGGTTTCCGCGGCGCCTTTGGTCGTTCCGTCCTTGCCAGGAATGGCCCTGACGGTTACGGTCTTCCCGATATTGGAAGTAAAGTCGGTTCTGACTGTCCCGGTCCGTTTCACCGCGATGGGGGAAGCACCTTCAAAGGTCCAGGTGGTTACTTTGCCGGTGGCATCCTTCGCTTCGACCCAGAAGTATGCGTGCGGATTCTCCCACTCGAGCTTGGTAAGAGTGCCGGTGATGTAAATCACCTTGCTCCCGTCATACTCCGCCTGAAATCCGTGATGTGCGAAGATCGGCAGCGCATTGGCGGCAAGGGCAAAGAGCAACAGTAGCGTAACGGGAATGACTCGCTTCACATGCTTCATGTCTCTAGCTCCTTGAGGCACAGGTAGGCTCGTTTCTGCTGCAGAAGATAGCATGGTTCGCTAGCGCTTTCAATTTCAGCAGGTTCCCCTACAGGGATCGATCAATGCCGAACGTAAGTGCATAACCAACTGGTTTTTGTGGCGACTGGAACTGGAGGTCCGCTTCTGGCAGTTGAAGCTCTCGATTTCAATGTGCTATGTTACACGTAAAGACGAACCTACAACGCCGATCGCCGTCAAGAAAGAGGAGAGCGAGTGGGCATCCCCGCAACGCGAAGGGGTTGTAAACGTCTAAAAAGTACATTCGTGGTAAGGCGAATCAAGGAGGCAAGATGAGGCCTTTGAGTTCCGTGGTGAGCTATGGTTTGTTGATGAGCTTAGCCTTCGCCGCAGCCGCGTCAGCGCACCACTCCGTGCAGTCGCAGTTTGACATTCATAAAACCGTTACTGTGTCGGGAACAGTCTCCAAGATCGAATGGATTAATCCGCATTCGTACCTCACGCTGAACGTAAAAGACGCCGACGGCAAAATGCAAAAGTGGGCATTCGAACTGGGAGGCGCCGGCGCTCTCCGCAGGGCCGGAATGAGCAGAGCGGATCGGGGCGGCTTGAAGCCTGGGGACGAAGTAACCGCCACTGCGCTGGCCGCTCGAGACGGTTCGAACAGCGGTTTCTTGCAGGAATTGAAGGTATCGGATGGCCGCACCTTTAAGTTCACCACGGACGCCAACGGCAACTGAGCCGAGATGAGTCAAGAGGAGTCGCGTATGCGTTCCTATCGCTACTGCTTCATTGCTGTTGCGGCCCTTCTTTGCCTGCTTCCGGCGGCAGTCTTGGCGCAGGAATTCTCCACACTGAAGCGCACGATCAACGCTCCGCCTAAACCGTCCGGCACCACGCCGCGGACAGCCGACGGGCATCCGGACCTGACCGGTGTGTGGAACGGTCTAGGGGACAACTTGCTCGGAGTTCCGAACCAAATCGCTAACGACGGCGTTTCCATCGACAGCGAAAACTCCTCACACGACATTTTCAGCGGCACACAGATTGCCACGTTCCCGCGGAATGCGACTCGCGGGCTCAATAATGAGCAGGGCGAGCGGGCCGCGTCGCTGCTGCGGAGAGTGGGCTCCAACAGACCGGTCTATAAGCCCCAGTATTGGGAGATGGTGAAGGAGTTCGACCAGAACGCCAATGAAGAAGACCCGTCCAATAACTGCATGCCGGCGGGAATTCCTCGCGCGGGTATTCCCTCTTACATCGGGCAATACGCGAACTACTTCATTTTCATTTATCCGGGCCAAGGCGGTCTGATCGCCACGCAGACGATGTACCGCATGATTCCGGCGGATGGCCGCAAGCACACCCCGTTGGAGGATTTGGACGGGACCTATACGGGAGAAGGGATCGCCCACTGGGAGGGAGATACTCTGGTCGTGGACACCTGGGGATTCAATAGCAGCACCTGGTTTGATCAGATCGGGGGCTACTTCCACAGTGAGAACATGCACGTGATCGAGCGCTTCCACCGCGACGGGAATACGCTCGCCTGGACGGCGACGGTGGACGATCCGGACGTGCTGTTGGAGCCCTGGACCACGACTCCGCGGGTGGCGCTGCTTAATCCCAAGCCCGACGCCATGCTGCCGGAATCGCTGCCCTGCAGCGAAAGAGATTTGACTCACACCGTCACCAAGGAACATCACTAATCCCTCAGAAGAAGCTCTCAGAAGAAGCTCTACACATCAACGAATGGCGCAAGCGGTACAGGCTGCCTCGATACGGCGATGTCAGCCGAAGTTTGTGACCAAACTGCCGAATCGGTATATACTCTCAGGCACGGGAAACCCAAAAATCAGCTCCGGAGTGGACACATGCGAACACAGGAAAGCGGTAATCGTGGCCTGAGTGTAATTCTCCGTTCGTTTGCACTTGGAGTGGCGCTGCTTATCGTTGGCGCGGCCTGGTTTGCGATCAACGCAGCGCCCAAGCCAAAGCCAGCGGCCGATGCCGATAAAGATAAAGCCACCGTTGACCATCTGCAGCGTTCCTTGCTCCTCGATACCTATCGCATCGACGGCGATAGCGGAGCTGCCCGCGGCGAAGTGATCTACGCCTATAAGTGTTGGATGTGTCACAACAAATACACCAAGGGCGGCCCGTACTTGGCGGATCTCTATAGCCGGCAGACGTTGGTAAGCGGCGGTGCCGTCAACGACGAAAACGTCGCCGTCAAAATCAAGAATGGCGGTCCGCTCATGCCGGCGTTCCACTATAACCTGTCTGACTCCGACGTAGCGGACCTGATCGCCTACATTCACTCCGGAAAGTGCTGCGTGGAAGGCGAAAATCCGCCCTTGAATCCCTGGTACCGCGCAGAGACGCATAAGTGGTCGGTGCAAAGCGGGCTCACCGGTGGCGCAACGGGTCTCGTGCGCATCAAGAGCGGAGATTCGCCAGAAGGCGTGGGCGTCCAGTTGATCGCGCCCAATGGCATACGAACCACGGTATACACGAACGGCGACGGCAAATTCGAATTCCCCAAGATGCAGACGGGTTCCTACACATTGCGGATTGCCTCGCCCGCCCCGTTCAAGCCTTACGTGCGCGAATCCGTTGCTATCGATGGCGCCACGAAACTCGAGGACATCGCCCTCGAAAGGGTCGCCCCCTCTGACGATCTGTCGGCCTCCGCACTGCTCGAATCCCAACTCAGCGGCGCGGAAATTCTCTGGAACCTCCCCGGATCGGCAGAAGAAAAAGCGATGCTGCAGAAAAACTGCTCCGGGTGCCACTCCTGGCAGCAGATTTTCCGCAATCGCTATGACGAACACAGTTGGAGCCTGATCGTTGACCGCATGATGCATTTCGCCGGCACGGCTATCGCGGTTCGCACGAAGCCCGCGAATGCTCCCGATCCCGAGGCCGAAATGCTCACCAAGTTCCTTACGCGAGTCCGGGGTCCAGAATCGCAGGATATGCCGCTTCGCCTCTTCCCTCGGCCTCGTGGCGAGTCGACCCGGGTCGTGGTTACCGAATACGAGTTGCCGCGGAATTTGCTCATGCTTCACGACGCCGCGCTCGATGCGCAAGGCAACGTCTGGTACACGAGCCATAAGACTCGCTACGTCGGCAAACTCGATCCAAAGACCGGCATCGTCACTGATTACACCATTCCATTGACGCCCGGCGCCATGCCCGGTACGCACCACGCCGTAATCGACAAGAACGGCATCGCCTGGATTTCAGAAAACTGGGCGCATCAGCTCAATCGGCTGGATCCTAAGACCGGCGACGTGAAGCAAGCCAAGATTGCCAGCCCCACTCCAATCAATGCGCCTAGCTTCGGAAACTTCACTCTGGATTCGGAAGGATATGTCTGGGATGGCCGTCACGGCTTGATTGTGAAGATGGACCCCAACACCGGCGAAGTCCTCGAACACTGGCCGCTGCAGGCTGACAGCACTTACGACAACACCGTTTCGTATGACGGCAAAT
>Ga0209804_1001376_pt1 | contig 15848 bp, 15 predicted proteins | sample GraSoiAngelo_139_FD_185896 | JGI IMG/M metagenome (GOLD analysis project Ga0209804, IMG submission 185896) | Grasslands soil microbial communities from the Angelo Coastal Reserve, California, USA - 14_0929_12_20cm (SPAdes) (version 2) | ecosystem: Environmental > Terrestrial > Soil > Grasslands ... | reverse complement strand
CCGGGTGCTCGGCGAAGAGCGTGAGGGGAAACAGCAGCAGATCGTCGAAATCCATCGCGTTGGCCTGCTTCAGGGCGGGGCCGAGGGCAGCGTAGATCTCCGCCGCCACGCGCTCCAGCGGGCTCTCGGCGCTGGCGCCGAGCTCCTCGGGGAGGAGCATGCGGTTCTTGGCCCCGGAAATGATGGCGTGGATCGCACGGGGCGGATTGGCCTTGGGCGAATGGCCGCGCTGCTCCAGCAGCCGTTTGACCAGCGCCTCGGAGTCGTCCTGGTCGTAAATGGAGAAATTGGGACCAAACCCGAGGAGCGGGGCCTCACGCCGCAACAGCCGCGCGGACAGGGAGTGGAACGTCCCAATCCACAGGCCGCGCGGATCGGCACCGAGCAAGGTCGCGACCCGGGCCCGCATCTCCCCCGCCGCCTTGTTGGTAAAGGTCACCGCGAAGATGCGCGAGGGCGCCAGGCCGCGCTCCTGAATCAGGTGGGCAATGCGGGCCGTCAACACACGCGTCTTGCCCGAGCCGGCTCCCGCGAGCACCAGCAGCGGTCCACCAGGGTGGCGGACTGCGGCCTCTTGCGCGGGATTGAGCGGGAGCGTCACCCGTCCCCCCTCCCCCGTCCCCCGTCCCGCTCTTGGACCAGCGGAAACTCCAGCACGAACTCGGTCCCCTCTCCGCCCGGTCCCGGGCGATACAGCAGTCGCCCGCCATGCTGCTGCTCGACGATGCGGCGCGCGAGCGCCAGGCCGATGCCCCACCCACCGGGCTTGGTGGAGATCCCCGGCTCGAACAGGTTGGCGCGCACCTCGGGGGCGACGCCGGGGCCGTCGTCGCACACCGCGATGCGGGCCGTGCGGGGAGCCGCGTCGACCGTCACGTCGATCTTGCCGCCGCGCCCGGAGAGCGCATCGATGGCGTTCTTGATGACGGCCTCGAGCGCCCATTCCACGAGCACCGGATCCCCCAACGCGGTCGGGCCCGGCCCGGTGGCGCGCAGCGCCAGCGCCACCGGGCTCGCGAGGGTGGGGAGGCGCGGCCGGAAGTAGCTCACGACCCGCTCCGCCACCGCCCCCAGGCCCACCGGCTCGCGCCGGGCCGGTCGGCCGATGCGCTCGAACCGTTTGGCCACCCGCTCCAGCCGCTCCGCATCCGCCTGAAGATGATCGGCCAGCTCCGCCCCTGTGGTATCCGGATTTTCCCGCAGGTAGGCAATCCATCCCGTGAGGCTCATGAGCGGCGTGCCGAGCTGGTGCGCCGACTCGCGCGCCATGGCCACCCACAGCCGGTCGCGCGCCGCCGCGACCTGCGAGCGGTACGCCCACCCCGCGAGCAGCGCCAGGCACACGAGCACGGACCCTTCCAGCAGCGCGAGCCGTGTCAGCGTGCGCGCCGCCGGGCTCGCCCCGTAGTGGAGGGTGCCGACGCCGGGCTGCACGACCGGCGCATTCACGGCGTCGAGCTGGGCGATCCAGGCGCGCAGCCGCGCCGTGTCGGCGCCCGCCGTGGGCGGCGCGTTGTCCAGCGCCGTGATGCGTCCCGCCGTGTCGGTCACGACGATAGGGATGCCGAGCGAGCGCACCTGCCGGGCGAGATCGAGCAGCGCATCCGTGGCGGCATCCGGGCCGGGGTCGTTCAGTCCGGCGAACACGCGCCCCAGGAGCGCGCTGGTCTGGCGCGCGTCGTCGCGCAGGTGTCGCGCCACGATCCACCCGTACCCGACGGTGATCCCCCCGAGCATCAGCGCCAGTCCGACGACGACGGGAGGACCCGCGCGGCGCAGCGCGCCGTTACGCGCCACCGGATGGCACGAGGCGCTCCGACCCGAGGTAGGGGACGAGCGCCCGCGGAACGGTCACGGACCCATCGGCCTGCTGATGCGTTTCGAGCAGGGCGGCGATGGTGCGCGGCAGCGCCACGCCCGAGGCGTTGAGCGTATGGACGAACTCCGGCTTCGCCCCCGCCCCGGAGCGGTGCCGGATGTTGGCGCGCCGCGCCTGAAAATCCGTGAAGCTGCTCGAGCTCGAGACTTCCAGCCATTGCCCCACGCCGGGAGCCCAGACCTCGAGGTCGTACTTCTTGGCCGCGGCGAAGCCCAGGTCCCCGATCGCCATGAGCACCACGCGGTAGGGCAATTCGAGCCGCTGCAGCACGGCCTCCGCGTGCCCGGTCAACCGCTCGTGCTCCGCCGGTGATTCGGCCGGCCGGCAAAAGCGCACCAGCTCGACCTTGTCGAACTGATGCACTCGCAAGAGCCCCCGGGTGTCCTTGCCGGCGGCGCCGGCCTCGCGCCGAAAGCACGGGGTGTAGGCCGTGTAGCCGAGCGGCAGCGTGGCTCCGTCGAGGATCTCGTCGCGATGCAGGTTCGTGACCGGGACCTCGGCCGTCGGCACCAGAAACAGATCGTCCGGCGTCGTCTTGTAGGCGTCGTCCTCGAACTTCGGCAGCTGGCCGGTGCCGACCATGCTCTCCCGGCGCACCACGAAGGGCGGCTCGACCTCGACGTACCCGTGCTCACGGGTGTGCAGGTCGAGCATGAAGTTGATCAGGCCGCGCGCCAGCTTCGACCCGGCGCCCACGAACACCGGGAAGCCCGATCCCGAGAGCTTCGCACCGCGCGCAAGGTCCAGCAGGCCCAGCGTCTCGCCCAGCTCCCAGTGCGGCTTGCCGCCCTGCGGCGCGGGCTCGCCCCAGGTGCGGACCACTTTGTTGTGCGACTCGTCGCCGTCCGGGACATCCGGGAGCGGGAGGTTGGGAACGTACAGCAGCTTTTCGTCGACCGCGGCTTCGATGCCACGCAGCTCGGCGTCCAGGGTCTCGATGCGCTGGCCCAGCGCGCGGCGGCCCTCCCGCACGGCCGCCGGCAGCTCGCCTTTCTCCTTCATCAGGCGTGCGTCGGCCTTCGCGGCCTCGTTGCGCTCCCCTTTGAGCTGATCGAGCTGGCCGGTGAGGGCGCGGCGGCGCATGTCGAGCGCCTCCAGCTCGTCGAGCAGTCGGGTGAGGCTGGGATCGCCGCGGCGGGCGAGCGCAGCGCGCACCTGCTGAGGCGAGGCGCGCAGCAGCTTGAGATCGATCACGGAGCTACTGCGTGGGAAGTCCGAGGGCGAGGCCCCGGTAGCCGCAATTCTGATCGACGAGAATCTCGAACTGCAGACGGCGCGCCGCGGTGTCGACGCTCAGGACGTGAAGCTTGGCGTACAGAGGGACGGCGCCGACGAGACAGGTCACGGGACGCGACACCGCATAGAGGATCGTCCCGGTGTCGACCGTCACGGCCGAGTCCAGGATGTAGCCGCTGCTGGGCGCCACCGTGATGGCGGGGAACGCCGTGCTCGTCCGCTGCAGACCGGACGCCGTGCCGAGATGGAGAGCCGCGGTGGGGAGCAGCGTGGGCCTGCTGGCCGAGTCGAAGTCGAACGCGAAATCCAGGTTCACCGTCGTGTCGGTGCGTACAGTCGACCGGTCCTGGATCGAATAGGCGGATGGCAAGGTGATGGCGGTGCCGCGCAGCGCGTACAACGACACCGTGTCCACGCCATTCGGAAAAAACGCGGCCGGCAGGCCCGTCGAGTTGCTGCACGCGGCAGCGAGCAGCGCGAGACCGGTGACGACGGCGGTTACGGCGACGAGTCGGCGGCGCGGAGTCATGCGGTGCCGGAGAAGATACCGAGCCGCGTCCAAGTGGGTCAACCCGCGATCGCTGCTTGACTTCGCCAGACTCCATTCCTAGCTTGGCCGCCGTATGGCGACGATCCGCGAAGTGGTCGAGGCGCTGAGCCGGCGCACCGGTGTGGACGCGGTGGTCGTCGTCGGGCGCGACGGGCTGCCGATCGACTCCCGCACCGCCAACGGCGTGGACGCTGAGAGCGTCGCCGCGCTGCTCCCCTCGGTCATCAACGGCATGGCGCAGCTCGGGCAGGCGGGCGGACGCGGGGACTTCGGCGCCGGCGTGCTCGAGTTCGGCGCCGGCCTCGCGCTGGTCTCGGTGCTCCACGCCGACGCGCTGCTGGTGGTGCTGGTGCAACCGTCCACCAACGTGGGCGCGCTGCTCTACGACCTGCGCCGCCACCGCTCCGCGATCGCCAGCCTCCTCTGAGCGGGAGGGGGCCGCGTTGTCGCCCACCCGGCGGCACCTCCTCGTCATCGACGACGAGCCGCACATCGGGCTGCTGCTGCGCCCCCATCTCGAGCGGCTCGGCTATCGCGTGAGCCTCGCGCGGACGCTCGCCGAGGCGCGCGCGGCGCTGGAGGACCGCCACGCCCCCCTCGACGCCATGCTGCTCGATCTCCACCTCCCCGATGGCTCGGGCCTCGACCTGTTGCGGGAGCTGCGGGCCGCCGCCGCCACGCGGCGTCTCCCCGTCATCGTGCTGACCGCCGAAGGCGACGAGCGCGTGCTCGGGGAAGTGGAGGAGCTGGGTGCCGCGCTCCTCACCAAGCCGTTCAGCCCCAGCAAGCTCACGGCCCGCATCGCGGCCATGCTGGACGACGGGCCCCCCCCCGCGCGCGAGGACCCCCGGTGAGCGTCTGGGCCGCGATCCTCGCGGGCGGGTCCGGGACCCGGTTCTGGCCGCTCTCGACTGCCGAGCGCCCCAAGCAGCTCCTGCCGCTGGCCGGGGACCGCCCCCTGCTGCAGCAGGCCGTGGAGCGGCTCGATGGGCTGGTGCCGCCCGAGCGCATCCTGATCCTCACCGGACCGTTCCTCGTAGACCAGGTAGCGCACGCGGTACCGCAGATCCCGCGGGCCCAAGTGCTGGCCGAGCCGCGGGCGGCGTCCACGGCGCCCGCGCTCGTGTGGGCGGCGCACTGGATCTCCGAGCGCGACTCGGGCGCGCAGCTGCTCTCGCTGCACGCCGATTGGGCAGTCGAAGACGATCGCGCCTTCCGCGCCGCCGCCCGGCAGGCGCTCGCGGTGGCCGACGAGTACGACGTGCTGGTGACGGTGGGCGTCAAGCCGACCCGCAACGAGACGGCGTATGGCTACATCGTCCCCGGCAAGCCGCTCGGCGGCGCGCGCGGGGTGCGGCGCTTCGTCGAGAAGCCATCGCCGGCGCGCGCGGCGCTGCTACGGCAGCGCGGGGCGCTCTGGAACACCGGCCTGTTTGCGTGGGGCGTGGCGCGCTTTCTCGGCGAGGCGGGCGCTTACGCGCGCGAGCTCAAACCGGGGTGGTCAGCCCTCGCGGCAGGCGACATCGCCGGCTTCTTCGGTGCGGTGCGCCCGGTCGCGGTGGACGTCGCGGTGTTGGAGCGGACCAAGCGCCTCGCCGTGGTCGCCGGCACGTTTCGCTGGGACGACATCGGCTCGTGGGACGCGCTGCTGCGCATTCGCAAGCCCGACGCGCACGGCAACGTGGTGGTGGGAAACGTCACCCTGGCGGACGACGTGCGTCGCTCGGTGGTCTGGTCCGACAGCGAGCACCTCGCCGTGATCGGCCTGGAAGACATGGTGGTAGTGCGGGCCAACGGCCACACCCTCGTCATGCCGACGGGGCGCGCCGAGCGGCTGAAGCAACTCGTGCAGCGGCTGTGACGCACGCGCTCTATCTGCTCGATCCCGAGCCGGGTCCGGCGTGGGACCCGTTCCTGGGGGCGCGCCCGCTGTGCGAGCTGCGGGCCGGCGCCACTCTGATCCGCGAGCGGTGGGAAGCGTTCGTGGGCGCGGAGGCCGCGGGGATCTTTGCCCTGCCCCACCTCGCCGGCTTCGCCGAGCCGGGCGTGCCGGCCGTGACGCCCCGGCGCCCCGTGACCGGACCCGCCGTCATCGGCTCATCGACCTTCGCGCCGCGCGGGCTCGCGCCCGCCCTCCCCGACGGCGCGTTCCGGCTGACGTGCGGCGGCATCACGGTGGGCTGGGGCGTGGGGCCGGGTGCCACGTGGGACCGGCCCCAGCCGCACGCACGGACGATCGAGGTGGCGGGCACCGTGCTGCACGGCGTCTACGACCTGGTCGCCACGCTCGAGCCGCTGCTCCACGCCGACCTGCGGGCGTTGCTCGGCGACACCGACCCGATTCCCGCGGGCAGTACGGTGCTGGGCGACCCCGCCGCGATCGCGTCGCACGACGCCGTGGTCGAGCCGGGGGTGGTATTCGACGTCCGGGGCGGTCCCGTCGTGCTCGAGAGCGGGGCCGAGGTCCGCGCGGGGACGCGGCTCGAGGGACCGCTGTGGGTGGGGGCCAACGCCCACGTACTCGGCGGCTCCGTGCGGGTGACGGCGATCGGTCCCCGCTGCAACGTGCGGGGCGAAGTGTCGAACTGCGTGTTTCTGGGGTATGCCAACAAGGCCCACGACGGCTTCGTGGGCCATTCGGTGATCGGCCGCTGGGCGAACCTCGGCGCCGGCACGATCACGTCGAACCTGAAGAACACGTACGGCCGCGTGCGGCTCGACGTCGCAGGCACGCCGCTCGAGACGGGTCTCCAGTTGCTGGGCAGTCTCATCGGCGACCACGCCAAGACGGCGATCGGCACGCTGCTCGCGACCGGCACGGTGGTGGGCACCGGCGCCAACGTCTTCGAGGCGGTGCGGCCGCCCAAATACGTCCCCCCGTTTGCGTGGGGGGCGACGGGCGGGGCGCGCATGAGCCGCGACGGGTTTCTCAGCATCGCCGAGCGGGTTCTGCCGCGACGCGACGTCGCAGTGGACGCCGGGCTGCGGGATCTGCTGGGGCGGATTTATGATTGGGCCACAGGGTGACGGCCGCGCGTTGCGGCTGACACCGCCAGTGCGCAAATTGCACGGTTCCACCCTCACACGAGCGGCATGGCGGAGACTGAGCAATACCGGCGGGTCGGCAAGTTCGAGCTGCACGAGCCCATCGGCGAAGGGGCGATGGGCGAGGTGTGGCGGGCGTACGACTCCGTCATCCGGCGCTACGTCGCGCTCAAGCTGCTCTCGCGGGCGGGCCGGTCGGCGGACGCGCGCGAGCGGCTGCTGCGCGAGGCACGCGCCGCCGGCGCACTGCAGCACCCCAACATCGTCACCATCTACGACCTGGGCGAAGCGGACGGGCAGCTGTTCATCGCCATGGAGCTGGTCGACGGGCGTGACCTGAGCACGCTGATCGCGCTGCGCGAGCCGCTGCCGCTCGAGCGCAAACTGGATCTCGTGATCGAGGTGCTGCAAGGACTCTCCTACGCGCACGAGCGCGGCGTCATTCACCGCGACATCAAGCCGTCCAACGTCCGCATCGCTTCCGACGGATCCATCAAGATCATGGACTTCGGGATAGCGCGCCTGCAATCGGCCGACGTCACCGGCTCGGGCGCGATCGTGGGGACGCCGACCTACATGGCCCCCGAGCAGATCACCAACGGCGCGATTACGCCCGCCACCGACGTGTTCGCGGTCGGCTGCCTGCTGTACGAGCTGCTCACCTATCGCAAGCCGTTCGAGGGCGAAACCGTGCACGGCGTGCTGTATCAGGTGCTCACGACCGACCCCAAGCCGCTCCGCACCACCGTGCCGTCGATCCCGGCGGCGCTGGAGCGGGTGGTGTCGAAGGCGCTGATCAAGGTGCCGGAGGAGCGCTACGAGACGGCGCGCCAGATGCAGTCGGCGTTGTTCGCCATCCGCGCCGCCCTGTCGGGTGCGTCCGATACGACGCAGCGACTCAGTCTGCGGTGGTCGCCCATCCCGTCGGCGGTGCTGCGCCTGGTGACCCACGCCCCGGTGAAGTGGCGGGCGGCAGTCCTGACCACGTTGATGGTCACGGCCCTGGTGTTGTTGTACGTGTCGCGCTCGCCCTCACCCGTGGCCGCGCCGATCGGCGACGCGCAATTCGCGGGAGCGAGTCTCGATCAGGTCCTGGGCTATGCGCTGCCGGCGACGCTCAACGGCGCCCTCGTGGCGCAGCGCGATTCGACCCTGGCAGCGCGGGAGCGCGCCCGCCGCGCCGGCGCCATGAAGAACAACGTGCCCTCGCTCATCCTGGCGGAGACAGTCCTGCTCACCGCGGAGGGGGCCCTGCGCTCGGGCGACCTGGCACGCGCGGCCAGCGGGTACGTGAGCGCGATTCCGCAATACCGGAAGGCGCAGCAGGAAGCCGAGGCGCTGCGGCGCGAGGCCCAGCTGGCGCTGGCACGCGCCACCCCGGTGGTGAACGCACTCGGCTCGACGCGCCCCGAAGCGGGGCGCGCCGGGGCGTCGTTGGGGCGCGCCGAATCGCTCTACGCGACCGGAGATTGGGTCGTCGCCCGGCTCGCGGCCCAAGACGCGGAACAAGTGGGCGTCGCCGCCGGTGTCGCACCCCCGTCGCCACAGCCCGCCGAGACGCGGGCAGCAGTCGGCGTGCTGCTCCAGGATCTCGAGCGCGCCATGGCGAGCGAGCGGGTGAGCAACCTTCAGGTGCTGATGCCCGGGATGGCGGCGAACGACGTAACGGCCTGGGAGACGTTCTTCCAGCGCTACACCCGGCTCACGGCCCGCTACGCCGTCGAGCGGCTGAGCGCGCGCGGCGACACGGCGAGCGCCCTGGTGCGCACGTCGTACGCGTTTGTGCCGGCGGGGGGCGGCGCCCAGCGGGAAACCCGCCTGCGCCAGGCGATCCGCTTCCTCAAGACGCCGGACGGGTGGCGCATCGCGAACATCCGTGACGCGCCGTAGGGGCGCAGCATGCTGCGCCCCTACAATCAATCCCAGGCGCGCTCCGTCGGGGGCGGCGGTGGCGGGATCGCCAACGAGTCGGCCCGCGCCGTGGCAGGACCCACGCGGTGCAGCGTCACTGGCTTCTCCAGATCCCCACCCGACAGCGTGAGCTTGTCCCCTTCGAGCTTCATGCCGTAGACCTGCCACACGCCGTCCCCGAGCGCGAGCCACAGGCTGTCCCCGACGATCCGCCAGCGGGCGACCTGGTCGCCGAACTGGGCAGAGCTGTCGCCCCGAACCATGACGTTCCGGATCTCGTCCTCGGTCTTGGCCTGCCACTTCCCCTCGAGGTGGGAGCGGTGGGGGGGGGAGACGGTCTGGGCGGCGAGCCCGGGACCGAGCCCGACGAGGAGGACGAGGACAGCGGCGCGGCGCGGCTTCACCCGTGAAAGGTACCCGCCCCGGAAGGGCTCGGCTCAGGTCCCCGCGGTGCCGAGCGGCGCGTGCTCGTCGGTCATGACCGCCACCTGCGGCTCCCACTGCTGCATCATGCGCACGAAGGCGCCCGCCAGCTCGGGATCGAACTCGACGCCCCCCCGATCACGCAGATAGGTCAGCGTTCTCTCCTGCGGCCAGGCCTCGCGGTAGGGGCGGTTGGTACGGAGCGCGTCGTACACATCGCACACGTGAACGAGCTTGCTGGCGCGGTGGCAGTCGCGCCGGAAGCGCAGCGTCGGATAACCCCCGCCGTTCAACATGATGTGATGCTCGTATGCCACCACCGCGGGTAGCTCGAGCTGCTCCTCCGACTTGAGGATGATGCGCGCGCCTTCGATGGGATGCTGGTTCATGAGCGCACGCTCTTCGTCCGTGAAGCGACCCGGTTTGGTGAGCACGTCGAGCGGGATGCGCACCTTGCCGATGTCGTGCAGCAGGCCGGCGATGCCGACGTTCCGCACCTCCCGCGCACCCAGGCCGAGGTGCTCGGCCAGCGCCATGGTCAGCACCGCCACGTTCATAGAGTGCGTGGTCGTGTATTGGTCGAACTCCTTGAGCTGCAGCAACGGGATCACGAGCTGGCGGTCGCTGTGCATCGCGATCGACAATGACCGCACGACCGCCTCGGCTTCGGTGAGCGGCACGATGCCCTGGGACTTGACGGCGTCCTGGAACCACCGGACCGTTTCCGCCTCTTCGCCCAGCGAGTAGCCGATCGTGGCCGTGGCCACCGGCGCCTCGGCAGACCCCGCGTCACCCTTCACGCCGACCGACCCGAAGCGGATGCTGGAATGACGCAGCTGATGCGCCTCCGTCGTGTCGATCGCCGAGAGCGTCAACCGCGCCAGCACCTCGTCGAGGAACCCCTCGAATTCGTCGCGGCTCACGCGGTCGGCGAACTCGAGTCGTTGGATGCCCGCCTGGGCGAGGCGCCGCGACCAGTCCCACGCCTTCAGCTCACGGACGGGCAGGTTCCCGAACACGATCTCGTCGCCCAGAAACGTGAACAGCGCGTTCGGCGCGGCGGACTGGAGGTCGTGCAGCTGCTGAAAGGCGTCGTCGATCGCGCGCTCGCGCGCGGGGTGCCCCGCGGCGTAGAGCGTCATCGCCGCCAGCGCGTGCGCGAACGCGGAGAGGAAGCCGGCGGGCCCGCTCACAACCCGCTTCCCCGCTCGCCTGCGTCGGCCGCGGCCCGGACGTCCGGATCGTGCGACGCCGCGGCCCGACGCAACACCGCCCGCGCCCGCGGTTCGTCGTGCCACCCGCTCGCGAGCCCCGCCAGGGCGGCAACGAGCTCCGCGGACTTGGGCGGCAGCTTCTCCCGTCCGAACAGGGTGCGACCCGCCGAGGCCAGCCGCAGCAGCGCCTCGAGCGCCGCCGGCGCCCGGGCGTAGCCGAGGGCGCGGACGGCGAGCGTCCGCACGTCGGGCGGCAGGGCACGATCGAGGGCGCGGCCCGCCAGCGCGGGGACGGCGGCGTCGGGGCAGCTCTGCAGCGCCACCGCCAGCCCCAACGCCAGGCGCAGCGTGCGCGGATCGGGATCCTGGAGGCCCAGCGCCAGCGCCGCGTCCCGCTCGGCGGGAAGCTTGATCTGGACTTTCACGGCCTGCCAGCGCACGCGGGGGTCCGCGTGCCGCAGGTAGGTGGCGGCCGAGAACCCCGCCGGAAGCGGCGCCAGGTCCTCGAGCAGCGCGAGCATGTTCCGGGTCACGTACCAGCGGGGGTCTCCGAGCCGCGAGATCACGACCGGAGCGATCTCCGGCCCCATCCTGACGAGCTGGGCCAACAGGCCACGGCGGACCCCGCGTGCCTCGGCCACCGCGAGCGCGTCCAGGAGCGGGGCCGCCGCCGGGATACCTACCCGCGGCACCAGCCGCTCGAGCGTCTTGAAGTCCACCGGATCGCGCGTGGCGAGCTGACGCACGACGTCCGCCGTCGCGAGGCGTGCCCACACCTCGGGCGCCGCGCCCTGCGACTCGGGGACGTCGGCGAGGGCGTCGAGCAGCTGGCCGAGCCGCCCCTCGCGCACTACGCGATCGGCGGCGGCGAGCACGTGCTCGTTGACGGCGTCGATCTCGAGCGCCATCGCGACGAGTCGATCCGGCTCACTCGCGTGCTCGCCGTCGGCCGTCGCCGCGCGCTCGGGCGCCGCCCGTGCCATGCGCTCGAGCGCCGCTCCGTACGGGCCGGGAGTCGGGTCCTGCAGTGTCCAGCCCTGCAGCAATTGCCGCACCTGGTCGCGCAGCGCGGCGTCGGCCTGGGGGCGTACCGCCGCGGCGCCCGACTCGGCGTGCGCGGCCAGCTTGGACAGCATCCGCACCAGCGAGTGCGAGATCGTCTGGTGCGACGACTCCGCGGCCGCCTGGACGATGTCGAGCACGGCGTCCACGGCCATCCCATCGGTCGAGTCGTACACGAACTGGCGCCGCTGCGCGAAGTCGCCGCCCATCTCGACCAGGCGGCGCAGCGTTTCCGGTTTGAGGGCGCGGATCAGCCGGGAGGTGCGGCGCCGCAGCGCGACCGCTTCCGCGCTGCCCGCCGCCTTCAGCTCGTCCGCGATCTGCAGCAGGTAGCCCACGATCACCTGGTCGTACGCCGCCGCGTCGTTCCGCGGGTGGTCGTCGATGGCGCGGGCGATGACCGCCGGCTCGGTCGGGGTCGGCCCGCTGTCTCCCGCCTGCGCCGTGAGGGCGGCACGGGCCAGGCCCACCCACAGCTGCGCGGCGCGCGCCCCGCGCTCGGACGCCGGCGCCCCGTCATCTACGAGCTCGAGCCGCTCATACGTGAGCGGATGCAGCTGCACGCACGTCCACGCGCGCAACCGCTCCGAGGGGCCCAGCCCGAGCGGCTGCCCGGTGCGCTCCGCCTCCACGGCGATCGTCTTCAGGACGCTCGCCATCTCGCCGGCCTCGACGCCGCGGCGGAACGTCACGGCCCCGAGGTGGTGCCGGTGCAGCCGGGCGGCGAGCTCGGCCAACACCGGGTGTTTCGGATCGGTCGCCACGCCCTCGATCACCAGCTGTTGCCGTGCGACGCCGAGCGACAGGGTGGCGCGGTCTTCCAGCAACAGCGCGGCGCGCCGGGTCACGCCCGCCGCCGCGGGCGCGAGCGACGGGTGGCCCTCCGGATACATGGCGTGCTTGTGCAGCGCGATGGAGAGCTCGATCAGGAAATCCGCGAGGTCGCGGGAGAGGGCGGCGCGCTCACCGCCGGGTGCAGGCATGAGGGCAAAGATACAAGGACCGGCAAAAAACTAGACGCACAGACGCACAGGGGAGAACAGCACGGAGGGAGCAGAGAACCCTGCTCCCTCCAGTCTGTTCGCTTCTGTTGCGTCTGCGCCTCTGTGCGTCTAGTAGAGGTCCACCCAGGCTCGTTGCAAGGCTCGCGTGGGGTAGGACGACGCTGACAGGGCCGCCGTCAGAGCGCAGGAGGAGTACTGGATTGACGTGTTCCCGGAGAGCGAGACGTCGTCGTCCACCGACACGCTCGCCGCCATCACGGCGCCGGTGATCTTGTTGCCGGTCCCCGACATCTTGAGCCCACCACGCGCGATGACGACTCCGGTGAACGCGAAGTTGCCCGCCACCGTGAAGTCTCCGTCCACCAGCAGGATGCCTTGACCACGCCCCGTCGTGACCTTCAAGTCACCGAGCACGTGGATGATCGGGAAGTAGCTGTCGCACGCGCCCGCCGGGGTGGCGTGGTTGGGCTCTCCCCAGTTGGGCGGATTCAGGTTGGTCTGGCACACGCCGCCGACGACAATGGGCCCGACGCCGTTGAGCAGGCTACCGCCGGGGTAGGTCAGGTTCGCCGTCGCCGCGAGCGACTGGTAGTTCGAGCTCCCGTAAGTGAAGTACGTGTTGGTGTCGCCGGCCGCGGGAGTCGTCAGCACCGTGGGGTTCCCCTTGAGGGAAACGCTCCCGTTGACCGTGGCCGTGGTCGTGGGGGATATCGCCGCCCCGGCGGTGGCCGGACCGGTGGGGCCGCAGCCGCCCCACCCAGCGGGGGTCGTGTCGTTCCCGCTCACCGTGACGTTCCCGCTCACCTTGGTATTGCCCTGGGTCGTGACCGCACCCAGGAAGTTCATCTGCGGCATATCGAGCCGGAACAACACGCCATAGCGACGCCGCCCCGAGGCCTGGCTGCCCATGCCGCCCGCCGCGCCCTCGGAGGCAGCCCAGAAGAACGGCCCGGGAAGGCGTGTGATGACCACGTTCGCCGTGGCGCCGCCCGGAGCGGTATACGCTTTCGTGCGCGTGTTACCGACCGCGAGCCCCGTGTTATCGGCGAGGTTCCAGTCGAGCGGGACGCGGTTCAACCCCAGCTCGGCGGCCGCGGAGGCGCGCTCCATGCGCACGGTGTTGCCGCCGACGCGGTAGTCCTGCGTCGCGACGAACAGCACGCTCCCCGCGAGCACACCGATGATCACGATGGCCCCGAGGGCCATGATCATCGCCACGCCTTGCTCCGATTCGACTGTCCTACGCATAGGTGCCTCGTTCCCTCTCACGTGCCGCTGCCGGACTTCTGTCGGGTCCGGTGTGGCGGTTAATTGCGATTGCGCAAGCCCACTTCGATACGCAGCGAGTCGCGAAATACGGTGCCACCTGCCCCGCTCAGGTTCATGAGCGCCGCCGCCTGCCCCCGCACGACGAGGCTGATGCGCGCGACCAGCAGGGGATTCGCCGTTACGGCGCCGAGGGCGTCGTAATAGGCGAACTGCATCCCACTAGTCCCGTTCACCGCGTACGGCTGGAACGGGCCGGCGATCGGCTGAGTAGGATTGCAAACCGGGACGCGGCCGAAGACGCAGTCGAAGAACCCGATATACCACTGGTTGTCGGTTTCCTTGTAGATCCTGTAGTGCACGCGGCGGAAGAACCGAATCCCTGCGCCCACCGCGATGGTGGCGGGTGCCGCGGGCGAGAGCGTCAGCTGGTAGCTCGGATTGGTCGCCGAGATGTCCCCCCCCAGCGTCAGGCCGGACGCAACCGGGCAGCCGTTGGCGACGTTTGTGGTTACCGGAACGGGGATGGCGGTGATCCGGAAGCCTCTCCAGCTGTCGTCGGCGAGTGCCGCGGTGGCTCCATTGTCGTAGACGACCAGTGAGTCATTGAGGGCCGGCGGCCTGGTCCAGCTCGTCATCTGAGAGTTCCTGGCGAGGCGAACCGGGACGGTAGAGAGCGTCCCGCCTGTGTTGGCGCACACCACGGAGGTGCCGAACACCGAGCGGAACTCGATCGCCGAGTCGCTCATGAAGTAGATGTCCGAGCCGACGCTCGAGATCCCCCGCAAGTCCGACGGCAGCATCCCGGCCGCCTGGCGGATCTGCTGCCGGGTGTTGATCAGGTCGGTCGTGCTGTTGTAGAAGCGCTGCTGCCGCAACAGCACCTTGACGATGGCCGCCGACACCAGGCCCATGAGCACCATGCTGATGAGCAGCTCGATGAGCGTGAACCCGGCCCGGCGCCGCATTGCTTTCCCGGTCAGCATGGCATGAAACTCCGGAACTTTTCGGTGCGAGGCTGATGGCTGCTCAAGAACGTGACGGAGACCGTCACGTCGTCGGCACGAGCCAAGTGGTCGAGCGTCCACGCCTCGGCGATGCCCCGTGTCGTGGCCGAGCCGGCGGCGCGATTGGCGCACGCGGTCGAGCGGAGCCGCTCGAAGCGCGATTCCGCCACGCCCGCCGCGATGGTCCGGGACTGCGTACTCGTCAGCGTCGTCATGATCACGGACGCCGTCCCCGCCAATGCCAGCAGGCCGACGCTGAAGATCACGACGGCCACGAGGAGCTCGGCGAGCGTGAAGCCTCGCTCCGAGCGTGGGGACACAGGTGCAAACGCGAGCAGGGTCATCAGCAGCTCTTTCCGGTGATCTTCCCGAGGCCCGTCACACAGACCGTATCGGTACGGCCGGCGTATTGGATAATGATCCGGGGCACCAGGGTGACGTACGGGGCGAACCCGCGGGGATCAAACGGGATGCTGTCCGTGGGGCTCGCGAACAGGTGCGCGCCGTAGCGCTGCCAGAAGTCGAGCTGCGTGCCCAGCTGCACCCGCGTGCCCGACGAATCGACGAGAATCTTCAGGACGTCCCCGCTGCGCACCACCCATGCCGCCCGACTCTGTTGGATCGCGATCGCGCGTCCCCGGAATAGATATGCCGTCACGTCGCGCGTGGCGGCGCGGCGCGAGGCCGCGTACCACGAACCCCGGACGGACCTGACCATCATCGTCGTCATGATGCCCAGCACGACGAACACGATCATCATCTCGATGAACGTGAATCCGGCGAGTCTGTCGAGCCCTGGTCGTCTCATGGCCATTTCGCCCTTGCCAGATAGCGGTCCGTGGTTCCGATGCTATGCAATCTTGAACGACTATAAGATGGGCAGTTGGTATAGTAGGTAACCGTGACGGATGGCCATAACACAAACGCCCCGGGGATTCCCCGGGGCGTTGTTCTGATTCTGCGTGTTTTGCTGGTTTTGCTCGTTCTCAGTACATGCCACCCATGCCGCCGCCGCCACCCGGCATCGGCGGAGCTTTCTCCTTCTCCTTCTTCTCGACCACGACGCACTCCGTCGTGAGCAGCAGCGCGGCAATGGAGGCCGCATTCTGTAGCGCCGTGCGGGTGACCTTGGTCGGGTCGATCACGCCCGCCGCCACGAGATCCTCGAACGCGTCGGTCTGGGCGTTGTAGCCGAAGTTCTTGTCCTTCGACTCCTTCACCTTGCCGACCACGATCGACGCCTCGGCGCCC
>Ga0209804_1001374_pt1 | contig 15868 bp, 17 predicted proteins | sample GraSoiAngelo_139_FD_185896 | JGI IMG/M metagenome (GOLD analysis project Ga0209804, IMG submission 185896) | Grasslands soil microbial communities from the Angelo Coastal Reserve, California, USA - 14_0929_12_20cm (SPAdes) (version 2) | ecosystem: Environmental > Terrestrial > Soil > Grasslands ... | reverse complement strand
CGCCACGGTCACGAGCGTGCGGTCCACGTCGCGCACGGCGCCCATGACGAGGACCATGATCGGGAAAAAGCCGTGCAGCGTGCCGTAGAACACCGCCGGCGTCGTGCCGTAGCCGAGCAGGAGGACGATCCACGGGAGCACCAGGATCTTCGGGATGCCGTAGAGCGCGACCAGGTAGGGCGACAGGACGTCGCGCAGGAGTCGGACCGAGCCGACCGCGATTCCGGCCGAGACGCCGAGCACCACCGAAAGGACGTACGCCAGGGCCGTCTTGCCGAGAGTGTCGGCGAGCCCGGCGAGGGCGTCGCCACCGATCCGGCGAAGGGCGGGAGCGACGGCGCTAGGCGCCGGGACGAAGAGCGGGTCGACCCAGCCCGACCGCGCGGCGACCTCCCACACCGCGAGCCCGGCGACGACGGTCACGAGCTGGAGGATCCTGACCCTCATTCGGTCCACCGGCGCGCGCGGTGCTCGAGGAGGCTCGCCAGCACGTCGGAGCCCACCACCAGGGTCAAGGTGACCAGCACCAGGGCGACGTAGTCCCCCGTACGCAGAAGACCGTAGGCGTGGTTGATGAGGGCGCCCATGCCGGCCTTCGAGCCGAGGATCTCCCCGACGATGACGCCGATCACGCACAGGGCCAGCCCGGTCCGGAGCCCGCCGACCAGCGTGAACAGCATCGCGGGCAGCATGACCCGGCGAAAGACGGTGACCGTGCCCGCGCCATAAGCGCGCGCGACGACGACGAGCTGCGGGTTCACCTGGCGGATGCCGGCGAGCACCGCCAGCGCGATCGGGAAGAAGCCCAGCAAGAAGCCAAAGGCGATCTTCGAGGCCGCATCGAGACCGAAGAACAGCATGAGGGAGGGATACCAGACGACGGCCGGCACCGCGTAGAGCGCCCCGAGCATCGGGCCCCACGCGCGTCCGACCAGCCGGTGCATGCCGAGCATGAAGCCGCAACCGAGCCCGGCCGCCACCGCCAGCGCGTACGCCGTGGCGATCTCGCGCACCGTCAGCACGAGGCTCGCCACCAAATCGGGATAGGACCGGAGCAACAGGAGATCGCGCAGGGCCGGGAGGACGGCCGAGGGCGGGATGCCGAGGAGTGGATTCATCCTCCGGCCCGCGACTTCCCAGGCGCCCAGGAAGAGCGCCAGGAGCACCAGCCGCAGGGCGACGACCTTCATCGTCGCAACGTCATCGCATCGCTCGCAGAGACTCCTCGCGAATCTCGGTCCAGAGCTTGGCGCGGAGCGCCACCATCTCCGACGACTCCATCGAGCGTGGGTATTCCATCGTCAGGTCGAGCGCGGCCTTGATCCGTCCGGGGCGCGCCGTCATGACGGCCACCCGGGTCGACAGGAAGAGCGCCTCGTGCAGGCTGTGCGTGACGAAGATCACGGTCTTGCGCGTCCGCCGCCAGATGTCGAGCAGCCACTCGCCCATCAGGACGCGCGTCTGCTCGTCGAGCGCGCCGAAGGGCTCGTCCATCAGGAGGATCTTCGCGTCGAGCGCGAGCGCGCGCCCGATCGCGACTCGCTGCTTCATCCCGCCCGAGAGCTCGCGCGGATACTTCTCGGCGAAGCCGGAGAGGCCGAGCGGGCCCAGGAGCTCGGTGGCCGTCCGGCGCCGCCGCTCGGCCGGCACGCCCTGGAGCTCGAGGCCGAACTCGACGTTCTGGAGCGCGGTCCGCCAGGGAAAGAGACCGGCTTCCTGGAACACGGTCGCGACGCGCCCGGGATCGGGCCCCGCCAGCGGCCGGCCGTCGACCATCAGGCGGCCCTGGTCGGGCGTGACGAGACCGCCGAGCATGCCGAGCAACGTGGACTTGCCGCATCCGGAGGGGCCGATCAAGGTGCAGAACGCGCCCTCTTCGACCGAGAGCGAGACGTCCTGGAGTGCTTCCACCGGGCCCGAGCTGGTGAGGTAGCGCTTGGTGACGCCCTCGATGACGATCAGCTCGGGGCGCGCGCTCACGTGAGCAGGAGGATCTCCCGGGCGATGACGAGGCGCTGGATCTCCGAGGTGCCCTCGCCGATCTCGGTCAGCTTCGCGTCGCGGAAGATGCGCTCGACCGGGAACTCGGTGATGTAGCCGGCGCCGCCGTGGAGCTGCACCGCCTTCGACGCCGCCTTCATCGCGGTCTCCGACGCGAACAGCTTGGCCATCGCGGCCGCGTGCATCGCCGGACGGCCCGTGTCTTTCAGATGCGCCGCGCGCAGGGTGAGCAGGCGCGACACCTCGACCTCGGTCGCCACGTCCGCGATCATGCCCTGCAAGCCGTTGAACTCGGCGAGCGTGCGGCCGAAGGCGCTACGCTGCTTCATGTACTTGACGGCCTGGTCGAGCGCCGCCTGCGCGATCCCAACTCCCATGGCCGCCATCGCGATGCGTCCGCCCTCCAGGACCTGCATCGCCTGGACGAAGCCGGCGCCGCGCTCGCCAATCAGGTTCTCGGCCGGCACGCGGGCGTCCTCGAAGATCAGCTCCGCCGTGTCCGACGCGTGAAGGCCGAGCTTCCGGTACGGCTTGCCGCTCGCGAAGCCGGGCATGCCCTTCTCGAGGACGAAGGCGGAGATGCCACGGGACTTGCGATCCGGATCGCTACGGGCCATGACCACCGCGGTGGAGGCGACCGACGCGTTGGTGATGAACGCCTTGCTCCCGTTCAGGACCCACTGGCCGTTCCTGAGCTCGGCCCGCGTGGCGAGCGCCGCGGCGTCGGAGCCCGAGCCGGGCTCGGTGAGGCCCCAGGCGCCCAGCACCTTGCCGCTCGTGAGATCCGGAAGATATCTCCGCTTCAGCTCGGGCGACGCGAAGCTCGCGATGTGATTGGCGCAGAGCGAGTTGTGCGCCCACATCGTGATGCCGACCGACGCATCGCCGCGGCACAGCTCCTCGACGATCAGCGCGTAGGACACGTAGTCGAGACCGGCGCCGCCGAACTCCTCGGGCACGACCACGCCGAGAAAGCCGAGCGGGCCGAGCTTGGCCACGATCTGGTGGGGGAACTCGTGGCGCTCGTCGTACGGTGCGATCTTGTCGCCGAGCTCGCCTTCGGCGAACTGGCGTGCGACGTCGCGGACCTGCTGCTGCTCGGGGGTCAGCTCGACGTCAGTCATCACACGACGTCAGACCGCGGCGCGAATGTGCTCGCGGACGAAGCGGACGATGTCCTGGGTCGACGTGCCGGGCGTGAAGAGCTCCTTGACGCCCATCGCCTTCAGCCCGGCGATGTCCTCGGGCGGAATGATCCCGCCCCCGAAGACGGCGATGTCGTCGGCGCCCTGCTCGGCGAGGAGCTCGAGGACCCGCTGGAAGAGGTAGTTGTGGGCGCCGGACAGCACGGAGAGCCCGATCGCGTCCGCGTCTTCCTGGACCGCGGTGGCCACGATCTGCTCGGGCGTCTGGTGCAGGCCGGTGTAGATCACCTCGAAGCCGGCGTCGCGCAGCGCCCGCGCGACGATCTTCGCGCCGCGGTCGTGGCCGTCGAGCCCCGGCTTGGCGACGACGACGCGGATCGACCGTTCGGTCATGACGTGCCTCCCGCGAGCGCGGCCCGGAGCTCTCCGCCCACCTTCGCGATGCGTTCCCGGTCGCCCGGGACGAGCTTCCAGTCGAATCCCTTGCCGTCGTTGGTCCAGCGCGGGATCAGGTGCAGGTGGAAGTGCGGCACCGACTGGAACGCCGCCGGACCGTTGGCCTGCAGCATGTTCATCCCGTCCGGCTTGAGCGCCGCGCGCTGCGCCGCCGCCACGCGCTGGGCGGTGACGATCGCGGCCTGCAGATCCGCCGGCTCGGCGTCGAAGATCGTCGCCGCGTGCGTCTTGGTGAGCACCAGGCAGTGTCCGGCGTTGAGCGGATTGATGTCCATGATGCAGAGGGTCCGCTCGTCCTCGTACACCTTCGTCGACGGGATCTGCCCGTCGCGGATCTTGCAGAAGACGCAGTCACTCATCGAGGTCGCCTACACCGCCACCGTCCAGCCGCGCGTGTCCGGTGCCGTGCCGTACTGGATGCCGACGATCGTATCGTAGAGCTTCTGGGTCAGGGGTCCGATCCGCCCGCCGTTGATCACGATCCGCTCGCCCTTGTAGGAGAGCTCGCCCACCGGCGAGATGACGGCGGCGGTGCCGGTGCCCCAGACCTCGGCGAGCTCGCCGTTGTGCGCGGCGGTGGCGACCTCGTCGATCGTGACCGGGCGCTCGGACACGCGCAGACCCCACTCGCGCATCAGCGTGAGGACCGAATCGCGGGTGACGCCGGCCAGGATCGTGCCGCTGAGCGGAGGCGTGATGATCTCGTCCCCGATCTTCAGCATGATGTTCATCGTGCCGACCTCGTCGATGTACTTGCGCTCGCGGCCGTCGAGCCAGAGCACCTGGGTGAACCCGCTGTGCTTGGCCTCTTCGGCGGCGTAGAGGCTGGCCGCGTAGTTGACGCCGGTCTTGGCGCCGCCCACGCCGCCCTCCACCGCGCGGACGTACTTGTCGACCACGAGGATCTTCACCGGGTTCATGCCCTCGGGGTAATAGGCGCCGACCGGCGACAGGATCACGTAGTAGATGTAGGACTTCGCAGGCCGGACGCCGAGGAACGCCTCGTTGGCGATGATCGTCGGCCGCACGTAGAGCGAGGTCCCGACCGTCGCCGGCACCCAGTCCTTCTCCATCCCGACCAGGGTCACGAGCGACTTCAGGGCCAGCTCGGGATCGAGCGGCGGGATGCACAGGCGGCGCGAGGACTCGAGCAGCCGCTCGACGTGCTTCTGCGGCCGGAAGAGCCGGACCTTGCCATCGCGCGAGCGAAACGCCTTGAGCCCGTCGAAGACGGCCTGGGCGTAGTGGAGCACGGCCGCCGCCGGATCCAGCGGAAACGGCCCGTACGGCTCGATCCGCGGGTCGTACCAGCCCTTCTCTTCCTGGAAGTCCATCACGAACATGTGGTCGGTGAAGACGGTCCCGAACGAGAGCTCACTGTCCTTGGGCTTCTGCTTCTTCACGGTCGCGCGCGTGATCCTGATCGGCTCACTCATCTCATCCCTCGTTTCGCGGCGTTGCCTGCCGGTGTCGTGGTTCGTATTCGTCAGTAGTCGCCTAGAAGATGATCGGCTCACGGTAGAGACCGAACACCTGGCGATAGACGTCCGAGATCTCGCCGAGGCTCACGTAGTCCTTCACGGAATCGATCAGCACCGGCATCACGTTGCGCTGCTCGCGGCACGCTTCGGCCAGCTGCTTGAGGCGGCGCTCGACCCGGGATCCGTCGCGCGCGGCCTTGAAGCGCCCGACGCGCTCGATCTGCTCGCGCTCGACGGCGGCGTCGATTTTTAGATAATTGATCGGGCGCTCCTCCTGCATCGCGTACTTGTTGACGCCCACGACGATCTTCTCGCGGCGGTCGTCCATGAGCTGATAGCGGTACGCGGCGTCCGCGATCTCGCGCTGCGGGTAGCCGGAGTCGATCGCGCGGATGATGCCGCCCATCGCGTCGATCTTCCGGATGTACTCGAGCGCACCCGCCTCCATCTGGTCGGTCAACGTCTCGAGATAGTACGAGCCGCCGAGCGGGTCGATCGTGAGCGCGACCCCAGACTCCTCGGCGATGATCTGCTGCGTCCGGAGCGCGACCGTCACCGCGTCCTCGGTCGGCAGCGCCCACGTCTCGTCGTAGGAATTGGTGTGGAGCGACTGCGCGCCGCCGAGCACCGCCGCGAGGGCCTGGAGCGCCACCCGCGCGATGTTGTTCAGCGGCTGCTGGGCGGTCGCCGAGACGCCGGCGGTCTGGGTGTGCGTCCGGAGACGCATCGACTCCGGCTTCTTGGCGCCGAACCGCTCCTTCATGAAGCGCGCCCAGAGCCGCCGCGCCGCCCGGAGCTTGGCGATCTCCTCGAAGAAATCGTTGTGGATGTCGAAGAAGAACGAAAGCCGCGGCGCGAAGCTGTCGATGTCGAGCCCGCGCGCGCACGCCGCCTCGACGTAGCCGAGCCCGTCGGCCAGGGTGAACGCGAGCTCCTGCACCGCCGTCGCCCCCGCCTCGCGGATGTGGTAGCCCGAGATCGAGACCGGGTTGAAGCGCGGCACATGCTTGGCCGTGAACTCGATCATGTCCACGACGATGCGGACGGCCGGGTCGGGCGGGCAGATCCATTCCTTCTGGGCGATGAACTCCTTCAGCATGTCGTTCTGCATCGTGCCGCCCACCCGGCCCCACGACACGCCTTGCTTCTCGGCGATCGCCAGGTACATCGCGAGGGCGACCGACGCCGTGCAGTTGATCGTCATCGACGTCGTGACGTCGCCGAGCGGGATGTCGGCGAACAGGCGCTCGAAGTCGTCCAGGGTCGAGATCGACACGCCTTCCTTGCCGACCTCGCCGCGCGCCCGCGGGTGATCGGCGTCGTAGCCCATCAGCGCGGGCATGTCGAACGCGGTCGAGAGACCGGTCTGCCCCTGCTCGAGCAGATACTTGAAGCGAAGGTTGGTGTCCTCCGGCCGTCCGAAGCCGGCGAACATCCGCATCGTCCAGAGCCGGCCCCGATACATCGTCGGATAGACGCCGCGGGTGAATGGATACTCACCCGGACGTCCGAGCTTCTCGTCGACCGACCACCCGCGGAGGCTCTCCGGCGTGTACAGCGGCTCGATCGGGAGACCCGATAAGGTTTCGAACCGCACCGGGCGCTCCGGCCCGCGCTCAGGCTCCGCCATGATCCCCTCGTAGCAGGTGGCGCGCGACCACCAGCTTCTGGATTTGCGACGTTCCCTCGTAGAGCTGCGTGATCTTCGCGTCGCGGAAGGCACGCTCGACCTCGTACTCCTTGATGAAGCCGTAGCCGCCGTGGACCTGGATCGCGTCGGTGGTGACCTTCATCGCGGTCTCGGCGGCGAACAGCTTGGCCATCGCGGCCGCCGAGCGATACGGCTGGCCGGCGTCCTTGAGCGCCGCCGCCTTGCGAGTCAGCAGGCGAGCGCCGTCGACGGCCACCGCCATGTCGGCCAGCATCCACTGGACCATCTGGTGCTCGCCGATGAGCACACCGAACGCCTTGCGCTCGCGCGCGTAGGCCACCGAGCGCTCGTACGCGCCGGTCGCGATCCCGACCGCCTGCGCGGCGATCCCGATCCGTCCGCCGTCGATCGCCGACATCGCGATCTTGAATCCCTGCCCTTCCTCGCCCACCCGGTTGGCCGCCGGAACTCTGCAATCATCGAACAGGAGCTCGGCGGTGTCAGAGGCGCGGATCCCGAGCTTGTCCTCGGTCTTGCCCACCGCGAACCCGGGTGTGTCCTTCTGCACGACGAAGGCGGTGATGCCGCGATGCCCCTTGGCGCGATCGGTCTGGCAGAAGACGAGCGCGAACGAGGCCTCGCGGCCGGTCGTGATGAAGCGCTTGCGGCCGTTGAGCACGTAGTGCTCGCCGTCGCGCGCGGCGAGCGTCGCCTGGTTCGTCGCGTCCGAGCCCGCCTGCGGCTCGGTGAGCGCGAAGCAGCCGTGGGCGTGGCCGGACGCGACCGGCGTCAGGAACCGCTCGCGCTGGGCGTCGGTGCCGAAGCGGGCGATCGGATCGCCGTAGAGCGAGTTGTTGACGGACATGACCACCGCGTGGCTCGCGCACACCCGCGCGATCTCCTCGAGCGCGACGACGTAGGCCACGGCGCCGGCGCCGCTCCCGCCCCAGCGCTCGGGAATCACCATGCCCATGAGTCCGAGCTCGCCCATCCGCTTGATCGTCTCGTGCGGGAAGCGCGAGTCGCGATCGATCTCGGCGGCGATGGGCTTGATCTGGGTTTCGGCGAACTCACGCGCCGTCGCCTGGATCAGCTGCTGCTCGGACGTCAGATCGAACGTCACGTCTGCCTATTTCTCCAGGAGCTTCTTGAACTCTTTCGTGAGCTCGGGCACGACCTCGAAGAGATCGGCCACGATCCCGAAATCGGCGATCTTGAAGATCGGCGCCTCCGGGTCCTTGTTGACCGCCACGATGACCTTCGACGTGCGCATGCCGGCCAGGTGCTGGATGGCGCCCGAGACGCCGAAGCCGAGATAGAGCTTCGGCGAGATCGTCCGGCCGGTCTGGCCGATCTGGAACCGGTGCGGCCGCCAGCCCGCGTCGACGGCCGCGCGCGAGGCGCCGACCGCGGCGCCGATGACCCGACCGAGCTCTTCGAGGATCACGTAGTTCTCCGGGCCCTTCATCCCGCGGCCGCCGGAGATGACGGTCTCCGCTTCGGTCAGCTCGGGGAGCCCCGTCGAGACTTCCTCACGCCGCTCGACGAACTTCATCTGAGCGCCGGACGCGGACACGGTCGGCCGCTCGACCGACGCGGTCTTGCCGGGCTGGGAGTCGGCGGGTCGGAACACGTTGGGGCGCAGGGTCGCGACCCACGGCGACTTCGCCCACGTGACCTTCGACAGAAGCTTGCCCGCGTAGACCGGCCGGGTCGCGACGAGCTTGTCGCCCTCCATGGCGAACCGGACCGAGTCGGCCGAGAGGCCGACGCCGAGCCGCGCGGCGAGCCGCGCCACGAACTCGCGCTGACGGCTGGTGACCGGCGCGAAGATCGCCGCCGGCGACTCCTTCGCCGCGAGGTCGGCGGCGGCGGCGGTCCAGACCTCGCTCCGGTAGGGCGCGAACGCGGCGTTCTCGAGCAGCAACACGCGGCTCGCACCCCATTCGCCAAGCTGCTTCAGGCCGGCCTCACTCGCCTTGTCGGTGAGCCACACCGCCTCGACCCGACCGGACGCCAGCCGCGCGGCTTCACCGATCACCTCGGCCATGACCTTCTTGGGCGAGCCGTTTCGATCGTCTTCGACGATGCACCAGAACGCGTTGGGCATTCTCGACTCTCCCTAGATCGCTTTGGCGTCTTCGCGCAGGGCGCGGACGAGCTCTTTCACCGCGGTGGGCACGTCGCCCTGGATGATGCGCCCGGCAGGACGCGGCGGCAGCGCCTCGAGCCCGACGACCGAGAGCTGCGCGGGCTCGGACGAAATCCCGAGATCGGCCGCCTTCACGTCCTTGATCTCCTTCTTCTTGGCGCCCATGATGCCTTTCAACGTCGGATACCGGGGCTCGTTGAGCCCCTTCTGCGCGGCGAGCACGGCGGGCAGCGGGAGATCGAAGACCTCGAGACCGCCCTCGACCTGGCGCGCCGCGCGAACGGCCTTGCCGTCGGCGTCGATCGCTTCCTCCATGATCCAGTAGGCGCACGGCCAGCCCAGGAGCTCGGCGAGCTGCGCCGTCACGGCGCCCATGTCGTCGTCGATCGCCTGGCGTCCGCACAGCACGAGCTGCGGGGCTTCCTGCTTGATCACGGCGGCGAGCGCCTTCGCGGTGGCCAGGGTGTCGGCGGCCGACCACGCGGCATCGTTCAGGTGGATCGCGCGGTCGCAGCCCATTGCCAGGCAGGAGCGGAGCGCCTCCTTCACCCGATCGGGGCCGAGCGAGACCGCCACGACCTCGCCCTGGCCACGCTTTTCCTTGATCCGCAGCGCCTCCTCGACCGCGAACTCGTCGTAGGGCGAGACGATCCACGTGATGCCCGTGGTGTCGATGGTCTTTCCGTCCGCGGCGATCTTCACCTGGGTCGCCGTATCGGGCACCTGTTTGATGGTGACGAGGATCTTCATGACGTCGCTCCTTCGTAATGGAGTTCGCGGGTGATCCGGAAGCGGTCGCCCGGGATGAAGGCTCGATCGAACACGACCGGCGCGCCGCCGGCGTCGTAGGACACGCGCTCGGACTCGAACGCCGGCTCGCCGGCGCGGCAGTCCAGATCGCGCGCCTCTCGTCGGCCCAGACGCACCGCGGAAACGGTTTCGCTGGCGCGTGTGATGACGACGCCCAGCTTGAACTCGAGGACTTGATGCAACGGCGTCAGCGCGAGATCGGCCCTGATCACCTCGTCGCCGAGCGGCGACGGCAGGAACGACCGCTGGAGGCTCATCGGATGCTCGTCGACCAGCCGCAGCCGCTCGAGCACGAGCACGCGCGGCCGACCGGCCAGCCGCAGCGCCTCGGCGACGCGTCGATCCGCCGCCGCGAACCGCGTCCCCAGCAGGCGCGTCGCGACGTGCTCGCCCTTGGCCGAGAGATCGCCGGCGAAGCGTCGAAGCTGGAGGATGTCGTAGTCGATCGACGGCGCGGCGACGAACGTGCCGAGTCCGTGGCGCCGCGTGATGAGGTGCTCGCGCTCGAGCAGCTCGAGCGCCTGGCGCAAGGTCATGAGCGTCACGCCGAAGCTCTTCGCGAGCTGGCGCTGGTTATCGAGCCGCGCACCAGATGGGAGCTCGCCGACCCGGATCCGCTCGCGCAGCACTTCGGCAATGCGGTGGTAGCGGGGCACTCGACTCTGCAGCCTCATCCTGACGCCGTTCATAGAGCCTCAGTGTTCTAGAACTCCGGGCCTCGAACACGATCGCGACAGCGCCGTACACGAGAGAGAAACGACAACACCGAAAGGCACTTCGGGTCGGGCGCGACCGCGACGGGCTCTATCGTACCATCTTTGTCAGGGGGTCGTCGACAGCTCGCGGGTGAGGCGCACGAGCCGCTCGAGCTTGTCTCGAGCCGCGCCCGTGTCGATCGAGCGAGCCGCCAGCTCGACGCCTTCCTTCAGATCGCGCGCCCTGGCGCCGACGACCAGCGCCGCGGCGGCGTTCATGAGGACGATGTCTCGCCTGGGGCCGGGCTCTCCGCGGAGGATCGTCCGGATGATCTCGGCGTTCTGCTCGCGGTCGCCGCCGAGCAGGTCGCGGATCGACGCGCGCGAGAGGCCGAAATCCTCTGGGCGGACGTTGAACGTTCGCACGATGCCCTCGCGCACCTCGGAGACCCGACTCTCGCCGGTGTTCGAGATCTCGTCGAGACCGTCGGCGCCGTGAACCACGAACGCGCGAAACGTGCCGAGCTCGGCCAGCACCCGCGCGAGCGGCTCGGTGAGCGCCGCCGCGGCCACGCCGATCACTTGGGCGTTCGCGCCGGCCGGGTTGGTCAAGGGACCCAGGAGATTGAAGACGGTCCGGATCCCGACCTCGCGCCGCGCGGTCATCACGTGCTTCATCGCCGTGTGGAGGAGCGGCGCATAAAGAAAGCCGATGCCGACCTCGGCCACGCATCGCCCGACCTGCTCGGGCGTCAGCTGGAGACCGACCCCGAGCGTCTCGACCACGTCGGCCGAGCCGCACAGCGAGGCGCCGCTCAGTCCCGACATCGAGCGGTTGCCGTGCTTGGCCACCCTGAGCCCGGCACCCGCGACCACGAACGCGGTCGCGGTCGAGACGTTGAAGGTTCCCGAGGCGTCGCCGCCCGTGCCGCACGTGTCGACCAGCATCTCGCGGTCGGTACCGGTGAGCGCGGCCGTCTCCTCGGCCCGCGTGTGGACTCGCGCGACCTTCGACCGCATCACCTGAGCGAACCCGATCAGCTCCTCGACCGTCTCGCCCTTCATCCGGAGCGCCGTCAGGAAGGCGGCGATCTGCGCGTCGGTGGCCGTACCCGACATGATGGCCTCCATCGCGCCGGCGGCCTCGATGCGCGTGAGATCGCGCCGGTCGACGAGCACTCTCGTCGCCTCGGTGATGATCGGGCTCGTCATGTGGGACCCCTTTCTCCTTTCCCACGCTGGGGCCCACAGAGTATCGCACCTCGGTCTCGGGCGAAGGACCTCGGCTTCGAGCGGGCTGGGCTATTTCGTCAGGATCAGCTTGTCGGACTTCGTGATGCGCAGGCGGTACTCCTGGCCGCGGTGCACGATGATCACCTCGCGCCCGCGCTGAAAGAGCGTCGCGCTCTCGACGCGGCCGAGGGTCGTGGGCTCGACGCCCGCCCCGTCATCGGACCCGGACAGGCCCGGCGCGATCTCCGAGGTTCGGTCTACCGTCTTATTCATATTAGGAGGCCCTAAGAATTAGCCCGAGGGCCGCGCCATTGTCAAGAGGTGGCCGAAGGGCCGGACGGCCGGCGACTCAGAGACCCAGGTAGGCCTGCTTCACGTGGGGGCTCGCGAGCAAGCCCGCCCGCGTGCCCTCGAGCACCAGACGCCCGTTCTCGAGCACGTAGCCCCGATGCGAGAGCTGGAGCGCGCGCGGCACGTTCTGCTCGACGAGCATGATCGTCGTGCCGGCGTCGTTGACGCGCTGGAGCGTCTCGAAGATGAGCTTCACCGTCACCGGCGCGAGGCCGAGGCTCGGCTCGTCCAGCAGGAGCAGCCGCGGCCGCGCCATGAGCCCGCGCCCGATCGCGCACATCTGCTGCTCGCCGCCCGACAGGGTGCCGGCCAGCTGGCGCTCGCGCTCGCGCAGGCGCGGAAAGAGTGCGAAGACCATCTCGAGCGAGTCGGCGCGACGCGAGCGATCCGCCGCGCGGCCGCCGAGCTCGAGGTTGTCGCGCACGGTCATCGTCGGGAAGAGCTGACGGCCCTCCGGCACGTGAGCGATGCCGCGCGCAACGATCTGCGCCGACCCGAGACCGTCGAGCCGCTCGCCGTCGAGCTCGATGCGCCCGGCGCGCACCGGCAGGAGCCCGCTGATCGCCCGCAAGGTCGTCGTCTTGCCGGCACCGTTCCCGCCGATCAACGCGACCGCCTCACCCTGCCGCACCTCGAGCGAGACCTCCGAGATCGCGGTCAGGTCACCGTAGCCGGCCTCGACACCGTCAAGCCTGAGCAGCGCGGACATACTCTTCGCCCAGATACGCCTCGACCACCTTCGGATGGCTCGCGATCTCGGCCGGCGTCCCCTCCGCGATCCGCTCGCCGAAGCTCAGCACGACGATCCGATGAGAGAGCGCCATCACCGCGCGCATGTTGTGCTCGATCAACAAGATCGAGACGCCGGATTCGTGGATCCCGCGGATCAGCTGGATGATCGTCTCGATCTCCGTCGGGTTCAGGCCGGCCATCACCTCGTCGAGGAGGAGCAGCGACGGTCCGGTCGCCAGCGCCCGGGCCAGCTCGAGGCGCTTGCGCTCGGCCAGGGTGAGCGCCGATGCGGCCACCCGCTCGCGCGCGGTGAGCCCGACGCGCGCCACCACGTCGCGGGCTTGCGCAAGCGCCTCGGGCGCCCGCGGGTGCCGGGCGAGCGCGCCGACCCGCACATTTTCGAGGACGGTCATGCGCGGGAAGGGTCGAACGATCTGAAACGTCCGCGCCAGGCCGAGCCGACAGATCGCGTGCGGCGCAAGCCCGACGATCGAGCGCCCGTTGAAGCGGACGTCGCCGGCGTCCGCGGTGAGGAAGCCCGAGAGGAGATTGAAGACGGTCGTCTTGCCGGCGCCGTTGGGGCCGATGAGCCCGAGCATCTCGCCGGGAGCGACCGCCAGATCGAGCCCGGCGACGGCGTGCAGGCCGCCGAAGCGCTTGGAGAGCCCGCGCGCGACCAGGAGACTCATCGTTCGCCGCTCGTCGGCCGCGCCAGCGCACGCTTCAAGCGCGGGTACGCGCCCTCGGGGAGGAACAGGACGACGCCGATCAAGAGCACGCCGTAGGCGATCAGGTGAGCGCCGTGCAGTCCGCCCTGCCCGAGATAGAGCCGGGAGATCTCGGCGAGCGGCGTGAGGATGAAGGAGCCGAGGATCGGTCCCAGGAGCGTGCCGGCGCCGCCCACGATCGGCCGGATGATGATCTCGACCGAGAGTGGGATGCCGAAGAGCGTGTTGGGCTGGAGCGAGAAGAGATAGAACGCGTAGAAGGTGCCGCCCAGCCCGGTGAGAAACGACGACACGATCATCGCCAGCATCTTGTACTTGAAGGCGTTCACGCCGAGCGCCTCGGCCGCGGCTTCGTCCTCGCGGATCGCGGCCAGGTAGACGCCGAAGCGCCGCCGCTCGATCGCCCAGGCCGTCACGGTCGCCACGAGCATGAGCGCCAGCGCGATGTAGTAGTAGGCGCGGCCGTCCTGGAACTGGAACTGTCGCGGGTTGCCCGTGAACGTGATGTAGAGCCCGAGCGGGCCGCCGAGCGCGTCGATGTTCGAGACCGCGACGCGGCAGATCTCCGCGAACGCGACGGTGAGCAGCACGAAGTAGAAGCCGCGCAGGCCGAAACGGAAGCCGAGATAGCCGATGATCGCGCCGAGCAGCGCCGCGAGCGCGCCCCCGACGAGCATGCCGATCCACGGCGTCAGCTGAAGCTCGATCGACAGCACCGCCGCCGTGTAGCCGCCGACGCCGACGAAAGCCGCATGGCCGGCCGAGAGCTGCCCCGCGTAGCCCCCGACGATGTTCCAGGCCTGGCCGAGGAATCCGTAGAAGAAGATCAGGATGAACAGGGTCAGCGCGTACGAGCTCAGGACCGCCGGCAGCGCGATCAGCGCCACCAGCGCGCCCGCGAGCGCCCACTTCATGACGCGCGGCGACCGAAGAGGCCGGCCGGGCGGAGCAGCAAGATCACGATCAGGAGCGAGAAGCTGAACAGCTCCTTGAGCGACGGCTTGAGGAACACGGCGCCGAGCGACTCGGCCAGCGACACCAGGAGCCCACCGACGAACGCGCCGAGGAGACTCCCCATGCCGCCGATGATCACGATGTTGAACGAGGCCACCGACAGGGACAGGCCGGTCGGCGGCTGAAACGGGAGAATCGGCGAGACCAGGGCGCCGGCGGCGCCCACGCACGCGGCGCCCACGCCGAACGCCACGGCGTATACGCGCCGCACGTCGGTGCCGATCACGAGCGCCCCGTAGGTATTGTCGGCCGCCGCCCGGATGGTGCGGCCGAGATCGGTCTTGAAGAGAAACACCCAGAGCGAGAGCGTGAGGGCGACCGCGACCACGAACGTCACGAGGCGGGCGACGTCGACGAAGATGGGGCCGAGCCACACCGCGGCCGCCGCCAGCGGCGAGCGCACCCGTGTCGGCTCGGGGCCGAACGCGATCAGCGCGACGTTCTCGAGCACGAGCGCGACGCCGAGCATCATCAGAATTTGCATCTCGTGCGGCGCCGAGATGATCCGATCGACCAGGCCGCGCTGCACGAGAAAGCCGAGCGCGAACAGCGCGCCCGCGCACACGACGAAGCCAACATACGGATCGACACCCGCCCGCGTCGCCAGCATGTACGCGACATACATGCCCCACACCATCATGTCCCCGTGCGCAAAATTCACCACGCGCATCACCCCGAAGATGAGCGTGAGCCCCACCGCCATGAGCGAATAGACGCCGCCGAACAACAACCCGCTAACCACCCCCTGCAGCACCAGCGTCATATCCACGGGAACCCCTGCGTCATGAGTCTCAGATCCGCAGACACTTCTACAAAGTGAGCCTCAGGTCTACGGACACCACAGGAGAATGAGTCTCGGATCCACGGGCGGGACCACTGGAGACGGACGCGTGCCGGCCGGAGGGGTCGGGGTCGACAGGACCCGTTCCCGATACGCGGCGACGGACGCCCGCGCGCCCGGATGGAGCCCAGCCGACGCGGAGCAGCGAACGCGTGCCGCATGGTCCGGTCGATCCCGACCCCTCTGGCCGGCACGCGTTCGCCGCCGAGCGTTACGCGCGTGGCCGCGGGAAGACGAATTTCTGCAAAGCGGCTTCCTTGGGCCAGACCGCCACAGGCTTCTGGCCGAGGATCTGGATCATGGTCGGGATCGCGTTGGCGTTGTCGCCGACCTCGTTGAAGACCACCGGGCCGCCGTACTGCATGAGCCCGCCGGAGTAGCTCGTCTTCTTCATCGCGTCGACGATCGCGTCGGGATCATCGAGCGTCGTCGCGCGCTCGAGGATGTCGGCGATGAGGAACGCGGCGTCGTACGAGTAGCCCGAGTTCGTGTCGAAGGTCTTGCCGCCCGAGCGCTTGCGGAACTCCTCGGCGACGGCGGTGGTCTTGGGGTTCTTGAAGTTCGCCCACGGCACGCTC
>Ga0209804_1001367_pt1 | contig 15934 bp, 10 predicted proteins | sample GraSoiAngelo_139_FD_185896 | JGI IMG/M metagenome (GOLD analysis project Ga0209804, IMG submission 185896) | Grasslands soil microbial communities from the Angelo Coastal Reserve, California, USA - 14_0929_12_20cm (SPAdes) (version 2) | ecosystem: Environmental > Terrestrial > Soil > Grasslands ... | reverse complement strand
CCCCTGGGCGAAATCAACGACCAGAGCCGCACCATCGCTCCCTAGCCCACAGCCTGACCATATCGCCGTCGCTTGCAGGCAGAAATGCCACTGGGAACCCTCGTCCGAAAATGGGCTCTGTCCCGGCACCTCCCCCAACCAATCAAAAAAAGCGCCAGGTATGCTCGCACCTCCCCCAGACTGATCGGATTCCGAAATCGCTGGACTGGGCAAGTGGCGATTGTCGCTAGCCGCGTAGCGTGGTAACCTTTTTCCACACTGCTGGAGTGGCGGAACTGGCAGACGCGCGAGACTCAAAATCTCGTGTCCCAAAAGGACGTGGGGGTTCAAGTCCCTCCTCCAGCACCAACCAACTCTCTCCTTTTCCCTCTTCAGACCCGTCGCGAGGACCTCACAAATTGGGTCGAACTATTCCGGCAATTCGTGTCCAGAAATCCAAAAGTGAACCTGGAGAATCTGCTTCGTTGGCTGGACGACGGAGGGCGAGGCCCCGCTCACAGGTTGCGCAGAAAACGGCTGCGAAAACTGTGCGACGCCAATCTTGACGAATAGGCGCGCTCCAGAGTTCATGCCGGCGTTCCCTCCCGGTTCAGTTTCAGGGTGTGACGGCCCGGATGTTGCAGCCAGCTCTGCGAATCAGTTCTGTCTATTCTTTCTGCTCTCGGCTGCACGCTTGGCGACCTCCTCCCTGTGGATCGCGATTCCCATCTTCCACACACCAACGATATCTCGCGTAGCGCGAATATCCTTCGAGGGGTCGCCTTTCACTAATAATAGGTCCGCGCGCCGTCCAGTCTCTATCCGTCCGCGGTCAACTAACCCGAATTCCCGAGCCGGACTGGACGTCGCCGCACGTAGAGCTTCTTCGTTCGAAAGGCCGCACTCGGTCAACAGCAACAGTTCTTGGTGAAGACTGACTCCATAGCTCGTATCGGGATTCGGCGAATCGGTGCCGGCTAGAATGGTAATGCCCGCATTATGGAGCGCCCTCACCGCCGCCTGGGCGTTTTCGTAGTGATGTTTTTTTGTGAGGCTCTCCGGAAGTTTGGTCGTCAAGATTTGAAACGCCCACCCTAAAATATAGGGCTCGAAGCGCGGATCAGTCGCCAGAACAGACCCGGTCGGTTTTCCACCGACTGCTTGAATAATCGAGAGTGTTGGCGTGAACACGGCATGCGAGACTACGGCAGTATCCAGAAACTCGCGAGAGATGGGCGTGTCGTCGAAGATATGCTCAATGCCATCCACGCCTGCCCGCATTTCGTCCAGCCCTTCGGATTGCGTGCCCTCGTGAGCCACCACCAACTTGTTCCGCTTGTGGACCGCCAACACCAAGGCATGGAGCTGCTCCGCCGAGAGAGTCGGCAAAAAGTGGTCATAGATGATCTTCAAATAATCCGAGCCTTCCGCAAAGCGGGCATCCACAAACGCTTGCACGTTATCACCTGCACCCAGTGTCGGGAACTCTGGCCCGGCCATCTGCGTGGGATGGCCACGCGGAACTGTTGCTCCGGTGCCTGCGGTCCGAAAATCCGCCGCGTTCGGATGCTCGCCCCGTTCTATCTCTTTCTTCAGCGGTATAAGGGTAGTTGGATCACCCCACATGTCTAGCACCGTCGTCACGCCGAGAGCAGCAGCTTGCTCCAGGGACTCTTCACGTCCAATATGCACGTGGGCATCGATCAGTCCGGGTAGCAGCGTCCTGCCCGCACCGTCGATCACGACTGCGGAGTCGGGCGGTCTTACTCCAGCGGCGGTGACGCTCCGAATCATCCCGTCTTCGACCGTGACCGTCCGCCCTCGCAAAATGTGATAGCCATCGAAGACGTCCACGTTGTTAAACACAAGGGGTTTGGACTGCGCCCTCACAGAAAGCGCACTGAAAAGCATTGAAATTACGAGTCGCAACCCCAGTTTCATTCCGCATATGTTAGCTGAAAGCCCGATGGGAAGCGAAAATTGCAGCACCGAAATTGCGCCGCCTACAGAAAACTGGAACCGAGACACCGAGCCATACAAAAAGCCACAGGCCCCAGGCGTTTTCATGCCTGCCTTAACAGGCAAGTGGTTTGCAATTGATAGGTTACAGTCGGCGGATTGGGGTTGCGGAGTGGTCAGCAAATTGCCGTTGAACATTGGGCTGTGGTGGGGCGTTGGTGCGCAAGCAATCTGAATTTTGCCATCCCATTGGGGCCCGCAGAGCGTTCGCCGGCGGGTACGGGGACACGCGCGGGAGAAAAGCCAAGCTTCCGCGCAAACCCTGACCAGAGCTGCAAAGCGAATTGCCGCCGCTGCCATGTGGAGCCGGGCAATTCCCCCGCGCGAGAGCTGGCCACCGTCATGCGGCACATGCGCGCGCGTGCGAATTTGACCGAGTTAGAGACCAAAACCGTTCTATATTATCTCCGGTAACAGAGGTGGACCGCGGAGAGGAAATCGCAGGTGCGATATGGAGCAAGCATATCGAACGGTGTTCCTGATTGCTCTTCTGCTGGGGATCCTGCTACTTATCCAGTTAGACCGGGTGACAGCCGATGGCCGGCTGATCGAGATCATCGCTGACAGCGATAATCAGTTCAAGGTGCCCGGTCAGAAGAAAGCCGTCATCACGCTGAAGGCCGGCGAGCCGGTCCTGCTGCGAATCACAGCGCGTAGAGGGGGAGAGTGGAGAAAAGATGGGACGGTGCACAGCTTCACCATCATTGGTCTAGAAGACGAAGGCTGGGACTTGCTTCTGAAGGAAGGGACACAGGAGTTTTCGCTCAAGGCCCCGAGCGAGCCGGGAGAGTACAAGGCACAGTGCACCGTCAAGTGCGGGATCGGGCATAACGAGATGCGAATGAAGGTGATCGTTACGCCGTAGCAGGATATCCGTTGCAAAGTTCCCGTTGTGTTCCGCGCATTCCGGCGAGGCATCCGTCTCATCCCCATCGTCCCGAGGCTCAGGCTGGGAACCTGCGACAGGCGGAAGGGATTGGCTGCGGGCTGGCGCGCCCGAGTTTGTTGCACTCCGGGAGGAGAGTTAATGAAGGTTCTTCTGGGCGTGCTCGGCCTGTTCGGCATCCTAGTGTTGAGCTCTTGCAAGGTTAGCGGCCCCGGCAAATGGGAAACTCTGGCTGCGAAGAAAGCGAAGAAGGTCACCATCGGCGGCAAGGATTGGAAGAATCCCGTGCCCGACACCCCGGAGGCAGTGAAGATCGGTGAGCGGCACTTCCAGCGCCACTGCCAAGTCTGTCACGGACTGGATGGCCACAATACCGGTGTTCCTTTCGCCGATCGAATGTCTCCCCCGGTGGCGGACTTGGGTGGACAGGATATTCAAGCCTACACCGATGGGCAACTGAAGTGGATCATTGAAAATGGTATCCGCTTCACTGGCATGCCTGGATGGGATGGTGTCCTCAAAGACGATGAGATGTGGTACATGGTTAGGTTTATGCGCCACCTGCCCACAAAGGGGAGCCTTGGCCCGCCCGCTGTCTTCCTAGACGACAACGAGCACAAAGAGATGGAAAAGGCGCTGAAAATCCCCGCGAAGTAACCCGCAAAGCGCCGTGGTTGAGGCAGGCCCGACGCTTAGTCGTGGTCCCAACTCCCGTCCCACCAGGCATGATAGAGGTTTTCGTCTAGCGCTCGGGCGAACACGTCCACGCGGTTTGCTCCCCAGGTACATGCGGTTACTGCCCCAGTGAATGGAATACATCTCGGTTCCGGGTCACGAGCTGTGGGCATCCCCAAGCATTCGAACGGGCCCCACACACGGCCGTCCCACCGCTTGTGGAGCAGATCACCATCTGGGCCCCTGGCGAAGACATCCATCCGTCCTGGGCCCCAGCTGCACGCAGCAGGGGGGCCTGCCAGCGGGACGGCGACTGTGACGGCGGGATAGATTTCGTCTAGCACTTGAGGCCACCCCAGGGAGGCAAACTCACTCCAGTGCTTCCCGTCCCACCACTTCAGCTGGAGGTCGCCTAGGGGACCACGGATGAAGACCCCTATCCGGTCAATCCCGCAACTACAGGCCGCGAGGGGTCCGGATAGCGGGAGAGGCTGTTGTGTCTCGGCAATCCGCACGGTGGGGGCTCCCAGGGATTCAAATGGGCTCCAATCTCCGCCATTGGACCAAGTATGAAGCAGCTCGCCGCTATGGCCGGCGACGAAGACGTCGATCCGCCCTGGTCTCCCGCTGCACGCCGCAGGCGGGCCAGCAAGACCAAGGGGAATGGCGATGCTGCCCCTCATCATGGCTGGCGCGCCAAGGCATTCGAACGCGCCCCACTGGCCTCCAGTCCTGGCCATGTGCAGCAGTTCCCCATCGGGGCTTCCAGCAAATAGATCGATGCGGTCTGGCTCTCCACTGCACGCGGAAAACAGCCAGCCCGCTGGCACTGATCCCAGCGATGCCTCACGATGAGCGATGGGAATCCCCAGGGAGCGGAACTCGCTCCACTCTGTACCCTCCCACTCCTTGAAGAGCAACTCACCCGTGGCCCCGCGTGCGAACAGGGTAATGTGCTCCGGCTTTGGGCAGACCGCCACGGGGCAAAAGAGACCACTGCCGATCGCTGTCCACTGCATCTGACCACCTTGACGACGAATAGATTCAGTAAACTGAGGGGCGGGGAGTAGAGACAAACGAAGCAGCCCTCCTCTTTGTGGGAGGAGGGCTGCCTCAGGTTGATCACATGAGCCAGAGTCATGCTCCCGGCCTGTGCTCTACACTCTCGTCCTGATCCAGCCGTAGCGGGTGTTATCCAACTGCCTACCCATGGCCAGATACTCGGCTCTTATCTTCGAGAGGTTATCACTGGTAAACCCAGGGAACTCCAAGAGCGTCTTCAGCTTATTGGGGATGAGCGATTCGAAGTTGGCGGGCACGGGCTTGTAGATGTCGCTCAGTCGGCTGTGCTCGCGTTCGTGCTCATGCTCGTGTTCATGCTCGTGATCGTCCTCGTCTTCCCCTCTGCCTGTGCGCAACTTGTACAGCCGAGCCGAGTTGAGCCCCAGGATGTTCCGCTTGGCCTCCTTATCTAGCTCTGGATAGTCCCACTGGTCGGAAATCTCATCCGGGATCTGGAAGCGCCAAAAGGCTTCGATCTGCCACTGCGGATTGCCATACCAGAGCGAGTCGGAGCCAAACACCACCCGTTCATCGCCAAGGTATTTCAGGAGCTGGCCGATGATGTGCGCCCACACCGTGGGGAAGGTGATCACCGACGACGCAAAGGTCGTCCCAATCTCGCCGTAAACATTCCGCAACGGCGCCGCGAGCTGGGCGAACTGGGTGGTCCAACTGATATCTGGTACACCCTCTCGCAACACTCCGGATCTGATCTCCTGGAGGGACTGAAGGTCCCAGAAGGAGGGCTGGATACAGGAGTGGTAGATGATGAAGTTGAACTGGGGCCAGTCGGCCGCCGCCTTGGGAATGTCCGTCGGAAACCCTCTCTCGGGAATGAGGGGTGGACCAGGCGCCAGCCCCTTGTGCACACAGATGTTGAAGAACCCGGGGTGTTTCTTCAGCTCCTGCCTATTCCTGGCAATGACCTCATAGGAAGGGTAGGCCACCTTTTCATCGTCGAGCCGCCACTGCCGAAACAAGCTGCTGGGGTCGGTGTCGACCTTGGCCGCAGCAGCGACGTTGTACCCCTTCCACGAGTCGGGATGGAAGGAGTCTATCTGGAACTGCATGAAGTCGAGATTGCCGATTCCGGTGTAGAGTTGGCCGTGTGCCAGCACGCGCGTTGACCCCGAAATCTGGTTAACAAAGTCCCTCACTCCCGCTGTTTGCTCTCCCGTCAGACTCTCATTGGCAAGCGATTCCGCCACATTCTTTGGCGGACGGGGTACTGCCGACCCGGGGTCGCGAATGACGGCAATGTTGGCGTTGCTCAGAATGGCCACCGTAACCTGGCTGTCAAAGAAAAACCCCCGAATGTACTCGACCAATTGGAAGCGGTCTCCTCTATTCGGGATCTGGCCAAGGGCTGGGTTCCATGGGGTCCAAGCCCCGCCGAACTCATCTACACCAGGAACGTTGGGAGGCGCGTTGAACGGGTTGGTCAGGAAGCCTGCATTGAAGGATGCCGCGCCGGGCCCTTGCGCGATGGCTCTCAAGGATCGACCCTGCCTCATTGATGATCTGACCATGTGCGTCTGGTCGTCAAACACAAACAGGTCTTCTGGCGGTGCCTTGGTGGCGGAGGCAGCGGGTTCAAACATCTCGACCGGGTCGACATCGAAAAACTTTCCGTACACCTCGTTCATCGCCACGAAGCACGCCGCCATCCCGCCGGACGTGGTGAGGAATTTCCGCCGGTTTATCCCCAGTTTCTTGGCGGCGGAGTTCGCGAGTTCCTTGATCCTCGCCTCCACCCGCTTCTGCTTCTCCGTTTGGGGAATGGGCATGTACTCGCCGTTGGAGACCATTCGGGTTGGGACGGGCGACCGGAATTCTTCCGTCTCCGCGGGGGCGCACTTAGAGAGTTGTTCATCACTCAACCAGGCATCGTCTTCACGGGATCCTGGCGCGCGGGTTGATGATTCTGGAAGTTGCGATTTCTTATTTGTGAAAACTGCGGGCGCGCCGAAACTCGGCTTCGATTGTTTTCCCATGATCACTCTCCTTTAGGAACAAAAAGGTGGGAATCGTTTCAGCGTACCGCGCTCAAAAACTGCACGGCACGGCGTCAGTGACGGAAGCAGCAGAGACCATGCCCGGGCGAACGATCCGCCGCGAAAAACCTCTGGCACGTTGCCTCCGCGGATAGGTTTAGGTCTGGGGGACGCTACGTCTCGAGTTCAGCACCCCACCACGGGCCGGCTGGTGACCCGCGATAACTCAATAGGGACGCGCAGATTCTCCTCCTAACAAAGTAGCTTGTCCACGGGTCAACAAGAAGATTTCCACAAGATTTGCACAGGGAGCTTTTGCACCTCAGACTTTCAACACCCCCAATTCTAGGTTGGGGCGCGTCCCGTCGCATGGAACTCTTGGGTGGTGGCTCTCCTGTTGATCCGCGGCCTATTCTCGGAGCACCTCAGAGACGCAGGTTTGCCTTGGTGGAACAGTGAGCGCAGCGACCAATTGTGAGGCTTTCCGGGAGCCACTAACATCGGTCTGACGAGGTCGTGAAGCTCGCATGACCCCCAAAGGACGCGGTGCGCTGCTGGTCCGCTTGATCTGCCTGGGCAGTGGCTTGCTCTGGATTGTGCTGGTCGCTACGGACCGTGGCCTCCTGGAGCGCTTTGAACTTGCTGCCCTCGACACTGAGCTTCGCTTGGGGCCGCCCTCCCACGCTTCCCCTGACATCATCATCGTGGCTGTGGATGAAAGAGCCGTGCACCGCTACGGCCCGCTCCGCTGGCCGCCTTCACGGATGGCGGAAATCATCACGGCACTCGATCGCGCCGCTCCGCGCGTGATTGCCTTTGATTTCGCGTTCTCGGCAGAGGGGGAGGCGCACGAGCGCGGAGCCGCAGCCGGACGCCCGGAGCTGCAACCTCTTCGCGAGGCCGCCAAGCGCAGCGGCAAAGTAGTGCTAGGCAACTACTTCGATTTCGATGCCGACCCGGATGGTCCACCCCTACTGCCCGACTCGGGATTTCGCGAACATCGCGTGCGGCGCCTGCTGTATCTGGGCGGCGCGCGGCCGGCGACCGCAGCGCCGCCGGTGCCTGTGGCCAGCGAAGTGCACACGCTTGCGCCCGGCCTGCCGACTGCCGCGCGCGCCTACGGTCACCTGAATCTGGTGCCCGGCGGCGATGGAATCATCCGCGCGATGCCGCTGGTGGCTCGCTATCAAGACGACTTCTATAGCGGGTTTGCGGTCGAGGTAGCTTGCGTCTACCTCAGCGACGTCGGCAAGGACACGCAAGGAGAGATTCGCCCCGAGGTGCTCATCGGCAGGCGACGCGTTGAAGGCCTGCGCTTGGGGGATCACCGCATCACCACGGACGAGCGCGGGCAGTTGCTGCTCCGATTCGCGGGGGGACGCGGCAGCTACGCCACCTATTCCGTAGCGGATGTGCTCGCCGGCCGAGTCTCGGTCGAGCAGATTCGTGGCCGCATCGTGTTAATTGGTTCGACGGCCGCCGGCGCAGCCGACGTCTGGGCGACACCGTTCGACCCGCTGCTGCCCGGGGTGGAGATTCATGCCAATGCGATCGATAACCTGTTGCGCGGAAATTTTCTAGTTCGCAATTGGTACACGCGCCTGCTGAGCTTTGCGCAACTGGCGCTGCTGGGCATCGCCGGCGCGCTGGTGCTGCCATGGGCGCGTGGCTATGGGCTGCAGCGCGTCGGAGCTCTGGCGTCAGCCTTCCTGCTGCTCTGGCTCGTGGGACACTATTTGCTTTTCACGCGCACGGGCTATGCGCTCTCTGTGGTGTCACCGCTGTTCGCCATGGTCACGCTGCTGGGCGGCACTCTGGTGGTGAGCTACTTCACCGAGGAAAAGAAGCGCCAGCAGCTGGAACGCAGTTTCGAGCATTACTTGGATCGCAGCGTCATCAGCGAGCTACTCGAACGGCCTGAGCTTCTCCGTCTTGGCGGGGAGCGACGCGACTTGACGGTGTTATTCTGCGACATCCGGAATTTCACCACCCTGGCCGAAGGCTTGCCGCCTGAAGCCACCGTGGAAATGCTCAACGAATTCTTCACCACGATGACGGGAGTAGTGTTCTCAAACGGCGGGTTGGTGGACAAGTTCGTTGGCGATCAGATCATGGCTATCTGGGGCGCCCCGCTCGAGCGTCAAGACCATGCCGTGCAGGGTTGTGCCGCCGCCCTGGGGATGATTCGCGCCTTTGACGAGCTGCGGATGCGCTGGGCCCACTTGCCCGTTTGTCCTTGGGACAGCTCGCGGCGACCAAGCGACCCCACCCCGGCGGGGATCCAGTGCGGCGTGGGGATTAACTCCGGGCCGATGGTGGTGGGCAATATCGGCTCGGCGCACCGGTTCTCGTACACGGTGATCGGAGACAACGTCAACGTGGCCTCGCGCCTGGAAGGGCTCAACAAACTCTACGGCACGCAGATCCTTGTGGGCCCGGACACCTACGTCGCGGCCCGCGAAAAGTTTTGGTTTCGAGCGATCGACCGGGTGCGCGTGCGGGGCCGGACAGGTACCCTCACGGTGTATGAGCTTCTGGCCCGCAGGGAGGACGTGGGCATCGACGCCGACTGGCTTGCTGCGTTCGCCGAGGGGCTGGAGGCCTACTGGCAAGGCGACTGGGCCACCGCCACCCGGGCATTCGGCGCCGCGGTGGCCCGTAATTCATTGGATGCCTGCGCGAAGTTTTATCTATCGCACGCCGAACAGCTCGCTAAGAATTCTTCTTCCCAGCAAGAATGGGAGAGAGCACTGGGTCCGCGCTAGTTCGAAGTCCGGGCAGCGAAACAGGATCACACCGAGCGGCGCCCAGGACCGGATCGGCCCGGGACGCTTCGCGCACTTAGCAGAGCGCGGCGAAGGCTCAGTTTCACAGACCTCGCGCGGAGGAGATGTAGGGGAAGGGAACTGGTGCGGATGAGGAGGAGCAAAATGAAATTCCTGCTTTGTCTATTGTTGGCCTCCCCGGCGTTTGCCGCGGAAAAGCACGCTACGCAGGCAGACGCCACGCCGCAACCCGCGACACTCCAGGCGCCTGCACAAGCCGGCCCCGCGCAGAAGGACGCGGAGCAGCAGCCAGTGGCGACGGTGACCAAGGTCACCGGAGATGTCTTGGTGCGGCACGCGCAGGCCTGGGGTCGCGTGACCGAGGTGCCGCTCGAACTATTGAACGGCGACGCTGTCTCCACAGACCGGGGCCGCGCCGAAGTCCATTTTTTGCGCGACGACTCAACCCTGGTGCTGGACGTCGGCACCCACTTGACCATTGCCGAAGCCGAGGGGGGAACAGCCGGCAATGCGTTGCGTCGCATCGAGATTTTCCTGGGCGACGTTTGGTTTCAAATGCAGCGCGGGCTCAACCACAAGACTGAATTGGCAACGCCTACCGCGGTGGGCGGATTGCGCGGCACACAAGGGCTGGTGCGCGTGAAGAACGCCGAGCAGAGCGAATTCACCTTGGCCGAAGGAGAACTGGAGATGACGAAGCGCGCCCGGTCTTCCGGCTCGGCAGGCGAGCAGCAGAGCGTCAGGCTCACAGCCGGGCAAACGATGCGCGCGCATCGCGACCAGCCCCTGCAGGCTGGCAAGGCGGCTGCACTTCCCACGCGCCCTGCGCTCAACGTCGCCGCAAACCAGTTGCCTAAACCGCGAAACAATTGGCGCGAGCTTGTCAGTAAGAGCGAGCGCCCACCGGGGATCAAACAGGTGCAGCGGCTTTCGGGCCGCACGCCCCAGTCGGGCGCCAAATTGGAACAGACCGCAAAGGCGTCACGCAGCTCAAAGCGACCGAAGCCCACGAATAATCGAGCGAACACACCACACTAACTAACTACCGGCACGGCTGCTGCCCTCCCGCAGGGCACCCGAAATATTCGGCCCACCCTGCTTTGCCGGGCTATAATGCCGCCGCTGTCGCTGCAAGCTGCTCTCAATGAGGGCAGCGACTCACGCAGCGCCACAGCAAACAAATCTGCTATGGCGGTTTTACCAAACACTCGGAGCCATGATGAAGCTACTGATCATAGTCTTCCAGGCCCTGTTTGTTGCCGTGCCTGCCTGCAGCCAGCAGAGCCCCCAAGATGCCGCTGGAGACAGGGTGGTACAGGGTGGCGCCCAAACACCGGGGAGGCGACTGACGCTTTCGGCGGCACTGGACTTGGCCAGCCGGCAAAATCTGGATCTGTTGGCAGCGCGCCTGCGGCAGTCGGTCACGCAAGCTGGTGTGCAGATCGCACGACAGTTGCCCAACCCCACCGCGGCCTTTTCCATGAGCCGCGATTTGCCGCATCAAAGCTTGGTTTTTGAGCAGCCCTTGGAACTCGGGGGCAAGCGCCAGCGGCGCACGGAGTTTGCCAGGCAGCAAGTCGAGCTGACCGACGTGGAGATCGCAACTGTTTCCCGCCAGGTGCGCCGAAGGGTTCGTGAGGCCTTTTATGCCGCGGCGCTTGCGCGAGGCCTGACCGGCCAACGCGCGCAAGCGCTGGAGTTGGCCCGACGGCTGGGCGACACCGCAAAGTCTCGCTTTGAAGCGGGCGACGTCCCGCAGCTCGAGGTTTTCCAGGCCGAGCTGGAAGTGGCGCGGGCCGAGGCCGACTTCCAGGTCGCCCAGCAGAGGGAGAGAGTTTCCTTCAGCCAACTGAATGTTCTGCTGAACGAACCTGCGGAGACGCGCTGGGAGCTTGCGAGCAGGCTCGAGGACTTGCCGGCGCAGATTTCTTTGACCGAATTAGTCCAGCACGCCGAGCAATCCAACGCCGAGCTGCAACACCTGGTTCAGGAGCAGAAGGTTGAACAGAGCCGTCGGACTTTGCTCCGGGCTGAACGAATCCCCAACCTTAACGTACAATTTGGCAGCGACTTCAACGCGCCGCCTGACTTTCGGGTTGGCCCGCGCGGCCAGCTTTCCATGGCACTGCCGCTGTTCACCCGAAATCAGGGCGAGCTCCAGCAATCGGCGGCGAGTCTGCGCCTGCTCGAGGCCGCGCTCGCAGCTACCCGTCGAGCCGTGGCCGGGCGGGTTGAGGCGGTGTACTTCGAGTGGGCCACCCGGCAGGCGCAGGTCGACCTCTACCGCCGCACGCTGCTCCCGGCGGCGCGCCGGCTGCAGGGTCTAGCCGAGGAGAGTTACCGCGCGGGCAAATCCAGCATCTTAACTGTGCTGGACGCCCAGCGGAATATCCAGCAGGTGGAGCGCGATTACCTGGACAGCTTGACCGCCTTGCAAGTGGCGTTTGCCGGTCTGGAAGAAACGGTGGGAGCATCACTCGACTAAATGCGCGCCAAGAACAACAGAACATGTATGTGGATCCCTGCGGCCCTGGCGTCGCTGGTCTTGAGTTTGACTGCGTGCTCGCGCAAGGCCGCCTCAGAAACCGAAGAACCCGCGGTAGCCGAGGTGACACTCACGCAGATCAAGCGCGCCGAGGTCAGCCAAGTCCTCAACCTGACAGGAACCATTGCCGCGCTACCCAATCAGGACGTGCGCGTCAGTTCACTGGTCCCCGGCCGCGTCGCGGAAATGAAGGCGGCAGAGGGCGACCGAGTTCGCGCCGGGCAGTTGGTGGCGCAGATTGACGATCGTCCCATTCGCGACCAGCTTGCGCAGGCGGAGGCGGCGGCAGCGCAGGCGCGGGCAAATCTGGCGAATGCGACGCTAGCCCGCGCTCGCAATGAAAACCTATTTGAGCGCGGGATTGCTGCCCGCAAAGATCTCGAAGACGCCCGCACGCAGGAAAGCGTGGCCACCGCAGCGCTACAACAGGCGGAAGCTGCGCTTTCGCTTGCCCGCCTGCAACTCGCCCGGACCTCCGTTCATTCTCCGCTCACGGGCACGGTGGTTAAGCGCTTTGTGAGCGTAGGCGAGCAGGTGGACGGTACGGCAGCGCAGCCCATCCTCGAGGTCGCCGACCTCACTCAGGTCGAGCTAATCGCGAACGTTCCGGCCGTCTACCTTGGCAAACTGCGCGTGAATCGCACGCTCTCCTTCGGGAGCGAGGCGTTTCCAGGGCAGAGCTTCACCGGACGCGTGGTAGCGATTCCGGCAGCCGTCGATCCCGCCACGAACGTCGGCCTGATTCGCATCCGCATCGCCAACTCCAAGGGCTTGCTGCGCCTGGGCATGTTCCTGAGCGCTCAAGCGCCTGTGGAAACCCACCCTGGCGCGCTGGTTGTGCCGCCACAGGCCGTCTATCGCGATGAGGAGGGCCAGCCACACGTCTACCGCGTTGAGGGGGAGAACGCCACAGCGGTTCCGGTGCAGGTGGGCATCGAGTCGCCGGACCGCGTCGAGTTGCTTTCCGGAGTGCAGGTAGGCGAGACCGTGATTCTGAGCGGCGGCTACGGCTTGGGCGAGAAGGCCAAAGTAAAGGTCAAGGGCCAGGCCAAACCATGAATGTGGTGCGCTTTTGCCAGCGCAATCGCTATGCCGTTTACCTGCTGACCGCTTTTCTGGCTGCCGCAGGCCTTTTCTCTGTGTTCGTCTTGCCGAGCAACATCTATCCAGAGTTGAATTTTCCACGCATCCTCATCTTGGCCCACTCAGGAGACCTCGCTCCGGAGGTCATGCTGCTCACGGTGGCGCGGCCCCTGGAAGAATCGGCTAGCACCGTGCTGGGCGTGCGGCGCGTGCGCTCTAAGACCATCCGGGGCGCGGCCGAAATCTCGGTGCTGTTCAGCCCCAACATGGACATGCAATACGCGCTGCAACTGGTGCAGGCACGCATCAGCGAAGCGCGCAGCTCCCTGCCGCCGGATACCGAGGTCGTGGTGGAACGCGTCACGCCAGCTGTTTTTCCCGTACTGAGCCTGATCCTGAATGGCCACGTCCCCAGTCAGGAGTTGCGCGACTATGCCTTCTACATCCTGCGCCCGCTCTTCAGCCGCGTCCCCGGAGTCGGGCGTGTGGAAGTGCAGGCCACCGACACCCGGGAAATCGCTGTCATCGTAGACCCGCAAAAGGCTCTATCTCACCGGCTTTCCTTGGTGGAGGTTGCCGACCGGCTGCGCGCCACCAATCAGGTGACCTCAGTAGGGAGGCTTCAGAAAGACTACTTACAGTACCTGGTGCTAACCACAGGCCAATTCGCGAATCTCGAAGAGATTCGCAACACGGTGGTGGCCGTCGAAGGCCAAGCCCCCGTCCGCTTGCGAGACATTGCTGAGGTGCGCGAGGGCGTCGAAGACCGCCGCACCCTGATCACCGGCAACGGACAGCCTGCGGCGCTGATCAACATTTCGCGGCAGATCGGCGGGAATATTCTGCAGATTGCGGGGGACATCAAGCAGGGTGCTGCTAACCTGGGCACGGCGATCCCGTCTACGCTGCGCCTCTCGGTGGTGTATGACCTGGCCGAATTCGTCCACAGCGCCATCGCGAACGTCCGCGACGCTATTTTGCTGGGTGCTGTGCTTGCGGTGCTGATCCTTTTTGTTTTTCTCCGCGAAGGTCGAACCACGCTGATCGCGGCTACCTCGCTGCCGCTCTCCGTGATCGGAACGTTTTTCTTCGTGAAGCTCTTCGGCGGCACAGTCAACTTGATGTCGCTCGGCGGCCTGGCGATCGCCATCGGCCTGGTCATCGATGACGCCGTCGTGGTCATTGAGAACATCTATCGCCACCTAGGGCTCGGCGAGTCCCCGCCACAGGCCGCTGAGCTCGGTACGCGAGAGTTACTGGGAGCGGTGGTGGGCTCGACGGCCACCACCCTCGTGGTCTTTCTCCCGCTGGGACTCCTGAAGGGAGTGGTCGGTGATTTCTTCTCTGCGCTCTGCCTCACCCTCGGGGTTTCCGTACTCCTTTCGTTGGTGTTTGCCGTCACCTTCATTCCTCTCCTCTCCCAGCGGTTCCTGTCGCCTGGAGCTCACCGGGTCTCTTCCGAGCGGTTCATTGAACCGGTTTATCGGGCGTATGAGAGGGCCGTGCGATGGGCCTTGGGCCACCGGAGAAGAGTGGTTGCTGTGACCGCGGCTTCCGTTCTGCTGGGCGTCTTTCTCTACACGCGGCTGGAAACCGGCTTTCTGCCCGAAATGGATGAGGGCGGTTACGTGCTCGATTACTGGACCCCGCCTGGGACTTCGCTCGCGGAAACTGACCGCATCCTCCGCCAGATTGAGACCCGCATCCAACGCATGCCGGAAACCGGGTCGTTTTCGCGGCGCACCGGCGCCGAACTGGGCCTGTTCGTCACGGAGCAAAACAAAGGAGACTTCCTGGTCAAGATGAAGCCGCGCTCCCAGCGCAAGCGCTCCACAGATGAAGTCATCGCCGATTTGCGCAGCCAGATCCAGCAGAATGTCCCCGGGATTCAAGTCGAGTTCATCAAGATTTTGCAGGATATGATCGGCGACTTGGAAGGCTCGCCCGAACCGGTGGAGATTAAGCTGTTCGGCGACAGCATGCCCGTGCTGGCTCAGGCGGCCGAGGAGATTGGCGCCAAAATCCAGAAGATCCCAGGGATCGTGGACTACAAGGGAATTCTGAAAGGCAATCCCGAAATCATCTTTCACGTTGACCCCGCGCTCGCGGGACGGCTGGGCCTGACCGTGGACCAAGTTTCGCAGCAGGTCAGCGCGGGGCTTCTCGGCTTGACGCAAACTTCCTTTCGCGAGGCCGACCGCACCGTGGGGATCCGCGTGCGCTTTCCCGATGGCTTCCGGATGGACTATGCCAATATCCGGCAGTATCCCATCGTTACGGCCAGCAAACAGATCGTGCCGCTGGGAAGCATCGCCCAAGTGGAAGAAGCGCGGGGCGCAACTCAGCTGAACCGCGAGAACCAGCGACTGATGGTCGCGCTGACGGCTCGTCTGGAGAACCGAGACCTGGGCAGCGCCATCCGGGACGTGCAGCGCGTGATGCACGAAGTCCGGCTACCGCTCGGCTGCACCTACGAGATTGGCGGGCAGTACGAAAGCCAGCAGAGTTCTTTCCGCGACCTGCTCCGAGTGCTCTGCCTCGCGCTGGCCGCGGTCTTCACCGTGCTGGTCATCCAGTTCCGCTCGTTCCGCCCGGCGCTGATCATTCTGTCCGCGGCTCCGCTTTCCCTGGTCGGCGTCTTCGCAATGCTCGAGCTGAGCGCAACTCCCCTGAACGTCTCTTCCTTCATGGGGATCATTTTGATGATGGGTTTGGTGGTGAAGAACGGCATCATCCTTTTTGAAAGCGTTCACCGTCTTTGGGTAGAGGAAAAGCTGTCGTTGGACGAGGCGCTGGTCGCGGCGGGCCGCATCCGCGTGCGCCCCATTCTGATGACCACGCTGGCGACGCTATTCGGGCTGTTGCCGCTAGCCCTGGGATTGGGCGCCGGAGCGGAATTGCAAAA
>Ga0209804_1001364_pt1 | contig 15945 bp, 8 predicted proteins | sample GraSoiAngelo_139_FD_185896 | JGI IMG/M metagenome (GOLD analysis project Ga0209804, IMG submission 185896) | Grasslands soil microbial communities from the Angelo Coastal Reserve, California, USA - 14_0929_12_20cm (SPAdes) (version 2) | ecosystem: Environmental > Terrestrial > Soil > Grasslands ... | reverse complement strand
CAGCAGCTGACGGCGCAGCTCGTACGGATCCTTCCCGGCCGCCACCGCCACCTCGTCGAAGAAGCATTCCGTGACGAATGCGTTCTGGGAGATCCCGACCGAGCGCCAGAAACCGCGCGGCACGGGGAGCAGGTCGACCGCGACCTGGTCGACCAGCACGTTGGGGATGGCGTACGGCAGGTTCGACGCCCCGTCGATGAGGGTGCGGTCGATGCCCTTGTCGAGCGGCCCGAACTTGAGGAGGATGGGCGGGGCCACGATCCGGTGCGTCCAGGCGACCGGGCTGCCGCCGGCGTCGAGCGCCGCGGCGAACCGGTTGTAAGTCGCGGGCCGATAGAAGCCGTGCTGCACGTCGTCTTCGCGCGACCAGATCACCTTCACGGGCGCGCCCGCGGCCTTGGCCACGCGCACGGCTTCGGAGACGAAGTCGGGCTCGAGCCGCCGCCCGAATCCCCCGCCCAGGAACGTGGTGTGGATCCGGACCTGCTCCTTCGGCAGCCCCGTGAGCTCCGCTGCCACTTCCTGGGCGCGCGTCTGGTTCTGGGTCGGCACCCAGATGTCGCAGCCGTCAGCGGACACGCTCGCCGTGCACGTCATCGGCTCCATGGTGGCATGGTGCAGGAACGGGACTTCGTACACGGCCTCGACGCGCTTCGCCGCACCGGCGAGCGTCGTCGCCGCGTCGCCGTCCTTGCGGGCTTCGACGCCGGGCTGATCGGCCAGCTTGACGAACTGGGCCCGGATGCCGTCCGAGTCGAGCGAGGCGGCTTCGCCCTCGTCCCATTGGATCTCGAGCGCACGTCGCCCCGTCACGGCCTGCCAGTAGGTATCGGCGACGACCGCCACACCGGCGGCGCAGCCCGCCGCCCACGGCGCGCTCGCACCGGTCCCGGTCCAGGGACTCGGTTCCAGGGCTACCACGGCGCGCACCCCCGGCACTGCCTTTGCCTTGGTGGCGTCGTAGGACTTGAGCTTCCCCCCGAACACCGGGCAGCGCTCGATCGAGGCGATGAGCATGCCCGGCACTTTCACGTCGATGCCGAACACGGCGCTGCCGTCGACCTTGGCGGGCGTGTCGAGCCGCGGCACACGCGTGCCGAGCAGCCGGAAATCCTTCGGGTCCTTGAGGGGCGCGTCTTTTGGGATGGGAAGCTGGGCGGCCTTCGCGACGAGCTTGCCGTACGTGAGGCGTCGCTTGCTCGCGCTGTGCACCACGACGCCGCGCTCGGCGCGGCACGACGCGCGATCCACGTCCCAGGTGGACGCCGCCGCGTCGAGCAGCATCTCGCGCGCCGCGGCGCCCGCCTTGCGCAGCGGCTCCCACGAGGTGCGAATCGCGGTGCTTCCGCCGGTCGACATGCGGCGCGACCACCCGGCCGCGTTCTCGGGCACGGGCCCGAGGCGCACCCTGGACCAGTCGGCTTCCAGCTCTTCGGCGAGGATCATCGCGAGGCCGGTCTGCGAGCCCTGCCCCATTTCGGATTTGTCGACGGTAAGGGTGACGGAGCCGTCGCTCGCGATTCGGATCCAGGCGTTGGGGGAGAACGTCGCGTCGTCGAGCTCGGCCGGGAGCGACCGGGATGGGAGACGGAACGCGATGACGAGTCCCGCGCTGGTCGCGACGAAGTCGCGGCGGGAGAGGGTGGAGCTCATGGGGCCTCCTGAATACGTGCGCGGTGCGCGGTGCGCGGTTGCTTCCGGAGACCGAAGGCTTCTGATGCATCGGCGGCCACCGCGTACCGCGCACCCGATTCTTATGTCAGTTTCCCTATCGGCAGCTTTCTCACTCTTTTTCCTGTTGCCGCGAAGATCGCGTTGCACACGGCCGGGCCGATCGGGGGCGTGCCGGGCTCGCCCACGCCGCCCTGCGCGTCGGTCGACGGCACGATGTGCACCTCCACGCGGGGCATGTCGCCCATGCGGAGCATCAGATAGTTGTTGAAGTTGCTCTGCTGGGCGCGGCCCTTGTCGATGGTGATTTCGCCCCACAGCGCCGCCGTCAGTCCGTACACGATGGCGCTTTCCATCTGGGCCTCGACGATGCTGGGGTTCACCACCGGGCCGCAGTCCACCGCGCATACCACGCGGTGCACGCGCGGTGTGCCGTCGGCGTTCATCGAGATCTCCGCGACCTCCGCCACGTAGCTGTCGAACGATTTCCACACGGCGATGCCACGCCAGCGTCCCGCGGCGAGCGGCGTGCTCCAACCGGCCTTGCTCGCGGCGAGGTTCAAGACGCCGAGGTGGCGCGGCGCCTTGCCGAGCAGGTCGCGCCGGTATTCGTAGGGGTCCTTCTTGGCGGCGTGCGCCAGCTCATCGATGAAGCTCTCGACCACGAAAGCGTTGAAGGTGTTGTTCACCGAGCGCCAGAACCCTACCGGGATTCCCAGATCCGTGAGGGCGTACTGCACGTGCACGTTCGGGACGGTGTACGGCATTCCGACGGCGCCTTCCACCGTTTCTTCGTCGATGCCGTTCTTGATGACTCCGGGCCCGAACACGCGCGCCATGATCGAGGGTGCCGCGAACGCGTGGGTCCACGCCACGGGCTTGCCCGCCGCATCGAGTCCCGCGCGCATCTGATGCACGCTCGCCGGGCGGTACTGATCGTGCTGCATGTCGTCCTCGCGGGACCACACGACCTTCACCGGCGCGCCCGCCGCCTTGGACGTCTCGAGCGCCTCCTGAATGAAGTCGAGCTCGAACCGGCGGCCGAAGCCGCCTCCCAGATACGTGGTGTGCACCTGGACCTTCTCCGGAGGGACGCCGCCGATCTTGGCGGCGAGCCCCTGCACGCCGGTCTGGAACTGGGTGGGAGCCCAGACGTCGACGCCGTCGGCGCGCACGTGCGCCGTGCAGTTCATCGGCTCCATGGTCGCGTGGGCGAGCAGTGGCAGCTCGTACGCGGCCTCGACCTTGCTGGCCGCTCCGGCGAGTGCGCCGTCGGGATCGCCGTCGTGGCGCGCCTGCGCGCCGGGCTTGGCTGCCTGATCGCGAAGCAGCTGGGAGATGCTCGCGCTCGACAACTGCGCGTTGGGCCCGTCGTCCCACTTCACGTCGAGTGCGTCGCGTCCTTTCTTGGCGTTCCAGTAGCCGTCGGCGATCACGGCCACCCCGGAAGAGATCTGCACTGCGTCCTTCACGCCCGGGACGGCTTTCGCTTTCGTGGCATCGAAGCTCGCGACCTTGCCGCCGATGGCGGGGGAGCGCGCCACGACGGCGACGAGCATGCCGGGGGCCTTGACGTCGATTCCGAACTCCGCCGAGCCGTCGACCTTGGCGGGGGTGTCGAGGCGTTTCACGCGGTGCCCGAGGATCTTCCAGGCCTTGGGCTCCTTGAGCGTGGGATTCTCGGGGACCGGCAGGGAGGCGGCCTTGGCGGCGAGCTGGCCGTAGGTGGCGCGCCGCTTGCTGCGCTCGTGGACCACCGCGCCCCGCTCGGCGTGACATTCCACCTTGTCGACGCCCCAGGTCTGGGCGGCGGCCGCTACGAGCATCTCGCGCGCGGCGGCGCCCGCCTTGCGCAGCGGCGTGTACGCCGCGCGCACACTGGTGCTGCCGCCGGTGCCCTGCATGCCGAACATCGGGTTGATGTACGCCTTGTCCGCCGGCGCGGACTCGATCTTGACCGTGGTCCAGTCGGCGTCGAGCTCTTCCGCGACCAGCATCGGCAGGGCGGTGGTGACGCCCTGGCCCATCTCGGAGCGGTCGACCACGATGAGCACGCTGTTGTCCGGACTGATCCGCAGCCACGCGTTGGGGGCGAAGGGAGCCGCCGGGGCCGCGGCGAAGCGCCCGCCGGCCGGCAGATGGAACCCGATGACGAGTCCGGCGCCGGCCGCCGCGGTCGTCTCGAGAAACTCGCGTCGCGAGACTTGGGAGGGCGCGCTCATGTCACGCTCCCTGCGCAGCCCGGTGGATGGCCGCCCGGATGCGCTGATAGGTGCCACAGCGGCAAATGTTGGTCATCGCGGCGTCGATGTCGGCGTCCGTGGGGTGCGGCTTCTTGGCGAGCAGCGCCGCCGCGGCCATGATCTGACCCGACTGGCAGTAGCCGCACTGCGGCACGTCTTCCGCGATCCACGCCCGCTGCACCGCGTGCGCGCGGTTCTTGGACAGGCCCTCGATCGTGGTGACGCGCTTGTTCGCGACGGCCGAAACGGGCAGCACGCACGTGCGGGTCGCGGTGCCCTCCAGATGCACGGTGCACGCGCCGCACTGTGCGATGCCGCAGCCGAACTTCGTGCCGGTGAGTCCGAGTGTGTCGCGCAGCACCCAGAGGAGCGGCGTATCGGGTGCGACGTCGACGGTTTCGCGCTTGCCGTTGACGGTGAAGGAAATCGGGGGCATGACGAATTTTCCTCAACAAGGGGAATGGTGAACAACGTGCACAGACGTCCCGCTAGACGGAAGGGGGGCGCCGGCGTCCTCCTGCGCGCAAACCGTCGGGTGGATTCCCGAGTTCCTGTTGCAGGGACGCCTCGGCCAATGGACCGGACATGAAAGAGCCGGAGGGTTTATCCCCCGGCTCCTTCGGCGCAGCGAAACTGGCTGCGGGGACCTGTCACGTGTGAGTCATGATAGCCAAAGCGCTTGGCCGATGCAAGCGTAGAGGAACGCGACGGGTGCTGGTGGTGGGACTCGAACCCACACGGGCTTTCGCCCAGTGACGTGACAGGTCACCGCGTTTGCCAATTTCGCCACACCAGCACCACACCGGTTGCGAACCGAGGCAAGCACAAGGCCGGGACGCGAGATCTGACGCGCGCTACCGCGCCGCGACTCGACAGTAACCGTCGTCTGGGACCGTGCGCTATCGGAACTGTGCGGTCCGCATCATTTTCTCGCGCTGTGCCGCACCTTTCCCCATTCCCCTTTCCCGTTTCCCGGCCGTGACCACCTACGCTCGCCGCCTCGGCATTTTTTCGGCCACCATGGCCGTGATCGGCGGCATCATCGGGTCGGGCGTGTTTCTCGGGCCCGAGGTCGTTGCCGCCCGGGTCGGGAGCGCCGGCCTCACCCTCACGGCATGGGTGCTGGGCGGGCTCATCGCGCTGGCGGGAGCGTTCTGCTTCGGCGAGCTGGGCGCGCGCCGGCCTCGGGCGGGCGGCGGGTACGTTTATCTGCGCGAGGCGTTCGGCCCGCTTCCGGCGTTTCTCTATGGATGGGCGCTGCTGCTCGTGATCGCCACCGGCGCCACGGCGGCCGTCGCCGTCACGTTCGCGAGCTACGCCGTGGCGCTGCTGGGCTTCTCACCGCGAGCCACCCTGCCGCTCGCCACGGCCGCGATCGCGCTCCTCTCCGCCGTCAACTACGTGGGCGTCAAGCCGGCGGCAGTGACCCAGAACGTCTTCACCGTTCTCAAGCTCGCCGCGCTGGCTGCCCTGGTGGCCGCCGGCCTGTTCGCGTCCCGTCCCAACCTCCCCCAACCTCCACCGTCCTCCACCGTCCTGGGTGGCGGAGGAGATGTCGTCGTGGCCCTCGGTGCAGCGCTTGTGCCCGTGCTGTTCGCATATGGGGGGTGGCAGCAGACCAACTTCATCGCCGAGGAGATCATCGAGCCGGAGCGGAACCTGCCGCGCGCCCTGGTGCTGGGTGTGGCGGGCGTCGTGACCGTCTATTTACTCGCCAACCTCGCCTATCTGCGCGTGCTCGGCGCGTCCGGGTTGGCGGCGAGCACGGCGCCCGCGGCCGACCTGATGGGGCGTGTGCTCGGCCTCGCGGGGCGCCGCCTGATCAGCGCCGGCATCGCGGTTTCGACCTTCGGGTTCCTGAATCTGGTGATTCTGGTGACGCCGCGCGTATTCCAGGCGATGGCGGCGGACGGCGTGTTCTTCGAGCCGCTCGCCCGGCTCCATCCGCGGTATCGCACGCCGGCAGGTGCGATCGCGTTCATGGGTGGCTGGTCCATCCTGCTGGCGGTGTCCGGGACATACGCCCAGCTGCTCGACTACGTGGTGTTCGGAGACTGGATTTTCTTCGGGCTGACGGTGGCGAGCCTCTTCATCTATAACCTCACCCCCCATCCCCCTCTCCGCGATGCGGAGAGGGGAAGCGAAGGAGGTTTCCGGGTCCCCTTTTATCCGTGGACGCCGGCGCTGTTCGTGCTCGCGGCGGTGTACGTCGTGGTGAGTTCGATCGTGGCGAATCCGCAGAACGCGCTGATCGGGACGGGGTTGTTGGCGCTCGGGGTGCCGGTGTACCGGTGGGCCCGGCGCACCGTTTGACGCGTGAGCGGCCTAAGGCCGCGCCGTGCCGGTCGCAGCGGGCGGCGGCCCGACGTCGCGCGCGCTCACGTAGTAATTCGAGTCCACCCGGAACGCCGCGGCGTCGGCGAGCCGCAGCCGCGCCGTTTTCCACGCCTCCGTCGGGCGAATCACGCTGAAGCCCGATCCGGAGAGGGTGACGCGGACGGGCATGTCGAATCCGGGCACGACATTGCTCCAGCGATAGTGGAGCGTGTTCCCGGCGATCCAGTACTCGAGCACGGGCACCAGCGTGGTGCGCAGATACTGGTCGAACACCTTCGTCAGGTCCCTGCCGGCGTGCCGTCCGATGTACATCTCGATCTGCGCGGTCGTCACGGTCTGATGCCAGAACGTGCGATTCAGCCCGCGCAGGATGCCGCGCCATTTCTCGTCGTCGCCCACGATCTGGCGGATGGTGTGCAGCAGATTGCCGCCCTTCGGGTAGCGGTCGCCCGAGCCGTCGGCGTTGACACCGTAGGGGCCGATGATCGGCATGTCGTTCTTGATCCCGCGCCGGGTGCCGATGACGTACGCCGCTCCCGAGTCGCGGCCGAACAGGCACTCGGTGTAGAGATTCTCGGCGTAGTTGGCGAACCCCTCGTGCACCCAGATGTCGGCTTCGTCTCTCGCCGTGATGCTGTTCCCGAACCATTCGTGGGCGCTCTCGTGCACGATGATGAAATCCCACTTGAGCCCGAGCCCCGTCCCCGACAAGTCTCGCCCGCGATACCCGTTGGCGTACCAGTTGCCGTACGCCACCGCGCTCTGGTGCTCCATCCCGCTGTGTGGGACCTCGATGAGCTTGTACCCATCCTCGTACCAGGGATACGGCCCGAACCAGTGCTCGAAGCAGTGCAGCATAGACCTGGCCTGCACGAACTGTCGCCGCGCCGCTTCCACGTGATAATCGAGCGGCCAGAAGTCGAGCGTGAGGGTGCCGCGCTCGCCCTGCAGCGTGTCACTGTAGTGCGCGTAGCTCCCGGCGGCGACGGCAATCGCGTAGTTGTTGATGGGATTCACCACGAACCACTCGTACGTCGTGGTGCCGTCGGCGTTATGGGTCGTCTCGCGCAGACGTCCGTTCGACACGTCTAGCAGCGCGTCCGGTACCGTAAGCGCGATCCGCTGGCTGTCGGGCTCGTCCGCCTGCGTGTCCTTGTTGGGCCACCACACGCTCGCGCCGAGCCCCTGGTCGGTGGTCACGACCCACGTGCGGCCCAGGCTATCGTTGGTCCAGGTGAAGCCGCCATCCCACGGCGGTCGCTTGGCGGGTCGCGGCTGGCCGTGGTAGTAGACCGTGATCGTCTTCGTCGCGCCCTTTGGCTGCGGGGCGTCGAGCTGCGCGAAGAACGCGTCGCCGTCCCGGCGGAACGAGACGGTGCGGCCGTCCTGGACCATGCTGTCGACCTCCAGCGGGACCATGAGGTCGATTTGCAGCTCTTGGGAAGGGGAGGGCTCGAGCACACGATAGGAGATGCCGTTGGACCCCCGGATGCTCGAGTCGATCGGGCTAATGGCCACGTGAAGATCGTAGAAGGTCACGTCCCACCACGCCCGCCCTGGAGTCGAGTAGGAGCCGCGCAACGTATCGGCGTGCGTGAAGGTTTGGCTTTGCGCGGCGAGCGGGATGGGGGCGGCGAGCAGGACGAGAGCCCCGACTCTCAGGCGTTTCATATCGCTCGAAAGCTACCCCTGCTGGTGGCCTTGCGCGGGTGCGCCGGTCGCCCGCAGTTTGGGCACGTTCCCTCACGCCTCTACGAAGGAAGGTCCTGATGACTCTGGTGAAATCAGCGCCCCCGATGTCTCAGGACGTCGACCTGTCCAAGACCTACGACGCCGTGGTCGTGGGCTCGGGCGCGGCGGGCGGGATGGCCGCCCATGTCCTCACCTCGCAAGGCATGGACGTGCTCATGCTCGAGGCCGGCAAGAAGCTGCCGATCGAGCAGGAGCTGCGCTCGATGCAGTGGCCCTACGATCATCCGCGCCGAGGCGACGCGCCGCCCGGATACCATTCCCTGTCGTTCAACGAGTACAACATCCGGACGCCTCCCTACGCGAAAGGGAGCACGTTCAAGCACGTCACGTCCTACGTCGGCGGGTGGGGCGGGTCGGATTACGTCAAGAACATTCTCGTCGACGAGAAGGATCATCCCTACACCGGCACGAAGTACGCGTGGGTGCGTGCCCGCGCGCTCGGGGGCAAGACCAACATCTGGGGCCGCCTCGCACTGCGCCTGTCCGATTACGATTTCAAGGCGAAAACGCACGACGGGTACGGCGACGACTGGCCGATCGCGTACGCCGACATCGAGCCGTACTACGACAGGGTCGACCGCTACCTCGGCATCTCCGGCGTGAAGGAAAACCTGCCGCACCTCCCGGACAGCCTGTTTCAGCGTCCCAACAAGCTCACGTTCGGCGAGGTGAAGCTGCGGGAGGGCCTGAAGAAGATGGGGCGCGTCCTGACGCCGTACCGCGCCGGCGTCACCACGGACGGCTTGAAGCACAACCGCTACCGCAGCAAGTGCTACGGCCGCGGGGCGTGCGACCGGCGACCGGGCGGGTGCGACATTCACGCCACGTTCGACTCGCCGACGGGTTTGATCTACCCGGCCGTGGACACCGGGCATCTGAAGATCCGCACCAACTCGATCGCGCACGAGGTGCTCGTCGACTCGAACACCGGGAAGGCGCGCGGAGTCGCGTTTGTCGACAGCGTTACGAGGAAGTCGTACGAAGCCAAGGCCAAGGTCGTGATCGTGGCCGCGTCCACGCTCGAATCGGCGCGCCTGTTGCTGCTGTCACGCTCGCCGCAGCATCCCAATGGCATCGGCAACTCGAGCGGGCACGTGGGTCACAACTTCTGCGAGCACGTGATGGGCCCCGGAGTCACCGGGCTCGTGAAGGACCTCGTCGGCAAGCCGCCCACGCTCGACGACGGTCGGCCCGGCGGGTTTTACATTCCGCGGTTCCGCAACTTGAAGGATCGTCAGCCGGGATTCGTACGCGGCTACGGCTTCGAGGGGAGCGGAGGCTTCTCGATCTTCCCTGGGAATGCCTTCGGGGCCCCGGATTCGGCGCGCAGTTCAAGAAAGAAGTGCGTGACCACGCCGGGGCGTTCATTGGGATGGGGGGCTTCGGTGAGGTGCTGGCGCGCTACGAGAATTACGTCGACCTGGATCCCGACGCCAAAGACGCCTGGGGGATCCCCACGCTGCGCTTCCATTATCAGTTCGGCGACAACGAGCGCAAGATGTGCGAGGACATGGTCGCCGCCGGCCGCGAGATGTTCGAGCAGGCGGGGATCGAGGTCGTGGGCACGGACGACAAGATGCTCACCGAGGGGTGGTCGATTCACGAGCTGGGCACGGCGCGCATGGGGAGCGACCCCAAGACGTCGGTGCTGAACCAGTTCCAGCAGTCGCACGACGTGAAGAATTTGTTCGTCGTCGACGGGTCCAGTCATGTGAGCGCATCGTGTCAGAACCCGACGTGGACCATCATGGCGCTGGCGTGGCGCTCCTGCGAGTATCTGGCGGGCGAATTCAAGAAAGGGAACGTATGACAGTCACGCGTCGCGAAATGCTCGCGGTCACGGCGGCGGCCCTGGCGGCTCCCCTCGTGCCCCCAGGGGCGGCAGAGGCGGCACGGGCGGCAGGGCTCGCGCCGAAGTTCTTCACGCCGCCGGAGTTTGCGCTGCTGGACGAGCTGGCGGAGCTGATCATTCCGGCGGACGCCCATTCTCCCGGCGCGCGCGCCGCCGGGGTGGCGAGCTACATCGATTTTCGTCTCTCCGAATCGCTCGAGCCCGAGCGGCAGGCGTCGTGGCGCTCCGGCCTGCAGGCGGTGGACGCGCTGTCGCGCGAGCTCCACGGGCGGTCGTTCCTCGATGCGACGCCGGACCAGCGCGTCGCCGTGCTCACGCGGATCGCGGCGGCAGAGCACGAACCCAAGACTCCCGCCGAGCACTTTTTCCCGGAGCTCAAGCACTGGACGGCGCGGAGCTATTACACGTCCAAGGTCGGCATCCACGCCGACCAGCAGTACAAGGGGAACGTGTACCAGCGAGGCGAATACGCGGGGTACGACGCGAAATGAGGGTCCTTGACAACGCCCCGTTCAGGGGAAGGATAGGGGGAGAAATCAAGCGACGGCGGCACTTCCACTCCCACCGGTAGAGGGCACAGACGTATGACACTTGTCCGTCATCTCGCTCCCGCGCTGGTCGCCGGTCTGTTCCTGGCGGTTCCGCTCAGCGCCCAGGATTCCACGGGCAGCATCGCCGGGAAGGTCATCGACGCCGCGACTCAACAGCCACTCGGCAACGTCGAAGTTGCGGTGGTCGGGACGCCGCACCGCGAGTTCCCGCGGGGGCGCAGCGCCTGCGCGCGACCCGAATCGGGTTCGGATCGCAGATCCAGGAAATCCGCGTCACCGTCAGGGGAACCACGACAGCGCAGTTCTCACTCGCGCCGGCAGCGGCGATCCTCGAGCCGGTGGTGGTGACCGGCTATGGGACGCAGCGGCGGGAGGCGATCACCGGCTCGGTCTCGACGGTCAGCGCCGCGGCGGCGAACGTCGGGGTGATCACCAACGTCGACCAGATGGTCCAGGCCCGGGCGGCGGGTGTCGAGGTCACACGCAACAATGGCGAGCCGGGTGCCGGCACGCAGATCCTGATTCGCGGTGGCAGCTCCATCAGCAACAGCAATGAGCCCCTGTACGTGGTCGATGGCGTGCCGCTCTATAACGAGCCCACCGAACCGCCGGGCTACGCGGCCGCCGGCACGCCCCCGTTGCCGCGCAACCCGCTGAATCTGCTCAACCCCTCGGACATCGCGTCCATCACGATCCTAAAGGACGCTTCCGCGACCGCGATCTACGGCAGCCGCGCCGCGAACGGGGTGATCCTGGTGGAGACGAAGAAGGGCGCGGCGGCCGGCGGGCCGAGCATCGAGTACGACAGCTACGTGGCGGCGGCGTCTCCGGCCAAGTACCTGAATTTGGTGACCGCGGGTGATTACCGGCAGTTCGTAGCGCAGCAGGTGCCGATTTTCATCGCGGATACCGTCGCCTGCGCGCATCCGGGCGGCGTGATAGACCCCAACTGCTTCAATTCGGCCCGGGGGCTCGATCCGAAAATTCAAGCTCAGCTGGGATCCGCGAATACGGACTGGTACCGTGCCGTGACGCGCACCGCCGTCACGCACAATCACGACCTGTCGTTCTCCGGTGGCAGTGAAGACACGCGCTATCGCGCTTCCCTCAATTACATGAAACAGGACGGCGTGTCGCTTGCGAACGGCCTCGAGCGGATTCAGGGACGCCTGACCGCCACGCACAAGGCGCTCGACAACCGGATGCGCCTCGGCGTGAACGTGACGACGTCGCGCGTGAACAACCAGTATATCCTGTTCGAGAACCGGGCCGGCTTCGAGGGCGGCGTGTTCCAGAACGCCGCCAACCTCGATCCGACGCACCCGGTGATGGCGAACGATACGACCTATTACGAGCCGGGGGGCAACTCGTTGCGCAACCCGGTGGCGCTGGCGAAACAGATCACCGACCTGGGCAGGACCACCCGCACCCTGGCCAACGGGACGGCCGAAATCGACTTCGTGCCGGGTTTGACGGGTCAGGTGACGGTCGGGTTGGACTACTCCGCCGGTGGGCGTGACATCTACTTCCCCATCGCGAGTCCGCTCGGCAGGACGTTGGGGAACGGGCTCGCGCGCGTGTACAGTCAGGACAATGCGACGAAGACCCTCCAGACCCTGCTGACGTACCGGCGCCAGTTGGGCGAGGCCCACAGCCTCGATGTGGTGGGCGGATACGAGTACAGCAAGTTCACGAAGACCGTGGCCATGGGCCAAGGGATCGGGTTCGTGACCGACGCGCTCAAGTACAACGCGCTGGACGCCGCCGGAACCTTGCGCGATTCCTCGGACGCGAGCGAGAGTCGGCTCGTGTCCTTCCTCTCGCGAGCCAATTACGGCTACAAGGACCGGTTCTTCGTCACCGGGGTGCTGCGCTACGACGGCTCGTCCAAGTTCGCTGCGGGGCACCAATGGGCCTTGTTCCCGGGGCTGTCGGCGTCGTGGCACCTGACCCAGGAGGAGTTCCTGCGCGGCGGGCCGTTCTCGGACCTGCGCGTGCGCGTCGGCTGGGGGCGGCAAGGCAATCCGGGCATCAAGCCCTATAACTCGTTAGCCACGCTGGTGGGTGGCACCGGCGCGGCGTATCCGTGGAGCGACGTGCCACAGGCGGGTGTCATTCCGCAAAACGTCGGCAACCCGGACTTGAAATGGGAGCAGACGACGCAGTACAACGGCGCCGTCGACTTCGGGTTGTTCGAGAACAAGCTCGCGGGGAGCGTCGAATACTACGTCAAGAACACTTCCGATCTGCTGCTCGAGGTGCCAGTCCCGCAGCCGGCGGCCTCGGCCACGCGGATCGAGAACGTCGGGAAGCTGCGCAACCGCGGCCTGGAGGTCACGCTCGACATGCTGCTCGCTTCGCGGCCGGGTCTGACGTGGCGGTCCGGACTCGTGTTCGCGCTCGAGCGGAGCGCGGTGCTCGATCTCGGTCCCCACAAGTTCCTGCGGTCGGGGATCGTCAGCGGTCAGGGGCAGTCCGACCAGTGGGCCCAGCGCATCCTGGCGCCCGACTCGGCCACGGGGCAGACCTATCCGCTCGGCACGTTCTACGGGCCGGTCTTCGTCGGCGTCGATCCGACGACCGGGTACCAGGTGTTCGCGTGCACACCCGCCAACACGGGGGCGAGCTGCGTGAACGGGCGGACGACGGCCAGGGGAGGGCCGGCCTCCGCCGATTACCGGGTGATCGGCAACGCCAACCCGGACTTCACCGTCGGGCTGCACAGCCAGCTGAACTGGCACAAGTTCGACATCAGCTTCCTGCTGCGGGCGTCGGTGGGTCAGGACGTGTTCAACAACACCGCGCTCGTTTGGTCCACCAAGAGCAACGCGCTGCAGGTCAAGAACTTCCTGGCGCCCGCCCTGACCGACGGCACCGACCTTCACGAGCCGGCCATCTTCTCGTCCCGCTGGGTGGAGCGCGCGTCGTTCCTGCGCCTTCAGAATCTCACCGTGGAGTACGCCCTCGACCTGCCGGTGCTGACCCGCTCGGCCCGGAGCGCGCGCCTGTACGTGTCGGCCGACAACCTGTTCGTGATCACCGGCTATTCGGGGCTAGACCCCGAGGTGTCGAGCTTGAACGAGTCCGACCCGAAAGACGTGGGGCTGGTGGCGCGCGGCATCGATTATCTCTCCTATCCCCGGCCCCGCACCATCACGGGGGGCCTCCGTGTCGCGTTCTAAGGAGCTCTGATCCATGAAGCGACTCTTCGTGACGACGTCGATCGGCGCCCTGGGGCTCTTCACGCTCCTGCTCGTGCCCCTGCAGGGATGCACAGACCTGAGCGAGACGCCCATCAGTTCCATCACCCCGAGCAACTTCTTCCACACCGAGGGGGAAGTGCTCGCCGCGCTCGCCGGCGTGTACGCCGGGTTGCGGAACACCGCCAGCGAGGGCGAGTATTGGGGCGTTTCCGAGGTCAGCACCGACGAGATGGTCGTGCCCACCCGCGGCTCGGACTGGTACGACAACGGGACGTGGCTCGAGACCCATCGCCAGACCTGGTCGGCGAATAGCCCCGCCACGCTCAGCTTCGTGAACAACGTCTGGAACACGGCCTACGCCGGCATTGCGCGGGCCAACGTGCTGCTCGAGGCGCTTCAGAAGACGACCGTGCCGAATCAAGCCGCGATCGAGGGCGAGGCGAGGTTCCTCCGCGCCTTCTACTACTATCTGCTGATGGACACGTTCGGCGGCGTGCCCATCGCCACGACCACGGAGCTCAAGGCGCGGGCGCGCGCGAGCCGCGACTCGACGTTCCGGTTCATCGAGTCCGAGCTCTTGGCGATCCGCCCGAACCTCCCGAAGCAGTGGGGGGACACCACCTTGCTGGGGACGAAGGTCGGCCGCGTCACGAAGGGCGCGGTCAACGCGCTCCTGGCCAACATGTACATCAACGCCCGGGTGTTCAAGAACGAGTCTGCCGCAGCGGGCATCAGTGCCACGAGCTACAACACGTGCCGCGGTATGTTGGTGAGCGGCGGCCTGGATGCCTGTCAGGCGGCGATCAACGTCGTCGACAGCATCATCAACTCGGGGGTGTACCAGCTGGCCCCAGCGTTCACGGACAATTTCAGCCCTGACAACGCCACCTCGCCCGAGAACATTTTCGTGATCAAGTTCGCCGACGCGGACGGCCTGGGCTTCAACATGGTGATGCGGACACTGCACTACAATCAGTTCAGCCCGTCGCCGTGGAACGGCTTTGCCACCCTGGCGCAGACGTACAACGCGTTCGATTCACTCGACCGGCGCCGCAAGATGTTCCTCGTGGGGCCGCAAGTGAACGTCGAAAACGGCAAGCCCACGACCGACCGGAAGGGCAACCCCTTGGTGTTCACGACGACCATCGCTAACGTGACGTCGGCGACCGAGGGCGAAGGCGGGCGCATCTACAAGTGGCCCGCCGACCCGAAGCACGTGCAGCAGAACAACGGCAACGACTTCGCCTGGTTCCGTTTAGCCGAGATGTATCTGATCAAGGCCGAAGCGGAGCTCGCCGGGGCGACGGGCTCGTCGACCCCGCTAGCCCTGTTGCGGACCGTGCGCGCTCGCGCGTTCGCGACAGCGGACACGCTCAGCGCCGTCACGACCGACGTCATCCTACGCGAGCGCCTGTTCGAGCTCAACAGTGAAGGCAAGCGGCGTCAGGATCTGATCCGGCACGGCAAGTACACCGCCTGCTGGGAGTTCAAGGACGCGTCGTCGGGGTCTTGTCCGAGGCCCACGTCGCTCGTCTTGATGCCGATTCCGCAGACGCAGCGGGATGCGAATCCGCTCATCTCGCAGAACCCCGGGTACTGAGCGGGAAGGTTCTGGAGGTTCTGGAGCTTGTGAGCGATCTAGTAGGGGCGCAGCATGTTGCGCCCCTACGCGTTTTTCTACCCGCGCTCTGCCTGCTAGCCGGTTGCTCGGCCGCGTCCGCCCCGGCCCCGCCACCCGCCGACGGCCATCTGTTCACCCTGCTACCCTCGAGCTACACCGGCGTCCGCTTCGAGAATCGCCTCACCGACACCCGCGAGCTGAACGTCTTCACTTATCGCAACTACTACAACGGCGGCGGAGTCGCCCTCGGCGATCTCACCGGCGACGGCCTCCCGGAGATCGTCCTCACGTCGAATCTGGGCGGCGCCCGGCTGTACTTGAACGAAGGAAAGTTCCGGTTTCGCGACGTCACCGCGGAGGCCGGCCTGCACAGCCGGGGATGGACCACCGGCGTCACGCTCGCCGACGTGAACGGCGACGGGCGGCTCGACATCTACGTCTGCCACGCGGGCAACGGCGACGGCAAGCTGCGGGCGAACGAGCTCTACATCAACCAGGGGTTGAACGCCCACGGCGTCCCCACCTTCGTCGAGCAGGCGGCTGCCTACGGCGTGGCCGACACGGGCTATTCGACCCAGGCGGTGTTCTTCGACTACGACCGCGACGGCGACCTCGATCTGTTCGTGATCAACAACTCGCCGCGGCCGGTGGCGAGCTTCGAGCTGAAAAACACCCGCAACGTCCGAGACCCGTTCGGCGGCGCCCGGCTGTACCG
>Ga0209804_1001359_pt1 | contig 16001 bp, 12 predicted proteins | sample GraSoiAngelo_139_FD_185896 | JGI IMG/M metagenome (GOLD analysis project Ga0209804, IMG submission 185896) | Grasslands soil microbial communities from the Angelo Coastal Reserve, California, USA - 14_0929_12_20cm (SPAdes) (version 2) | ecosystem: Environmental > Terrestrial > Soil > Grasslands ... | reverse complement strand
TAATGTCAAACCATCCGATACTAGCGGTTGATGGGGAGCAGATTCTATTCGCCTTTGACAACGTGGACGAGGCCACTGGTTTTCTTCTGAGAGAGGGGAGCGACACCACGACGATCTTCAGACACAACGGAAGGGATTGGGACGAAGTAGAAAAGCCCTGCCCGCAGCAATAGTTCTTGTCTTTTGCCGAAGGGATTTCCCCCTTAAAACTGCATCGCAGCCCCGTTGGTTCGCCACTTCTCTTCGGTTGCCCAAAGATCCACTGGAATGAAAGATTTGCCAAATTTGAGAAAGTGAATGCTTCCATCGGCGAAGGCGTAATCAGAGCCGCCGCCACGAGAGTTTTTCGCCACAGTCGAATGGCGGCTCTGATCCACCTCGGTCACGTCGTTGCCGACACCCTCCAAAAAGTCCATGTAGAAATGACCGTGTTGAGGCGTGTCGCCCCGTTTTTCACCAAACACAATGGTTTCACTCGGTTCCTTGATCCCGCTCTCAGGCATGGACTTGTCAACGATCGCGTTGAGGCTGAAGTTGCCGCCCATCTGCGCTTCGAAATAGTCGTTCCACCCATTGATGATGTAGCTGCGGTTCGTGGAATCGAAAGGATAGTTAATCGGGTCGGTGCCATTGGAGACGGGGTTGGGAACGTCACTCGGACATTTTAAAACGCGATAGTCCTTGTAGCCGTCGCGAAGCTGGGTCGGCCAGCGGCCCTTCACAGTGCGTGACGGATAATTCGCGTTATTCTCGTCCAGGTACATCACGGCCGCCAAACTGAGTTGCCGCAAATTGTTGACGCAAGCGATTCGGCGGCCTGCCTCTTTCGCGCGGGCAAGCGCCGGCAATAGCATTCCAGCAAGAATGGCGATGATGGCGATGACGACCAGAAGTTCGATTAAAGTAAACGCCAACCGGCGTGCCCCACACCGGTGCTGCGAGGTTGAATCTGACTGTTCAATATTCACACGGACACAATCAGCTATTTGCACCTTCATAGGCTTTCTGCTGTTTCAGTTTCTTCCTGCGCCGCAAAACCAGTCGTGACGCCAGGGCAAGGCCACCTGGGGAACTGACAGTCTAAATTCCCTCGAATAAGTCACGACCCACCTCGTCCACTCTACGCATGTGCTCAAAGCAAAACGTTTTGATTCTCACAGCCCTCGTGCTGGCTGGACTTTACGTTTACTACTTCACCGACTGGATCAACCGTCCGCGTATTCAAATCATTGCACAGACGCGGCCCATCCAACCCAGAGGACCTGTCGCGCAGGTTTATCCCGTCTCCTTTTTACTCGACGGCCAATACCAACTCAAGTCTGTGAAAGTTGTCCCCGTCGGCGCCTACCAAACCAACAAATTCACGCCGCCGCTTTGGCACCTTGTCGCGTACACGAATGTCCCGCCGACCGTAGGGTTCCTTTACGGCCAGCGGATCCCGGGAATGCGACCTTGGCTGACCAACGCCCGCCCTCAACGACTCGAGCCGAACACAGTTTACCGGCTGTTTGTGCACGCCGGGCGTGCCAAAGGCCAAATCGATTTCCGCACCAGCGGCGCGATTGAACCAGGCAATTGAGCTACGTTGCCAAATGGCAGGCCGCCCAGTGGCCGGGCGCCACTTCGCGCAACGCGGGAATCTCCTTCTTGCAACGCGCTTCAGCCACCGGACAGCGTGGATGAAACGGACAACCACCCGGGGGATGGATCGGCGAAGGAACATCACCCGGCAAGACAATCCGCTGCCGCTTTGAGTCGGGATCAACCAGCGGTACCGCCGAAATCAGCGCTTGAGTGTAAGGATGCTTTGGCGCGCGCACGACCGATTTCGTGTCGGATAACTCCACCACTTTGCCCAGATACATCACCAGCACGCGGCGGCTGATGTGTTCGACCACGGCGAGGTCGTGGGCGATGAACAGGTAGGCCAACCCGCGTTGTTGCTGGAGGTCATGCAACAGATTGACGATCTGCGCCTGAACCGAAACATCCAGAGCGCTCACCGGCTCGTCGCAGACGATCAGCTTCGGTTCGACAGCCAATGCCCGAGCAATGCCGATGCGCTGCCGCTGTCCGCCACTGAACTCATGCGGATAGCGCAGCGCGTGCATGGGGTCGAGACCGACGGCTTTCAGCAATTCCGCGATTCGTTTTCGACGCGCTCCGGCGCTGTCCGCCAGGTTGTGGATGTCAATGGCTTCGCCAACGATTTCGCCTGCGGTCATGCGCGGATTCAACGAGCCGTAGGGATCCTGAAAAATCATCTGCAGCTTTCGCCGCTGCGCCCGTAACTGCGCGCCAGCCAGCCTGGTTATTTCTTCGCCTTCAAACCAAACCCCGCCCGCAGCCGGCTCGATCAGTCGCACAATCGCTCGGCTCAATGTCGTCTTGCCGCAGCCGCTTTCCCCAACGAGTCCCAAAGTCTCACCCGGCTCGATGTGAAAGCTCACGTCGTCCACCGCTTTCACGAATTGTCTTGCGCGTGAAAACAGCCCGCGCCTGACCGGGAAGTGGACTCGGAGGTTTCTGACTTCAAGCAAGCTCATGCCGTGCAATCCGAAAGTCGAAGTTCGAAACGCGAAAGCAAAACGTCACCCAAAGGCCTTGCGCCTCGGGATTCGGAGTGTAGTCTGGTCGCGTCATCGAGTGCTCCAGATGCCTGACGCTAAAGGGCGCGCCCTGTCGGCGTCAATCCCCCTTGTCGCGCGCGGTGGATTGGCGCAGTTTGGTTGCACCGGACTTCCCATGAACCGTTGCACCGCTGAGGCGTGTTGGTTTTAGACGACCCGCCTTGACGATTGGGCGGGCAAGTGGTTTCGATAGTCGGCAGAGGGCGCGGACAGCCTGCTTGTGCTGCACGCCAAATGGACGGATGCTGGAATCGAATAACCAGAATATAGAAGGGCAAGGGTTCTCCACTGAAGCCGTGGTGAGACGCTTCGACTCGTGGGCCGCCAGCTACGACGAGGACAGATTTGGCACCTCCTACGGGCGTTACGTTCACGCTCAGGAAGAAAGGCTGCTACGAATGTGGCTGGCTCCAGCGGCGGGGGGCCGCGTCCTTAGCCTGGCTTGCGGCACCGGGAGATTCATGGATTTTGCCACCCACGGCATCGATGCCAGCAACGAGATGGCTGAACTGGCTCGCAAAAAACACCCGACCAAGACGATTCGAGTGGGACGCGCAGAGGAACTTCCTGAACAGGGCCTCCTGTTCGACGCCATTTTCTGTCTGCACCTGTTTATGCACCTGACGCCGTCTCTCATGGCGCAAATTCTGGCTGGTTGCGCTCAATGTGTCCCAGCAGGCGGCAGGCTCATTTTCGACATTCCGTCCGCGCGGCGACGCAGCTTGACCGGCTTCCGCCCTTCCGGTTGGCATGCCGGCAACGCGCTGACACATCCTCAAGTCATGGAGATCCTTGGCGTCCGGTGGAAGTTGAGAGCCTGGCGCGGCATTCTCTTTTTTCCCATTCATCGAGTGCCTATGAAGCTCCAGCGTTTGCTTCGTCCCTGGGATGACGCCTGGAGCGCCACACCGCTTAAGCAATGGGCTTCCTACCTGATGTATTGCGCCGAACGTCTGCCGTGAAGCACGTCGTCTTCGAGCTACGCCGCCAGTTGGCCCTTGCCCTGCGCACGGTCCGTGACGGAACCTCAGGCTTGAGGAGACGAATGGTCGAGCGGCGAAATGCTGAATCAGGTCGAGCCGATAACTTTCCATCACAGGTAACCATTGAACAACCAATCCTGCCAACGGAATTTGTCGCAGCCAAAATCCACAACATTGAACTGGCGCGAAGACAAATCCAAAACCTGCCAATTCCACCGAATGCGATCTTTTCCTTCTGGCATCTGGTGGGCCGGCCGACGCCCACGAACGGATTCCAGAGGGGACGCTCACTGCTGGGTGGCAAACTTCGCGCCGACTACGGCGGCGGCCTTTGCCAGCTTTCCGGAATCATCTACCATGCGAGCCTCGTGGCGGGCTTGCGCATCCGGGAGCGCCACCCGCACTCATGTGACATCTACGACGATTCAACGCGCTACACGCCGCTGGGGGCGGATGCCACGGTTGCGTACGGATTCAAAGACCTGCGCGTGGAAAACTCGCTGAACGCGCCGATTTGCTATCGCGTGGTGCTCTCTGAAGACCGCATCGCCTGTTCGGTCTGTGCAACCAGGCCGATCGCGCCATGCCTGATCGAGTTCGCCTCGATCTCTCCGCCAGCTTCAGCCGGCGTCGTCGAAACGCGCCGGCAACGACCGGGAGAAACGCGATTCGAGGTCCTCTCTGTCTCGCGCTATCAGAAACATAATCGCTCTTGATCGCGTTTATGGTTCGAATCACGCCGCAGGACTGCGTCAGCAAAGTTCATTTCCAATACGGGCACCGCACCCAGCGGTTCGATTCCACTTCGATCAAAGCAGGGACCTTTTGCGAGCAATCAGCCTGGGCTTTCGGACAACGCGGATGAAAACGACAACCGCTCGGCAGCGCGTCGAGTTGCGGCACATTGCCGGGAATGGCGCGCAATCGTTGCGTCTCGGCGCCGAGTCCCGGCACAGAGTTCATCAACGCCTGGGTGTAGGGATGCAGCGGACGGCGAAGCAATCCCTTCGCCGGCGCGAGCTCGACGAGTTGGCCGGCATACATCACCGCCACGCGGTCGGCGATATCGCCCACGATGCCAAGGCTGTGCGTGATCAGCAAAATGCTCATGCCGAGTCGCTGTTTCAAATCGCGCAGTAAATCCAGCATCTGCGCCTGAATGGTGACATCGAGCGCGGTCGTCGGCTCGTCAGCCACGAGCAGTTTCGGCTGCGACGCCAGCGCCATCGCAATCATCACCCGTTGTTGCATTCCGCCCGAAAGCTGGTGCGGATAATCCTTCAGCCGCAATTCCGGCGCGGGAATGCCCACGAGTTTCAGGAGACGGATGACTTCTTCCTTGTATGTCCGGCCGCGCGAATGCCCCTCCTCCGGCTTCGCCACCCTCTCCCCATCCGATGGGGAGAGGGACGGGGTGCGGGGCTTGTGCAGTTTGAGCGCTTCTTTGATCTGGCTGCCGACTCGAAAGACCGGGTTCAACGATGCGCCCGGTTCCTGAAAGACGTAGCTCACCACACCACCGCGGATATGGCACAACTCCGCTTTGGACATGTTCAAAACGTCACGTCCGTCGAGTCGGATTTCTCCGCTCACGTAACGCGCCGGTGGCGACGGGACGAGCCGCGCGATGGAGAGCGCGGTGACGCTCTTGCCGCTGCCGCTTTCGCCGACCAGACAAACGGTTTCGCCGGCTTCGATGCTCAACGAAACATCGTCCACCGCGCGGACGGCGTTCTCGCCGGTGCCAAACTCCAGTCTGAGATTTTTGATTTCGAGCAACGGCATGGACTCGATTCCTGATAGCCGATGGGGCGCGAGGTTGAAAGCACGAACCGAAGAAACACGATCGACCTACCGCGGCTATCTTCTGGTCTTTCCGCAGAATCTGCCTGCCGTTGGCTCGCTCGTGAAAGCGACATCACCCGGCTCATGAATGCAGGCGGCGTGGCTGATTTCCGTGCTGGCTTGTCCGCTGCGAATTTGAAATAGTCCGCGCCATCTATGGCGAAGCCCGAGTATCTCACCGCGCCACTGAAGACCGACAAGATGCCGCCGGGCGTGCCGTATATCGTCGGCAACGAAGCCGCCGAGCGGTTCAGTTACTACGGCATGAACTCGATTCTCGTGCCGTTCATGACGCACTACATGCTGACTGCCAGTGGCATGCTTGACCTGATGAAAAAGGAACAAGCCGACGCCTGGTACCATTCGTTCGTTTTCTGTCTGTATTTCCTGCCGTTGATCGGGGCGTTTCTGGCAGACGCGGTCATTGGAAAATATCGCACCATTCTTATCCTCTCGATCGTCTATTGTTTCGGCCATTTGGCGCTGGCGATCAATCACACGCGCGCAGGGTTGGTCGTTGGCCTGGCGCTTATCGCCATTGGCGCAGGCGGTATCAAACCGTGTGTTTCAGTCAATGTCGGCGACCAATTCGGCGCTACCAATCAGCATTTGCTGACGCGCGTGTACAATTGGTTCTATTTTTCCATCAACTTTGGGTCGGCGTTTTCGACTCTACTTATCCCTTGGATGCTTGACCCCTACACCGCGCCGCCGAGACTGGCAGCGATTCTGCCCGCCTGGATCGTCGGAATCATCGAGAAATGCCACGGGCCGAACATCGCCTTCGGAACGCCAGGAGTCCTGATGTTTGTCGCGACGGTGATCTTCTGGCGCGGCAGGAAGAAATTCGTTCACCTCCCGCCAACGGGCGTGGCCAATTACGCGACGGAAGTACTCCGGAGAGAAAACCTGAAGGCCCTTGGCAATCTGCTCGTTCTCGTGCCGTTCGCCGCGATGTTTTGGGCCCTCTGGCAACAGAATTTTTCTTCGTGGGTCATCCAAGCGGAGAAAATGGACCGCCATTTGTTCAGCGTCGAATGGAAACCCGCGCAAATTCAAACTGTCAATCCTCTCTTCATTCTCATAATGCTGCCGCTCTTTTCCTATGTAGTTTATCCGGCCATCGACAGAGTGTTTCGCCTGACGCCCCTGAGAAAATTCGGCATCGGCCTGTTTGTCACCGCGGTCGCCTTTGCGATCGTTGGCTGGATTCAGACGCGCATCGATGCCGGGCAGACCCCACACGTCATCTGGCAAATCCTTGCCTTCGTCGTGCTCACCGCGGGAGAGGTGATGGTGTCCGTGACGCACCTGGAATTCGCTTACACGCAGGCTCCCAGGAAAATGAAGTCGCTCGTGATGTGTACATACCTGGGCGCGGTTTCGCTTGGCAACGCGTTCACCGCAGCGGTCAACTTCTTCATTCAAAATCCCGACGGCACTTTGAAATTGTCCGGAGCGGACTACTTCTACTTTTTCGTGAAGGTAATGGTGGCGACGGCCATCCTGTTCGTCATCGTGTCGCCGTTCTACAAAGGTAAGACCTACATCCAAGACGAAAGCGAGGCGCCCCCGACTTAATCGACGGTGCTCAGGAGCAGGGTGCCATCCCGCACGATAAGACCGGTCGGCGAGGGCTCCGACCGGAGCAGCAGAGTCGGCTGCGCTCCCCCTGACAAACGCACCGCTGATCCAACGGAACTGCGCCCTACTTTACCTGCGTCCGCGGAATCTTGAGTTTCTGCCCTGCTTTCAGCCGATTGAGATTCACGCCCGGATTGGCCTCGGCAATGTCGCTGGCGCTGATGCCGAGGTCCTGGGCGATTTTGGCGGCGGAATCGCCGTTCGATACCGTGATGATGAGCGGCGGGAGCGACTGCGGCGCGGAGTCGGTCGCAATCGGCGGAGGCGCCGGCCTGATTTCTACCACCGGCGCACTCTTCGGCTCAACCGTCGCCGGCGGTTTCGATTCGTTCGCGGGCGCGGCCTTTGTCAATGCAAGGTCCGTGTAGAGCAAATATTTCTGTCGCCTTCGGCGAAACGCTTCTTCGCCCGGCGTCCACGACTCCACGACTTCCGCCGCCGACTTCCCGGCCTTCAACTGCCTGCGAATGTCGTCCGTGCCGCTGACCTTGTCGAACATCTGGAAATTTCTCTTCCGCTTGACCGCCTCGGCGAACAAGTCGCGTCCGCTGGCCTGCTCGAGGCCGTCGAGCAGGTAGAAATTGATGGCCACGAGCGGGGCGTGAACCGGGTCGTTGACCTTCAACAACACGCCGTGGAGCCGCTGGCCTTCATGCGTGACGCTGAACGTCGGAAAACTTACGCCGCCCAATCCGAAACCCTTCATCGCCGCGCTCATCCTGGCCGCATCCAGCCACGGCGCGATGACGCATTCGAAGGGGCGCTTCAGCTTCGTGCCGACGCTCGCTCCGCTGCCGCCGGCCAGTTCGCCGAACAATCCGGTCGCCGCGTAGTAAAGCGGCGAATCGCCGCGCGGCACGTTCGGCGAAGTCGGCGTCCAACGCAGGCCGGTGTCGCGCCAGACCATCGAGCGGCGCCAGCCGTTCATGGGAATGACCGTGAGCCGGCACGGTTTCCTGATCCAACCCTCGCCGTTGATCATTTGCGCCAGTTCGCCACAGGTCATTCCGTAAGCGTAAGGGATGTTCCATTGCCCGACGAACGAGCGGAATTTATTTTCCACCATCGGCCCCTCGACTCGCTCGCCGCCGAGAGGATTAGGACGATCCAGGACGCAGAACTCGACGCCTGCCTCCGCGCACGCCTCCATCGCCAGTCCCATCGTGCTGATGAACGTGTAGGAACGCACGCCGGTGTCCTGCAAATCATACACCAGCGCGTCGAGGCCGCGCAGCATCGCGGGCGTCGGCTTACGGGTCGCGCCGTAGAGCGAATGGACCGGCAGCCCGGTGCGCTTGTCCGTCCGCTCCCCGATCAACTCGCCCGCCTTCACATCGCCGTAAACGCCGTGCTCCGGCCCGAACAAAGCAACGAGCTTCACGCCCGGCGCGCGCCGTAACAGGTCAATCGTGGACTCGCCGCTGTGATTGACGCCGGACGGATTGGTGATCAACCCGACGCGTTTTCCCTGCAACTCCCTGAACCCATTCGCGGCGAGCACGTCGCTGCCGAGTTGCACTTGCGCCGATGCGACTGGCACCAGCGGCAAAACTGCCACGAGCAAGATCAAACGTATCAAAGCTTGCATGGGAGGAGAGTAAGCGGAATTGGCGAACGAGCCAAATTTTTAATCCGCGCTCCCCGGGCAACCGAGCGCTGCGAGGACACTCTCCGTGAACCGGGTGGGGCGAAGACTCTGTCGAGCCCTAATTTCTCTCGTTGGGAGATCAGGGCTCGACGGAGTCTCGCCCCACCGTTCACGGTTCTCATGCGTGCGCGAAATTGAAAGGAGGCTTTCCATGAACCGTATCCCCCTCATCCCGTCTTTCTCCCCCAGTGGGGGAGAAGGTGCCCGGAGGGCGGTTGAGGGGGATTCCGACTGGTTCATGGCCCCGATTCGCGTCCAAATTTTGGAGGTTCTCCCTACCCATGAACCATAAACTTCGTAGCAGCCGACGTAAGGAGGCTCATTCTATTTCGAGCGGAGGAAGTTGGAGCCTCCTTACGTCGGCTGCTACGAATTCACGAGTTTTCAAAGGCCTGCCAGCTTGGTTGGGCCATTGTTTGGCCGCGCGCCTGTCGCTGCGTTTGCCGTGACACGCGCACCCCCCGCCGCTAAGTTCCGCCCATGTCGCAACGCACGTTGACGCTGGGCCATTCACCCGATGCGGATGATGCTTTCATGTTTTACGGGCTGGCGAAGGGACTGATCCCTACGCACGGCTTCTGTTTCGAGCATATCCTGCAGGACATCCAGACGCTCAACGAACGGGCCACGCGCGGCGAACTCGACATTTCCGCCATCAGCATCCACGCCTACGCTTATGTGAGCGGCCAATACGCGCTGCTGCCCAGCGGTGCGAGCATGGGCGACGGCTACGGCCCGATGCTCGTTGCGAAGCAGAAGTTCACGAGGGACGAGATCGCGCGCAAGAAAATCGCCGTGCCGGGCACGATGACCAGCGCGTTTCTGGCGTTGCAACTCTGGCTCAATGAAACGCCGAACGCGGAACGCGGAATGCGGAATTCAGAACACGGAACCCCGGACTCCACACTCCGCACTCCGCGCTTGAATTGCGTCGTCGTGCCGTTCGAGCGGATTTTCCAGGCCGTCCGCTCCGGCCAGGCGGACGTGGGTCTCATCATTCACGAAGGCCAGCTCACGTATCAAAACGAGGGACTGGTTTGCTGCGAAGACCTCGGCGCCTGGTGGGGACGCGAGAATGACAGCCTTCCCCTGCCCCTCGGCGGCAACGTGATTCACAAACGGTTCGACCTGGCGACGCGCAAAATCATTTCGGACATTCTCACGGCCAGCATCCGCCACAGCCTCGATCATCGCGCCGAGGCGGTGCAGCACGCATTGCAATTCGCCCGCAACATCGGCCGCGACCTCGCCGACAAATTTGTCGGCATGTACGTGAACCACTGGACGCTCGATTACGGAGAGAAAGGGCGCGAGTCGATCCGGCGGTTCCTTGGCCGGGCTTACGAGCGCGGATTGATCCCGCACCGGCAGGAACTGGAGTTTGTGACGTGAGACGAAACTCCGAAGGCCGAATGTCGAAGGCCGAAGGAATGCCGAAACCCGACCAAGAAAGAGAACCGTTTCTCGAAGGGACTTTGATCTTCGTCATTCGGAATTCGGATTTGATCAGCGGTTTGTCGCAACGGTAATCGTAAAAAATCGGGCGCGAATGCTTCACCATTGCCCAGCCGCCAATGTCCTGTCATACCTCTCGCGCATGAAATACCGACGCTTTGGCCGCACGGAACTCCAGATGCCCGTCATTTCCTGCGGCGGGATGCGGTACCAGTTCAAGTGGCAGGACGTTGATCCGAACGAAGTTCCCCGCCAAAACCAGGAAAATCTTGAAGCGATTATCCGCCACGCGGTTGAACTGGGCATCAATCACTTTGAAACGGCCCGCGGCTACGGCTCGTCCGAAATGCAACTCGGCAACATCCTGCCGGCGCTACCGCGAGACAAAATCATCGTACAAACCAAGATCGCGCCGCATAAAAAACCGAAGGATTTTCTAAAGGCTTTCGGGAAGTCACTGAACTACCTGCGGCTTGACTATGTTGACCTCCTCGCGCTGCACGGCGTCAACCATCGGCAGTTTCTGGAATGGTCGCTGAAGAAGAACGGCTGCCTGGCCGCCGCGCGCCAGTTGCAGCGCGGCGGTTTCATCCGCCACATCGGTTTCTCCACCCACGCGACCACCGACATCATTCTCGAGCTGGTGAACAGCGGCGAATTCGATTACCTGAATGTTCACTGGTATTTCGTCAACGACCTGAACTGGCCGGCCATTGAAGCGGCGCACCGGCGCGACATGGGCGTCTTCATCATCAGCCCGAATGACAAGGGTGGAAAACTTTATTCCCCGCCGAAGAAGCTGGTAGATTTGTGTGGCCCGCTGACGCCGATGCAGTTCAACGACCTTTATTGCCTCGCGCGGCAGGAGGTGCATACTCTCAGTTGCGGCGCGGCGCGGCCGAGTGACTTCGACGAACACGTCCATGCGCTCGAGTACTACGACAGATTGTGCGAAACGGTTGCGCCGATTGAAAAGCGTTTGCGTGATGAGATGGAGCGGATGCTCGGCGCGGACTGGTGCCAGCGCTGGTTTGAAGGCTTGCCGCACTACATCGATGTGCCCGGCGAAATCAACATCAGCGAAATACTGCGGCTGTGGATGCACGCGAAGTCGCTGGACCTCGTCCACTGGGCGAAGATGCGCTACAACCTGCTTGGCCAGGGCGACCATTGGTTCCCCGGTGAAAACGCGGCGAAGGCGGAGCAGTACGATTTGCGGGCCGCGCTGGCCAAAAGTCCTTTGGCGGAACGGATTCAAAACGTCCTTCAGGAAGCCCATGAAATGCTGTCCGACGCCCCGCAGAAGCGGTTAAGCCAGAGTTGAGTTTACTTTAGATTTGCCGTAGGGGGCGGTTCGCGGAACAATATTCTCATGCGCGGACGAGTGTTGCTTTGGATTTCGCTCAGCCTGAACCTGGCGATGGCGGCGGTCTGGGTGTACTTTCCGCGCGTCGGCACGGACAGCTACGACGCGCTGGCAGTCATGCCGCCGACAGCAAATCCGGGCAAGGTTTACAAAACCAACGTGGTCGTTCGCCGACAGAATTTCACCTGGAACGAAATCGAGTCCCGCGATTACCCGGCCTACATCGCCAATCTACGCGCGATCGGATGCCCGGAGGCGACCATTCGTGACATCATTGTGGCGGAAGTGAATCAACTGTTCGCCCGCCGTCGCGCCACGGAAGTGGTGACCGCCGAACAGCAGTGGTGGCGCTCCGAGCCCAACCCCGACGTAACGCAGGCCGCCTCTGACAAACTCAATTCACTGGAAGAGGAGCGTCGCGCGCTGTTGACCACGTTGCTTGGGCCACAGTGGGAATCGAGTTACTACCCGTATCCCGAACATCCGAACACCCTGCCGCTGGATGGGCCGGCTTTGGGTTCACTTCCGCCGGAGACGAAACAAGCGGTGCGCGACATCGAGGGTCGCGCGGCGGAGCGCCGCCAGGCCTACCTCGATGCCGTTCAAAAGGGCGGCAAACAGCCCGATCCAGTCGAACTCGCCAGGTTGCGGCAGCAAACGCGAGCCGAGCTGGGGGAGGTGCTCAACCCGGAACAACTGGAGGAATACCTGTTGCGCTACTCGGGCAGCGCAACCGCCCTGCGCAGCGAATTGCACGGAATCAATCTGACACCGGATCAATTTCGTGCGCTCTTTCGCCAAACCGATGCGCTGGATCAACAACTCCACCTCCTGGCCGGCGCCACCGACGCGGCGAGCCTGGCGCAACGACGGGAATGGGAAAAGCAGCGAAGTGACGCGCTGCAGCAGGCTTTGGGACCGGATGTTTACAAGCAATACAGCCTGCTGCAGGATCCGCTCTATCGCGATGTGCAAGCGGCGGCCGAGCAATCGGGCGCGCCTGCCGATAAGATTCTTCCGCTTTACGAAATCAACCGTGCCACCGAGCAGGAAAAGCAGACTGTCCGCAACGATGCCACCCTGACCGCCGAGCAAAAGGCGCAGAAGCTGGAAACCGTCCAGACGGCGCAGCAAAATGCCTTGCGCAATCTGCTCGGCGAGGAGATGTATCAGCGTTTCTTGCAGCAGAATACCAAACCATGAGTCCACCCGTCTCACGAACCAACGAGGAAGGCGCGCCGGCGGAACAGAAACCGAGCGGCGCCGGTCGGGCGCGCATCCTGTTGGTCGATGACGATCCAGTCAACCAGATGGTTGCGCTCGGCTTGCTTCGCCGCCACGGCTGGCAAGCCGTCGCCGCCGCCAATGGCAAGGAGGCGCTGCAAATTCTGGCCAAACAAAGTTTCGACCTGATCCTGATGGACTTGCAGATGCCGGAGATGGACGGATACCAAACCGCTTCCGTCATCCGCCAGATCGAAGCGCAATCCTCCTCCGCTTCAAGCGCACGCGAAACCACCGACGCTGTCGGAGAACGGACCAACCAGCGCGGCGGACGCGTTCCAATCATAGCCCTGACCACGGCCTCACAACCGGGCGTGCGCGAAAAGTGTCTGGCTGCCGGAATGGATGATTACCTGACCAAGCCGGTTAGTCCCGCTGACCTTTTCGCGGCAGTTGAAAAGTACCTCGGGAGCAATCAGAGATGATCGGCTCAACGAGAACACTCGGCATCCAAGATTTTTTTGACCGCAATGAACTCCTGCTGTAGTTGGGCAACCAGCCTCTTCGCGGACGAGAGGGTTCCCTGCCGGGCTATCAACTCCAGTTCCTTGCACCAGGCGGCCATTTGCTCGGCGCCGAGGTTGCCGCAACTGCCCTTGAGCGTGTGGGCGGTGTCCTTCAGTCCTTCCGCATTCTTTTCTTCGCAGGCGGTCTTCAACGCCTGCAAATAGGGAGGGGTCTGTTCGATGAACAAGCCAATGATTTCGGCCACCGGATCAGGTTGACCGGGGGTGCGCAACTCGCGCAGTCGCTCCAGCGAATTGAGGTTCACGGTCGCATAGGGCTGGGGCATTTCGGGCAATGACGGCGACGGCAAAAGGACCAGCGCGCTGTGCTCCAGAACGGCTTCCAATTCTTCGACGCGCACCGGCTTGGTGATGAAGTCGTTCATGCCGGCGTCGAGACATTTTTCGCGGTCCCCTTCCATCGCGTTGGCGGTCATGGCCACTATGCGGAGAGGCGGCAGCCGCTTTTCTCTTTCGCCTTGTCGAATCCGTCTCGTGGCTTCGTAGCCGTCCATCTCGGGCATCTGGCAATCCATAAGGATGACGTCATAAGGAATCTGCTCGAGCGTGGCGAGCACCTCCAGGCCGTTCGCGACAACGTCTGCGGTATAACCGAGTCTGCGCAATTGTTGCAGCGCGACTTTTTGGTTTATGGAATTGTCCTCGGCTACCAGAACGCGCAGATGCTTGGGTGGAGCCGCCTGTTCCAGGGTTGAAAGGAGCTCTTCACCTTCGACTGAACGAGCCGCCTTCTGGCCGGTCAGAACATGGATCAACCCGTTGTAAAGTTGCGATTGTTTCAGCGGTTTGATGAGACATTCGTCAACGCCGTATTCGCGAGCTTCAGCATCGCTCAAGTGCCGTGCTACGGACGTTGCCAGGATGACTTTGGGCCTGGGAATATCTGGATCCGCCCTGATGGCGCGCGTCAGCATCAGGCCATCCATCTCGGGCATTCGCAGGTCGGTAATGACCAGATCGAAAGGTTTGCCTTCCGTGGCCGCCTGGCGCAGCGCGCGCAGCGCTTCGGATCCGCTGCTGACGCATTCGCTGTTGAGCCGCCAGGACCGGAGGTAATGCTGCAGCACTTTGCGGTTGGTCTGGTTGTCGTCCACGACCAAAATCCGCTGTTGCGCAAACAGGTCCTCCCTTGGCACCAAAGCCGTGCCGTCCCGGGGCTGCTTCTGCACGGTGACGGTGAACCAGAACGTCGAGCCTCGCCCAACGGCGCTTTCCACACCGATGCTGCCGCGCATCATTTCGACAAGGTGTCTGGAAATCGCCAGGCCCAATCCCGTGCCGCCGTATTTGCGGGTGGTGGAACTGTCGGCTTGGATGAACGGTTGAAAAAGTGTCTGCTGCACTTCGGGCGAGATGCCCAGACCGGTATCCTGGATGAGGAAGCGAAGCGTGATTTCGCTTTCAGATTCATCCACTTTTTCAATCTGGAGAAGAACTTCGCCTCGTTCGGTGAATTTGACTGCATTGCCGAGCAGATTAAGAAGCACCTGCCTCAGGCGGCCCGGATCACCGCGCAACCGCCTCGGAAGCTCCGCGGGCAGCCAACACACCAGTTCGATGTCCTTGCTGCGCACCTGCTCCGCCAGCAAGTCCTGCGTGCTTTCAACGAGTTCACGAAGGTGGAAGTCCAGGGTTTCAAAAGTCAGTTTGCCGGATTCGATCTTCGAGAAGTCCAGAATCTCGTTGATGATGGTCAGCAGCGACTCGGCGCTGGTGCGGATGGTTTCGCCAAAGTCCCGTTGTTCCGGCGTCAGGTGTGTGTCCAGCAAAAGACCGGTCATGCCGATGATGCCGTTCATCGGCGTGCGAATTTCATGGCTCATGTTGGCGAGAAACTCGCTTTTGGCGCGGTTGGCTGCCTCGGCCGCTTCCTTGGCGCCGATCAATTCGCGCTCAGCGCGTTTGCGCGCCGTGATGTCCGTGCAGGCGCCGACAAATTTGATGACGTTTTTGCCATCCTCATCGTCGTAAATGGGCCGGCCACGATCAGCCCAGTAAAGCCATGAGCCGTCCTTGCGCTGGACGCGGTATTCGACCAGGAACACTTCGCCTGTGTCGTACGACTTTCGATAAACAGATTTCACCCGCTCGGAATCCTCGGGATGAATTCGCCCCTCCCACGCCTCCCTGCTGCGCGGGAATTCCAGGTCGTTGTAGCCAAGCAACTTGTCGATTCTTCCGAACCAATCGAGCTTTCCGTTATCCGGCCGGTAAGAGTAGAGCAGGTCGCTGGCGCTCAGCGCCATGAGCCGATAAAGCGCTTGCGATTGAAACAGAGCCCGCTCCGCCCGTTTTCGCTCCACGATCTCCTGCTGCAGTTCGGAGGTGCGTCCGGCCACCCGCTTCTCCAGCTCGTCGCGCGCCTCCTCAAGGGCAACATCACGCTGCTGAATCTGTTCGAGCATTTCGTTGAAGCGGTCAATCAGCCGGCCCAGTTCGTCCTCACCCTGTTTGCTCGCGCGGACGGAGTAGTTCTTTTCGCCGGCCACGGCGCTGGCCGTCCGTTCCAGTTGCAAAATAGGATTGGAGATGACGCGCTGAAGCTTGGTGGACAGGAAGAACACCACCAGTGCCGAGACGAACAGGACGACAAGAACAATCGCCGTATAAAGGTGGAGG
>Ga0209804_1001358_pt1 | contig 16010 bp, 9 predicted proteins | sample GraSoiAngelo_139_FD_185896 | JGI IMG/M metagenome (GOLD analysis project Ga0209804, IMG submission 185896) | Grasslands soil microbial communities from the Angelo Coastal Reserve, California, USA - 14_0929_12_20cm (SPAdes) (version 2) | ecosystem: Environmental > Terrestrial > Soil > Grasslands ... | reverse complement strand
CTACTACGGGACCACCCGAAAAGGACAGGAAGTCATGACCACCGCTCTGAAATTCCGCGACACCGATGTCGCCATGCTGGCAGCATAAAACCTTGCTAAAAAAGCAAGAACTTACGGTCTTGCTTCGCAGAGGGGGCTGAGGAGCACAGAGACGACGGATGAGTTATGATTATTCCCCCCTGGCCTGACATCCTCGCCCCCGGATCGATGAGCAGCGCGGCCGGCTCGATTGACAGCCGGATAAATCGGCATAGGATAGGGAAGAAGGTTTTTCGACAGGGCTCAACCTAGAATGCCAGGCGACGGCCAGCCCGCTTCCGTAATCCCCGAAAAGAGCCTCTTCCGCATCGGCGAAGTCAGCCGGCTCACCGCCACCAAACCCTTTGTCCTGCGCTACTGGGAGAGCGAGTTCCCCACGTTGCAGCCGGTGAAAAGTCCGAAGGGCCATCGGCTCTACCGCCGCCAGGACATTGAGACCGTGCTGCAGATCAAGCGCCTGCTCTACGACGAAGGGTTCACCATTGCTGGCGCGCGCCGCCACCTGCTCGAGCAGAACGGGCAAGGCGGCGATGTTCCGGCCGCACCCGCCTCCCTCAAGGATTCTCCACTGGCCGTCAGCCGCCAAGTGTTGTTGGATTTACGCGACGCCCTTCGTGCATTCTTGACGCTGCTGGAACGCAGATGATACGCTGTTAGTTTGACGGGTCGGGACGTGGCGCAGCCTGGTAGCGCGCACGCTTGGGGTGCGTGAGGTCGCTGGTTCAAATCCAGTCGTCCCGACCATTTTCCTTCTTGAGGTAACGCGCGAGGAAGCATCACGAACGAAGCCCCGGCCGAAGGTAGCCCGAAGCGAGAGTTCCCTTCCCTGGTTCGTTTTGAGCCTGCCTGAGATTGATTGCATGACATGGCGCACATCCTGATCACCAACGACGACGGTATCCACGCGCAGGGCCTGCGGGCCCTGGTGGACTCCCTGGCGGGTCTGGGGATCCTGAGCGTCGTGGCACCCAGCTACGAGCGCAGCGCCTCGGCGCAGTCGCTGACGCTGCGCCAGCCGATTTTCTGCGAGAAGATAGCCGAACGCGAGTGGGCGGTGGAAGGGACGCCGACCGACGCAATGATCGTGGCGCTCAACAAGCTGCTGCCCGAGCGGCCAGACCTTGTCGTCTCCGGGATCAACCGGGGCGGAAACATGGGCGAAAACGTCTTCTATTCCGGGACAGTCGGCGCGGCCGTAGAGGCGACCATCAGCCACGTGCCGGCGTTCGCCATCTCGGTGGCGCATCGCGGCGCGGGATTTGAGTACGGCGATGCGGCGCGGTTTGCGCGGGACTTGGCGCAGCTCATTCTGACCGAAGGGCTGCCGCGAGGCGTGCTGCTGAACGTCAATGTCCCGCTGCACTGGAAAGGCGGCGTGCGCCTGACGCGGCAGTCGCAGAAGGTCACCCGCAACCTCCTGCAGGAGGGCGTGGACCCGCGCGGCCGCACCTACTACTGGCTGCACGAACAGCAGCTCACCGAAGGGCTCGACGCGGATACCGACTACGCCGCCGTGCATTCTGGCGCGATCTCCGTCACCCCGCTGGAACTCGACCGTACCCACAACACTTCACTCAACCACCTTTCGCACTGGGCCACGAAGCTCGAATCACTCCGCAGGGACTAGCTTAGCGCTGCGCTGCGGCTCGCGGCTCCGCGGCTGCGGGAGCCACCGAAACTACCGGAATGTTCTCCTGTCGCATCGAATCGTTCAGCGCCGGCAGATCTTTGGCGATGAGCTGCCTCCATTTCATAAGCGGCGCCTCCAGCACGCCGCTGAGTGCCTCGAACATCTCATAAGACTGCCGTGTGGGGGCGGTGTCGGCGCTCTCGACCACAGTGGCCAACACGGCCAGCTTCCCATCCACCTTTAGCGGATAGTTGAGCGAGTCCTGGCCGCTGCGCAGCTTTACCTGGATAATTTCTTCTTCGATCGGTGCCATCTTCTTGTCGAGGTCATCAAAGGCGGCAAGCAAATCCTTGTGCGCGGCATCGCTACCCAGGCGCTTGCGAAGCACCTTGAGCTGGCCGCGCAGCTCGCGGATCTGGTTTACCGTCTCGTAGCTGTGCGTCAAACGCTCGCGGATTTTCATCCGCAAGTCGAACTGCTTTTCCAGATTAGCCAGTGGAGTGGTGAGACGCGGGTCGAGCCGGACTTCGAGTGGCGCCTCGAGCTTCTTCCCGGCGGCCGTCAGGTGCACAGTGTACTTGCCCGGTAAGGCCAACGGACCCTCGAGTCCATCGTCGTACTCGCCCGTGGAATAGCCGGGGACCCTGGGTGCGCTCGAGTAGCGCAGGTCCCAGACGAAGCGGTTCAAACCGGCCTCGACGCCGAATTCGTCCTTTGGCTTCTGCGGTCCAAATGGATCGGGCGGCTCCGCTGGCTCCTCGACCTCGCGCTTGGGGCGGCCGGTGAATTTGCGAACCAGCTTGCCTGACGAATCGAGGACCTCCAGTGTGATCTCCTCTTTCTCTTTGAGCGCGGACTTCAGGTAGAAATCCACCATGGCGCCGGCGGGCGGATTCTCTCCAAGCGGACGATTGCGGATGTTGGTTTTGCCGCCACGAAACCGCGTGGCAACCTGTGGCGAGTAAAGGTGCACCTCGGCGCCATCCATTTTCGCGTCCAACTGGCGCAAGGGCGTGAGGTTGTCGAGGATCCAGAAAGACCGGCCGTGCGTGGCGACCACCAGATCATCGTCTTTGACCACCAAGTCGTGGATGGGAGCGGTAGGCAGGTTCAACTGGAGCGGCTGCCAGCGACCGCCGTCATCAAACGACACGAAGATGCCGATTTCCGTGCCGGCATAGAGCAGGCCCTTGCGCTTGGGGTCCTCGCGCACTGCGTGGACGTAGGTGCGTTCCGGCAATCCGCCGGTGATTTTCGTCCATGACTTGCCGAAGTCACTGGTCTTGTAGATATACGGCCGGAAGTCGTCGAGCTTGTGCCGGTCCACCGCCGCGTAAGCTGTGGCCGGGTCGTTTGGCGAGGCGTCGATCAGGCTGATCATGCTCCACTCGGGTATTTCCTTGGGTGTGACATTCGTCCAGGTCTTTCCAGCGTCGCGAGTGAGGTGAATCAGCCCGTCGTCGGCGCCGGCCCAGATGAGGTCTTTTTGCACCGGCGACTCAGCCACGGCAAAGATCACGTCGTAGTATTCAACCCCGGTATCCTCCTTGGTGATGGGGCCGCCGGCCACGGCCTGCTTGGATTTGTCGTTGCGCGTGAGGTCTGGGCTGATGGCGGTCCAACTCATCCCGCCGTTGGTGCTTTTAAACAGAACTTGTGCCGCGTGATAGAGCACGTTGGGATCGTGTGGCGAGAGCAGGATGGGCGTGGTCCACTGGAAGCGGTACTTTAGGTTCGCAGCGCCTGAGCCGTCGGTGACCTCGGGCCAGGGATTGATGTCTTGGGCTTGCCCGGTGCGTTTGTCGAACCGCGTGATGTAGCCCTGGTAGGAGCCGGCGTAAACGATGTTCGGGTCGCGCGGGTCCACTGCGATGTAGCCGCTCTCCCCTCCGCCGACTGGATACCAGTCGCCGGGACCAATCGCGCCGCGGTCGCTGCGGCTCGCAATCCCAACCGTTGAGTTATCCTGCTGCGCTCCATAAACGTAGTAGGGAAAGCGATTGTCGGTGATGACGTGATAGAACTGCGCGGTCGGCTGGTTGTCCTGCCTCGTCCACGATTTTCCGCCGTCCACGGTAATGGTGGCGCCGCCGTCGTTGCCGTTGATCATGCGCTGCGGGTTCACAGGGTCGATCCACAGCCCGTGATGGTCGCCGTGCGAGCCAGGCAGCGCGGTGAACTTATACCCGCCGTCGGTGGAGCGGTAAAGCCTCGTATTGAGCACGTAAAGCGTCTCCGCGTTCTTGGGATCGGCGAAGACATGCGTGTAATACCAGGCGCGCTGGCGGAAGCGGCGGTCCTCGTTCACCCGTTCCCATTTTTCGCCGCCGTCCTCGGAGCGATAGAGTCCCCCGTCCTCGGCCTCGATCAACGCATAGACGCGGCTTCCATCCGCCCCAGAAACCGAAACGCCGATGCGGCCGAGAAGCCCCTTTGGCAAGCCGTTCCCCTCAAGGCGTTTCCAGGTGCTTCCGCTGTCGGCGGACTTATAGAGGCCGCTGCCCGGGCCGCCGCTGGTCAGACCCCATGGCGAGCGGCTGGCTTCCCAGAGCGCGGCGAACAGGATGTGCGGGTTTGACGGGTCAAAGGTGATGTCGATCGCGCCGGTCTTGTCGTCCTTGTAGAGAACTTTCTCCCAGGTTTTTCCGCCGTCGGCTGAGCGGAAGACGCCCCGCTCTGTGTTTGGCCCGTAGGCGTGGCCCAAGGCCGCGACGTAAACCAAGTCAGGATTGCGCGGGTGGACAATCACGCGGCCGATGTGCCGCGTATCACGCAGGCCGACGTTTTTCCAGTTCTTGCCGGCGTCGGTGGATTTGTACACCCCGTCGCCGAACGAGATGTTGCCGCGGATGCAGGCTTCGCCAGTGCCCACGTAGATCACGTTGGGATCGGAAGCGGCGACGGCGATGCTTCCGATGGAGGAGACCCCTTCCTTGTCGAAGACCGGCTGCCAGGTCGAGCCCGCGTCGGTGGACTTCCAGACGCCGCCCGCAACTCCGCCGAAGTAATACACGGTGGGATCGCCCGGCACGCCGGCGACCGCGAGTGATCGCCCGCCCCGATACGGGCCAATCGACCGCCACTTCATCCCTTTGAACAGGTTCTGGTCGAACTGCTGCGCAGCGGCAGGATAGCTCGCGAGCAATGCCAGGATTACAGCGGCGAAGAGCGCAGCGCGGACGAACGTAATCCTTATCGGATGGTTTCCGGCACGATTTGGTTGACGCGTAGCCCGGATCATGGGGCACCTCCTATGAAATTGGGAGACAAATCCTACTCACCTACGGCGAAGAGGTGAAGTCCTTTCTTCAACCCCTCATCGCTCGCCTCTGCGCGGTGGTGTCCAGGAAGAGAAACTGGCGCGCTCACTCGGGCGCGGCGCCCTGGAGTGCTATTCTTATCCGCCACGCACTTGCTCCCTTCGCATGTGGCTTCGCCGGGTTTTACTGCCGAGCCGAGGCACGCTCGGGGTAAACTCCGTGAAGCGCTCCGGCGGGGCCGGATCCTTGGTCGCTGTGGCCTGGCTGCCTCAGCCGGCTTGTGAATTCTGCAAGGTGGACTACACGAGCAGTGAGGATATGCAACTCGGGCGTCGCGAATTTGTGAAATACTTGCTGGCAGCCGGCGCCGCGCTAACTCGAGCGGCGCCAGGGGGGATGCCGTCGGGAGCATCTTTGCTCGCGAGTCCACGGCGCCAATCCGGGGGAGCAAACACGGGAAAAACCTACGACGTCGCCGTGATCGGCGCCGGGGTCTTCGGCGCGTGGACGGCTTACCATCTCGAGCGGTCCGGGAAGAAAGTCGGGCTGCTTGATGCCTACGGTCCTGCCAATAGCCGCGCGAGTTCCGGTGGCGAGTCGCGAATCATCCGCATGGGCTACGGCCCGGATGAGATTTATACGCGCTGGGCTATGCGCTCGCTGCGACTGTGGCAGGACTTCTTCAGCCGTGCGAACCGGCCGCTGTTTCATCGCACCGGCGTGCTCTGGTTAGCGGGCGCCGAAGACCATTACGCCCGCGGCACGCTCGAGACGCTCGGCAAGCTCAGCGTGCGCTTCGAGCGGCTCGATCGGCCGGAACTCGAGAAGCGCTTCCCGCAATTCACTTTTGGCAATGTTAGCTGGGGCATCTTTGAGCCGGATAGCGGAGCGCTGATGGCGCGCCGGGCCGTGCAGGCAGTGGTCGAAGAGGCTCTGAAAAACGGAGTCGATTACTTGCCCGAGTTCGCGGTTGCGCCCGGCGGCACGGGTCACCTAGCGGCAATCAAAACACTAAGCGGAGGAACGGTCAGCGCGGCGAGCTATGTCTTCGCATGCGGCCCGTGGCTGGGCAAAGTCTTTCCCGAGCTTCTCGGCGAGCGTATTTTTCCCACGCGCCAGGAAGTGTATTTCATCGGCGTGCCGCCCGGCGACCGGCGATTTGCGCCCCCGGTCATGCCTACCTGGATCTTCAACGCCGACGAGGTGTACGGCCTCCCCGATCTGGAGAACCGCGGTCTTAAAATCGCGCTCGACCGCCACGGCCCCCCTTTCGATCCCGATACCGGCAGGCGGGTGGTGACCGCCGAAGGGGTCGCGGCGATCCGTCGTTACGTGGCCCAGCGTTTTCCCGCCTTGAAGGGAGCGCCGGTAGTGGAAACACGAGTCTGCCAGTATGAAAACACCTCGAACGGCGACTTCCTGATCGACCGCCATCCCGCATTTGAAAATGTCTGGCTGGTGGGCGGCGGTTCAGGCCACGGCTTCAAACACGGCCCGGCGCTGGGCGAATACGTTGCCGCACGGGTCACTGAAGGCGGCGCCGTCGAATCCCGCTTCACCCTCGCCACCAAGCAAAAGCTGCAGAAGCGCGCAGTGTTCTGAGCTGTCGCCGAGGAAACGCTTATTACCGCTTGCGGACTTTTTCTGCCACAAAGACGGGGTTACCTGCCGCCTGCTTGAATAACAGCCCCCGCAGCGAGACCGAGCTGCCGGAGCCCAGCCCACTCACGCCAGTGATGCCCCCTTCAAACTGCGTCTGGGTAGAAGTCTGCACTGAGATCTGCGTGATCCCAGTGGTGGTGAGCAGACTTGGCAGGTTGTTCGCGCTGAAACTGTTGCCACTCGGCGTCCCCAGCACCGTGGCCGTGAAGCGAGACATCCGTAATTGCACTCGATCGGCCACAATAAAGTTGGGTTGAAGCGTGGTAAAGGAGCTTGCGCGCACCTGAACGCCTTGGCCCGGCTGCAAGTCTCTCACCGCGCTGAAGATGAAGCCGGCGGTACTCAAGCCGTCGTTATCGATGCCAAAGGGGAGGGCGCCCGGCCCGAGCGAGACGGTGGCCAGATTGCCCACATCAAGCCCGGTTGTGGTGGGCGCGACCTGAACCACGGCAATCTTGAACTGCTGCGCGACGGTATCCACGGAGACGACCACGCCCTCGACTTCTGTCTTGGTGGAGTCCTTATCCTGTAATTCCACTCTTGTTGCGAGCAAGGTGCCGCTGCCTAGCAAGGCCAGATCCACCTCAAGAAGCTCACCTGGTAGCACGCCGCCGAAGGTGTTGCCGAGTTGCGCCTCGTCGAAATCCGTGAATACGGTGTTCCCGTCGACCGAAATCAAAAGATTGTCTTGGCGTGTGCTCAACACAAACTGTTGGTTGACGACGTCCATGGAAGTGACCGTGCCCAGAACGTCGTCGCTCGCGGTGAGCTGCCCGGTCGGCTGGACGGCTGGCAGCAGCGAAACGGTGATGCCGCCAGCGGCAGTGAAGTCGATTCCCAACGTGGGTGAGAGAACATTGCTCAGGTTGACGTCGAAGAGCAAGCCCACCGGTGTGTTCGGGAAGATGGTCAGCGGGAACGGGCCAGTCGAAAGAGTCACGTTTGTCGCTATCGAGGGCCGAAGTTGGCACACCTGCCCTGCCGGGCAGTTGGCGAGGGTTCCGCCGGTATCGTTCTTGAATGTCAGCACGGGATTGGCCAAGCTAATGGTGATGCTGTTGTAGATTCCAGTTGGCACCGCGACTGAGCTGAGTGCCGCATTCTCGGCTTCCAGACGCTTGATATCAACTTTGGTCTGCGCGCTCAGCACTGAAACATTGCCCGGGTTCAACACAACTCCGGTGACGTTGACGTCAAACGCCAGCACGGTTGCGTTCGCCGGAGGAGAATCTGTGATCGCCACGCTAACCGGCGCGGTCCCCGCCGGGGGACGAATTATGCTCCGAAAGGTGCCGCCTCCTGAGCACCCGGTTACCCAAGCCAAGCTCAACACGATGAGAGAAGCAAACAGGCGAGACCTCTGCATTTCCCCACGCTCCTCACAGGAAAGGATTCAGGCGACGGCTTGGGGCTACTGGCCAAGGGCAAAAGATGGCAGCCCGAATCCCCTCCCCTGCGAAGAATTTAACGCATTTCTTGATTTTATGGCGAGTAAAAAGCTCACCGGTGCACGAGTCTTACTCCCAGGCTTCCGGCTGCTGCTCATGATGATCTAGGAGTGGTGCGACGCAGGCAGGTAATAGTCGAACGTTGCTCGGCCACTGGCCGGTCGCGGCCAAGAAGGCAAGTCCTAGCAGCTAGAGGCAGCCTAAGAAGACCAAACAGAGTCCGTCCCGAGAGCTCTCTCAGTTAAAGTTGTCATCAGGACGAATTGCACGCACCGCCCGGCGGAATGGAGCAAAACTTCGGCGCCGACAGCTACCAAAGGAATCGACAGGCTACAGTAGTGAGCCGGACGACCATCAAACACCCGCGAGAAATTAAGGCGCGGGCGCCCCGGGGGGCAGTATTTGTACTCTATGAGCAACCGCTCGGTAAGCGTCCAATCTGCCCCAGCCCATGCTGGTGGAGTCCAGCTTCTTGGCGTGGCCCAGGGAGCCATAAACACCTTTGGGATCAATTGTAGGCTTGGCCTGCACCAAGAGGGCTACGGCGCCGGATACAAACGGCGTGCTGAAGGAAGTGCCCCAGGCGGCGGCGTAGTGCTTGCCCGGGAAGGTGCTGATGATCGCTTCTCCTGGCGCCGCCATGTCCGCCAGAGCGGCCCCGAAGCTGGAAAACGTACTCCGCGCGTCGAGATTATTCGTGGACGCCACTCCTATCACATTTTGAAACGAGGCTGGGAAGGCCAACGTCTCTCTGGCCAGGTTGCCGGTGGAGGAAACGCATACCACTCCCCGTTCGGAGGCAAAATTCATCGCCCGCATGAGCTCTTCCGAAGGGCCAGCAAAGCTGAAGCTCATATTGATGACCTTGGCGCCATGGTCCACAGCGAAATAGACTGCGCGCAGAATATCGAACAGGTTGGAGCTCCCATCAGCTCTGAAGGCTTTCAAGGGCATGATCTGCGCCGTGGGCGCCACCAGATGGATGATGCCGGCCACCATGGTGCCATGTCCAAAGGCCTGTGGCACTTGCGTGGTGTCCAGGATACTCGCTGTGGATTGGTCCAGGATTGACGCCGTGGACTGATTCAGGAGGACGACTGTATTTTGATCCAAAATCGACGCCATAGACTGGTCGAGGATGGAGGCAGTGGACTGGCTCAGGTCAGCGAACTCGGAGGGTATGCCGGGCAGATTGCGGGTGAAGTCAAAACCCGGGATGAGCGAGTTCTTCAGGACGGGGTGGTTCGGATCCACCCCCGTATCGATTACGGCCACAATCCCGACACCGGTGGCCAGGAATTGATGAGTCTCGGCTCTCCGGATCAACACGGCGGCCGGCTGGTTGACGTAGCTGCTCAACACCGAGCTGCCGAAGAAGGTGATCGCACTTGGAGTTCCCAACGTGTCTAGTACGGAAGCCGTAGATTGATTGAGTTTGAGTCCCGCGGGGCTCTCCGGGACCAGAACATCCCGGTTGGGCTCGAACAACCCAACGTCCGAATCCGCCTCGACCTCGTCTACGAGCTGGGTTGGAGATGCACCGGCCGGACCGCGAACCAGAAAGATGTTCCGACTGTCCATCGACCCAAGGACGGTCATTCCATGGCGACTAGCGACTCCATTGAGTGCCGTAGGTGCGCAGCTGAGGATAAACTCATCCTTGGTTGCGCTGCTCGCTGGCAACGCGAAGAAAAGGGTGACCAGCCCGAGCCAGGCCAGAAATTTACGCTTCACTTTGACCTTCATCTCCTCACCTCCACTGGCTGTTTCACCCTTAGTTCTCATTTCTACGTTCTCGCTTGGCTACGGCGGCGCGCTTACCCGCGGCTCTGCGGCTTTCGCCGGTGCGCGGAGTGGATCCCTCTTGCGCTCGTCATCCTGAGGCAAGGTGCGCTTGCACGTCCGCACACTGCGCCTCTCCGCCTAATGCGCGCAGGTTAATGAGCCATTTCGATGTGCTTCAAGGGTTCTCCCTTTGGCAGCAGGGTCAGGGAACACTTCGACTTGCCGCTACCCAATAAAGGGTTGGGGATCCCTGGACGTAAAGGTGGGGACTTACTCTACAGGAAATGTGTACCACACCTGACCGGCTTTGTCCAGAGAATTTTGATGAATTTCAGGTGCTTGTGGGCAAGGAACTCTCAGATTGAGCTGCTTCGAATCAAGCATTTGCGGACACCCGGAAGCGAGTCTTAGCCAGGCTATAAAGCGCGCACCGCTGCACCCCCGTGCCTCCGCGCGCCGGGCAGATCTCAGGGCTGGGGTGCTCCAAGGGGATGCACGTCTACCTGCTCCCAAAGTGCGAGGTAAACATCCAGTCGTCCCCACCCCAGGTCGCTGGTGAGAGGCTTGGCGTGGGCGAGCACCTTGAAAGCTTGGCCTGGCGTTATGGCGAGCTGGGTCTGCACTAGAAGCGCTGCCGTCCCGGCTACGAAGGGAGTGCTGAAAGACGTGCCCCAGCCGGCGGCGTAATGCTTGCCCGGATACGTGGTAATGATGCCCTCGCCCGGTGCCGTCGTAAAGATGAGCGAGTGGCCGAAGTTGGAAAACGTACTCCGCACATCCAGATTATTGGTCGAAGCGACCCCCATAACGTTTCGGTAGCCGGCGGGGAAAACCAGCGTCTCTTTGCCCGTGTTGCCGGCGGACGACACACAGATCAGTCCATGCCCGGCCGCGTAGTTGATCGCCCGCGTAAGCTCGGGCGAGGAGTTGACCATGCTGAAGCTCATGTTGATCACTTTGGCGCCGTGGTCGACCGCGAAGTAGATGGCGCGCATGATGTCAAACAGGTTCGAGGTTCCATCAACTTTGAAAGCCTTGAGAGGCATGATCTGCGCCGTAGGCGCCACCAGATGGATGATCCCAGCCACCATCGTGCCATGCCCAAAGGCCTGCGGCACTTGCGTGGTGTCCAAGATGCTCGCGGTGGACTGGTCCAGAATTGACGCAGTGGACTGATTCAGGGCGACGATTATCCTTTGGTCCAGAATGGACGCCGTGGATTGGTCCAGGATGGAGGCAGTGGACTGGCTCAGATCGGCGAATTCGGAAGGTATGCCGGGCAAGTCGCGGGTAAAATCATATCCAGGTACCAGGGAGCCTGTCAGCGCGGTATGGTTGGGGTCCACACCCGTATCAATGACGGCCACGATCCCCGCACCGGTAGCGAAGAACTTTTGGGTGTTGGCCACGCGGATCAAGACGGCGGCCGGCTGGTTGACGTAACTGCTCAAGACCATGGTGCGGAAGAATGGAATCACCGTCGGGTTCGCCAGCGCATCGAGAATGGAAGCAGTGGATTGGTTGAGTTGGAGTCCCGGGGGAGTCTCCGAAATCACCAGATCCAGGTTCGGCTCGACCGCCGCCACGGCCAAATCAGCGCTGACCTCACTCAAGTACTGCGCGGGAGGTGCCCCCGCCGGGCTGCGAACAAGATAGACGCTATATTCGCTAGCCGACCGGACAAGCGTCATCCCATGCCGGCTGAGGACTCCGCTGATCGCTGTGGGTGAACAACGGAGGATGTATTCGTCCTGGACCGCGCCAAATACCGGGCATACAGCCAGCAAAGCAGCTAGAGCTAGCCAGATCAGAATCTGTTTTTTCACTTTGAGCCTCATCTCGTCCGCTCCGTCGTCTTCCTCTTCTGCTTCCCACTGTCCTGTTGTTCCAGTGCGATCACCTTTGGCTTATCTGCGGACGGACGGCCTCTGCCATTGCGCCGACCGGATCCCTTTCGCGCTTTCCTTTTCGACTCCTGTCTTTCCCCAGCGTAGTGGTTGAGTGGCAGCTCGATACGCTTGCCGGCCCAGCGCATCGGCACGTAAAGCCGCAGGCGTTTAGTCGGCGCGTATTCCATCTGGAATTCCCCCAGCGAGTTACTGACCGCCCGGCCCAGGACCTGTTTGCCTGAGACCAGTAGAATCGGCACACCCTCCAAGCGTTTGCCCGGATGCTCGCCGTGCTGAATCTGCCCGATCAGGGTCACGCGGGAGGTGCCGCTTTCATTTTCCAGCCGGAAGTCGAGCCAGTAATCTCCGGCCTGATAGAGAGCCTGTCGGCTCAGGCGCTGCTGGGTGCGGACGCCTGCGGGCAAGGGCTCGCGGAAACTGTCGTAGAGCAAGCGGGCTGCGATGCGGGGCAGGATTTGCACCTTCTCGGGCTGTTGAAGAAGGAAGATGGCGCGGGCGCACCGAAGCGCGTAGTCAGGGACTTGGACCTGTGAGAGGCGGCGGGCGGCGCCCGCGACCTTGCTCAGTAACTCAGCGGTTTGGCGGCACCTCCGGCAGCCGGAGGCGAGGTGCGCCTGCATCGCAGCGCGCTCCGCTTCTCCGACTGAGTTCCGGACGAACTCCGTCCACTTGGCGATGTCGAAATGCTTCACGCGGATAACTCCTTGAGGAGCTTAGGGGCGGGGACCCACTCTAGTAATATAGGGTTTCGACTCTGCTCCCAAAATATAGGGGACCAACTTCTGCGGGCTGCAGACATTGCATCCAGGTTCACGCGGCCCTAATCGAGCCCTTCTGAGGAGGGCAAAAAGCTCTGGTCTTGCTCAATTAACTTGTTGAGTTCAAATACGTTGAAAACAAATCAGTTCTGGCGTGCGCCTTTACTCCCAGCGGTGGTGTTCCTTGTTGCCGTTAGTTGCGCCCAGGTGAAGAAAGCTGTGCTTGCGTAAAAGTGTAAGGGGCGCAATTGCTTGCGCCCCTTTTCCGTCTCAGTTCCTCCCCAGCCAGAGGCGAACCGAGTCAGAACCTATCTTTCCCTCTAATAAGGTGGCTCTGCGCGACAGCCCCTCCGTCAACACGGTTGTTGCCGCCTAGCCCTTCCACTCCCGAGTACCACCTTCTCCGACCTTTCCAGCTAGCCAACTGGCAAAGGTCTTGAGAAAGGCATCCTCGCGGGGATTTGTCTTTCAGTAACAATAGGGTGGGAAAACAAGCCAGGAAATATAGGCCGCCAAGAGAATGCTTGGGATGCGCCGCCTAAATCGGAAAGGGCTTGCCAACCAGGACGAAAGGCGCCCAGTAATACGGGTGGGGATAAGCTTGCCGAAGATCTCTCATCGCGCGCTGCAGGGCCAGTGCTTTGTTCGGAGTGGCCCGAAGGTGTTGATAGAACCACTTCATAAACTGTGCCGTGCTTTGATCGTTGACGTCCCAGAGGGTGACCAGGACCGAGAGGGCGCCGGCGTAGAGCAGCCCGCGCACCAGTCCGAGCAATTCGTCCCCGCCCACCACGACGTTCAGCCCCGTGCCGCACCCGCTTAGCGTGACCAGCTCGGCCGGAAGTCGGAGTTGATACAGGTCAAACAAGCTCAGCAGCGAGTCACTGAGCCGGATCGAAGAGAACATGGGGTTGTCCTGCCGGAAAAGGCCGTGGGTGGCGACATGCACAAAACGGCTATGCGGACCGTGCTCCCTCAAGCACTCGGCCGTGGCATCTCCACCCAGGAACAGTTTGGGGTTGGGCAGCGCCGAAGCCACCGAGCGAACTTCTTCTTCGATGTAAGGAGTGAGGGGGTCGGGGATGCCCAGGATCAAGGATTGATCCTGCGCGACCGACTCCTTCCCGCAACACAAGTAGCACACGCTGGCGCTGGGGGCATAGGAGACAGTGAAGCGTTCCGAGAGAAAATTCCGTCCGTCGAACAAAGCGTGGAAGGGCAGATAGTGCAGAAAGTCGTGGGGCACAATAATCAGATGTTCGGCCTTAAGTCGCTCTCGGATCGGGGCCACCAACTCCTGTTCGAGTTCACTCAGGTGCGTCAGGGTGGCCTCATGGAGCGAAGCCGAAAAGTCTCGCGCGTAGTCGGGGCCGAAACGGAATTTGGTGAGTTGAAACTGCAGCAGCCGGAACAGATTCTGGACCCGCGAGGCCTGTGTCAACGGAACGATTTCTAGCCGGTCGCGATTGAGCAGACAGACATAAAACCTCCCGCGAGCCTGGTAGTATTCGAGCAGCATGGTATTTGCGGGAATCATGGAGCGGATCGCCTCGAGTTCGATCGTGCCCGCGTTTTGAAGCGCAGTGAACTCTTCTTCCTCCGGAGGAAGCTCGCTTAAGGCCTGGGTCAATTGGTTCTCGCACTCCCGAGCCCGTTGGCGTAAACCCTCCTGATGATGGGACGAGCGTCGCTTGGTCTGCATCTCCTCCAGGGCAATCTGCCGGTAATACCAGTTGAGCTCCTCCCGAAGATGGCGCACCTTCTCGACCATAACGCTGCGAGTGCCCGTCGCGGCGGGCAGCGCGTGGGCCCGGAAGGCGATCAGGTCCGCCAGACTGCGGGACTTGGCCTGTTCGATGTACGCGAAAGCGCTCTCCTCGCTCTTCGGGCTACGCTTATCTTCCAGAGACATCCAGACCAGACTCTCATAGACGGCAAGCTTGTCTTTCAGGAAGGCAATTTTCAGTTCTTCTGCCCGGAGATGGCTGCGCAGATTTTCGAGCCTGGCATGCGCATTCCGGTATGCCTCAAAGGCGGCCGCCGGGTTGCCCAGCGCCTCTTCAACCTGCCCGAGGACAAAATAGGCTTGGTGACCTAAAGCCGGCGAGTGGGCATGGTCGAATCGCGCCAACGCGGCGGCGCACGTTCGCCGGGCTGCTGTCAACTGGCCTGCTTGCAGGTGCAACCGGGTCAGCAGGAGCTCGCAGAGCGCAGCTTTGCTGGACAAGGAAGATGTGGCAAAGAAGCGCAATGCCGCCCGGCAGCGAACCCGGGCCTGGGCATAGCCGCCATTCTGGTAGAGGACCAGCGCCTCGTACAAGTCGATCAGCGCGGGCCACAGGCGATTCTTCTCGCGAGTGAAGAGTTCGCGCGCCCGGTCGAACAATTGCAGCGCACTGGTGATCTTGCCTTGATGCGCGGTAGCGATGGCCAGAAACGCCAAGGCCTTAGCGGCCTCGTACTGCATCTCCAGCTCCTTGAAGCCGACAAAGGCCTGCTGGGCAAGCTCGGCGCCTTCTTCGATCAGATTTAGCTCCAGATACATTTCTGACTGGTCCAGGTCGCACAGAGCCTTGTGGTAGGCGTCGCCCGCGGTGGCGCAGAATTGGCGAGTGGCCTGATAGAGTTCGATAGCTCGCGTGTATTCCCCCCGCAGGTAGTACAAGTAGGCGATGTTATAGTCCGCCTCGGCAACCAGCAGCGGCATGCCGTGCTGCTCGCAATAGGAGCGAGCTTCCTGATAGGTCTGCAGGGCCTGAGCGAACTCATCCAGGCTGATGTAGCACACCGCCAGGTTGCGCAGCGCGATGGCGACATCTTCCGCCTCGCCCCGCTTGCGGAATTCGCTGTAGGCGCCCTTGTAGGACTCGAGCGCTTCCGCGAAGCGATCCTGACGGTACAGGATATTGCCGATGTGCAGTTCCAGGCGCGCCAACCGCACCCGATCTCCGTGCTTTTCAAAGATCTCCCGCGCTTTCTGGGCGTAGGCGAAGGCCTGTTCATACCGGCCCAGATAGATGAGGGGCTGCACTGAGCCGCTGAGCGTGCGGCCCACATCAATTGTTCTTCGCAGACGTTTAAACAGAGCGAGGGCGGCCTGGTAACGCCTCAGAGCGGGCTGGTATTTCCTCCGCAGGTACAGGACGTGGCCGGTGGCGCGCAGGCTCTGCGCCCGGCAGTAGTCGTCGTCCAGTTTTTCGGCGAGCCAGCTTGCGGCCTGCGCCAGGCGGTCCGCCTGTTGCAGATCCACGCGCGCGAGTTTGACGGTCTCCTCGTAGAACCGCTCGACCATCGCGGGGTGGTGGAGCTGCGGGTGGTGCCGGAAAATCTTTCGCCGCGCTCGCTCGTCTGCCAAGCGCGCCAGTTGGCTGATGAAATGACTTTGGTCTTGGTCTTGGCTCAGGGCCGGGGCGACCATGGCTAGAAACCTGCTTCTTCTAGGATCTTCTTCAGGCGATTCAAGCAGCGCCCTCGAATGAATCCGATGGAGCCCGTCGCCAACCCCAGGCGCCGCGCTA
>Ga0209804_1001356_pt1 | contig 16021 bp, 14 predicted proteins | sample GraSoiAngelo_139_FD_185896 | JGI IMG/M metagenome (GOLD analysis project Ga0209804, IMG submission 185896) | Grasslands soil microbial communities from the Angelo Coastal Reserve, California, USA - 14_0929_12_20cm (SPAdes) (version 2) | ecosystem: Environmental > Terrestrial > Soil > Grasslands ... | reverse complement strand
GGCAGGATCTTGGCCATGTGGAGCCATGGACAGCCGACTCATGGCCTACGCCACCGCACACAAGCGGAGAAGCCGGCCGCGGATTGGTCTGGCGCATGGAGTACCCGCGAGACGCCCCAAAGAGCGATCCGGTGAGGTTAGAGCGCGTCACTGCGAAACACGCACAAAGACTGGCATCGGATCGTGTCATGGGCGCGCTCGCAGTCGAGAAAGAGCTCGATCGCCGACTGTCGTAGTCGGCGCATGCGATCTTGAGACGCTGGTTAGGCGCTCCGACTAGCTCAATGCAACGGAAATTCATACGTTGGTCGCGTCAAACGTGGTGTGCGCCATCGCGACGATCAGGATGCTTCCGCCGGTCGTGCCGAACAGCTTTTCAGCCCCTTCGGCCTGGCAGACGCCTGAGACTTCGGTTGGGTCATAACGTCTGGCAGATCCGCGGCCACACCTTTAGAGTTACGTGTGCGACCCGCTCGCCGGAGCAGACATGGGTCGGTGCGCGGGGGTAGGAGGGCGATAAAGCGTGATTCCAAGGAGTCGCGTCCACTTCTCTAACCTCGGCACGCGCCCGCGTGTACTTGCCCCGGTCCTGATGGGTCAGATGGCGCGACCGGCGATCAGCATCGGTGACGCACTCGCTTCTTCTCCGGGCGGATCGGGCAACTTGCTCGGACTCGTCGAGATTCGCGCCGGCCGTGACAACGAAGTCTTCGCCCAGGAACAGCGCCGGCGTGACATGCTCCGTTGGATTTCAGGACTCGAATACGGCGGCGACATTCGCCGGCGCTTGAGCGTCACACTTCGGATGACCGCGAACGCGGCAAGCAGCATTCGCGATGCGATCGCCGAAACCGAGGCGACAACCCTGGTTCTCGAATGGCCAAGCGTCGCAAGCCCGCGCCGCCATGGATTGAGCGATCTGACCCGTCAGCTGTTGCCCGACAAGGGAATCAACATCGCGTTCGTTCGCGCGATCGCCGCAGAACAGGCGATCGCACCACGGTCGATCATGGCGCCAATCCGGGGAGGTCCGAGCGCTCGAGTCGTCGCCTCCACCGCGGCATCTCTTGCCGATGCTTACGGGAGCGCGCTGACCCTTGTCCACATCAGGACGGAGTTGCAGCATCCCGATCGCTCCCGAAGGGAGTGGGAGTCTTTCGAGCAAATCGTGGAGGAGCTGCAGCGTCCGGCGACCGCCGTACGCCTGCATCACCACGACGACCCCGCGGCGGGCATCCTCGAGCAGGCCGTCGGTCATGATCTCGTCATCATCGGATCGCGCCTCAACCCTAAGAACCCCAACGCCCTCGTAGGCCGCCAGCTTCTCCGCGTGGTGCGCCAGCTCCAGAGTCCAGTCGTGATGGTCAGGCCAATGCACCTCTCTGGACCGGATTCGTCACGTGCCGCTGCGGCAAATGGTCATCACGCGTGACCACGCCTGGGCAGACTCCCGCCCTACAGGCGATCGGCCGCGACGCGGCGAGGCTGTTGGGTCAGTTCTCACCGATCATCCTCACCAACCGCGCTCCAGTGGAGCCAACACTCAACGGCCCGCTGCTATCGGGGGCCGGAGGCCTCGTCAAGGCCCTCACCTCTCTCGCGACTGCCACCAAAGCCCCCTGGGTGTCGGCTGCGCGAACCGAGATCGAGCGCGAGTTCGCCCTGTCCGGGACACCGCTCAGCTCGGACAGCAGCGCGGACCAATCGTTTCCGATCTTCTTCGCGCCCACCGACCCGGATGCGTATCAGCTTCACTACGCTGTCATCAGCAATCCACTGCTGTGGTTCGCGCACCACTACCTGTGGAACATCGCGATCGAGCCTGTCGTGGACCAGAGCATTTACAAGGCATGGTTCGACGGCTACTGCGTCGTCAACGCAGCCATCGCCGAGCGTGCTCTCGCGATCGCTCGCGAGCTGCCTCGCCGTCCCCTGTTCCTGACTCAGGACTACCAGCTATACCTCGCCCCTGAGCTCATCCGATCAGCCCTGCCCGATGCGGCGATGCAGCACTTCATTCATGTTCCATGGCCCGAGCCGAGATACATGAAGGTGCTTCCCGTTGCGATGCGTGAAGCAATCTTCAAAGGCCTCCTCTCCAACGATATTGTCGGGTTGCAGACCAGCCTGGACGTGCACAACTTCCTTCGATGTTGCGTCGAGTTGATGGGGCTGCGAGTGGCGGAAGCCGAGGGCGCGGTGTTCTGGGGCGGCCGGTTGGTCTGGGTTCGGGCGTACCCGGTGTCAATCGACGTCGACGCGATGAGGCAGCTCGGCGAATCATCGACCGTTCGCGAGCTGGAAGCCGAGGTTGCTGCTTGGCGCCCCGACATGCTGATCGTCAGGGTGGACCGCACCGATCCATCAAAGAACGTGATCCGAGGATTTCTGGCGTTTGAGCGACTGCTCGAGGACAACCCCGAATACCGCGGCCGGGTCACGTTGTGGGCGTTCCTGCAGCCCTCACGCCAGGACGTCGACGCCTACCGGCAGTATCTGGATCTTGTCGAGTCCACCGTTGCCCGCATCAATTCGCGATTCCGGCAAGGAGCCTGGGAACCCACCCGGCTCGACCTTGGAGAGGACATCTATCGCGCAGTGACCGCCTATCGGTCATATGACGTGCTCCTCGTGAATCCCATTCTCGACGGCATGAATCTGGTGGCGAAGGAGGGGCCCGTGGTCAATCAGCGTTCTGGCGTGTTGGTGCTGTCGGAGTCAGCCGGTGCCCATGAGGAGCTGGGCGCGCATACGGTGACCATCAATCCGTTTGATGTCGAGATAACCGCCCGAGCCCTGCATCGTGCTCTTCAGATGAGTTCGGTTGAGCGAGAGCAGCGATCCCAGGCGATCAAGCAGATCGTCGCAACAAATGACGTCGCCCGCTGGATTCGACATCAGCTCGAGGACATCCGATCTGTGACGCCTCCGCTACGCCCTCTCTCGGGTCCGTCTGATGCGCAGCCGACGGGATTCACTGACGCCGCCAAGGACAAACGACGCGGGAACGCGCCGGCGTGGCTGCGGCGCGCCTTGGGCGTCGCAGAACAACCCAGGTAGCTAGCGACAAAACAGGCCATATTCGTGGGGATTTGAAAGTCCACTCGACCGCCAACCCACCCTGGCCACGATGGCCGCGGCCGGCCACGGGCTGACCTGACTTCTTAGCTCGCCGGCTGAGTCAGGTCGGCGCCTTCTGCCGCGTGCTCCCGGGTCAGCCAGATGCGATGCCCGCGAATGGATTACGTGGTCGGCGTCACGGATTCGAACTGCCACGGTTACGGGTTGCTTGCGGTGGCGCTTCCTTTTCATTGCCGCCGCAATCGGGCCAGGACGCTGTAGGCTCTGCGCACCGTGAGACCGCCCCTTGACGGAGGATTTGTCGCGGGCCGAGAAGGCCGGCGGAGATTCCTCATCGATCCCCGCCGCCGGCTCGGCGGTCACGGCCGGGCGAGGCGATTCCTGGTGTCCGATCAGAGCCCTGCGGATGTCGCTCAAGGGGTCTGGCGCGGTTTGGTCTCGGCCCTTCAGCGCCATGCCGTAGAGAACACTCTCGGCGAAATGAGCGCCCAGGACAGGGAGGTCCTCACCCTGGCTTATCTCCAGGGCCATACCAACAGCGAGATCGCGGCGACGTTGAGCGTGTCCGAGCGGACGGTCAGGCGACGGTTGTCCATCGCCCTGGCCCACCTCGAGGAGTACGCGCGCCGCTCTGGAGCCTGGATCGCTTCGATCGCGACCACCCTTCTCCTCCTGGTCGTCGAACAAGGCACGCGGCTCGGTCGCATCGCAAGCCACGTCCGACCGGAATGGCCCGCGGGAATCGCCGTGGGCGCTCTCGGCGTGGCGGCGGTTGGCCTCGCGGTCGCGGACCACAACCCTGCGACCATCGACCATTCCCGCCCTGCAACCGCCGCTCAGATCGCTGGGTTGCCTGGAACGATTCACGGCCTCCAGCCGCTGTCGAAGGCTCAGCCCACTGATTCCACCTCAACTCGAGCGGCAACGACCGAATCCGCCGGTCTTCAAGCGAGCGGCCCGAAGGGCGCATCCACACAAGGGTCTCGGGATGCTGGCGAAGGTTGCCACGGCAACCCGACCAGCGCGCCGCCCGCGGTTCCGGTGCGATCGCACTCATCCGGCGCTCCCGTGACACATCCTTCAGCCGGAGGCTGCGACACCGACTGACTCGATCGAGATCGCCTCTTGCCCCCGGTTTGACTTAAACAGGTCCAAGCCACGCAAAAAGATGGATCATCTATCGCCGGTGCTCTGGCGATGAATCGTGCCTATCGCGTCCTGGTGTTTCGAGCAGTCGGCCGTGGTCGAGATTCCCGGCTGCACCTGGTACGCGACGACCTTGTAGCCTCGCTGTGCGGACTCCCAAGAGACGACCTTGCGCCAGCCAGCCAACAGCTGCAGATCGTTTGCCCTGAGTGCATCGATTGGCTGAGGAAGCAGGGTTCGTCCTCGCAATTCAGGAAAGTCTCCCGGCCCGCTGAAGCACTGTAGCCGCATCAGGGAAAGCGCGTAGCTGTCGTCTTTGCGAGCTCAATGGGAGACCGCGAGTAGGTCAAAGGTCTCGTCTCCAGGAGCAGCTGCACGGCGAGGTGCGACTCTTCCTGTACCCGGTCGTCTTGGGCCAGGGTCCGAGTCAGCTGTCCCGGCGCGATTATTTGAGCTCGGGGACTCTGCCTACGGTATTCGTCTCGATGAGGGGACAACAACCTGACAACAGCGGGCGATCACGTGCCCACCCCGCGGCTCAACCGTTAGCGTTGGTTGCTTGGAGGGAGCCGTCCAGATCGTGCCTGTATGGCGCACGACGATCCAGCGGCCCACGACGATAATCGATCCGTCGGAGACCGCCTCTGCGCTCCGGTGCGGGGGCTCCATTGGCACGCGAACGGATCCTGGGAGCGCTGCGGAGCTCCGCTCTGCGCTCATTGCCGCGGCGATCAGTCGGCGACCGCCTCGCCGTCGACCTCTTATTCTCCGTCGGGTCCTCCTTGTCTCCCCCTACTCTCCACTGTGATCCCTCGCCTCGTTCGCGTCAAGTGGTGTTAACCGCAAGAGTTCAGGCTCGAATCCCTGTTCAGGAGTGCCACTTAGAGCCCCGGACCCTTCCCGCCTACCAGCCCTCGCGTATGACGGCCACTCCACGCGCCTCGAGACGGAGGAGGCCACGGTGCACGTCCGATCCGTCGATCAGGCTCGTTCCCGGCTCGTTGATCGGCACCTCGACGGCGACGTCACGGTGATTTAGCAGGAAGAGGATCGATTTCCCTTTTCCGCCCCGCCGCACCGCCTCCACTCCCTGAGGCGTCTCCGCCGCAGGCGTTATACCGGCCCGCGAGCACGCAAGTTGAAGCACGCGAGCAGTCGCGATCCCGTCTGGACACGTTCCCATGTAGAAGGCCGACCCACCTTCGTGCTGCCTGGTCGTGATTGCCGGCCGCTCGGCAAGGTCCCCGCTTGCGAAGGTCGCCACAACCTCCGCATCGTTCACCTCGATGTTCTCGCTCCAGAGCGAGCCTCGAGCCAGGAACCCGTCGGCGAAGTGCACTGCGACGTCCTGGCCACTTGAGAGCGGATGGAAGTCCACAACCCTCAGACCAAGAAGGTCCTGGAACGGCTTCGGGTAACCACCGAGGCGAATGTGATCCCGATCATCCACGATGCCACTGAAGAAGGTCATCAGCACTACGCCGCCTGCCGCGACGAACGCTTCGATGTTCGCTGTCGCCTCGTCTGTCACCAGGTAAAGGCTCGGCGCGAGTACGAGGCGATATCGGGAGAGGTCGGCGGCCGGATGCGCAAAGTCGACCATCACATTCGCGTCATACAGTGGGCGGTAGAGCGCCTCGATCTGGTCGATTTGACGGACTGCGCTCGAGGGTTTGGACGGCAGCTCCAGAGCCCACCAAGACTCCCAGTCGAAGAGGATCGTAACCTCGGCGTGAGCGCGCGTGTCGCCGACAACGTCCAGACCGCGGAACTCCTTGCCGAGCCTCACCACCTCGTGCCAAGCCGGTGATGACGCAACCGGGCCGTGGGGAACCATGGCGCTGTGGAACTTTTCGGCCCCCGCGCGCGATTGCCGCCACTGGAAGAACATGACGCCATCCGCTCCGCGGGCCAAGGCCTGGTAGCTCCACAGACGCATCAGGCCGGGAGGCTTGGGCGCGTTGACCTCCCGCCAATTCACCCGGTTGGTGGTCTGCTCCATCAGGATCCAGGGTCGGCCACCTCCCAGGGAGCGCATCAAGTCGCCGGCCATTGCCGCTTTCATCGAGGACTCCGGATCAGAAGGATCCGGATACGAATCATTGCTGACGACATCCTCGTTCTTCGCCCACTTCCAGTAGTCGAGAGGCTTGAAAAAGCTCATGAAGTTGGTTGTCACCGGAATGTCAGGTGTGAGCCGGCTCAGCACTTTGTGCTCGAGCTCGTAGCACTCGAGCAGCGCGTCGGAGGAAAAGCGCATGTAGTCCAGCTGCTGGGACGGATTCGGCCATGTGGGGGTTCGCCGAGGAGGGATGATCTCCTCCCAGTCCGAATAGCGCTGCGACCAGAAATCCGTCCCCCATGCCCGATTGAGGTCGTCTATCGACCCGTATCGTTCCTTCAGCCAGGCGCGAAACCCCTGTGCCGAGACGTCGCAGTAACACGCCGGCACGTGACAGCCGAACTCGTTGCCCACGTGCCACATGGCGAGCGCCGGATGGTGCCCGTACCGTTCGGCGATCGCCTCCACCAGCCGCCCGGCCGCCACGCGGTAGACCGGGCTGCTGGGACAGTAGTGCTGCCGGGCGCCATGCCACAGCCGCGTCCCGTCTGCAAGGACCGGCAGCATCTCCGGATGAGCGTGAGATAGCCATGGCGGCGGCGACGCAGTCGCAGTCGCCAAGTTCACGCGCACGCCGCCCTCGTACAGCATGCTAATGATGCGGTCGAGCCAGTCGAAGTCCCACGAGTCGCGATCCGGCTGGATCCGCGACCAGGCGAAGATCGCAAGGCTGACCAGGTTGACTCCGGCCTCCTGCATCAACCGAACGTCTTCGGCCCATGTCTCCTCGGGCCACTGGTCAGGGTTGTAGTCGCCGCCATAGATGATGTGCGGCAGGGTCGGTAGCGTCGTCAGCCCTTGGTCGAGCCGAGCGTCAGCCCGGCGATGAACTGCTTTTGCAGAAAGATGAAAACGAGAATCGGCGGGATCGCAGCCAGCATCGCACCGGCGGCGATGAGGTTGTCGTTGGTGAAGAACTCGCCCTGCATGTTGTTGAGCGCGCTAGTGATGGGCCGCTTGTTGCCCTCGTTCATCAAGATGAGGGCCCAAAAGAAGTCGTTGTAGATGAAGGTGAACAACAGGGTCGCCATCGCCGCCAGGGCCGGCCGGCAGAGCGGCAGGATGATGTTCCACCAGATCCTCAGGACGTGTGCACCGTCGACGATGGCCGACTCGGTGATCTCCTTCGAGATCGTCTTCATGTAATTGCTCAGCACGAAGGTGGCGAAGCCGGTCTGAAAGACAACATGGATCAGCGTCACGCCGAGATACTGGCCGTAGAGAAGGTTGTTGTCGGTGAACAGCGGATACGAGAACTGGCCGAAGTCGATGGATCCGAACATTGGGAGTGGCGTGTTGAGGTAGATGCGGTAGAGGGGGACGATGATGACCTGGGGCGGCAACAGGTTGCCCGCGGTGAAGATCATCAGGACGGTCAGGTTGAAGCGCCAGCTGAACTGCGTGCAGGCGAACGCGATCATCGAGGCGACGATCAGGGTGAGGATAACCGCCGGCGCGGCGACGACCAGTGTGTTCAGGTAGTAATACGGCAGGTCGGCCTGCGTCAAGAACGTTTGGTAGTTGACGAGGCTCAGGCCCGCGCTTGGCCACGATAGATAGCCATGCTGGATGGTGTCGCCGACCGGACGCAATGAGGAGTAGACAGCCCAGAACAGGGGGAACACCCAGACGGCGGCCATCGTGATCAGGAAGGTATGGAGGATCACGCGGCCGGGCCGGAACCGCCTCTGCGCAATGGCCGCCGGTCGGGCAACCGCGGTTGACCGGGCGAGGACGCTCATTGGCTCGTCCGCATCACGCGAGCGAGGAACGCGATGATGGGTCCGAGCGAGATGACGAGCAGGATGACCGCGATCGCCGAGCCCCTACCGACGAGGCTTGCCTCGCTGATGCTGTTATTGGTGATCAGGATCGAAAGCAGCTCCAGGCCGTTCTTGCCCTGGTTGATGATGAATGCGATGTCGAAGGCGCGCAGCGCCTCGATGGCGGTGATCACGGCGATCACCACATTGATCGGCGCCATTACCGGGAAGACGACGCGGAGGAATGTCTGGACCTCGTTGGCGCCATCGACCTTCGCCGCCTCGCGCAGCGTCGGGTCGACGCTTTTGAGGCCGGCCAGGTAGATGACCATGATGTAGCCGATATGGCGCCAGCTCGTCGCGATGAGAATTGCGTAGAGGTTTAGATGCGGATTGCCGAGCCAGTCGATGATGTGGCCTGACTTCACGACTCCGAGCGCGTTGTTGATGAATCCCTCGGTCGGGTTGAACTGGAGCTCCCAGATGAAGCCGACCACGACCAGCGACAGGACGACGGGCAAGAAGAAAACGCTCTGATAGATCCGGTTGCCCCTCAGCTCGCGATCGAGTAGGACGGCGAACAAAATCCCGATCGGCGTGGCGATGAAAGTGAGCCAGGCAAGCCAGATGACGTTGTGCATGAAGGCTGGCCAGAACAGTGTGTAGCCCGTGAACAGGAACTGATAGTTCTTCAGGCCGATGAAGTTCTGAGGTGTCAGGTCGCCGATGCCGTCCCAGTCCGTGAACGAGAGCAGGATCGATGACGCGGTCGGCCACCAGATAAGGATCACGTCGAAGAGCAGTGGGATGCCGACCATGAGCATAAGGACGCGGCGGTCGTAACGGGTCAGGACATGGAACCGTCCGTGCGTCCTGGCCACGAGCTCCCCCGCCTCGGTCGGTTCGGTCCGGGCGGGGGAGGCGCTCGTTGGGCGGGCCACGCTTCAGATCATATTTCCGCGATCACTCGGGAGGCAGCGAGTCCCAGAAGCTCTGCATCTGTCCCTGCAGGCTCGATGTGCTACCACTCGGATTCGACAGGTACCTCAACAGGAATCCCTGCATGCCGTCGGGCCCTGCGTAGTCCGGCCGCGAATCGCGGTCGAAGAACTGCGTGATTCGTTTTGCGTTGCTCACGATCTGGACCGCCTTCTGGGTCAGCGCCGGGAACTGACTTGTGTCGGTGTCCTTGGCGGTGGGGATCGATCCAGGGGAGCTCTGCCAGTAAATCGACTGCGTCGAACCTTTGGCCATGAACTCGAGGAAAGCCTTGGCCTGGCCGCTGTCAGCGCTGAGCGTGGGTGACTTCTTGCTCATCATGAAGACGTCGATCGGCGCGTCGAGCGCCTTCTCCGCGTCGTACTGGGTGCCGAGGTCGGGGAAGGGGAAGAAATCGAGCTGGTCGAGGTCGGCCTTGCTCCCGCTCGCGGTGAACTCGTCGGAGATGAAAAGGCCGAAGACCATCATTCCCGCCTGCTTGCGCAGCAGCTGGTCCGCTCCCTGCTCCCACTTCAAGCCGGCGAACGCCGGCGAGTAGTACTGGGTGATCTCGCTCCACTTCTTGAAGACGGAAGTTACCCTCGAATCGGTCCACTTCTGCTTGCCGGTCAGCAGCTCGATGTGGAAGTCGTAGCCGTTGAGCCGGAGGTTGATGATGTCGAACGTCCCTTGCGCGGGCCAGCCGTCCTTGTCGGCGAACGCGAGCGGGATCAGCCCATCCTTCTTCATTTGCGCGCACAACGACTTGAAGTCGTCCCAGTTGGTCGGGACCTTGTAGTTGCCGGCGGCGAAAACATCCTTGCGGTAGAAGACGGCCCACGGGTAGTAGTCGGTTGGCACCGCATAGACATGGCCATCGTCACCCTTCACTGAGGCGGCGAACCCTTCTGTGAAGTTGCCCTTCACCGAGCTCCATACGTCATCGATAGGTGCGACGAGTCCCTTGGACGCAAAAAAGCGCATGCGATGTCCAGAGAACCAGGTGAAGACGTCTTCGGGGGTCCCGCCGAGGTAGGAGGTGATCGTGTTCTGGAACGTGCCGTGGTCGACCGTATTGACTCGTACCTTGGTGCCGCCGTTCGCTGATGTGAAAGCGCTCACGATGTCCGCCAGCCCCTTTTTGACCCCGGGGTCAGAGGCGTTGCTGCCAATGGACAGGCTGCCGCCCTTGGCGGTCACGTTGGCCGAGCCGCTCGAGCCGGGCGATCCGCCGCCACAAGCCGCGATGAATGCGGCAAGGCTGCCGTACCCGGCAATCTTCAAGATGTCTCGACGCGACAGGTCGAGGTTCAGGGGCAGCTCGATCCCGGTGTTGGGAACCATGATCCTGCCCGATGCGGCATGCCGAACCCGTTTGGCCTCGCTTGAATCTCCCATGTAATTCCTCCTGCAAATTCCGGCCCCAGCAAGCCGGCGCTGTGGTCCAATCCGTCGGTTTTAAGCGAACCATAACGAATCGGTCAAATTTGTCAACTCTCGGTCACCCAGTTGGTCACTATTGATCGGAATCGATCGATGGCGTACGATCGGCCCCATGCTTGCGGTCGAGCGCCGCCGTCTGATCGCCGAGAATCTCCGCTCTCGCGGCGTCGTCTCGGTCGGCGAGATGGCGGCGGTGCTCGGCACGACGGAGATCACGGTGCGGCGCGACCTCCGGGTGATGGCCAGGGACGGTCTGCTGGTGCGCGCCCACGGCGGCGCGGTGCTGCCGTCGGCCATCGGCCATGAGCCGAGCTATTCGGAAAAAGCCGGTCAGGCCGGCGCCGAGAAATCATCGATCGCCCGCCTCGCCCTGGACATGATCCGCCCAGGCGATTCGATCCTGGTCGGTCCCGGCACGACAACGCTCGCGCTCGCCAGGTTGCTGGTCGACGCGGCTGAGCTGACTGTGGTCACCAACTCCCTGCTGGTCGCGCAGGCCCTGATGGCAGCGCCGCGGGTCGAGGTCATCCTGACCGGTGGGACGCTCCGGCGCTCGATCCACGCGCTGGTCGGCCCCGCGACCGAGGAATCGGTGAGGGCGCTTCGCGCCTCCACGGCCTTCATCTCGGGCAACGGGTTCACCGCGGAACGAGGCTTGTCGACTCCCAGTCCGCTCGTCGCCGCCACCGACCGCGCGTTCGCCGGCGCGGCGCAGCAGGTGGTCGTGCTTGCCGATCACACGAAAATCGGCCAGGACACCATGTGTCAGACCGTGCCCGTCGGACGGGTTCACACGCTCATCACGGACACCAGGGCCGATCCGATCCTCCTGGAACAGATTCGGTCAGTGGGCGTCGACGTGCGCGTCGCTTAGGCATTTGAGTGAGGCGCTTGCCAAAACCGCGGCCGAAGGCACCCGGCGATCAAGAGCACACCCGCTCCGATGGCGTGGAGCGCAGGGAGCTGCGCCTGAAGGACGGTCGATATCTGCTCGCTTACAGTCGCAAGGTCCGCCTGGACAACCGTGCCTGAGCTGCGCTTCGATTCGCTTCGTCAGGAATGGGTCGCCTACAACACGGAACGGAACGACCGCACCTTCCTTCCCACCGGATTCTGCCCTCTGTGCCCGTCGGGTCCGGAAGGCGATTCCGAGATCCCGCTCGATGACTTCGAGGTGGTCGTGTTCGAGAACCGGTTCCCCGCGGTCGGCCATGATCCGCGCGACGGTGACGACCATGCGCCTGGCGCCGGATGCGAGGTCATCGTCTACACGCCGGATCACACGCTGGCTCTCGCTCGGCTTCCCATGGAACGGATCCGGCTTCTGGTCGACGTCTGGGCGGATCGCTACGAGACACTCGGTGCGCGTCCGGACGTCAGCTACGTCTTCATATTCGAGAACAAGGGCGAAGAGATCGGCGTCACGCTTCACCACCCCCACGGCCAGATCTATGCCCTGCCTTTCATTCCCCCGGTGGCTAACCTCGAGCTTGCCGCATCGCGCAGGCACCTCGAAGCGACCGGTCAGTGCCTCCACTGCGAGCAAATCCGACGCGAGCTTGCGGGTGAACGCTTGCTGTTCGGTAAGTCGTCCGCAGTCGCCTTCGTGCCCCATGCCGCACGCTGGCCCTATGAGGTCCACGTGTATCCGCAACGCCATGTCGCGTCGATCGACGAGCTGAACGTCGCCGAGCGCACCGACCTGGCTGAGGCGCTTCGAGACGTGGCGAATGCGTACGACCAGCATTTCGGATTTTCAACTCCGTATGTGATGGCGATGCATCAGGCGCCGACCGATGGCGGGAGCTGGCCGGAAGCTCACCTGCACGTTGAGTTCTATCCGCCCCACCGCCGCGCCGATCGGCTGAAGCATCTTGCCGGTGTCGAGCTGGGCGCCGGCACGTTCGTCAACGACACGCGACCCGAGGAAACCGCTTCGCAGCTTCGTCGGGCGATCGGGGCCACGGGCCGGCAGTCGCGATACAGAGCCTGATGCCCCGAGTCGAGGGGGCGTGCCGCGCGGGGCGCTGCCCTTAGAAGTCCGCACCGCACACCTCAGGGCCGTGATGCCCCGGTCTTAGATCCGGGCCCCGATGACGGAACCTTTGGCGCCGCCGCGGTCAGGCGCTCCAGGCCGGCGAGCAGAGCAACCCGCTCCGGGGGGGACAGCTTCTTCAGCGCCGCTGCCAGACGGTCCAGATCGAGCACGCTGTCAGACGCCACCCGCTCCTGGCCTTTCTTGGTTAACACGATCGACAGTCGCCGCTCGTCATCGGGGTCACGGCGTCGCCGCAGGAATCCCCGGCGCTCGAGGCTCTTGACCTGCTCCGACGCCGAGCTCTTGGGGATGCCGAGGTGATTGGAAACGTCACCGAGAGGGATGCCGCCGACAGCAGGAACGTGGTGGAGGAGCTGGCGCTCGTGCTGGGAAAGGTCAGCGGCTTCTGGCTTGAAGAACGCGCGCCACAGACTACCGTACAAGACGTCGAACTGTTCGGCAATCGATTGGTTCGCCACGCCGTACAATCTACTGCATCAGTACAAAACTCGTAAGGAGGGTTAGGGCAGTGGTGAAGATACAGACGCAGAGAACCATCCCCGCCCCGGCGGCGCGGGTTTGGGAGGTCATCGCCTCGGCGGACCGCCTCCCCGAGTGGTACGCCCGATCTGACAGGGTTGAAGTGCTGGAGGGCGCTGGTCTCGGGCGACGCCAGCGCATCAGCAGCACCTGGCGCGGGCAGGAGTCGGAGGTCGACCAGGTGATCTCCGCGTTCGAGCCGGGTCGCCTGCTCGAATGGCGTCACGAGTCAGAACGGCTCGGGGGTATGCCAGCGCCACGATTCGCCCTGGAAACGGTCGTAAGGATCAAGCTCGAGGCTTACGGACCGGACTCGACTCGGGTCGTTATGGAGTCACGCCAGCGACCGGCCGACGCGGACAAGGAGCAGCAGATACGCGGCAACTCCGAGTATCTCGCGAAGATGTTCGAAACCTCGCTCGAGCGCTTGGAAGAGTTGCTGACGAAAGGGTGACTGGTTTCGTCCAGAGGACCGTCCGGACGTCCATTCGGCTTCGGCTGGAATCATCCACGCGACGGGTTGGAGTTTCCTAGCGCTGTGCGCGGCTAAGCTCGAGCCATGGCCGACCGTCCTTCATGGAACAGTGAATACATGGGCTCCCCGCCCTGGGATATTGGCCGGCCGCAGCCCGACTTTGTGCGGCTCGCCGACGCGGGCGAGCTGGCGGGCCAGGTCCTCGACGTCGGCTGCGGAACGGGCGAGCAGGTGATGCTCGCGGCGACGCATGGAGCCGAAGCAATGGGGGTGGATATCGCCGAGCTTGCGATCCAGCGGGCCCGGGACAAGGCAGCGGAGCGAGGGATCCATGCGACGTTCCAGGTCGCGGATGCGATGCACCTCGACCTGTTGGGCCGGAAGTTCGACGTCATCACCGACAGCGGCCTGTTTCATGTCTTCAGCGACGACGAGCGTCCGCCCTTCGTCAGCAGCCTGCGGTCAGCCCTGCGGCCCGGCGGTATCTACTACATGATGTGCTTCAGTGATCGGCAGCCTGGCGACTGGGGGCCACGGCGTGTGTCGAAGGCGGAGATCCGGGCTTCATTCGCTGACGGCTGGTCGATCCGGTCGATCGAGCCCGCGCAGTTCGACGTCGCCATCGAGTCGGAACGGGCGCAGGCCTGGCTCGCCACGATTGAACGCCTCTGAGGTCAGAGCGCTCAGAGGGTCCTCCCTCGGCGTAATCGTCAACCCGACCGCCTCGAGAGATCCACTCAGCCGGCGCCCGATCTCATCGCTGGAGCTCGGCCCGCACGTAGTCGAGGAATTGATTCCTGCGATTGTCGTTCTGGAAGATTCGGAACGAGAAGAGCTGCGCGTCCGCGACAAACTCTGTCTTCGCAGCCTCCAGACGATGACTCAAGGTAACCTCCTGCGCGGCCTGCTTCTCAGCCCGGCGCCTGAGCCCGCGCGCCTGCCGCTCCGCGTTCGACACCTGGCGTGATTTCGTGAAGCTGAGAACGAGCACGCCCAGCCACACCATCATCGTCGTGAAGACGGTGAGTGCCACAGCCTCGAGAATCGCGGCGAGCGCGTCCCCGGCGGTCACCCACAAGAACCAGTAGCGCAGGGCACCGATAGAGACCAGGCCCACCGTCAGGGCAGCGATCGTCGTGTTTCGCCGCCATCCACCTTTGTAGTGCGTAACCGCCCACATACCAGCCGCCAGCGCACCGATGATGACGGCCGTGATGCCCCAGGTCGGTAAGGCGTCGAGGCCGAAGGTCTGCGCGGCGAGGTTCGCCGGCAGCGCGTCCAGCGCGACGAACAACGTGGCCAGGAACACGCCGACCCCAAAGCTCAGCCGGTGATGCCGGTGCTCGTCGTGGACGCGCGCCATTCGGCCTGCCTCCAGCTCAGCCTCTGCGGCACGTTCGTTCAGGCTCTGGCGCTCCAGCTCCGCCGAGTGCAATCGCTGCGCGTCGGCTTTCAGGTCCTGGAACTCACGTGCTACCCGCGGCTTGGCCAGGAACTCCCTCATCGTCACGATGTATCCGTCAGCTGCAGGCACGTCGATCGGCTGCGGCGGGGCGATTCGTTCGATTGACTCCATGTGTCCTCCTCCGCGTCTACTTGTTCACGACCTGGGCAAGCTGCAGTTGCGTGAGCGCGGCGTCGAGCGCGCTCACCGATTCGGCGCCCGCGTCCTTCGCAGCCGTGGTCCAGACTGCCGCCGCGCCGGGGTCCGACAGATTTGCCACCACGAGGGTCACGCCGGCCAGGCTGTGCGGTGGCAGCGACGACGGCCCTGCCTCCGCCCCGCCGAGTACCAGCAAGAGGCGGTGACCTGACAGTCCGGCAAGGGTGCCAATGCCGGCGGCAAGCGAGGCTGAAAGTGCCGTGCCGCTCGTTCCACCGGCCAGACCGTTCGACGAGCCGGCCTTGCTTTCCAGCTCGGCCGCGACCTGGGTCTGCCACGGGAGCAGAACCTCATTCGCGCTGGCGCGCCAGGCTGCAACTCGCGACGCGTTTGTCGCGTTGTCCGCGGCCAACGCATGCTCGTACTGAGCGCGCTGATAGTCGGTCGGGTTCTTCGGCTCTTGCGGCAGCCGAATCAGCACCGGTGGGGGAGGTCCGGCCGGCGCCCGGGTGACGAGAAGCAGCGGACTCGGCGCCCCCTTGTCGGGTACCGTCACGTGCTCTCCGGGATGGATCACGCTCCAGTTGCGACCCGCGACCGGACCGAACTGGGGATTGGCCGCCTCGAGGTCGCGGAGGGTGAGGCCATTGGAGATCGCGATCGAGCTCAAGCTGTCGCCGCCGCGCACCACGTAGGTACGCGTGCCTGGCGCAACCATCATGACGACGACCGCTTCATTGGGGCTCGCGCTAGAGCGAATCACGTTCGCGAGCTGCTGCAGCTCGGCCGGCATCTGACCCGAAGATGGATCGACGAGAGCAACGAGTGCCAG